>Ga0210378_10000051_pt1 | contig 49361 bp, 49 predicted proteins | sample PLM1_60_b1redo_FD_155465 | JGI IMG/M metagenome (GOLD analysis project Ga0210378, IMG submission 155465) | Groundwater sediment microbial communities from an aquifer in East River, Colorado, USA - PLM1_60_b1 redo | ecosystem: Environmental > Terrestrial > Soil > Riparian zone | place: USA: East... | reverse complement strand
CTCCAGGTGAGCATCGGCGGCAACCTCTTTGGAAGGGAGGGGCCGCCGATGCTCCCTCCCCAGGCTCAGCCGAGGCAAGCCGGTCACCTCAACAAGCCACTGCACCCGCCAAAGTGCGAAAGCCGAGAGGGATACGACTTATGCTCGCTGCTGCCAACGTAAGATGCTCTGGCGGCGATCTCTGCCAGCTCGACGCCAGCGGGCGGGGACACGACGGTCCGCCGGCGATCTCGACGACGCTTGGACGTACGCATGTCCCTCAGTATGACGGCTAGGGCCTGCACACGGGAGATCTTCCGAACGGAGCTAGTGCGCCGAGACGCTCCCTCCTCCTTGAGGCTGTCGAGGACAGCGGCCTTCGTGCAGCCTCTCGCGTGTCGCTCGACCATCCAGGCCTCCTCGCTGAGCTCAGGCTGGCAGGGGAACGGGCGGGTAAGGCGGGCCGGAGCTCTGAATCGCATGCCGGTCGAAGCACCAGGTTCCGATCTGGTGGTCTCAATCTGAGAGCTTGCTCTGCTCGGTCAACGACGCGGTCAACGATCTACCTTGGTTCTACCTGCGCTGACCTTCCGAGGTCTCGCCCTGCCGAGCCTGACGCCTGCGAGGCACGCCGAGGCGTGCAGCCCATGCCGGTGATCACCGGCATGGGCTGCACAGGTCGCAGTCGGTTGCGCTCACTTCAGGATGCGTGGGATCAGGCCCGCCAGGTCCGTGGCCCGACGATCCCGTCCACACGCAGGCCGAGGTCACACTGGGCTCGGCGGACGGTGGCCTGGGTCCGTGGGCCGAAGATGCCGTCGACGGCGACCGCTCCGGCCGCGATGCCGGTGATCAGGGCGAGTGCGGCCAGTGCGCCTGCCACCGACCCCATTGTCCCGCGGCGTCGGGGCCGCAGGAACTCACGTAATCGCTGCATCGGAGGTCTCCCTTCCGGCCACCACGACCCAAGGCGTGGCGGTCCTCGGCATGTTCCTCGACTGCTTGGACGGGACGGCATCGGCCTGCTTATCCCGGGCACGCGTTGCAGATCGGTCACAGCACGGCCACAGCGCAGTGCCTGGGTGGCGAGCGCGCCTGGGGCGGTCAGCGCGACTGGGCCGCCGATGTGCGGTGCGCTGAGTCTGCGGGGGCGCTCAGCGGGTGAGGGACTCGGCCGCGGCGATCAGCTCCTGGCTGCTGGCCGCCCCGCTGAGGGTGACCACCACTCCGCCGCTGCGGAACCACAGGTAGGGCGCGTCGGCGCTGGGCAGGCCAAGGTGTGCGACCGTGCCGGCGTAGGCGCCGGCCCGCAGCCGGTACCGGGTGGTGGCCCGCTGGATCCCCTCGCCGCCGAAGGGGTCGTCATATTGCAGGCGGCCCAGCTCCTGGTCGCCCACCAGCAGGGTGGTCAGCACCAGGCGCTCCAGGCCGCTGCCGTAGACGGCCACCACCAGATCGCGGCCCTTGGGGTTGCCGCCCTCGCTGCCGGTCGGGCGCCCGACCGGGGCGAAGCCGGAGCGCAGCAGCCGCCAGCCCGGCCGGGGCAGCGTCCCGATGTGGGGCACCTTGTAGGACGCCAGTGCCCTGGCCTGCCCAAGCGGCATAGGGCGGAACTGGCCGGCCGCGCGGAATGTCGCGCCGGCCGGGACGGCAAAGGCGCCGGGCGGCACCGGGCCGTTGACCCGCTGGTAGGTGTAGCGGACGTCCCGCCGCACGATCACCCGGCCCGGCTTGGCGCGGTCCTGGTACTGGATGCGCACTGGGAGGAAGGTGGCGGGGTCCAGCCACACCTCAAGGTGGGTGATCAGGGCTGGCCCTGCCGCGGTGGACCACTCGTAGCGCAGCCGGAGCACGTAGACGCGGCGGCCCTCCCGCGTGGTGAGCGACGCTGGCTGGTCGGCGTCTTCCAGCCGGTTGCGGAACCACAGCGTCAGCCCCTCGCTCAGCGGTGCCAGGGCGTCCTGACCCTGCGGCCTGACCAGCGGCAGGCCGGTCGACACCAGCGGCCGAGGGTCCTCCCTGCCTACCCATATCCCGCGGGCCGCCGGCCCGTCGATGATCACCAGGCGCGCCTCGGCGCCGGGGCCGCCCTCGACGCGGACCCGGTCGGGGCTGGCGAACACGAAGCGGTAGCTGGTCGTGACGGTCCTGCTGGTGGGCATGGCGGTCTCGGTGCGGGTGAAGCGCCCCTGCAGCGTGCGCACCCCGCTGGCCGCCTGCTCGGCCCGGACCAGGACCTTGGCGAGGGTCAGCTCCTGCGGCGCCGTTTGGGGGGTCGTGGTGGGCACCGGCAGCGGCCAGCGGGCGGCCGGGGAGACGACGATGCTTGCAAGCACCAGCGCCACCACCACCAGCACGGCGGCCACGCCGGCCAGCCACAGCCGGCGCCGCAGCCGCGGCGGGCCAAGCGGCTGGCCATGGGCCGGCTCGGCGGCCAGCCGCTGGGCCAGGGCCGCCTCGAACGGCGCTGGCCCCGACGGCAGCAGGACCTCCCGGGCCAGCGCGTCGACCCCGGCGAAGGCCCCCACCATGGCCCGACATGCCTGGCACTGCGCCAGGTGCCGCTCGGCCAGGAAGCGCTGCTCGGGGTCGGCCTGCCCGTCCAGCCTGGCCGACAGTGTCTGCTGCACGTGCTCGTGGATGGTCACGCCGGATCCTCCTTTGGCGTGCGCAGGGCTCCGGCCAGCCGCGTGCGGGCCCGGAACACGCGGCTGGCGATTGTCCCGGCTGGGCAGCCGGTCATGCCGCCAGCCTCCTGATACGACAGGCCCAAGACCACGACCAGCAGGAACGCCTCCCGCTGGGCGGGCTCCAGCGCCCCAAGGGCCCGCTCCAGGTCGCCACGCAGCACCGGGTCACTACCACGCCGATCCGCCAGCTCCGCGACCTGCTCGACCGGCACCGTCCGCACGGCCGGCCGGCGGAGCTCGTCCAGCGCCGCCCGCCGGGCGATGGCGTACAGCCAGGCCGCAAACGCCGCATCACCGCGAAAGGCGCCCAGGCCCCGCCAGGCCCGCAGGAAGGCCTCCTGGGCGATGTCCTCGGCCAGCACGCGGTCGCCGAGCAGCCCACGGGCGAAGGCGCGCACGCCGGCCTGGTGCACCCGGACCAGCTGCATGAACGCCTCGCGGTCGCCGTTGTGGGCCGCCCGCACCAGCGCCGCTTCGTCCACCCGTCCTCCCCGTGGCTGCCGCATCCTTCTTGAGGTATAGACGCGCGCCGGGCGCCAGATTTTCCCTACCGCGACCTACTCGTCGCAGTTTGCGGGTCGGCGCTCGGCGTGACCGGGAGCGGGACGAGCGTATGCATGCCCGGTTTGACCTGGTTGGGACGTGCAAGAGAGCGTCGACGGTCCCATGCGCCAAGCCAACGACCACCGATGCTCATGCCAACCCTCCCGACATCGCTCGCCGAGCTCCTCAGCGTCTTCGGTCCCTGCTTCACCGCCCCCACGTTTCGAACCTTCACCGCCCTGGCCGCCGGGTTCCTCGCCCAACAAGGCCCAGGGACCGTGACCGGCATGCTGGTCGGCGCCCGGCTGGCCGGCGTATGGCACCACACCAAAGCGCACCGCTTCTTCTCGGCGGCCCGCTGGTCGGTCGACCAGGTCGGCCTGGCGCTGCTGGATATGATCGTGCGGCTACTGGTCCCCCCGGACGCCCCGATCCTGCTGGCCGTGGACGACAGCCTGTTCAAACGCTGTGGCCGCAAGATCTTCGGGGCCGCCTGGCACCATGACGCGGCCGCGCCGGGCCGCAACCGGACCGCGTGGGGGCAACAGCTTGGTCGTCGTCGGCGTGCTGGTGCGCCTGCCGTTCGTCCCCCACCGGATGGGGTGCCTGCCGGTGCTCGCCCGCCTGTGGCGGCCCGCCATGACCCGCAAGGGGCGCAAAGCCAAGCGTGCCAGGCACACCAGGGCCACCCCCGACCGGCCGGCCAAGCTCACCCTCGCCCGCCAGCTGGTCGAGCAGGCCTGCGCCCGCTATCCCGACCGGCTGGTCCACTTGGTCGGCGACGCCGCCTACATCGGCCGGACCTGGCGCGACGCGCCCGCCAACCTGACCGTCACCAGCCGGCTGCGCTGCGACGCTGCGCTGTACGAGCTGGCGCCGCCGCGCACCGGCAAGCCCGGCGCCCCAGGGTCAAGGGCCAGCGGCTGCCGGAGCTGATCCTGCTCGCGGCATGACCAGGCGGTCGCTGGGAGGACCGATCCGAGCCAGCTCACGACCACAGCCGCGCAGCGTGTTCGCATACGACGTCATCTTTGCGCGCGTCAGGGTGACGCCCGACTGCCTGAACACCTTGTCGATCTTGTTGTGCAGGGCTGTGACCGCTTTGAGCCAGGCAAGCTCGTTGGCGGTCATGGGCGGGACCGTTGTGGTGGTCGGCGCCGCGGTGGTCGTGGTGCTGGGCGTGGACGCGGCGGTCGACGTGGCCGTCTTGCCGGCGCACCCGCTGACAAGCAGAGCGACCACGATGGTGACGGCGACGCGGGCGGCCCAGCGGCCGGTGATGGCTGGCATGAGGAAGCCCCTTCCAGCTGCAACGCGGCGAGGGTCGCGTGCCACACGACATGGGTGATCGGCGAGCTGGCGGGAAGCCAGCTACTAGGGGACGGGGCCGCAGCACAGCGACCTCCTCAGGCGACACACCCTGCCCGACCGGGTGGGGCAGGGGCTCCCTCGCGTCGCGGTCCGCAGTCCTCGCGTGGGACGCTACACCTTGCCGTACAGTCGAGAAAGTGGCGAACGTGGCGGTTGTCCGAGGATTCAGGGGACTTGGTCAACCTCTGCCAGCACACCGTGGTCCGCTCGGGTCCGTGCGGTCACGACGGCTCTGGAAGAGCCGCAGGTCGCCGCTCCTCCACGCCCACGACCTCGGGGCGGGACCGGGCGGTGAGGAGCGTGGGGGGGCGCCGACGCCGCAGGCCGCGGTGAGCCCCGGGCCGTCCCGACCAAATTCCCCGACCAAAAGGAGCCGTAGACCGTGACCAGCACGCCGGCGCAACGGACCCGGGTGGCCTCCGGGTCGCCCTACGAGCCCGAGATCGGCTTCAGCCGGGCCGTCAAGGTCGGCGACCGCGTCCTGGTGTCGGGCACGGCGCCGATCTGGCCCGACGGCTCGTGCGACCCCGACCCCGAGCGGCAGGCCCGGCGCTGCCTGGAGATCATCCTCGACGCGCTGGCCTCGCCCGGGATCGGCGCCCGGGCCGAGCACGTCGTCCGCACCCGCATGTTCCTGGTCGACGCCGGGGACTGGGAGGCGGTCGGGCGGGCGCACGGCGCGGTGTTCGGCGCGGTCCGTCCGGCCGCCACCATGGTCGTGGTCGCCGGCCTGCTCGACCCCCGCTGGCGGGTCGAGATCGAAGCCGAGGCGGTCCTGGGCTGACGGGGACTGCCGGTCAGCTCCTGCTTGCGCGCAGGTACGTGGCCAGCTCGTCGTAGGCCACGCTCTCGCCGGAGTACCGGAGGTGGTCGCGGGCGTTCGCGAACCAGGCCGGCGCGCTCGGGCGCAGCGCGGCGAGCAGGCGTCTGAAGTCGGCCGCCGTGACCGCTCGGGCAGGCCCGCCGGCCAGGCTCGCCTCGTCCGCGGCCAGGACCGCCTCGTCGCACAGGTCGATCAGCTCAGCCGCGGTCAGGCCCTCGGTCTGGGCGGCGAGCTCGTCGACCCCGGGGCCGGCGACCTCCCGGCCGGCCAGGCGGGCGCGAAGGATGGACGCGCGGGCGTCGTGATCGGGCGGGAGCACGAGCAGCCGGTGGTCGAACCGCCCTGGCTGGCGGAGGGCGATGTCGGCCTCCCACGGCTGGGCGCTGGCCGCGAGGACCACCACGTCCTCGGCGTCCTGGCCGATGGCGTGCAGCTCGGCCACGAACTGGGCGACTACCTTCCGGCCGACCGAGTAGCGCCGCTGCGCCCGCTTGCGCCCGAGTGCGTCGAGCTCGTCCACGAAGAGCACGCACGGCGCGTGCGCGCGGGCCCGCTCGAAGATCTCGTGGAGGGTCTGCTCGCTGTAGCTGAGCCACATGTCGAGCATGTGGCCCAGGTCGACGGCGAGGAACGAGGCGCCCAGCTGGCCAGCGGTGGCCCGGGCGACGAAGGTCTTGCCGCACCCGGGCGGCCCGTAGAGCAGCAGCCCGCCGCGGAGCGACCTGCCGAAGAGCCGGCGCATCTCCGGATGGCGCAGCGGTCCCAGGAACCCGCTGGTTATCCGGCGCTTCACCGAGTGCATGCCGCCGACGTCGTCGAGCGTCACCCCAGGCCGCTCGACCACCCCGAGGTGCAGGTCGATGGGGCGAAGGGCCGCGCCGGGCTGCCGCTGCCGGGGCTCCACGGGGCTCCATCCCAGCTCCGGGGCTCGAGCGGCCTCCTCCGGCTCGGACGGCCCGAGCGCCCAGGCGCGGACCCGCCCGGCCAGCGACGACGGCGACGGGCGGGACGGCCGCCCGCCGACCTGGCCCGCGGCCTGGACGGCCAGGTCGAGCGCCTCCTTGTTGCCTGGCGCGCGGTCGAGCACCAGCACGCAGTGCTGGAGCGCCTCCTCGAACCGCTCGGCGTCGAACAGGAGCCTGGCGACGCGGACCCGCAGCAGGAGGTTGTCGGGCTCGGCCGACACCGCCGCCTGCAGGCGTTCGAGCGCTTCCGGTTCTGCTGCCATCGCCGACATTATGCAAGCTCGCAGCCACACCACAGCCGGGCCAGTTTCATTACAATATTACGGAGCAACGGCACGGCAGTCGGCGGCGGCCGCCGGGAGGTGTGGGATGGGCGCGATCCGGTTCATCGATGCGCTGCTTGCGGACTCCACGTCCGAGGAGCGGGGCCGTTCCCTGGCGGACGTCGACGCAGAGGCCCTGGACGCCTACTCCGTGGTGGTGACGTCGGTGGCCGAACGGCTGCTCGGCTCGGTGGCCAGCCTGCGCGTGAACCGGCAGGTGCGAGGCGGCTACCAGGCCCAGGGCTCCGGATCGGCGGCGGTCCTCACCCCGGACGGGTTCCTCATCACCTCCGCGCACGTCGTCGAGGGGGCCGACCGCGGCCGGGCCTCGCTCGCCGACGGCCGCGAGCTCCGCTTCGAGGTCGTCGGCCGCGACCCGCTCTCCGACCTGGCCGTCATCCGGGCCAGCGAGGCCGACCTGGAGCCGGTGTCCCTGGGGAACGCCGACCGGCTCCGGGTCGGCCAGCTGGTCGTGGCCGTGGGCAACCCCATGGGGCTGGCCGGCTCGGTGACCGCCGGCGTGGTCAGCGGCCTCGGCCGCTCCTTCCCCACCAGGGACGGCAGCGCCAGCCGGATCGTCGAGAACGTGATCCAGACCGACGCCGCCCTGAACCCTGGCAACTCGGGCGGCGCGCTGGTCGACGGGCACGGGCGGATGGTGGGCGTCAACACCGCGCTGGCCGGGGTCGGCCTCGGGCTCGCCGTCCCCATCAACAGCACCACCCGGAGGATCATCGCCGCGCTCATGCGGGAGGGCCGCTTCCGGCGCGCCTACATCGGCATCGCCGGCGGCGGGCGGCCGCTCCCCCCGCGGGTCGCCGCGGTGCTCGACCGCAAGGCCGCGGTCGAGGTCGTGGAGGTCATGCGGGACAGCCCGGCCGCCCGGGCCGGGCTGCGCCGCGAGGACCTCATCGTCGACGTGGGCGGCAGCCCGGTGGTGGACGCCGGCGACCTGCAACGGCTCATGGTCACCGAGGTGATCGGCCAGCCCGTCACCGTGCGCGCCTTCCGGGGCGGCGAGCTGCTCGAGCTGACCGTGGTCCCCGAGGAGCTGCAGAGCTGATCCGGGCGGGTGGGACGGACCCGCCCGTGCGCGCCGAGGCGACCCGGATCGTCAGGCCCGAGCCCGAAGCTGCCGTTTGCCGAGCCCGGAGTTGCCCTCGGCAGAGCGCCTGACATTGCCCTCGGCAGAGCGCCCCACATTGCCCTCGGCAGAGCGCCCGACGTTGCCGTTGGCCGAGCCCCCCACGTTGCCGTCGGCAGAGAGCCCGACGTTGCCGTCGGTAGAGCGCCCGACGTTGCCGTCGGCAAGGGGCATGCTCTGCCTGGCGTCTCAGGAGGTCGGCGGGGCGGGGGCCCGGGCGCCGGCGAGCTGCCTGGACTGGGCCACCAGCGCGCCCTGGGCGTCCCACACCTCGGCCTCCTCGTCGAACCAGCCGCCACGGAGCAGGCTGCCCCGGACCGCGCAGCGCATCCAGCCGGCCGCGGGCCGGTGGCGGACATACGCGGTCAGCTCGACCGTGGGCGCCCACGCGGCGATCCCCATCTCGAAGGAGGCCGGCGGCAGCGCGTCGACGGCCTGGAGCAGCGCGAGCGGGTCGGGCGGGCGGCCGTCCTGGAAGCGGACCCAGCCGCGCATCTCGAGCCTGCCAGCGGGCCGGCCGACCGCCCAACCGGAGGTGGCGGGGTCGAGGCGGACGTCGAGGCGGTCCATGATGGCGACCCGGACGCCGCCGGGCAGCTCCGACCGGCCGCGCACGCACGCCTCGGGCGGGGGCAGGTCGGGCGGGCCGGACGCCTGCCAGGTCGGCTCGGCCCCGTCGAGCCGGCCGGCCGTGACCAGCGTCTCCAGGCAGCGCCGCCCGTCCTGGGCCAGCGAGACGCGCAGCGTCGACACCGAGCGCCCGGTCCGCAGCGGCGCGACCAGCAGCTCGGCGGGTCCCGGCGACGGCGGGGCCAGGAAGTGGCCGCTGACCGCGAGCGGGTCCGGGTGGATGGCCTCGCCCGCACCGGCCGGCTCGGGCGGGGCGAGGGCGGCCCGCGCCGCGAGCGCCAGCAGGTAGCCGCCGTTCGGGCGCCCCCCGATGGTCCAGCCGGGGTCGACGGTGGCGCTCCAGGCGCCGTCCCCCGCCGCCGTCACGCTGGTGGCCAGGTCGAAGGCGTGCGGCGTCTGCGAGGCTGGGGGGTGGGGCGGTGGGTCGGCCATCCGGCCTCCTCGGGTCACGCGGTCAGGAGGGCTCTTATGGAACCAGCGGAGGCCGGGCCTGGCCAAGCCGGCGGTGCCCGACCTCCGGCCAAGCGGGCGGTCCCTGGCCTTTGGCCAAGCCGGCGGTGCCCGACCTCCGGCCAAGCGGGCGGTGCCCGGCCTCCGGCCAGGCGGGTAGTGCCCGCCTTCGGCCGTGTGCGCGTGCCATGCTGGTGCCATGCGCCGGGCGGAGCCGACCGCGGCCGAGCGGCGGCGGCTGGCGCCGCTGGCCGCCGCCCTGGCCCGGGCCCGCGCGCCCGGGCCGCCCCGGGTGGAGCTGGTGGCGGGCACGCTTGCTCCCGGACGCCGGCACGGGCTGCTCGCCGGCACCTTCAACCCGTTCACCAGGGCTCACGCAGCGCTCGCGGTGGCGGGCCGGCGCGCCGGCTGCGAGCGGGTGGTGCTCGCGATGACCCCGGCGAGCCTGGACAAGGAGGCCGTGGAGCGGGCCCACCCGGTCGACCGGCTCGACTGGGTCCGGGCCTGGGCCGGCCGCCACCGCTGGGCAGCGGTCGCCGTCTCCAGCCATCCCCTGCTGGTCGACATGGCCGAGGCGCTCGGCAGCCTCGCCCGCGGAGAGGTCGCGCTGCTGCTCGGCACCGACAAGGCCGCGCAACTGGCCGACGCGCGCTACTACGACGACCTCGAGGCGGCGCTGGCCCGCCTGGCCGGGGCGGCCACCCTGCTCGTCGCCGACCGGGCCGGGCACCCGGTCCACGAGCACGGCCCGCCGGCGGCCACGCCCCCCACGACGGCCACGCCCCCCACGACGGCCACGCCCCCCACGACGGCCAGGCTGCCCACGGCGGCGTGGGTGCCCGCGCGCTCGGCCACCGAGGCCCGGGCGGTGGCGGCCCGCGGGGGCGACCTCGGCCCGCTGGTGCCGGCGGCCGTGGCCCGGGCGATCCGGCGCACCGGCGCCTACGACGACGACCCGTCCGCCTACCTGGCCCGGGCCCGCTGGCTGGACACGCTCGCCTCCGGGACCGGAGCGGTCGAGAATGGCGCGAGCCTCGCCCGAGGCGGCCGGACCACGACATCGCTGGAGGAGCCCAATGGCCGTGCGTGACGTCGACTTCCTGATCGTCGGTGGCGGGGTGGCGGCCGCCAAGGCGGCCGAGGGCATCCGGTCGATGCCGGGCCAGGGCTCGGTCCTGGTGATGACGGCCGAGGCCGAGCTGCCCTACGAGCGCCCACCGCTGTCAAAGGAGTTCCTGCGCGGCGAGGTGGGTCGGGAGAAGGTCCGCACCCACGACGAGGCCTGGTATGCCGGCAACAGCGTGGAGCTCCTGCTGGCGACCAGGGCCAGCACGGTCGACCCGGCCACGCGCACGGTCACCACCGAGGTGGGCGACCAGCTCCACTACGGCAGCCTGCTGCTCGCCACCGGGGCCCGGCCGATCCGGCTCGGCCTGCCCGGCGAGGACCTGGCCGGCGTGCACTACCTGCGCACCGTGGACGACTCGGAGCGCCTGCGGGACGCCATCGACCGGGCCGAGCATCTGGTCGTGATCGGTGGCGGCTTCATCGGTGCCGAGGTGGCGGCGAGCGCGACCCAGAAGGACACGCGGGTGACCCTGCTCGAGATCGCCGAGACCCTGTGGACCAGGGCGGTCGGCCCGCAGATGGGCAGGTTCTTCGAGGCGTTCCTGCGCGACCGGGGCGTGGACGTGCGCACCAGCACCAAGGCCGCGCGCGTCGAGGGCGACGGCCGCGCGGAGGCGGTCGTGCTGGACGACGGCACCCGCCTGCCCGCCGACGCCGTGGTCGTCGGGGTCGGCGTCCGGCCCGACACCGCGCTGGCCGAGGCTGCCGGGCTCCCGGTCGACGACGGCATCCTCGTGGACGAGCACCTGCGGGTGGCCGACCCGGCCGCCGGGGGGGTGTACGCGGCCGGGGACGTGGCCCGGGCCCCGCACCCGCTGTTCGGCCGGATCCGGATCGAGCACTGGGCCGAGGCGCTCAACCAGGGCCGCATGGCGGGCCGCAACATGGCCGGGGCGGACGAGCGCTATGAGCGGGTCCCCTACTTCTTCTCCGACCAGTTCGACCTGTCCCTGTCCTACCTCGGCCACGCCCGCGACCCCGACGAGGTGGTCGTGCGGGGCGACCAGGACGTCAAGGACGCCAGGTTCGTCGCCTGGTACCTTGAGGGCGGCAAGCCCCGGGCCGCGCTGATCGTCAACGACTGGGACGCCGAGGACCCGGTCCGCGCGGTCATCGCCGCCGACCGGGCCGTGGACCCGGCCCGTCTGGCCGACGAGTCGGTCCCGCTCGGCGAGCTGTGAGCCCTCCAGCAGGAGAAGGACCCCCGCGCCGTCCGGGGGGGCCAAGACAGCGCGAGGGCCTCACGGGACATAGTACTGCGTCTTCGCAAGTTTTGTTGTCCCCTGAGAAGACGACGTCATGTCGTCAAGACTGTGCGCGTTGCAGTACAGAGGGAAACTAGGCAGCGGTGCGTAGACCACTGCCGTGAGACGCCGATTGATGGCATCGTGGAGCAAATGGACCACACCACCTTCCTGCACCGGCCCGCCCTGCGCCGCCCGGTCCTGGTCGCCGCCTTCGAGGGATGGAACGACGCCGGCGAGGCGGCATCCACCGCCCTCGGCTTCGTCGCCGCCGCTCTGGATGCGGAGACCTTCGCCCACATCGACCCCGAGGAGTTCTACGACTTCCAGGACACCAGACCTACGGTGCGGTTCACCGACGACGGCACCCGCCGCGCGATTGAGTGGCCCACGGTCGAGTTCCAGGCCGTCCGCCTTCCAGGGTCGGACCGCGACTTCATCCTGGTCCGCGGGGACGAGCCGAACCTGCGCTGGCGGACGTTCGCCCGCGAGGTGCTCGAGGTCATCCAGGCGTTCGACGCCGAGATGGTGGTCACGCTCGGCGCCCTGCTGACCGACGTGCCCCACACCCGGCCGGTGCAGGTGGTCGGCTCCGCCGGCGACCCCGCCCTGGCCGACAAGCTGGGCATGGCCACCTCCCGCTACGAGGGGCCGACCGGCATCCTCGGGGTGCTCGCCGAGGCCGCCAACCGGGCAGACGTCCCAGCGGTCAGCCTCTGGGCCGCGCTCCCCCACTACGTGCAGGCCACACCGAACCCGCGCGCGGCCCTCGCGCTGGTCGAACGGCTGCGCACGCTGCTCTTGCTGCCGATCGACACGAGCTCGCTGGTCGAGGCGACCGAGGCGTTCGACGCGACCGTGGCCGACATCGTGGCCGACGACCCGGAGTTGGTCGGCTACGTCGAGCGACTCGAGGCCAACCACGACCAGGAGGCGTCCTCGCTCGAGAACCTCCCGCCCGGGGACCTCGTCGCCGAGGTGGAGCGGTTCCTGCGCGACCACCCGGGCGGCGGTCGCCCCTGAGCGACCATCAGGCGGCAGCCGTTCCTGAGCCGACCACCCGGGCGGCAGCCGCCCCTGAGCCGTCCTATGTGAAACGGCCCGCCGAGCGAGCACGGCGGGCCGTCTTCGCATCTCAGCTCACTGTGGAGGCAACGTGCGGACGTTGGCCGCTTGGAGACCCTTGGGCCCCTGCGTCACCTCGAACTCCACCATCTGCCCTTCGTCGAGCGAGCGGTACCCCTCCGCCTGGATCGCGGAGAAGTGCACGAACACGTCGTCGCCGTCCGGACGAGCGATGAAGCCGTACCCCTTGTCGGGGTTGAACCACTTGACGACTCCAGTGGTCACGAAACCTGTACCTCCCTTCCATCCTTGCAGTCCAACTCTGAGCCGGACCCGACGCGGACCGGCGGGCAGGGACAGCTCGAACCGCACTGCGGGAAGCGTGCACCGCTGCTCGCGCGGAACTCTAGCACCAGGTCACAAATGTCAATAGGGCCAATTTTCTCAAACCCGCCTGCTCGGCCGACGCATCTGCGCCAAAGGCGGCAGACCAGCGCGTGAGCAGGCAAGATGAACCTATGATCGAGCGCCCGACCGACCTGGAGCGCGAGGAGGAACCCCTCATGGACCCCGTTCGGCCCTCCGTTGGCTGGGGCGTCACCCACCTTTACTACCGGGTCGACCCCGGCCGCTGCGCCGACCCCGGCCTGGCCGGCAAGCAGCTCGTGGCCGCCCTCGACGGCTTCGCCGCCGAGCCCGACCACCAGGTGCTCTGCTCCACCGTGCTCGGCCTCAAGGCCGACGCCGGGGTCATGGCCCTCGGGCCCGACCTCGCCCGCCACGAGGCGCTCGGCCGCGCCCTCGGCACCGGCATGGTCGGGGCCGCGCTCTCCCCGGCGTTCTCCTTCGTCTCGCTGACCGAGACCTCCGAGTACATGGCCACCCCCGAGGAGACCCGGGCTCGCGTCGAGGCCGAGCACGCCGGCCAAGACCCCGCGGGTCTCGCGCGCGAGCTGGCCGCGGCCGAGGAGCGCCTGGCCAGGTACCGGGAGGACAAGCTCCACCCGCGGCTGCCCCGCAAGGCGGTCCTTGCCTTCTACCCCATGAGCAAGGCCCGCGACCCGGGCGCCAACTGGTACCGGCTGCCGTTCGAGGAGCGCCGCCGCCTCATGGGCGGCCACGCCAAGGTGGGCCGGCGCCACCACGGACGGGTCCTCCAGCTCATCACCGGCGCGACGGGCCTGGACGACCACGAGTGGGGCGTCACCCTGCTGGCCGACGACCTGGCCGCGATCAAGGAGATCGTCTACGAGATGCGGTTCGACGAGGTGACCGCCGCCTACGCCCGCTTCGGCATCTTCGTGGTGGGCCTGACGTGCTCACCGGCCGAGCTGGCGCAGCGGCTGGGGCTGGCCTGACGCATCCACCGTTGCGGTGGGATGCAACCAGTGGTCATCCAACCTCCCGGCGACCTCCGAGGACTCCGGTCTGGACCTGGTGACGATGTGGGATGCAACCAGTGGTCATCCAACCTCTGCCGGGTCGAGGTGGAGTCGCCCGTTGGAGCGCTGGTCCAGGGCTTGTTGGAGTGCCTGGCGACTGGTGAACGCCAGGATGAGTGGCGCCTCGGTGGCGAACTTGCCTTCGACGTCGGTGGTCGAGTGCAGCTGGTAGGTCACGCAGCCGCCCGGGAACCGGTCGTACCAGGTGGCCGTGAAGCTGCCGGGGAGGCGCTCGGTCCGCTGGTAGTGCCGTACGCCCGGCCGCTTGGACAGCACCTCGGTCGCCCCGGCCGGGTCGCAGGCCGCGGTCAGCCGCACGACCACCGCCCTTGCGTCGGCCCGGTCGTGGTTGAGGGTGAATGATGACCAGCCGTTCCTGGCGTTGGCGCCGGCCACTGTCCAGCCCGGCAACAATTCCACGCAGGGCACCAGCGAGGCCGATGGCACCGACTGGGCCTGCAGCCACAGCGGCTCGGGCCGGTCGCAGTCCAGGTTGAAGATCTCGAGCCGCGTCGTGTTCGGATCATGGTTGAACAGCACCACCCGAACGGTAGGGACGAGCAGGACCGCCACCGGCACCATCAGCAGCAGCAGGCCGATCCGACGCGCGCTCCAGTGCTGGATCGAGATGGGATGCGGCCGTTCGGGCAGCAGGTTGAGGAACTCGCCGTGCAGGTCACGGCCCTGCTCGCGCAACATTCGCCGCAGCTGGGAGGGCAGGGCCAGCCCACGGGCGGCCGCGAACCCCTCGCTGATCTCCTCGACCGTGAACTGCCGCAGGGCACGCCGGTAGACCCGTTCAGGGCTGCTACGCAACGCCAGGCAGAGCAGCATGTTGGCCAGGTCGACCGCCTGGCGCCAGGGGGTCGGGCGGACCTCGGTGAAGAACACGTCGATCAGCAGCAGCCGCCCGTCGCGGACCAGCAGGTTGGCCGGCTTGATGTCGCGGTGGGCAAGGCCGGCTTCCCAGAGCTTTCGGATGATCGAAAGGCCGTCGTCGATGACCTGGTCGGTGACCTCGGCCTCGCCGAGCTCGACCGCGCCGTCGAAGAACTCGGTGACCAGCAGGTACTCCCGCTCGGGGGTGAGCTCCACCACGCCGTAGGGCCGAGGGGTCGGCAGCCCGGCCAGGTAGAGCTTCTGCAGGGCGTAGTCTTCCTGCTGGACCAGCCGCCGGACGGTGTTGAACGGCTTTTCGTCCTCCAGCCGGCCGTACAGCAGCTCCCGGCCCACCTTGTACCAGCGGTCGGCGCGCAGGTGGCTCTTGGCGTACAGCTTGCCGAACAGCCAGGTGTCGGGATCGCCCTTGACCCTGATCCGCAGGGGGGTGGAGCCGGCCGACCCGGCCAGCCCGAACGGTTCGACGTCGTCGACCACCAGGCCGAGTTGGTCTTGCAGCGCCCGGCGGATGGCCTGCCCGCGGGCTCCACCGACATCCAGGTGGGCGGTCCGCCCGCGCCGGTAGGTCACCGGGAAGATCTGGCTGGGGGCAAAGAAACGAAACCCGAGCAGCGGGATCGCCACCCCGATCGCGACCCCGACCAGGATGTCGGTGGGCGCCTCCACCCCCAGGTACAGGTGGGCGAGGGCGACCAGGGCCACCAGCGCGGTCGCCACCCACTTGCCGGTCTGACGCCAGCGGCCCTCCGGGACCAGGCCGTAGAGGATCCCGACCAGGATTACCGCCAGCGCGGCCAGCTGTTCGGACGGCAGCGCCCAGGCGTACCAGTCGGTCCGGAACTCCACCCCGAACGGCCGCGGGCGCCGCAGCAGCGGCGCCAGCACGTACTGGATGATGAACCCCTGCAGGGTCCAGGCCAGCAGCACGACCAGCAGCTGCCGCAGGCGTCGGCCGATCAGCAGGGCCAGCAGCAGCCCCCACAGCAGCACGGTGATGGCCACGTACGAGCCGAGCGCCGCCAGCACCTGCATCGCCGGCAGCAGACCCGGTGCGCGCAACCCGGCAAACCACCGGACCACCGCGTCGTCGACCGCCGTGACCGTCACGGCAGGGCCACGCAGCCCACCGGCGAAGACCAGCAGGGACAGCGCGACCAGGACCACAGCGGCGGTCAGCCATCCCACCCCGGTGGTCTGCAGATGATGCGGCAAGGGTGGGGGCTGCCCGGAGGGACGCCGCCGCCAAGGCGAGCGCCGAATCCGAGGAGGGCCGAGCTGGACCCCCGGGGCAGCTGCCCCGGCTGGCTGGTCTGCGGACACGTCCATGACGCCTCCCACCTGGGCGACGACCAGACGCACGGCGGCGGTGCATCCTGCAGACGATCGCAGGCCCCCGACCCGCGCGTTTGCTCGGCGACCGCTGCCCTGCGAGGGCACGCCATACCCGTTCGCCAAGCCGGCCCCGCACCCAACGGCAGGAGCGACGACCGACCGCTCAGCTTAGGCGCCCGTCGTGTCCGACCGCCAGTGCACACTATCGTCGACGTCGCCTAGGCCGCCCTCGACCCCCGCGTCCGCTACGATGAGTAAGGCCGTGCTCGGCCAGGACGTCGGCCACACTGCTCGGCGGCTTGGCGTTACGATCGCTTCCCGGGCCAGCGGGGCCGGTATCCGAGGAGGAGGCGACCTCATGCCACGTGCCTGGACTCGTCCACTATTCGCGCTGATCGCGGTTGCTGCGCTGCTGGCAGCCCCAGCCGCCGCCACCGCGCAACCGGCGCAAGCCGACAAGCAGCCGACCGCGACGGGCCGTGGAGGCGCCGCGGCAACCGTCGACGTGCTCGCCACCAAGGCCGCTGTGGCGGCGCTCCGCGACGGCGCGAACGCCATCGACGCCGCGGTCGTGGCCGCGGCCGTGCTCGGCGTCACCGAGCCGTTCTCCAGCGGCATCGGCGGCGGCGGCTTCATGCTCATCCGGACCGGCGACGGCAAGCTCACAACGATCGACCATCGCGAGACGGCGCCGGCCGCGATGCGACCCGACTCCTTCTTCGAGGCCGGACGGCCGCTGCCGTTCAACGACGCGCGCTACAGCGGGCGCTCGGTCGGCGTGCCCGGGACGGTCCGCGGCTGGGAGGAGGCCCTGCGCCGCTACGGGACGATGTCGGTGGCGGAGGCGCTCCGTCCGGCGATCCAGGTGGCGCGCGACGGGTTCGTCGTCGACCAGACCTTCTTCGACCAGACGCAGCAGAACCTCGACTACTTCGACGACGTCCCCTCGACCCGGGCGCTGTACCTGGACCCGGACGGCACGCCGCGCGACGTGGGGACGGTGCTGCGCAACCCCGACCTGGCACGCACCTATGAGCGGATCGCCCACCTCGGCGCCAAGGGCTTCTACAGCGGCGCCGTCGCCGACGCCATGGTCGAGGCCGTGCAGCACCCGCCGGTGGCTGCAGGCGCCAACCACACCTGGCGCCCCGGCCTGATGACGATGCGCGACGTCAAGGCCTACGTGGCGCCCGAGCGCCAGCCGACCAGGGTCGGCTACCGCAGCCTCGACATCTACAGCATGGGGCCGCCGTCCAGCGGCGGCTCGACCGTCGGCGAGGCGCTGAACATCCTGGAGGGCTTCGACCTCGACCCGGCCGACAGGACGCAGGCGCTGCACCGCTACCTCGAGGCGTCGCGCTTCTCGTTTGCCGACCGCAACGCGTACCTGGCCGACGCCGACTTCTTCGACGTGCCGCTCACCGGGCTGCTCTCCGACGGGTTCGCCGCCGAGCGCCGCGCGCTCATCGACCCACAGCGCGCGGCCACAAGTCCGGTTCCGCCCGGCGACCCGTACCCGTACAACGCAGGCGGCGCGGGCACGGCACAGGCGGCGGCGACCGCGGTGCAGGCCGCGACGACCACGCACCTGACCGTCTCCGACCGCGCGGGCAACGTCGTCGCCTACACGTTCACGATCGAGTCGACCGGCGGCAACGGCGTCGTGGTGCCAGGGTGGGGGTTCCTGCTCAACAACGAGCTGACCGACTTCAACTTCGACTCGCTGACCCATCCCAACCGGGTCGAGGGCGGCAAGCGGCCCCGCAGCTCGATGAGCCCCACGATCGTGCTCGACGACGGCCAGCCGCTCCTGGCGCTCGGCTCGCCGGGCGGCTCGACCATCATCACCGTCGTGCTGCAGATCCTCGTGGACCGGCTCGACCTGGGAGCCACGCTCCCGCAGGCCATCGCGGCCCCGCGCGCCAGCCAGCGCAACACGACGACCACCCTGGCCGAACTCGCGTTCGCCGGCTCACCGGAAGGGCAGGCGCTCGCGGCGCAGTACGGTCACCGGTTCTCGACGACCAGCGAGATCGGCGCCGCCACCGGCATCGAGTTCCTGGCCGACGGCCGCGTGCTCGCCGCCGCGGAGCCGCAGCGCCGCGGCGGCGGCAGCGCGATGGTGGAGGAGCCCGAGTAGGACGCCGCCCACCGCGACCGCATGCCGGCGGTGCAGCGGGCACCTCCGCTACCTGCCGCTGCCGGTGGCGCCCGTGAACGCCGACTCCGGCGAGCCCTCGACCCGGTGCCGGCCGACGTCGAACGCCTGCCCGGCGACCACCTGACGGTGGTTGAAGCGCTTGCCTTGCTCTGGGCATTGGGCTGGGGCATGCTGGGCCCGCCATGGCGGGCCCACGCGTCCAGGATCGCGGCGCAGTCGGGTCAGTCGTCTGGGTTCTTCTGACGCCAGTCACGTACCGCGTCGCGGACCCGATCGAACAGCGCAACCGGCGGGCCGGCCAGCACGTTCCCGACCGCGGACTCCGGGGGCGTTCGGGTGCGGCCGGGTCGGGGCCGCCGCCTCCGCCGCCTTCAGCGCACCGGCCATCCTGCGCAGCTTGTCGGCGTCGACCGTGCCGCGCAGCCGCAGGAACTCCTCGCTCTCCTCCTTGGTGGCGTGCTGGATCACGTCCGCGGCGAACGTCTCCAGTCGCCGGTCGAACTCCGGAGGGCCTTACCAGCATGTTGGAGCGTGAGCGCTCAACCCCGCGGCGTTGTTGCCGCATCGTCGCCGCCCCGCCGGAACCAACCCCCACCACGCGGCGTCCAAGTGGCCGAGGCGGTGACGTGAACGCGGCGTCCAAGTGGCCGAGGCGGTGACGTGAACGATGAGCAACAAGCTCACCCCACCCGACGGGGCACGCTCGGCTGAGCGGTCCCCCGCCCACGACCCGCGAGGCCTGGGCTGGTTCCTGGGGCTCGGCATGGTCGGGCTCGTGCTGCTGCTGACCGGGCTGATCTGGGACGCGGTCCTGCACGCGCGCAACCCGGAGCTGGCCCACCAGGAAGGCCTGTTCACGCTGTCCAACCCCGGGCACCTCCTGCTGCTCCTCGGCATCGTCACCGTGGCCGCCGGCATGGTCGGCGCGGCCTGGAACGCACTGGGGCGCACCACCGACCCGCGGCGGTCGCGCCTGGCCCGCCGTGCGCTGTTGCTCAGCGTCGCCCTCACCACCACCGTGTCGGTGGCGGCGCTGAACTGGGCCGCCAGCGCCGAGTCGGCGGCACGCGCGCATGGCGCCGGCCACGTCCACACGCCCGACCACGACGAGGCCAGCCCGCACGAGCACGCGACCGGCTCCTGCCAGCCCACACCAGCCCAGCGGACGGCGGCCAGCAAGCTGGTCGCCGACACAAGGCGCGGCCTGGCGCGCTTCGCCGACCTGCGGAGCGCCCTGGCAGCCGGATACGCCCCACACCACCACGCACGCGAGGCGATCAAGCACTACTTCAACCCTGCCTACGTCACGGACGGCCGCGTGCTGGACCCCACCCGGCCAGAGGGGCTGATGTACGCCTCCACCGATCGCGGGCCGGTGGCGGTGGCCGCGGTGTACGTGATGAACCGGGCCGGCGAGCCGGGCAAGGCGGTTGGCGGCTGCCTGACCCACTGGCACACGCACGACAACCTGTGCTCGACCGATCCGGCCAACGGGATGATCACCGGCCTGCACGCGCCTGGCCGTCCGTGCCCGCCCGGGCAGGTACCGTGGGCAGCACCGCCGATGCTGCACACCTGGATGATCGACGTCCCCGGCGGGCCCTTCGCCCACAATTTCAGCGCCAGCGCCGTCTTCCATCGGCTACGGGCCGTCCCGCGCCCGTCCTCTGGGTGAGCGCCCGGCCTCCGAGGAGCCCGGCCGTCCCGATCTTGCATCCTCGACGGTCCACTGGCTGGCTTCTCTTTCTCAGAGACTCGCCGTAGTCGAAGCGCTGACCTGCACGAAGAGGAATGGCTCGTCAGGGAGGCGATTGGGTTGGCTTCCTGTTTCCGCAGGTCAGGACGATCCAACGGAGTACCGTTAAAGAGGCTGCTGCACAAAGGCCTCTTGTCGGTGTCGGCGGTCCCCGGCTTGCTCCAAACTCGTCGTTGACCAAGCTCGGCGTGTGGAAGATGCTGACCGCCGATCAGCGAGTCGAGCGCAGGGGGTGGCCGATGGCTTGGCAGCTTCAGGGCACATACTTCGAGAACTGCTCCTGCGACATGGTGTGCCCATGCACCACCTCGGGGCTGAGCATGCCGGCCGACTACGAGCGGTGCCGTGTCGTGCTTGCCTTCCACATCGACTCCGGTGCGGTCGACGACCTGGACGTGAGCAACCTCACGGTGGCGGTCCTGGCCGATACCCCGCCGCTGATGTCCGACGGCAACTGGCGGGTCGGGGTCTTCATGGACGCCGCCGCATCCCAGCAGCAGGCCGAGAAGCTCGGGGCGGTCTTCGCCGGGCAGCTCGGCGGTCCGATGGCCATGCTCGCCCCGCTGATCGGCGAGATGCTGGGGGTCGAGACCGCCCCGATCGACTACACCGAGGACGGCCGGCGCCATCGGGTCAGGATCGGCGACGCCATCGACATCGAGATCGAGGACTTCGTGCCGCCGCTGAACCCGGAGGGTGAGGTGTCCAAGCTCACCGGCATGTTCCACCCGGCCAACTCGACCCTGACGATCGCGCGGGCCACCGCATCGCGGGTCAGCGCCTTCGGGCTGCAGTTCGACAACACCGGCAAGAACGGCCACTCGGCGCCCTTCTCCTGGGCGGCATGACCACAACCGCCCCGTCGCTGCGGCGTCTGACCCCGCAGGCGGCGGTCCTGCTGCTTGTTGCGGCGGTGGCCTGGCTGGTCACGGTGGGCCGCTCCGGGGCGATGGGTGGCATGAGCGGCAGCATGGGCATTGGCCTGCCCGCCTTCGTCGGCATGTGGGCGCTGATGATGGCGGCGATGATGCTGCCCTCGGTCGCCCCGGTCGCGTCCATGTACCAGCGGTCGATCCGTTCCTACCGCGCGCTGCGGCTGGCCGGGTTCAGCGCCGGCTACCTGCTCGCCTGGGCCGGGACGGGCGTCCCGGCCTTCCTTCTCACCGCGGTCGTGGCGCGGCTGGTGGGCGGCCACCCGGCCCGGGCGACCGTGGCGGCGGCCGCGGTGTTCGCCAGCTGCGGGGTGTACCAGCTGACGCCGCTGAAGGCGCGCTGCCTGCGTCAGTGCCGCTCGCCGCTGTCGCTGCTGCTGCACTACGGCGCCTACCGGGGGGCGCTGCGTGACGTCCGCGCCGGCGCCCACCACGGGGCGTACTGCCTTGGCTGCTGCTGGTCGCTGATGGCGCTGTTCGTCGTCCTCGGCGTCATGAACCTGGCGGCCATGGTGGTCCTGGCGGTGGTGGTGCTGGTCGAGAAGCTGTGGGTGCACGGCGAGGTCCTCGCCCGGGCAGTTGGCGTCGCTGCGTTGGCGCTCGCCGTCGCCGTGATCTGGCTCCCGGCGCTCGCGCCGGGCCTGCATGGCACGAACCAGATGATGAGCTAGGTGTGCCGCCCGCCTCCCCGCTGGGTCGGGGTTCGACGCTGTGCGAGGGAATACCGTTTCCAATGGGGTCACCCCGACCCTGCGGGGAGGTAGATCGTGGGCGTCACGATTTATGCGGCTTCGCCGCCATTCCCGCATTTCACCGCACGGTGGTATGTCACTTACCGAGCTACTCACACAGTGGTTAAGGACCGCGTCGTTCGAAGATGCGTGAGGACTGGATCTGGCCCACTTTCGCCTTGATCTGGTCACCGCACGAAGTCCGCGACCGTCGCGGCGGTCTGCCCAGGCTGCCCGAGCCATGGCCCGTGCCCGGTGGGCAGCACCACGAGTCGTGCGTTCGGGATCAGCTCGGTCACTGCCTGGGCGACCGAAACGCTGCCCAGCGGCTCGTACTCGCCCCATATCACCAGCGTGGGCACGGCCACCTGGCGCAGCTCGTCGGGTCGCACGCGTGAACGACGCCGGAATCCGGAAGGCGACAGCAAGGCGAACGGCGAGACGAACACGCGAATCTCGGCCCTGGCGACTCGGTCGGCGATCGGGTCCCGGGACCCGGCCACCAACAGGTCAACCAGATCCGGGTAACCGGCGAGGGTCGCCTTCTCTCGGGCCGCGTGGTGCGCGAACCGCAGCACCGACTTCGGGCTGGGTGGCGCCAACCGCGACAGCAGCTCTCCCACTCCGGGCGTGGCGGCCAGCCGGATCGGCAGCGGGCAGCGGGTCTTCGGCACCGCGGGCGGACCGATCAGCACGAGCCGCTTGACCCGGTCCGGGTGAGCCAGCGCGTACCACAACGCCCACATCCCGCCCCCCGAGTGGCCAAGCAGCGCGGTGGCGTCCAACTCGAGGGTGTCGAGCAGGCGGTCCAGCCATGCGACCGCGGTCTCGCGATAGCGATGTTGCGGGAGGTCGATCGGGTCGCTCAGTCCCTGCCCGGGCCGGTCGGGGGCCAGCGTGCGGAGCCCCTGGAGTTCGTTCAGCAACGGCAGAAAGAACCCCGCTGAGCCCGCTCCGCCGGGGAGGAGCACCACCGGCGGCCCGGCGCCCTTCTCCAGGAGATGGACCCGATTGCCGGCGCCCACCTCGACATGGCGGCTGCGCACCGACGCTCCGGCCAGCACGCGTTCGTACACCTGTCGGACCTCGACCGAATGGGTTTGCTGCGTGCGCGCCTGCTGCCGCATGCTCATCGGTGCCTCCTCTGCTCCCGTGCTGGGGGCGTGCGTCTGGGTGGAGGCTAGGGCCCGGCTGGCCGGGCGGCTTCGGGGAAACCCCCCAATCCAGGGTGAGCAGAACGTGGGGAGTTCTCCGCAGCTGTGGCTAGGAGAGACCGGCGATACGACCGGCGAAACTCGCCGACGGGCCGGCATCGTCGTGGTTCATGGGCTGTTCTCCTGCTGATCGGGCCGGACCAGCGCTCAGAGTGGCAGTCGCGCTCCTCAAAGCCGACGTAGACCGCAGCGTGGTCGTAGCCCATGTCCAGCACGGCGACCTCGGGCCGGAACCTGCGCCCGGTGACCGCTTCCAGCAGCGGGATGGCGAAGCTGGCCTCGCTGTCCTTGGCCGTTTCTACCCGCCACGCCAGCGGCGGCCCGGTCGCCACGCACACGAGCTGGTGGGGCTTGTCGCCGGAGAAGCTCCCGGCCGAGCGGGTGCTCACGGCCGAGCGGTGCCCCCAGGTGGCGTCAGGGTCGGAGAAGGTCTTGCGCTCGGGGCCGCCCTTGTAGAGGTAGCGCTGGGCCGTTGGCGTCGGCGGGCAGGTCGCTGGCGTCGATGGCGACGGTCGCACCCAGGTCGGGCATCTGCTCGTGCAGGGCGGCGGTCACGCGGTCAAGGCAGGTGTCCAGCAGCGGCTTGTACGTCCGGAGCTTGGCGGTGAAGCGGTAGCAGGCATGCACGCTCGGCACGCTGCCAGCGTCGGCGCAGCCGAGCGCGGCACGCAGGGCGTCGTGCTCGCGGACCAGCCCGACGGGTGCGCGTCCAGGCCGGCAGGGTGTAGAGGCTCTTGGCCAGCGCCATGCCGACCATGGCGCGGATCGGGTAGCCGGGGCGGCCGGTCCAGCGGGTCGCCGAAAGCTCGGCCACGAGCTGGGCGATCTCCGGACTTACGAGTAGGGCGGAGATCTGTACGGCATCCGAGCGCGGTGGTACGGTCTGTCCGACCATGGAGCCAACATCTCCCTGGTCCTGACCCCCGAAGGCGGCAGCCTCGCGGGGGTCACTCTTTGTACTTATTCCTCCTCTCAAATTCTAGGCTATGGGTGTGACAATCAGGGCCTCATTCCCGAGGCACATTTTCAGCAGTGAATAATTCAGCTAGCCACTGAAACGTTCTTGCTGGTAGTCGTTGAAGTCGGGACCTGGGGAACCGAGACGATGAAGGTGGTTTGCGAGGTGGCCTGCTCCGCTTCAAACAGCCGGATGGCTGCCTCGCGGAGCAGTTCACTCAGAGAAATTCCCCGTCGATTGGCAAGCTCGCGAAGCGCCTCAGCAACCGCCGGCTCAAGTCGGAGCGAGACCATCTGACCCAAGCGACGAGGCGCCACGACACGGCCCGAGCCTTCAACCACTTCGCCCGCGTGCTGCTGCGCCAGTTCGCGGCGCTCCTGTTCGCTTCGGCGCGCCTCGTCGCTCATCTGCGCCCCTTCCATCTCTTCGAGGTGGCCTGCTCTCACTCTCGAATCTCTGCCGGCTTGGCCTTCCAGCCGGTCACTGGCCGTAGCCAGTCTCCCCGTTTGTATGACATATCGAGCAGCACTGTCCAGAGTTGGTTTCGGGCTCGGTTGGGACCGACGAAGGCTCCTTCGGCGGTCTTCACCGGCAACTTGATCTCCACCGGCTCCTCCGAGAGGACTTCATAGACTACCTGCTCAGGGATGCCGAGACGACGGCAGTGGGCCGTGTTGCCGTCCTCATCGTCCTCAGGGTCCCAATCGATCCACTCGAACTTGCCCAGCTCCACCGTCAGCCCCTATGCTTGTCAGACACGGGGCACTCAGTGTACTACATCCGGCGAGGTGCGGCGAATGACCGATCCGACCGAAGATTCACCTCAGGGTGAGATCGAACCATCCATCACCCGCATCAGCGTCCTTGCGTTCTTCACGGCCGACCACGTTGTCAAGGAAGAGACCAGCGGAAAGCTCAACGTGCTCGGCGGCTTCTTCAACATGCTCCGATTCCAGGTCTATCCAGCGATACTGCCAACGCTGGGGATCGGGGCCTCGCTACATGTCCCCTGGCATGCCTATCACCAGGATCACCACTTCGCTATCACCATGGTCGATGAAGATCGCGAACCGCTCCCGTTCCGGATCGAGGGCAGCTTCCGGGTTAGTGCAGACGTCCTACTCGGGCATGGCGATCCGAGCGTGGTCAACATCGGCGGCACGGTCACCAACGTCACGTTCCAGCGCCCCGGGCGCCACCGACTGTGGCTGACCGTAGACGATGAGCTGCTTGACGATTGGGGCTTGCACCTGTTGCAGCTCCCGACTGGCCTCCCCAGCGCGGCAGCACCGGGAACGCCCGAGAAGTAGCGTTCACAACCGAAGGAGACAGCTACGCCGCCTTGACAAACGCTGAAGCCCTGGCGGTCAGACCAGGGCTTCAGCCAAATTCGGGAGTCGGAGTTCCCGTTCGCCACGGCTCCGTCTCCCACGCGCCCCTGTAGCTCAGCGGACAGAGCGCACCCGTCGTACGGCCGAGGTCACAGGTTCGAGTCCTGTCAGGGGCACGAACCCAACTCTGTCCGCTGAGCTGGGCAACGCCTAAGGGTATCGGCTGAGTGTGTGGCTGTCCACACTCCCGCGCACGTCACCGGTCGGCGCCCGGGGTGGACGGCTCGGGTGGGTTCTGCTCGGCAAGCCAGCGGTCCACGTCGCTGCGCCGGTAGCGGATGGCACCCTCCACTCGGGTCGCGCGCGGGCCGCGCCCACGGTCGCGCCACCCCCGCAGGGTCCGCACGCTCACGCGCAGCTCGTCCGCAAGTTCCTGCGGCGTCAGCATCTGATCTCCGCACACCGTCTGACTCCCACGTCGCCGGTGGGCGGATTCTGCCATGCATGGCCGCTCCTACGCCCGTTCTGACCTGCGGAGATGAGCGCTGAAGGACTCAATTGGACACAATATGGCGTTATCGGGTTCAATGTGGCATGCGGTGGTTGGCCGGTTGACCGACTCCCACGTCGCCGGCCGCCGCCGCCGCGCGGGAGGGACGATGGCCACGGCCCTGCCACCCCTGCCGGGTCAGGTACCCTCACCAGCGAGAACGAGTTTCGCCGGTCTCTCCTAGAGGAGCCGGTGCTGGTAGGCGTAGGCGGTGGCCGCGGCGCGCGAGGACACGCCCAGCTTGGTGTAGATGTTGCTCACATGCCGGTCGACCGTCTTCTCGGCCAGGACCAGGTTGGTGGCGATCGCATGGTTGGTCTTGCCGGCCGCCAGCAGCCGGAGCACCTGCAGCTCACGCGCGGTCAGCCCGTGCCCCTTGGAGGCTTCCCGCCCATCGAGCGTCTCCAGGCGGGCGAGCTCCGGTGCGGCGCCAAGCTGCGCGAACACGCTGCGGGCCGCGTCCAGCTCCATCGCCGCGGCCTCCTCGTCCCCCAGCGCCCGGCAGCCGAGCCCGACCAGCACCCGCACCCGGGCGGCCTCAAACGGCGCCTCCAGCTCCCGCCACACCTGCCAGGCACCACGCAGGACGACCACGGCGGCGCGGGCGTCGCCCTCGGCCAGCAGTACCGCACCATGGGCGTGGCCCGCCACCGCTCGCAGCGCTGGCGTGCCATAGCGCTCGGTGATCCCGGTCAACTCGTCGGCGGCGTCGCGTGCCGCCTGCACGTCACCGACCGCCAGCATGATCTCGACGTGGGCGGGCAGCAGCTTGGCCCGCCGGAACTTCTCGGAGGTCTCGGCGACGACCCGGCGGATCGCCGCCTCGGCCGCGTCGGTCCTGCCCTGGGCCAGCCGCAGCAGGGCCAGCCCCGGCTGCGGCTCCAGGCCCCAACGGCTGGCCTGCCGGTAGGCGTCGTCCGCCGCCGTGAAGTCCCCCAGGACCCGGTAGCCCTCCGCCTGCTGGTAGAAGGCCGAGCCGTTGACGTAGCTGTCGGCGCCCTGGACGAGCCGCTCACCCGCCCGTTTGGCCTCCTCGACCGCCTGCGGCCATGCCCCGTGCAGCTGCAGGATCTCGGCGCGGTGGACCAGGCACTGGCCGGTGAAGGTGACCATGTCCGGCTGTTTCCCGCACCAGGCCGCCAGCGCGGCGGTCCACTCGTGGGCGCGGCGCCACTCCAGGATCTCCTGGCAGGCATCGATCACCGAGCAGTACACGGTGCCGGCGACAGGGGGCGACAGCTCGCCGGCCACGACCGCCACCATCGCCTCGTCCAGCAACACCAGGCCCTCGCCCACCCGGCCCTCTCTCACCATGGCGCGGCCGTGGAGGACCAGTGCGAGCGCAACCAGGTCGGCGTCAGCGACGCGTCTGCCGATTGCCGCTGCGCGGGCCGCCGTCCGCCGCGCTCCCGCGTAGTCACCGGCCGCCACATGCTGAAAGGCGACCGGGAGCAGCAGGTAGCCGCGCTCGGCGCACTCCTGCTCGTGCTCCAGGAGTCGGTTGGCCCGGGCGAGCCAACCACTTGCCTGCGCGAGCTCCCCCTGGTTGATCAGGTGGAACCAGAGCCAGAACGCGCACCGCGCGGCCCGCCGCGGATCGCCGCCCTCAGCATGGCGCTGCTGGGCGCGCTGCAGCGCCCGCAGGCAGTCGTCTGTGCGGCCGAGGAGATACGCCGCGGTCGCCAGCAGCTCCAGATCCTCTCCTGCCAAGGAGGACGACCGGTCGGCCAGCGACAACGCGGTGTAGGCGTCCGCCCACGCCAGCCGTCCGGCAGCCTCGCCGCCCCGCGCAAGCTCACCATCCCCGCCCACCGTGCTCTCGCCTCCAAGCCAGTGCCTGCTCCGCACCTCGGTAGCGTAGCGAGGCCTAGAGGCAGGTTCGAATGGAGGATCGGACGAGCGGCGATGCGCTCCGGCGACGCGCCGGCCGGGTCAGCCCTGGGTGAGCACCCCGACGACGACCGCAATCACCAGCGTGTTGTAGAAGAACCCGACCACGCTGTGACCCATGACCACAGACCGGGCCCGCCCGGACGTCACCTCCACGTCGGAGACCGCAAAGCTCGTGCCAATGCTGAGCGCGAAGTAGGTGAAGTCCACCACCGCGGGCCGCGCATCGTCGGGGATACGATCAGGACGTGGCATGCGGAAGCTGCTATGGCCATTGGCCTGCGGTGAATGGCTGTGCCCCCGGCCCGACTCGAACGGGCGACCTACCGCTTAGGAGGCGGTTGCTCTATCCGACTGAGCTACGAGGGCGCTTCCTGAAGTCTAGCCGTAAGGAGGCCGACCTCGAGGCCGCGATGCTTGCCGGGCTGCACGCCGGCCTGACCGGGTCCCTGCCGGACGACCCGATGGGCTCGTGCGGACGACGACCCCATCGGGTCGTGGAGCGGCTGGTCGGTGCGCGCACGCCGGTGCTACAGGCCGATCCACCCGACGCCCCGATCGACGCCAGCACGCGCCTGCGGCTGACGACCGCCGGCCACCTGGTGCTCCGCGGCGAGGCCGACCACGTCGCCCAGAGCGGCATCGACCGCTGGATCGGCGGCGTCCACCTCGCCGGCGACGACGCCCGTTGGCGCTGGGACGAGGGCACCGAGTCGATCGTCTGACCGTCGCGTGCGTGAAGGCGATCTGCCAACGAAGCAGCCTCGCGGGCCGTTGACGCTGCCTGCAGCAACGGCCCGCGATCAGCGCGAACTCCGTCAGGCTGGTGGCCAGCTGGTGGCCAGTGTAGGGGCGCTGTGCGCGCTCTGGCCCCTGGTTCCGGTCGAGTCGATGCCTGTCGGGGTCAGCGCGTTCGGGGTCAGCGCGTTCGGGGTCAGCGCTGTTCGGCGAGGGTCTTGAGGTTGCCGAGCACGATCGGCAGCATGGCGTGCCACATGCGGCCGAGCTGGTCCTCGGAAGCGGGGTCCAGGGCCTCGAAGCTCGACTCCCACATGATCCGCGCGCCGGTCCCGGTAGGCTCGACGGCAAAGCGGCCCCGGTTGTCTCTCACCGGCAGGCCGCCGTCGATGCTGTACCGGTAGGAGCGGGTCGCAGGGGAGTAGTCGAGGATCTCCTCATGCTGGGTGTGCCCGTCGGCGAAGGTGCACCGCCGGGTCATCCCGTCCATCTCCACCTTGGTCACCCCGGGGATCCAGCGGTCGACGGCGGCGAGGTCCCCGAGGGCCTGCCAGGCGGCGTCGGGGTCGGCGGCGACCTCGATCGTCTGGGTGAAGGTCGGCATCGGCACCCTCCTTCCCGCGCTGCTGTGTCCGTCGTAGGCTATACGCAAGCATCGACCCGGTTCCCACCCGGCGCCTCCACCGTCGAGGTCACCCTCACGCCCCGCAATGGCGGCACCACCGTGACCATCGTGCACGCCGGCCTGCCAGAGCCCGAAGCCCGCCAGCACCGCCTGGGCTGGCCGCACTTCCTGGCGCGGCTCGTCATCGCCGCCGCCAGTGCCGACCCCGGCCCCGACCCCTGGGCCGCCTGACCTGATCTGGCTCATACCAGCGAAGGGAGACGCGATGCCGGAAGCCTCCGACCGCCCGACCGCCGCGGGACGGCTGCTCGCCGATGTGCAAGCGGAGCTGGGACCGGTGGACCGCGCCGTGCGCGACCATCCGTTTCTGGCCGCATTGTCCCAGGGCAGGGTGCCGCATGACCGCCTGGTCGATCTCGCGGTCGAACAGCAGTGGATCATCGCCAGTGACCGGCGCAGCTTCGCGTTCCTGGCCGCGCGCTTTCCGTCAGCGCCTGCCGGTGACCTGTTCCTCCAGCTCGCACAAGGGGAGGGGACGGCGCTCGAGCACCTGGCCGGGTTCGCTCGCTGGCTCGGCCAGGACCCAGCCAGCCTGGGCGAGCGGGAACCAAGCGCGCGCGGCCAGGCATACACCGCCTTCGTGGCGTGGCTGGCGATGAACGGGTCGGCCACCGACGTCGCGCTGGCGTTCCTGGCCAACCTGGCCGCGTGGGGCGAGAACTGCGGGCGCGTCTCGGCCGCGCTCGGCGAGCGGCACGGAGCCGGGCCGGAGGCGACGGCCTTCTTCGACTTCTTCGCCACGCCAGCACCCGGCTTCCAGGAGCAGGCCTTGTCCGTGGTCCAGTCCGGGCTGGCCGCGGGCGACCCGCCGGCGCAGGCGCGGCGCGCCGCCCGGCTGCTGCAGTCCTATGAGCTGATGTTCTGGGACAGCTTGATGGACCGCTGGCCACCCGCCACGGCAAGCACCCCATGAACGACCGCCATCGCGCGTCCCCAGCCAGTGTCTCTTCTCAGCCTCCTGAAGTATCCGCCCGAACTCCTTGAGCGCCTTGATCTACGGCTTCTCGTCGCCAGGTCAAGTAGCGTGCACGGCCTGGGCATCGCCGTCCCTAGACTGGCCGACCGCCACCAAGACAGTCCCACGGATGCGGGTCAGCGCAGCTCGTCGTGCGGGTCGAGGGAGGCCATCTACCGCTACTGGGTGACCGGTTCGCGTCCCTATCGTAGCTCGCTGGCCTTACCTGTCGTCCAAGCGGTCACCTCGTCAACGAGTGCGTCCCATGGGAACAGGGCGGCGCCGGGCGCTCCCATGTTCGGCGTGGGCAGCCGATAGCGCTCAGGGTCAAACAGCACGCGGACGCCGCAGGCGCGCAGCTCGGCGATGCTGCGAACGAAGGCGGGGTGGCGGATCAACGCGACGTTGGCGGTCGGGACCGCGATCACCGGCAGGCCAAGCCCGATCGCCTCGTTGAGCAGACCGAGGGCGAGAGTGTCGGAGATGCCGGCGGCCCACTTGTTGATGGTGTTGAACGTGGCCGGCGGCGACCACGAGCGCATCCGGCGACGGGAGCACGTCGGGCTCCTCGGGGCGCTTGTAGTCGCTGCGGACGGGATAGCCGGTCAGCTCGGCAAGGCGCGCGGCGTCCAGGAACCTCATAGCCGAGGGTGTCGCGACCACGCAGACGTCCCACCCGGCAGCCTGCATCTGCTCCACGAAGGCGGGCAGGTCGCTGGCGGGACGGCCACCACACGCGATGACGTACAGGACCCGCTTGGGCACCGGCGGCACGCTCCTTGGTCGAGGCCTCAGCTCAGCATGCCGATCCGGTCGGCCAGTCCACGCAGCTCAGGCACTACTGCTTTCCGCTCGTGGTGGAGGAACAACTGGACAAGGTTTGTGAATCAGGCGTCCATCGCCGAGGAGGTGGGCGCTACCTCGCCGAGCGCTCCGCCGGAGGCGCCCTCCGAACGGTTGGAGGCGGTCCGCGCCACCGCGCTCGAGGGTAGCCCTGCATAGCCGTTCGTCCTTTGTGTCCCCCGTGGTAGCGTCACCTGGTAGATAGGGTTCCCGCGCCGATGCTATGGCCGGGGCATGGTCGGAGACCTGTCCGGAGGCCCGACGTGACGATGCCTTCCAGCCCGGCTGCCCGATGACACATGGCAAGGGCCCGGCTGCCCGCTCCTGCCGCTGCGGAGCGCGCCTTGCGCAGAACAACCCAGGGCCGCTCTGCGCCCCATGCGGCAGGCAGGCCCACGAGGCGACGCTCCAGCCGCCCGAGGTGTCGTGGGAATTCTGGCGCACTGATGCGATGCAGGATGCACTGGCCAGCCGCCACATGGGCCGGGTGATCCGCGCCTGGCGGCATCACCCGTTCCACGGTCCCCGTCCCCTGCCCCAAGAACGCGTCGCCGCTTGGCTCGGCGTCAACCAAGGCCATCTCAGCCGCATCGAGACAGGGCCGGCCGTCCTGGATCTGGGAAAGCTCGTCCACTGGGCGCGGACCCTGCGCATCCCTGCGCAGTACCTGTGGTTCGACCTGCCCGGCCAGCCCCGCCATACGCGCACGAACGAGTTCGGACTCGGCGGCAGCCTGGACGAAACGCTTGAGGCGAGCCGGGGGGAGTTGGGATGGGTGCTTGGCGCGGGCAGGATCGGGCAGCGACGGCTGGAGCGCTTGGAGCGGGAAGCGAACAGGTACAGCAGGCTCTACCCTCTCTCGACCCCCGGCCAGATCGGCCTTGGGGTTCGGGACCACTACCGAGCAGCCAGCCAGGCGCTCAAGCAGGCCCAGTCGGGAGAGCACCGAACGCGCCTGCTCGCCACGGCGGGCAGGTTCGCCGCCCTGATGAGCTGGCTGTGCTATGACACCAAACAGCCCGCCGCAGCACTCGACCACTTGGATGAAGGGCTCGAGGCAGCCGAGCAGGCGGGCGATCGTGTTCTCAGCGCCTACGTGCTCGCAAGCCGAGGCCGCGTCGCCACGTTCGAGGGAGACCACAAGGAGATCCGCGACGTTGGGCTTGCCGCCATCAACCGGGCTGGCACGGGCAGGCACGTCAGCGGCCGAATGCTCGCCTGGCTGTACACGCTGGAGGCACGTGGCCACGCGGGAATGGGCGACCTGGCTGCAACCGAGAGAGCACTCGCGCAGGCTGAGCGGGCTCTGGGTGAGGGTGGCCGGGCCGAGCCTGGCCCCGACATGGACTTCTTCGACTTCACCCGGTTGCGGGCCCTCGCTGGTGAGTGCTACGTGTTCCTCCGCAAGCCCCGGCTGGCAAGGACCAACCTGGAAGAGACACTCCAGCTGATCCAGCCGGAGCAGCGCAAGCGCCGTGCGATGGTCGAGCTGGATCTGGCCAGGGCCTACGTGCAGGCCGGACAGGTGGCGGAGGCGTGCGCGCTGGCCGAACAGGCCTTGAATCTGGGTGACGAGAGCTTCGTTGGCCCTTTGGCGCAGCGAGTTCGGGACTTGCAGGCCGAGATCGCAGCCCGCCGCTAGCTCCCAGACGTCCCCGGTACCGCCTCGCCGAACGGGACGGTCGCGTACGGCTCCCAGCGGTACAGGTGGGTGTCACGGCCAAGGACGATGAGCCGCACGGCTCGGAGCGTGACGGCCGCCGACTGCGGCTCCAGGCCGTGCAGAAGCGCGGCATACGGGCCGGCCGGTCCATCGGCGTTGCTGTAGGCCAGGCTCACATGCGGCCTGAAGTCCTCAGCGGACTCGGGTACCTGAGCTTCCCCCCACACCTCGGCAATCGCCCTACGTACCGCGTCACGGACCTGCGCAACACGTGCTGGTGGGGTGACGCGCAACGTGATCCCTTCAGGGCCGACAACCGCAGGGCCAAGGGCCAAGGCCAGTGGTGCGAGGCGAGCGCAGCCAGTCCTCACAGCGGTAATGATCTGTTGCACGTCGCGCTCGGGCACCTCATCGACGAACCCGATGCCCTGCATGGTCAGGTGCAGCCACTCAAAGGGCACCAGGTCAAGGCCACGTAGCTTGGCAAGGGGAGCTTGGTAGTACTCGGCCACCTCGCGCAGCGCGGCTTGTCCCCTCGCTGTCGCGTGGTCATCGAAGGTCAGGTGCCAGGTCCAGAACCGGCGGCCGGGCCGCCAGCCAGGCCGCCACCACCAGTGATCACGGATGTGGCCTCCCACAACGTCCTCCATCCAATCCAAGCTGGTCGGCGTGCATGCAGGCTGGCGATGAGCCCGCCGGCATGCCTGTTCTGCATATGCGATGCCAACGTCAACATAGCTGGTTAGGCGTCCTTGGCGGATCTTCTCAGCGTTCCGTTCGTTCCCAGCATGACGGAACAGAGAGGACGGCCGGATGCACGCGACCAGCCCTGCCGACCAGGCCCAGGGTCGGGCGACCGCCCTGCCTACCGGCCTCGAGTCCTCCCCCTCGGCGCCGCCCTGGGACCGTCCACGACCCCGGGCCGAGCTGGCCATCCACGTGCCCTACCGCTCACCACGGCCGGGGGTGAGGGTACGGCTGGACACCAACGAAAGCCCCTGGCCGCCACCGTGCTGCTCTACCTGTGGACCGCCCGCCACCACCCACCCGCCGAGGACGGGTCGTTTCGGCTCGGCCGTTGGGAGCGGCCGGTCGTGGCCGGGGCGCTGGCGTGGCTCGGCGTCGAGTTGGTCGTGCTGCTGGCCCCGGCCCGGTTCCGCCCCGCCCAGGCCTACGCCCTGGGCGCGGTCGCCCTCGGCGCGGTCGTCTACGCGCTCCTGCGGCTGGCCGAGCCCGCCGCCATGACCAGCCAGCCCCAGCCAAGCCCTCCCGACCCCGACACCCGGCCGGCCGGGGAGCAGCCGCTATGGTGATGCGCGCCAGCCATCCTCCAGAGGCCGCGGGGCCGACCGGGACGCCCATCGAGCAGCTCGCGGTCCTGCGCGCGGCCATCGGCCACGCCAGCCGCGGCGACCCGGTCATCGCCCTGCACCACCCGGCTGCCTGCCCGACCAGGCCCGGGGAGGCAGCCCCGGCGGGGTGCTCGTGCGGGCAGCCCGCCTGCCCCACCCCCGCCGAGCACCCCATCCCCATCCGCGGCCTCCATCACGCCACCTGCGACCTGCTGCGCATCACCGCGTGGTGGGGGCGGGACCCGGCCGCCAACCTCGGGCTGGCCACCGGCCACCGCTTCGACGCCCTCAGCACCGACGGCCCCACCGGACACGCCGCCCTGGCCCGGCTGCCCGGCACGGTCGGCCCGGCCATCCAGACCGGCGGCGGGCGGCTGGTCTTCCTGGTCGTCGCGACCGGGCAGCCAAGCGGGCGCCTCCCAGCCGGCGAGGCCGGACTCCTGGTGTTCCGCCACGCAGCGGGCAGCGTCATCGTCGCGCCCCCAGGCCGCCACGGCAGCGGGCGGGCGGCCTGCTGGATCACCCCGCACACCCTCTCCCTGCCCGATCCCGCGCAGATCCTGGACGCACTCGGACGGGCGCGGGCCCGCCGGTCCCCGACGCGCCGGTCCGGCCTTCCCGGGCTGCTGCGGCGCGGCTGGGGGCGGTCGGTGTGAGCACCCTCGGCGTGGTCGCGGCCGGGCTCGTGGTCCTGGTCGGGCTGCTCGCGATCGTCGCGCTGCTGTGGGCGGACCATCAGGACGAGCGCGCCCACCGGCGGCGGATGGCCCGCGCCAAGGCAAGGCGGCGTGGTTGACCGGTCGACCACGGCAGCACGCCCGACCGCGAGATCCTCGCCCCCCGGGCGCACGTGGGCGCCCGGGGGCCGGGTGGAACCCCGTGGCGGCCAGGGCGATCCACACCGCCCAGGCCTTCGACCCCGCCGATGAGCGCGAATGCCACCACCGTGTCGATGAGGAACTCGCCGTAGCCGATGCCGACAGCGCCCCGACCGCTGAGGTGGGACTGCCCAGCGTCCCCACGGCGTGATGGGAGCTGGTTCTGGGCCGCCCAGGGTGTGGCGCGGCTTGCCGGTTCAGGTGTCGTACCGGCTGATGCGAGCCAGCAGGGCGGCGATGGCGGCGGCGTCGGGTGACGCTTCACCGCGGAGCGCGACCAGGTCCCGATGGAGATCGGTGAGTACGGTGCGCGCCTCGTCGTACTGGCGGGCACCGGCGAGCAGCAGGCCGATCTGGCGGCGTACGTCGAGGTTGCGGTCGTCGGCGGCGCCAGCCACCTGGGACCAGTCGTGGAGGAACGCGCGGAACGCGAGGAGCGCTTCTGTGTTCTCGCCCAGAGCCGCTCGGCAGGTCGCCGCGTAGTACCGGCAGTCCAGCACGGAGCGGTCGCCGGCTCCGTAGCGCTCGGTGAGCTGGGCTCCGGCCGCTTCGAACTCGGCCAGGGCGCGCCGGTACGAACCGGCCAGGAAGAGGACGTTGGCCAGGCTGAACCGGAGTTCGGCCGCCAGCATGGCGCCGGCGGCGCACCGCGCGATCGCCGCGGCGAGGATGTCGGTGGCCTGCGCGAACTGTCCGGCTTCAGCAAGATCGGCTGCTTGGGCCGCCGCCGCGTCGGCCTCGCTGTCCGACAGCGGGGCGAGGGTGGCGGACTCCGGCGGCACGGGTGCCGGCACGTCACGGCGCGGGATGGCCGCCATCGGCCGGGTGAAGGGACGGGTCGGATCCAGTTCGCCACGAACGATGCCGGCGGTGCCGGTCCGAGCGTAGGGCAGGAGCGTCTCGTAGATCTCGTCCGCGTCAGGTCGCTGTTCCGGGCTCTTGGCCAGTAGACCGAGGACAAGGGCTTCGATCGGTTCTGGTACGTCCGGGCGCAGGGTCCTGACAGGCGTGGGCGAGCTGTGGACGTGCTGCCACTGGACCGACATCCCGCCGGTGGCGCGGAACGGCGGGTGGCCGGTGAGCGTCTCGTGCAGCACGCAGCCGAGCGCGTAGCGGTCGGTGGCTGGCCCGACCGCATTGGCGAGCGTCTGCTCGGGGGACATGTACGGGGGCGTGCCCACGGTCTGGCCGGCCATCGTGAGCCTGGTGATCTCGCCGGCGCCGAGCAGCGCCGCCACGCCGAAGTCGAGCACCTTGACGATGCCGCCAGGAGTGATGAACAGGTTGCGCGGCTTGATGTCACGGTGGACCACCGAGATCCGGTGGACCTCGCTGAGGACGGAGGCAAGCTGCGCGCCGACCGCGGCGGCCCAGCAGACCGGCGGCGCGTTCTCGTGGTAGTCGTGTTCTGCGATGAGGTCGGCCAGTTCGGCACCGGTGAGCAGCTGCATCACCAGGTACAGCTCGCCGGTGGCCTCCTCGATCCCGGTGTCGTGGACGGCTGGGATGCCGGGATGAGCCAGCCCGGCCGTGATGCGTACCTCCCGGAGGAACCGCTGGCGTGCGTTCTCGGCGACCGCCGCCTGCTCGGCGAGCACCGAATCGTCGGCCACCGCGCCGGCCTGGCCGGGCGGCACGGTGGCCGACGCACTGGGCTGTTTCATCAGCTTCACTGCGACTCGCCGGTCCAGGCGGACGTCGTAGCCGGCCCACACCTCGCCCATGCCGCCTTGACCGATCGGGTGGTCGAGCCGGTAGCGCCCGGCGATCACTCGATCGGGTGCGTTCCATGTCGTCTCGGTCACAGCGCTCTAGCTTGTCAAGCGGGTCAAGCGGTGACAAGAGGCACGTCAGGCCCCTGCCGCGACACTCGGGACGTTACCGCTGCCGCCGGTCTGGCGCAGCCGCCGCTCCGCTTCCCGGCGTGCCGGACGGCGGATCAGGTCGTACGACTGTTTCCGCGCGACCTGGGTGAACACCTCATGGAACGCGGCGTCGTCGAAGAACCGCTTGACCAGGGTCTCGTTGGCCTCGGCCCGTTCGATGACGACCCGCTCCAGGTGCTTGTCGAAGACCTGCCCGAACTTGTCGAGGTCGTTGGCGAGCCCCGCTTGGGCCACGACCGGGTCTTCGGCGGCGGCGACGATCATCTGGCTGTACAGGACCTGGTCGGCGGTGCCCAGATCGAGCCCGTACTGGTCGTTCACCTCCGCGATCACCTGGGCGAGCGGCACCTCCTCGGCATCACGGGCGACCCGGCCAGCATCGGGGGCGAACCCAGGTAGCAACCGCTCGCCCTCAGGCTCCAGGCTGACGTCAGCCTCACCGGTCTTGACGATCCTCAGATGGGTCAGGTCGACCTGGCCGACGTCCACGCCCGCGTCCTGGCGGCGTGGCAGCCGGTTCCAGAGGAACCTCCCGTAGAGATACAGTGCCTCCAGGTCCGGATCGCCGTAGCCGACGACCTGGGAGAGGAAGCCGTACGCGCGGATGTAGTCGTTGAGCGCCGCACGGAACTCCTCCGCGGTGTCCGGATCAGTCTGGACGAGCGCCGCGTACCGGTCGCGGGCGGGGTCGGTGAACCGGTAGAGCTGGGCGTGGGACCGCTCCAGCTGGTTCTGGGTCGCCGAGGCGCGAGCCGCCTCCAGGTACGCCTCGGCGAACGCGGCGAGCTCCGAGTCGACCAGCAGCTGGTACCCCTTGAGCTCCCGCTCCTTGACATAGAGCAGGTTCGGGTCGGTCGGCTCGGTGAGCGCCTGCTCGAAGTACGGCTTGAACGCCGCCTGGATGTCCTCGGTCGCGTTGGCGAAGTCGAGCACGCACACGTCGTCCTGGCTCTTGAGCGGGTGGGTCCGGTTGAGCCGGGACAGGGTCTGCACGGCAGCCACGCCGACCAGCGGCTTGTCGACGTACATGGTGGTCAGCAGCGGCTGGTCGAAGCCGGTCTGGTACTTCTCGGCGACGACGAGGATGCGGTACTCCTGCTGGCCACGGGTTGCCGCATGCGGGTCGTCGGCCTTCACGTACTCGAACCGGGCCGCCAGGGCGCCCTCGGGGAAGCCGTTGAGCTTCGGCTCGGTGTAGTCGGTCCCGTTGATGGTGATCGTTCCGGAGAACGCGACCAGCGTCGCGCAGTCGGCGAGCTCCCGCCTGGCGATGTAGGACCGGATCGCCTGGTAGAGCCTGACCGCATGCTCTCGCGAGCGGGTCACCACCATCGCCTTGGCCCGGCCGCCAAGCCGGCCCATGGCGTGCCCGCGGAAGTGGTCGACGATGATCTGCGCACGCTGTTCCTGCGAGGTCGGGTGCAGCTCTGCGGCGCGCACCAGCTTCGCCTTCGCCTTGCGCGGGTCGACCTGCCGGTCCGCTTCGTCCGCCGCGGCGTTCCGCAGCCGCCAGTACGTCCGGTAGGTCAGGTAGTTGCGCAGCACGTCGAGGATGAACCCCTCCTGGATCGCCTGCCGCATCGAGTAGGTGTGGAACGGCTCCATCGCCCCGGTGACCGGGTGCGGCGCGCCGAACAGCTCCAGCGTCTTGGCCTTCGGCGTCGCGGTGAAGGCGAAGTACGAAAGGTTCGGGTGGCGGCCCCGGGCCAGGGCGGCAGCGGTCAACGGGTCGCCGTCGGCGTCGACGTCGTCGCTGCCGAGCCGCCCGAGCACACGCTTGAGCGCCGCAGCGGACTCCCCCGACTGCGAGGAGTGCGCCTCGTCCATGATCACGGCGTACCGCCTGTCGCCGAGCCCGGAGACCTTGTCCAGGACGAACGGGAACTTCTGCAGCGTGGTGATGACGATCCGCGCGGTCTGCCCCGACAGGGCCTGGGCGAGCTGCTCGGAGCTCTCGTCGATCCGCTGCACCACCCCGGAGACGTGCTCGAACTGGTAGATCGTGTCCTGCAGCTGCCGGTCAAGCACCCTGCGGTCGGTGATCACGATCACCTTGTCGAAGACCGGCTGGTTGGGGGCGAGCCCGGCCTGGCGTGCGGCCGCGTCGGTCGCGGCCGGGTCCTCGGGGGTGTGCAGCGAGGAGAGCCGGTGCGCCAGCCACGCGATCGTGTTCGACTTGCCCGACCCGGCCGAGTGCATGACCAGGTAGTTGGTGCCGGCGCCGTGGGACGCGGCGTGCGTGGTCAGCTCCCGGACCGCGTGCCACTGATGGAAGCGGGGGAAGATCAGCTGCTTGGTGTGGGCGTCACCGCGCCGAGGCGCCGGGGCCCTGCCCTTCTTGGCGTTCTCGTCCTCGACGTGCAGGAACCGGTGGATCAGGTCGAGCCAGGCGTCCGGCCGCCATACCTGCTCCCACAGGTACGAGGTCCGGTAGGCGCCCGGTGCGGCCGGCGGGTTGCCCGACCCGCCCGAGCGGCCCGGGCCTTCCGAGCCGGTGCTGAACGGCAGGAACCGGGTCTTCGCCCCGGCCAGGCGGGTGGTGATGAAGACAAGGTCGGGGTCGACCGCGAAGTGGACCAGGGTGCGCCGGGCGAAGAGGAGCTCCTTCGGGTCCCGGTCGGTGCGGTACTGCGCCTTCGCGTGCTCGACGTTCTGACCGGTCAGCGGGTTCTTCAACTCGGCCGTGGCAACGGGAACACCGTTGAGGAAGAGCACGAGATCGAGGGACTTCCGCGGGTCCCGGGTCGAGTAGTGCAGCTGCCGCACCACCGTGAGCCGGTTGGCGTTGTAGTTGTCCAGGGCGCCGCGTGCGAGCGTGTGGCTAGGACGGAAGTACGCCAGCTTGATGGTGACGCCCCGGTCCTTCACCCCGTGCCGCAGCACGTCCAGCGCGCCACGGTCGTCGATCTCCCTTGCGACCAGCTTCGCGAACTCCGCCTGCGCCGCATCGGCACCGCCGTGCGCGGTGATCAGCCGCTCCCACTCCTTGGCCTGGGTCGCACCGATGAACGTGTACAGCTCGCCGGTGTCGAGCCCAAGCTCGGGACGGTAGAAGTCGGCCAGGCCCTTCTCCCAGCCAGAGGCATACAGCGAGTCCACGATCGCGTCCTCGAACCGCGCCTCGGTGTGGATGGCGTTCATCGTCTCCCCCCGTCGTCAGCCACGGATCAACCGTGAGGACTCAATCGCAGGCCGCATCTCGGGGCTGATCTGGCCCGCCCGCAGCAGCTCCCCGGCGGTGAACCGGTGCTCACGCAGTGCCCGAAGGCTGGCCGTGTTCACGTCGCCGATGACCGTGAGCCCCTTGTCACTGGCGACTGCGCGCATGATCGAAGGGTCGAGGTCGTCACGGTCAAGTAGGTCGGCGCTCTTGCTCGTCACGAGAACCTGCACCTGTTCGCTCGCCTCGGTCAACGCGTCGAACAACACCCCTGCCGCTGCCGGGTGCAAAGCGACCTCGGGTTCCTCGATGCCGACCAGCGAGATCCGGCCGTCGAGGACGGTTGGAACAGCGCCGCCAACGCGGCAGCCGCGCGGATCGTCCCGTCCGACACCGCTTCGGGGCCGAACACCACCGGGTCGCCGTCAAGCCCTGTCCGGTTGCGCACCTCGACGGTCACGTAGCTGCCTTCAAAGCGCCGGTCGACACCCTCCAGGTCGGGCGCGACGGCACCCATGTAGCTGTCGACACGCTGCTTCACCCCAGGAAACTCCTCCGCGATGGCACCGAGGACGTCGCCGAGATGCTCACCGCTCGTGCCGAGCGGCGCCCCCTCCGACTGGGGCTGGAGCTGCCGCAGCGACTCGGTCGCGAAGTTGTAGAACGACATACCCGAAAGGAGACCGGCCAACGGAGCGAAGTTCGGGCGGGCGCTCGCCGCCTGCAGGTACAGCCGGTCCGGCGCGACCTCAAGCGGCCCGGAGGTCAGCGACGGGTCCGACACCTGCCCCCGGTCGGCCCGGAAGCCGATCTCCTTGTCGTCCCACCGCAGCCTGCACTCCTCCCACACGATCTCGAAGGGCCGCTGGCCCCGCCCGTGCCTCGGGGCGATCTCGAAGCCGTACTCGCCGCGCGCCCACTGCTCCGGCGTCGGTCCCAAAGGCACGGTGACGCCGAGCGTGATGCTGAACGAGCCTGTCTGCTCGGGCACCCGCCGCAGGATCTCTGGGAGCCCACCCCGGGCGTCGATCGCCTGGTACGGCGTGGTCGCCACAGCGTCGGCGACGAAGGCGAACGCATCGAGGAAGTTGCTCTTGCCCACCCCGTTCGGCCCCACCAGGACGGTAAGCGGTCCAAGCCGCACATCGCACGCGGCGATGCTCTTGTAATTGGCCACCCGCACCCGGTTGACCCAAGGGATCGGCCTCACCATCACGCGTTCACCCGCCTCGCCGTCGTCACGTCCATCTGCCCCGTCACCGCCGCCGTGATCAGCGCCTGCCTCCGCTCCGCGAGGAGGGCGAGTTGGGTGTTGATTGCGTCAACAAGACCATCGATACGCGCATTGACGTTTCTGATCCTTGTGACAATCTCCCGCTGCTCGTCGAGCTCAGGTAGAGGTATACGCAACATCTGCAGGTCTGGAACGTAGATCGTCTTGTGAGTGGACCCCATAGCTAACCTGCCGAGGAGGTCTTGGCGCATTGCTCGCAAACACCAGAGCAGGTAGAACGGATCAAGCCGGGGACCGCACGTCCAAGTCACGAAGTCCTGACTCGTCGCCATATTGTGGCCCATGACGCCCGAGTAGCCAGCCGAAGCCGTACGGCACAGCACAACCGTGCCCTTTGGATGGAGCTCCGCAGCGCTGTTGGCCAAACCGAGCTCACTGATCCGCTCACGAGTCTTACTAATCACCTCGCGGCGATCGTCACGGACCTGGCTAACTTCTCCAGTCGTGATCCACGGAATCGTGCAGTCCATCCACCATTCTGGATGAGATCGGCTCGGAGTATGCCCACTTCCCATCCTGGCGAGAAATCCCAGCTTCACTGTCTGCCATCGAGAAGGCAGCGTCTTTGCCCAGGCGAGGCCCGATTCACGACTATCCTGATGTCTGCCACCAGTGATCTCTGCATGCACACCAGCCTCACGCCGTTCTTGCAAGGTCGCCAGAGTCCGGATTTGCATCGCCGCTAGGCGATCCATTCGCACCGTCTCGGCGTCGAGGAAATCGGCGATACGGTGCTGGTCGTCGAGGGGTGGGAGATCGATCCGGAGGTCTCTCAAAAACTCATCGGGTACACGCTTCTGTCCAGCCACGCCGTACATCTCTGCTTCGCCGAGTTTTAAGAAGGAGTGCGTATTGACTGTGTACAGTAGAAAGCGCGCATCCAAAGATTGCATGGGGCGTAAGACGTGGAGTTCCGTCGTGCCGGTTCCCACATGTCCTGGTAGATCGGGAACTAGCACCGCTCGGGCAGCTTCGAACGTCGGAGTGATCTTGGGGACGAGTACATCGCCAGTCTCAAACCGCGTGTAGCCAACAGCCACCGACGACTTCGGCCTCGTTCGGCTCGTATCCAAGCGCTGTCCGGGCCACACAGCCTCCATAGGCAGGAACGTAACGTCAGCATCATCGGCCAGCTTCTCGAAGAGTCGGCTTGGCGGGTTAACGTCTGCGACGTACCGAAGGCGCACCTCGCTCATCCCGTCATCTCCGCAATGAGAGCCTGAATCTGAGCCTCAAGCTCCCGAAGTTCGGCGTCGATCTCGACGAGGGGACGGGGCGGCTTGTAGACGTAGAAATACCTTGTGAGCGGGATCTCATACCCGATCTTCGCTCGGCTCGTCACGCCGGTCTTCGGGTCCTTGATCTCGGCGATCCAGGCGTCTGGGAGGTGCGGCAGGACGTCGCGTGCGAAGTACGCGTCGATGTCCTCGGTAAGGGGCACGTTCTCGTAGTCGCGCAGGTCGGGGTCGGGCAGCGGTTCGCCCTTCCTCGTCTGCAGTTCACCCTCGGAGTCACTGACCGCGACCGCGCCCCAGATCGCTTTCTCGATCGTCGCGGCCGGCCATGGCACCCCAGCCGCAGCCACGGCACCCAGCAGCGCGTTCTTGGCGTCCTTCTTAATTGACCACACGGTGCCGAGCAGCGGCTTGAAGGCGTTGATGAGTTCGTCGCGGTCGGCGTACTTTGCCAACGGCTTCGCGTCGGCCAGCGCCGCAAGGGTCTCCTCAGTGACCTCGAAGCGCTGGCGCAGCGGCCGGTCTACCGCGACCCGCTGGTAGCCGAAGTCCTCGTTGGCGAAGACCTCGACCTTCGCATGCCCGGGATGGTCGGGGTCGGCTGCGGCGGCCAGCGCGTCGCCGTACAGCTCGGTGATCCGGCGGATCTGTTCCTTGGTGACGAGCTTGCGCTTCTCGCCCAAGGACTTGCGCATCTTCGCCCAGTACTCGCGGGCGTCGAGCAGCATCACCTTGCCCTTGTGGGAGGCGTCCTTGCGGTTGGTGACGATCCAGAAGTAGGTGGAGATGCCGGTGTTGTAGAAGAGCTGGTCCGGGAGGGCGACGATCGCCTCCAGCCAGTCGTTCTCAAGGATCCACCTGCGTATCTCGGACTCGCCGGACCCGGCGCCTCCGGTGAACAGCGGGGAGCCGTTGAAGACGATCGCCAGCCGGGTCCCGCCCGAGCCGTCTGGCTCCACCGGCTTCATCTTGGAGATCATGTGCTGGAGGAACAGGAACGAGCCGTCGTTGATGCGCGGGAGGCCCGCGCCGAACCGGCCGGCGTGGCCGAGCGCCGCGTGCTCGGCTTCTACGTGCTCCTGCACCTTCTTCCATTCCACGCCGAACGGCGGGTTGGAGAGCAGGTAGTCGAAGCTGCGGCGGCGGTGCCCGTCGGCGCTGAAGGAGTTGCCGAAGACGATGTTGCTCGGGTCCTGGTCCTTGATCATCATGTCGGAGCGGCAGATGGCGTAGGACTCTGCGTTGAGTTCCTGTCCGAACAGGAAGACCTTCGCGTTCGGGTTCAGCGAGGTGATGTGCTCCTCGGCGGTGGAAAGCATGCCGCCGGTGCCACAGGCAGGGTCAAGGATATTGATGACCTTCCCAGGCTGGGTGAGCGCGTCACCGTCGGGGGCGAGCAGTAGGTTCACCATCAGCTCGATGACCTCGCGCGGGGTGAAGTGCTCACCGGCCGTCTCGTTCGAGATCTCGGAGAACTTCCGGATCAGCTCTTCGAAGGCGTAGCCCATCTGGTGGCTGTCGACCCGTTGCGGGCTCAGGTCGATCTCGGCGAACTTCTGGACGACCTTGTAGAGCAGCCTGGCCGCGTCCAGCCTGGCGATCTGGCTGTGAAAGTCGTACTTCTCCAGGATCTCCCTGGCGCTGGCGGAGAACCCGTTGAGGTAGTCGTTGAGGTTCGTGGCGACGTTGTCCGCGTCACCGCCGATCGTTGCGAAACTCTGCCGCGACAGGTTGTAGAAGCGGAGCCCGGCCGCCCTGTACAAGATCGCGTCCTTGTTCTCTATTTTGATCGCTGCAGCCCTGTCCCACACGGCCCGCCGGGTCGGCGCCATCACGCAGTCGAGGCGGCGCAGCACCGTGAACGGCAGGATCACCTTGCCGTACTCGGACTGCTTGTAGTCGCCGCGCAGCAGGTCTGCCACCGACCAGATGAAGTTGGCCAGCTCGGTGTGGGTGGGCACGTCAATCGCCTTTCATCTGCGGATCGGTGGACGGGATGAAGACGCCGCTGGTCAGACCGTCGACAGCCAACCGTACGGCATCGTCACCGAGCGCTGCGGCCCGGTGCAGCAGGTCGGCGAAGTCGGCGAGCCGCCGGAACGCCTGCCCGTACCGGCGCTGTCCCGCCAGCGGCAGACGGGGGATGTGGGCGCGGCGCACGTCGTAGCGGAACACCCCGGAGCCGGTGACCGCACGTCGCGTGTTGGCCTTGCTGCGCAGGAACCCGGCGAGGAAGTACGGGTCGAGCACGTCGGGATCGCAGCGCAGCAGGTGCCGGTCAGGGGTCGGCTCTCCCCGCTGAGCGGTGACCACGAGCGGTGGGTCTGTCGGATCGGAGACGGACACCAGCACGTCGCCGGGCTGCAGTCTCATGTCGACGTTCGGCATGTCCCGGTCGAGGAGGAGATGAACGGCTCCGGCTCGGACCAGTTCGGCGATGGACACCATCGGTACGCCAGGAACCGGTGTCGTGCGCGCCGGCTGGCCGGGTAGACGCCGGGGCAGGGCTTGGAGGAGCGGAGCCAGCTCCGCCAGAGCGCGCGCGTGGTCGGTGGCCACGTCCTCGGCCGTCCGCTGGAGGTGGCGGGACGGCGTCAGGTCGACGTCGTCGTCGAGCAGCTCGATCACGGGCACCTTGGCGGTGATGGCCGGCTCGTCGCGGAACTGGTGCCACCAGTCCCCCTCGATCTTCCGCAGCCGCTCGCGGCAGTGCTGGAGCCAGGCCAGCTCCGGTTCCGAGCGTGGCGGCAGACCGAACTCCCAACGCGGGTCGTAGCCGAGCTGCTCGTACCCCCAGTCCTTGACGCCGGTCGGCGGGTCGCACAGTACCAGGGCCGCACCGTGCGGCCCCCGCCCCTCGACGAACTGGTCGTCCCGGAGCGAGTCGCCCTGGCGGATGGTGGTGGCAGGACCGCTCCAGCCCGACCAGTCGAGCCGGGACGCCGCGATCCGCACCAGCGCCGCGTCGAGCTCCTGCGCTGCCCGTCCCGCGCCCATACCCATCTTCTTCACGACCGCACGCAGGAGATTCCCGGTTCCACAGGCCGGATCGAAGATCGCACCCTCGCCACCTCCGCGGTTTCGTCTTCCATCGTGGTGCGATGCCAACACTGATGTATGTCTGTTAACTGTGTTCACAGGCTCTCATGGACCTATGTCATTATCCTGGGCTGTCGCTACGCCTCCACGGCGCGTGGCGCCTGATGTTCGCCGCCCTGGTCCGGGAGCGGGTGGTGGCCGTGCTGTCGACCGCAACCAGTGTGGATCATCGCGACCAGACGGGGTCACAGCGGGTTAGTCCTGATGTCCCTGCGGGGACGCCGTGCAGGCGTGAAAACGGCCAACCTTCCCAATCCATAGCCATTTTCCGGTCAGATCGCGTGCTTCGGGCAACCCATGAGGGCAGACCACCTCGGACCGGGTCATATGTTGATGCCCTGTTGATGGCGCTGGGCAGGCGCCGCGCGACGGAGCCCCTCACGCGTCGGCCAGGGGGTAGCGGTGAGTTCGCTCGGCTTGGCCAGGGACATGTTGAGCGGACGGACGCGGATCGTCGTGGTCGGGGCTGGCTTCGCCGGCTTCCACTGCCTGCGCCGGCTGGAGAAGCTCCTCCCACCCGAGGCAGCCGAGATCGTGGTCGTCGGTTTCAGGAACATCGCCGAAACCCACGCGGAGGCCATTCCGACGGACGCTCCGACCCGCTGAGCACCTGGGCGCACCCTGCTGCATACTGGGGGGAATCTTCTCCGCAAGGAGGGGCGTTCCGCACGGCGAGGGTTGAGGGTCCTGCCTGGTGCTACCCGAGAATGAAAGCGCAGAAGGAGGCTCGCGATGCACGCGGTCGTCTACCACGGACCCGGACAAAAGAGCTGGGATGAGGTCCCGGACCCGAAGATCGTAGACGACGGCGACGTGATCGTCCGCATCACCACGACCACCATCTGCGGCACCGACCTTCACATCCTCAAGGGGGACGTCCCCGCGATGACGCCGGGACGGATCCTCGGCCACGAGGCCGTGGGCACGGTCACGGAGACCGGACCAGGGGTGCGCTCGGTCAAGCAGGGCGACCACGTGCTGCTGTCGTGCATCTCGGCCTGCGGCCGCTGCCGCTACTGCCGGGAGCGCCGGTACGGCCAGTGCATCGGTGGCGGCGGGTGGATCTTCGGCCACCTGATCGACGGAGTGCAGGCAGAGCTCGCCCGGGTGCCGTTTGCCGACACCTCCACCTATCGGGTACCGGAGGGGCTCACCGACGAGCAGGTGCTCTACCTTGCTGACATCCTCCCGACCGGCTACGAGGTCGGCGTGCTCAACGGTCAGGTCCAGCCTGGCGACGTCGTGGCGATCGTCGGCGCCGGTCCGGTCGGGCTCGCGACGGTGCTCGGGGCGCGGCTGTACTCACCTGCCGCGGTTATCGCGATCGACCCCGTCCCGAGCCGGCGTGCCTGGGCCGAGAAGTTCGGCGCCAACGTCGTCGCCACCCCCGAGCAGGCCCGCGCCGAGGTCGACCGGCTGACCGACGGCCTGGGCGCCGACGTGGCCGTGGAGGCGGTCGGCATCCCAACGACGTTCGAGCAGTGCACGGAGTTGATCCGGGCGGGCGGCCGGGTCGCCAACGTGGGCGTGCATGGCAAGCCGGTGACCCTGCACCTTGAATCGCTGTGGATCAAGGACGTCACGATCACGACCGGGCTGGTGGACACGTTCTCGACCCCGACCCTGCTCAAGACGGTCGCGGCCGGGCAGATCGATCCGACCCGCTTCACCACGCACCGCTTCCCGCTGCACGACGCCATCCAGGCGTACGACACGTTCGCCCGCGCGGGCGAGACCAACGCCCTCAAGGTGATGCTGATCGCCGAAGGCTAGGGCTCGCCGCCCAAGAGACTGGCCAGATCGGGCCTCGCCCACCTCGCACATGTATCAGAGGAATGTGAACCGCCTCTCAGCCACGAGGGGTGATCACAATGGCCGATGACACACGCGAAGCAGTGGCGATCCGTCTCGACCGGGTCCAGATCCTCACCGACCGAGACAGCACCTTGTGGGGGTTGCGCCTGCTCAACATGGAGGGAATCCTCGCCCTCGTCCGAACTGAGGACGGGCTTCTGGTCGTCTTCGTCGAGAATGGCGACCGCGACATCTGGGAGGTCCCGCTCGAGAAGGTGCGCTATCTCGGTGACCCACCACCGCCTTTCGGGATCAAGGCGCTGGCTGGCACGGCCGTCCGCGTCGATATCGACGGCACCCGTAGGATCATCGTCTTCACCGGACTACCGACCGGCAAAGCCACCGAGGCTCCCGCCGACAAAGAGGCCCGGGAGGCCTGGGTGCAGCTGCTCCCCGAAGCCGGACCGTGAGCGGGGGCTGCATACCCGCCGTCCCCCCTGGACCTCGACGAGCACCGTCGCCCTGGGACCTCGACGAGCACCGTCGCCCTGACCTCGACGAGCACCGTCGCCCTGACCTCGACGAGCACCGTCGCCCTGACCTCGACGAGCACCGTCGCCCTGACCTCGACGAGCGCCATCGCCCTGACCTCGACGAGCCCGCCGGGATGCATCAGGCGCACCGATCTGGCAGCCCTCTGGAACGAGCGCTCAGCGGATGCCGCGGCGGCGCAGGATCTCCTCGATCTCGGCAAACTCGTCGTCGCCCGAGCCGGTCCGCCGGGACGGCGCCTGCGGCTCGGGCTTGGGCTCGGGCTTGGGCTTGGACGCGACCGGGTCGATCGCGGGCCGCGACGGCGCCTGCGCCGGTGCGCGGCGCCGGAGCAGGCCGGAGGCGGCGAAGCAGGCGGCGGCGAGCCCGGTGACGGCGAGCCCCGCCCACACCGCCGGCGAGAAGGCGAACCCGGCCACCCAGCGGGTGGCTGCCGTCCCCACCTCCCACAGCAGCGTGACCACGCCGGTGAGGTAGGCGGCCAGGGGAAGCAGCGACCAAGCGGCACCGCGGAGCCCCGCGGCGGCGCCCCGGCGCCGCCAGGCGAGCCAGCTCCCGGCCAGGCCGAGCAGGGTGAGCCCGGCACACAGGGGAAGCCACGCAACCGAGTCCAACCCTGCCATGTCCCACATCCTCCGTCCGCGATCCCTCACACCATCGTGGCACGAGAGGAGCACTTCCGGCTCTCCATCTGCTTCAGCGCCGACCTGCGGCATGGTCGCGCCTCGGTGCTGCGCCACGGGCGACGGCCGGCATGTCCGAAGCAATTACTTCGCGAACGGCGAGGGCTCCAGCTCGTCCATCGGCACCCAGCGGTCGCCCGGGACGCGCCGCTCGACCAGGGCGGCGACCTCCCCGCCGCCGCGGAACGCCTCCGCCGTGAACAGGATCGAGCCGCCGTCGTGGCCGAGCAGGACGCGAGCACCGTCGCCCCAGGCCAGGACGGCGACGCACCCGTCGAAGCGGACGGTCGCGCGCCCGTCCCGGTCGCTGAGGGTGAGGCCCTCGTAGGCGGCGACCAGCCGCCGGCGGCTGAACGGGACGGCGAACTTGTGGACGCGTCCCTGGACCGGCGCGCCGTCGTCCGGCCCCAGCAGCGTGAAGCCGTCCGGGGGTGGGCAGTAGCCGGGCAGCGCCAGGATCGTGGTGGCGCGCGCCCGCTCGAACACCGCGGCCACCTTGCCCGGGGTCAGCGCCGACCGCTCGGCCACCTGCTCGGCCGGCTGCTGGAATTGGCGGCCGTAGAGCTCGTCGGCGGCCCGGTGGCACACCCAGCCGTCCAGCTCCGGCTGGTTGGCGTACCTGCGCTCGTACTCGCGGGCCGACCGGCCGATCTCCTCCTGGGTGGGGCCGGTGGCGGCCAGCTCGCCGACCCGGAAGGCGATCCCGCCCGCCAGCGGCCCGGGACAAGGGCTCCACAGCACCGGGATCCCGTCGACCTCGGTGCGGTGCAGTGGCGGCAACCCGGTCATCGTGAGCTAGCCCCCCCTTAACCGGCTAATCTCCTGGGCGTTGCGGGGGATCAACAGGTCCTCACCCAGGCTGCGCCACCATCGGGACCGCGACCCGGGCACGAGCCTCGACTTGCATTGGCTGAGACATAAATGATACGCATGTCTCATGCCTGACATCCCCGAGCTGCGCGCCGAGCAACGAGCCGGCGACTGGGCCCTGA
>Ga0210378_10000050_pt1 | contig 49873 bp, 47 predicted proteins | sample PLM1_60_b1redo_FD_155465 | JGI IMG/M metagenome (GOLD analysis project Ga0210378, IMG submission 155465) | Groundwater sediment microbial communities from an aquifer in East River, Colorado, USA - PLM1_60_b1 redo | ecosystem: Environmental > Terrestrial > Soil > Riparian zone | place: USA: East... | reverse complement strand
CTTGTGCGCGTCCTGCAGCGCATCCTCGCCCTCACCACTGCGATCTGGCACAACGACCGAACCGGCCAACCCGTCAAGAGGTCCCTGGTCGCCTACGATCACTGACCCCTTGGAATAGGTCATCTAGTGGTGGCTGAGCGGCCGGCCCGCCGCCACTGACGTGGCGTCTGGGTGTTCGGGCCGGCAGGGTTGCCTGGGCACGATGGGCCGACAGGCTCGGGCGGACAGGTGGCCTGGCTGGGAGGGAGGTCTCTTGACCGACGGTCCATATGTCTTGGAGCCAATCGGGTGGGTCGAATCCTCGTTGGTCGACCGCGACATGGCTCCACTGCAGGGCGACGAGGGATCGCCCGACGCATGGCTGGTGTTCGAGCAGGGCGTGACCGAGGGTCTTCGCGGCCTTCAGGTCGGTACCGACGTCATCGTGCTGACATGGCTCGACCGCGCGCGTCGCGACGTCCTGGTTGTTCACCCTCGCGGAGATCCGGCAAGGCCGGAACAGGGCGTGTTCAGCACGCGTTCGCCCGACCGGCCGAACCCGGTCGGGCTGCACCGGGTGACGGTCGTCTCGATCGATGGCATCAGGGTGCGCGTGCGGAACCTGGAGGCGCTGGACGGAACACCCATCGTGGACGTGAAGCCGGTGCTCGACCAAGGAGTGGAGCGGTGATTGCCAGGCGGACACCGCAAGGTGATGACGGGTCGAGGCGGCTGGGCCTGCACGGCGACGTGGACACCGCTGATGCTGGATCTTGGGTTCACAAGGTGACACCCGGCGAAGGATTCATGCAGCGGCCCGGCCGACGCTGCGAGGTCCGCGTAATCAGGCCAGGGCGGCGCGGGCCGCCAGGCTGCGGCGGGCCGCCCGGCCGGCCAGGACGAGCCGGGTGAGGCTGGCCAGCGCCGCGACGGCGGCCGGGATCCAGGCGAGCGCGGCGGGGCCGGTGACCGCCTGGCCGGTGAGCATGCCCAGCATGGCGAGGTCCACGACGACCGCGGCGATCCCGACTGCGGCCGCGGCCGCCGGGGCGAGGGTCGGGCGGGTGGGCAGCCAGCGGCTGGGCCGGCCGGTGGCTGCCACGACCAGCAGCGTGGCGAGCCCCGCGGTGAGGACGGCCGCGCCGACCACGGGCAGCCCGACCCAGACGCCGGTCAGCTCGTGCCGCCAGGGTGGTGCCTGGCTGGCGGCCAGCGCGACCAGCCACAGCCCGCCGACCAGCGGGCCGGTGCGGACCAGGGTCAGCGCGCTGCGGCGGGCTTGCGCGCCGGCCAGCTCCGGGGCGAACGCGGCGGCGAGGGTGGGCGGGTCGCCGAACTCGGCGATGGCCGCCCGCGCGGCCGCGACCGGTGCCAGCCCGGCGGCGAGGTGGACCTCGGTGGCGTCGACGAGCCCGTCGTCCAGCTCGGCAAGCACGGCTTGGCGTGCCCTGTCGGGGCCGGGGAGCCGGGCGGCGAGATCGGCGAGGTAGCCGTCCAGGACCCGGCGGGCGGCAGGGTCGTGTCGTGGCTGGGACGCGGTCATGGGCCTGCCGGGGCTGGGGTCGGGACAGGGTCGAGCAGGGCCGAGACGGCGGTGGCGAACGTCTGCCAGGCGGCCCGCTCGCCGGCCAGCGCTCGGCGGCCGGCGGGGGTGAGCTGATAGGCGCGTCGACGCCGCCCGCCGACCACCGACCAGCTGGCGCGGACGAGTCCGGCGCGCTCCAGCCGGTGCAACGCCGGGTAGACGGTGCCGGTGGGCAGGTCGAAGGCGCCGCCGCTGCCCGCCCGGACGGCCTGGATGACGGCGTAGCCGTGCAGCGGGCCGGCCTCGAGCACGGCCAGCAGCAGCCCGTCCAGATGACCTTTGAGGGTCTCCGCTCGCATAGGTAGCTATGCTACACGCTTCCTCGAAATCCCGAACCACCGGAGCCAACCGGGAATCCCTCATGGGAGCCCGGCCCGGATGGTTGCCGCGGCTGCCGCCTCGCGTGCTTCGCCGGCGGCAAGCCGGGGCACTCCTCACAACGCCGTCGCATCCCGCGCGAAAGGGGCCCGTATGATCCCGCTCCACGGCCGGAGGCTCGGCCGCACCCTGCCGGTCGCCGTCGCGCTCGCCGCCGTCCTGGCGGGCTGCACGACGAGCAGCGACCGGCCCAACGCAGGCGCGCGGCCGCCGGCCGCCCTGGCCACCAGCTCGGGGCAGGTCACCGTCCCCGGGCAGGGCCCTGACGGGGCGGTCCCGCGCCTGGTCAGGCAGGTCCAGCCGTCGGTCGTGAGCGTCGCCGCCGGGCGCGGCGAGGGCAGCGGGGTGGTGTGGTCCGACGACGGGGTGATCGTCACCAACGAGCACGTCGTGCGGGGCACCCGGCAGGCGGAGGTCTCCTTCGCCAGCGGCGAGCGGAGCCCCGCCCGGGTCCTGGCGGTCGACGCCGTCACCGACCTGGCCGTGCTGCGGACCGAGCGCAAGGACCTGCCGCCGGCCCGCTTCGCCAACCGCCAGGCGGTGGTCGGCGAGCTGGCCCTCGCGATGGGCAACCCGCTCGGGTTCGAGAACTCGGTGACCGCCGGGATCATCAGCGGGCTCAACCGGGAGATCCCCGGCTCGGCCGCGCAGGGACAGTCGCTGGTCGACCTCATCCAGACCGACGCCCCGATCTCGCCGGGCAACTCGGGCGGCGCGCTGGTCGGTGCCGACGGGACCATACTCGGGATCAACGAGGCCTACATCCCGCCCAACGTGGGCGCGGTCTCGCTCGGGTTCGCGATCCCCGCCCCGACCGTGACCAGCGTGGTCAAGCAGCTCCTGGAGAACGGCCGGGCCCGCCACGCGTACGCCGGCCTCACGCCGGTCACCCTCACCCCCGAGATCGCCGAGCAGTTCGGGATCGCCCGTACCACCGGCGCGATCGTCGTCCGCGTGGCGCCTGGCACCCCGGCCGACCGCGCCGGCGTCCAGCCGGGCGACGTGATCGTCGCCGCCGACGGCCGCGAGGTGCGCATCGCCGAGGACTTCCTGGCCGTGCTCCGCCGCAAGGCACCCGGCGACCGGCTGGAGCTGACCCTGGTGCGCCAGGGGCAGGAGCGCAAGGTCACCCTCGAGCTGGCCGAGCGGCCGAGCTGACCGGGCCGGACCGAGGAGCCGGAGGCGGTCGGCCCGGACGGACCGGGCGCGGCTCAGGTCGGCCGCTCGGCCTGGGCCAGGGCCCGGGGTGAGCATGGCGTCGTAGAAGTCCCGCCGATGACCGCCTCCTCCGGCGTGGAGCGTTCTCGCCAACGCCGTCGTGGTCAGTTCAGGCCGTCGCGGAGCACCGCGACGATCACCCGGAGGATGAGGACGGTCCCGCAGAAGAGCCCGAAATAGCCGAAGAACTGGAACAGTGAGGTGTCGCCGGTGAACGGCGGTCCTCCCTGGGTGCCCAGGAGCATGACGGAGAGCACACCGACCGCCCCACCGACCAGGGCGAGCACGGCGCGGTTCCACAACCTGGTGATGGTGCGCACGTCATGCTCGTCGGCGAGCAGGCTCATCCGCGCCGCGAGGTCGCCCCGCTCGATCAGGGTGGCGATGCGCTCCACGTGCCTGGGGGTGCGCCGCAACAGCACGGCCAAGCTGACCAGCTCCTTGCGGGCGAGCTCCTCGAGCGAGCTGGGGACGAGGCGGGCACGCGCCCACTCGGCCGCGACCTGCTCGGCCGCCTCGATGACCAGGTAGCCGGGCGACAGCGTGGTCAGGGTGCCCTCGAGGGTCACCAGCGCGCGGAAGAAGGTCGAGAACTCCGGCGGCAGGGTGATCCCGAAGGCGAAGAAGAGCTGCAGCAGGTCGTTGAACATGGCCGCGCTCGGGGCGGCGCCGGCGCCCAGGTGCCTGCCCATGAACCGGGCCAGGGCACGCTCGAGCTGCTCGTCGTCGAAGCGGCGGCGCAGGGTGGCGACCTCGAGGACCGCCTGGCGAAGGAGGCCGGCGTCGCGCTGCTGCACGGCGACGAGCATCTCCCGCATCGACGACTGCTGCAGGGCGTCGAGCCGGCCGGTCGCGCCGAAGTCGATGAGCCCGAGCCGGCCCCCCTCGAGCACCAGCACGTTGCCGGGGTGGGGGTCGGCATGGAACCGGCCGTCGACGAGCAGACCGCCGCGTCCCAGCACGCCGGCCGCCGCGCCTCAGCACACTGGCTGGAAGTATGGTTCAGTCCGGTCGGCTCGCGAAAGTCCGTGCCCGGCGACCGCCCGACCGGGCTCCTCCGAATGCCTGGGCGCCTCCGAATGCCGGGCGGCGGCCCGGGGGCAGCTCGGGAGGCGGCTGCTAGGCTGCCAGCTGCCAGGACGACCGGAGGAGCGATGCCAGGACCCAGCGACGACCGGCCGGCCACCCGCGACGAGGTGCTGCCGGCCGGGGCCAGGCAGTGCTTCGCGTGCGGCGAGGACAACCCGATCGGTCTGCACCTCGACGACATCCGGCGCGAGGGCGACGAGGTGCACGCCACCCTGCACCCCCGCCCCGAGTACCAGAGCTACCCGGGCGTGCTCCACGGCGGCCTGTCGGCAACCGCCCTCGACGAGGTCATGGGATACGCGTCCATCCTGCTGGCCGGGGTCTGGGCGGCCACGGCCACCATGGAGCTCCGCTACCGCGCCCAGGTGCCCTACGACGCGCCGCTGCCGCTGGTGGCCGGGCTCACCGGCGCTCCCCGCGGCCGCCGGGTCCGGAGCTGGGCCCGGCTGCTGCTCCCCGACGGCCGGGTCGGCGCCGAGGCGACCGGGCTGCTGGTCGCGCTGCCAGAAGACCTCGCCGACCGGACTCGCCGGCTGTACGGCCCGATGGCCTGACCACCGGCCGGACCGCGGCAGATCTGCTGCCTTCATAACGCTTCGATAACGACGGGTTTACCGGACGAGTCCCCACCACATCCTGCCGAAACGATTCGCTGACGACAGAGGAGCATCATCGTGTTCGCCGCCCACCCGGGCACGGACCCGGTGCCGGGTCAACGACCCGGACTGCCTGCTCGCCCGTCCCGGGATGCAGCGCCGTCAGGGCTGGGCCACCCAGGTCGGGCGGGACGGCGGGCCACGCGGGTCCAGCGACCGGCTGCGACGCCTCGACGCGTGGGGCTTGGAGACGACCCGCCGGCTGCTCGCCACCGTGCCGCCACCCGGACCCGTCGCGCTCCACGCCGGCCGGGATGACCCTGCGGCTACCCGGCCACTGGGTCTGGGACTTCTGGTTCGCCCGGGACGGGAACGACGTCCACGTGTTCTTCCTGCACGCCCCCAGGGACGTCGGCAACCCCGACCTGCGGCACAGTCAGGCCCGGATCGGGCATGCGGTGTCACGCGACCTCCGGACCTGGGAGGTCCTGCCGACCGCGCTCAGCCCTGGGCCGCCAGGCGCCTTCGACGACCTGGCGACCTGGACCGGGAGCGTCCTCGACGTGGACGGTGGCTGGCTCATGTTCTACACGGGGATCTCGACCCGCGAGGACGGCGCCGTGCAGCGGATCGGGCTGGCCACCTCCGACGACCTGATCGCATGGGAGAAGCAAGGCGTGCTGCTCGAAGCGGACCCGCGCTGGTACGAGAAGCTCGGCCCGGACGCGAACAGGGAGGCCTGGCGGGACCCGTGGGTGCTCTGGGACTTCGACAGCCGCCGCTTCCACATGCTCATCACCGCCCGGGCCAACCATGGTCCTCCGGACGGCCGAGGCGTGATCGGGCATGCGTGGTCGCCCGACCTGTGCTCCTGGCAGACCGGGCCGCCGCTGTCGGAACCGGGCGAGTTCTTCCATCTCGAGGTGCCGCAGCTGGTGCACCTCGGCGGTGCCTGGCGGATCCTGTTCTCCGCCTTGTCGCACGACCACAGTGCCGCGCGGCTCGCCCGGCTTGGCGTCATCGCCGAGGGCGGCACCCACTATCTGGCCGCCAAGGAGAAGTTCGGCCGCTACGCCCTGGACCAGGACGCGTTCCTGGTCGGTGACCCCCACGGCCGCCTCTATGCCGGACGGCTCCTCCATCACCGAGACCGGTGGCACTACTTCGCCTGGCAGCACATCGACGGTGACGGGCGGTTCTTCGGAGGACTCAGCGACCCGATGCCGCTGACCGTCCACGCCGACGGGTCGCTCTCCGTCCAGCTACCGGAGCAAGCTGGACAGGGGTCCGGGGCGTTCCTATAGTCCTCCCACCGTCCCCAACCGGGACGAGACGCGCCAGGCGCCCCGGGGGGAGGTCGGTCGTCGGTGCCCACGCAGCCGCCGCACGACGAGGAGCCAGGCCGGGACGACCCGGCCGAGGACGCGGTCGCGCAGCGCCAGCGGCTGCTGCGGCCCGGCACCATCTCGGAGGCGCTGCGCGACCGGACGCAGCGGGCGCAGGCCGGGCTGCTGGTCGAGGACGACCGGTTCGCGGTGCTGGTCGAGCTGAACCTGCTCCACGCCAGGGCGCTGCCAGGGGCCAAGAAGGAGTTCCTGAGGCTGTACCGGCGCACCCTCCGGGGGGCGGGGGACCGCACGCCGGTCGAGGTGGCGACCAACTACTTCCGCTGTGTGCTGACCCAGGACGAGGTGGAACGCCTGGTCCGCGCCGACCAGGAGGGCAGGGACACCGGCGAGCGCACGATCTACCGGGTCTGGCCCGACTTCCGCGTCGAGCAGTTCATCGACCGGTCGGTCGCGACCGTCAAGGGCGACGCGGCGCTCCGCTCCTACCAGGCGAGCGGCCTCGGGGTCACCTGGGCGGTGGTGGACTCCGGCGTCAACGAGCGCCACCCGCACTTCGGCGAGCACGCCAACCTGCTGTACAAGTGGGGCGGGGTCGGCTTCGACGGGTTCCAGGCGGTCGACGCCAGCCAGGCGCCGGTGGCCCCGGTCGAGCAGCCCTACCAGTTCGCGGCCGGGCGCTTCTTCAACCTCGACGCCAACGCGGTCATCAAGAACGGCGGGCCGCCGTCGGGCTCCCACTCCGACATCGTCCACCCGGAGATCGCCTGGATGCTGCTGTCGGCGGCGGGGATCACCCCCAGGGCCGGCTGACCGGGCCAGCGGAGGGAGCGAGCCTGCATTCCGCCGGCAGGACGGGGCGTCCCCTGGGTCCCGGCTCTGGGTCCCGGCTCTGGGTCCCGGCCCTGGGTCCCGGCCCTGGGTCCCGGCCTGGTCCCACCGGTCAGCCCTTTTCGGCGCCGCTGGTCAGGCCCTCGACGAGCAGGCGCTCGGTCAGGAAGAACAGCACCACGATCGGGAGCGTGAGGATCACCGCGCCGGCCATGAGGACGGTGGTGGGGATCTCGATGCTGCCGGCCAGCTGGGACAGGCCGAGCGACACGGTCCAGCGCTCGCGCCGGTCGACCAGGAACAGCAGCGCGAACAGGAACTCGTTCCAGGCGATCATGAACACGAACAGGCTCGTCGCCATGATGGCCGGCTTGGCCAGGGGCAGGCTGATCCTGCGGATGATCTGCAGGCGGCTGTACCCGTCGACCGCAGCCGCCTCCTCGAGGCTCTTCGGCACGGTCTCGAAGTAGTTGCGCAGCATGTGGATGGTGACCGGCACGGTCTGGGAGGCGTAGACCAGCACCAGGCCGAGCAGGGAGCCGCGCAGCCCGATCCGGGTGAAGAACACGAACAGCGGGATCGCGAGCAGGATGGCGGGGAACAGGTAGACGGCCAGGAACAGGGCGTGCACCTGCCGGCGGCCGAAGAACTCGAGCCGGCTGATCGCGTAGGCGCCCAGGATCGACACCAGCAGGGTGACCACGACCGAGCTGAGCGCGACCAGGCCGCTGTTGCGCAGGAACAGCAGGAACCCCTGCCCGCCGTCGTCGGTGCTGCGCAGCACGTTCCTGTAGGTGTCGAAGGTCACCTCCTTCAGCGACACCCACAGCAAGCCGGGCTCGAGCGCGAGGTTCTCGACCGTGCGGAGCGACAGCAGCACCATGTAGTAGAAGGGGAACAGGGTGACCGCCACGAAGAACGCGATCATGACCCACTTGAGGACCCCGAGCACGCGCGTCTCCACGACCTCGCGGCTGAGCCGGCGCGCTCGCCGCGGGGTCACCGGGCGGGGCGGGGCCAGCTCCCGCTCGGCGCCCCCTGCGGTCTCGGTCCGGACCTCGGGGGTGGTCACGGCGCCTCCTCCCTCCTTGCGAAGTAGCGGAAGTAGAACAACAGCACGACCGCGAGGATCGCGGCCATGACCAGTGACGTCGCCGCGGACGCGCCCACGTCGTTGCGGCCGGTCAGGTACCGGAAGACCCGCACCGAGAGCACCTCGGTGCCGGCGCCGCCCCCGGTGAGCAGGAAGATGTCGTCGAACTCGTTGAAGGTCCAGATGAACCGGAGCACCGCGAGCAGGGCGATCACGCCCTTGAGCTGCGGCAGGGTGATGTGCCAGAAGCGCTGCAGCGGGGTGGCGCCGTCGACCCGGGCCGCCTCGTCCAGCTCGGCGGGCAGGGCCTGGAGCCGGGCCAGGATGAACAGGAACGCGAACGGGAAGTAGCGCCAGGCCTGGAACAGGATGACCGTGAGCAGCGCGGTGGGCACGCCCAGGCCGAACCCGAACAGGCTGAGGGTGCCGGTCCGCTCGGTCAGGAACGGGACCGCCTCGTCCCAGCCGAGCAGGTCGGTGCCGATCGCGTTCACCACCCCGAGCTCCGGGTTGAGCATGATCTGCCAGACGAAGGCGACCGCGACGATGGGCGCCACGTAGGGGAGCAGCATCGACGCCCGCACCAGGGTGCGGCCGCGGAACGGCGACCGCACCACCAACGCGGCGACCAGGCCCAACCCGATCGCAAGGGTGGTTCCGACGACGCTGTAGATCAGGGTGGTCTTCAGCGCGTCCAGGAACCCGCGGGAGGTCAGCACGGTCTGGAAGTTGCGCAGCGTGTACTCGGCGTCGAACAGCCCGACCCGCCTGATGGTGCTCAGGCGGATCCGCTGGAAGGCCAGCACCGTGGTCCACAGGATCGGCAGGACCACCAGCACGAGGACCACCACGAGGGTCGGCGACAGCAGCGCGAGCCCGGCCCGGTTCTCCTGCTGGCGCAGGGTCGGCCTGCGCCGCCGCCCGCTGGGTTGGACGTCGACCGTTGCCATGACCACCTCCCGGCCGCGACCGCTACTTCACCGACTCGGCGATCTGCTCCACGTCCTGCTGGGCCTGCTTGGCGGCCGCAGCCGGGTCGGTCCTGCCGTCCAGGGCCTCGCTCAGGGCCTTGGGAACCGGCAGCTCGCCGAGCTGGGCGCCCACGAGCTTGCCCTGGCCCTGCTCGAACCCCCAGCGCTTCATCGTGTCGGTGCTGGTGCTGAGCGCCTGGAGCACCTCCGGCGGGTAGTTCGCCGACAGTGGCTCCTTGACGTCCACGCCGGTCTTCAGGCCGTTCCACGCCTTGGTGAACTTGTCGGGCTCGTCCTTGGTGCCCTTGCGGACCGGGAACTTGCCCTCCGGCGACAGGGCGAGCCAGTCGACGTACCCGTCGTTCATCATGAACTGCACGAGCTGCTTGGCCGCGTCGACGTTGCCGTCCTTGGCGACGACGAACGAGGTGACCTCGCCGTACTGGGACGGCTCGCTGGCGTCCGGCCCCTTCACCGCGGTCACGATGCCGCTGTTCTTGGACAGGAACTTCTTGTCCTTCTTGCACTCGGCGCAGGTCGGCAGCGCGTCCTTGCGGAGGCCGGCCAGCTCGTCGAGGATGAACGACGACCAGACCAGCATCGCCGACTTGCCCGCGAAGTAGGTGGCCCGGGTGGTGTCGACGTCCTGGGCGCCCCTGACCGAGGTGCCGCGGATCAGGTCGGTGTAGAACTTGAAGGTGTTCTGGCAGGCCGGGCTGTCCAGGGTGACCTTGCCGGTGTCGTCGGTGAGCTGGCAGTTGTCGGCGACCGCGAAGTACTCGAAGGTCTGCTGGGTGAACGAGTCGCCAGGCTTGGTGGCCGCCGAGATCCCGGCCATGCCCTTGGTCTTCAGCTCGGCGGCGCCCGCCTGGATGGCCTCGAAGGTGTCGGGCGCGGCGAGCCCCTGCTTGTCGAACAGGTCCTTGCGGTAGACCAGCAGCTGCGTCCAGCTGTCGCTCGGCACGGCGACCGGCTTGTCCTCGACCTCGACCAGCTTGAGGGCCCGCTCGGAGAAGGTGTCGCGGCCGAGCTGGTCGACCAGGGCAGCGGCGGCGTCCGGGTCGGCGATGTCGTCGGCGGCCAGCGAGTGGGTGAACCCCAGGCTCAGGGAGCCGAACAGGTCGGGCAGGGTGCCGGCCGCGCTGGCCGAGGCGATCTGGGCCTGGAGCTGGTCCTCGGCGATCGCCACCTGCTTGACCTTGACGCCGGTCTGCTGGGTGAACTTGTCGAGGATCGCCTGGGTCGCCTTGACCCGCACGGCGTTGTCCTCGTTGTTCCAGAAGACCAGCTCCTTGGCGTTGCCCTTCCCTTCCTCCGAGCCTCCCCCGCAGCCCGCGACCGCGAGCACCAGGGCGAGCACGATGACGACAGACCTCCGAACCCTCATTGGTCCTCCCTGGCGGGGCCTGTCACGAGGACAGGAACAAGGCAAGTATCCTGACAAGTGGCTGATCCTACGCATGTTCGCCTGTTCGCCGCTAAACGTCCATCACCGCCCGATTCGGCGGGCATCCCGGCACTACCATGCGAGTAGACGGCAGGCCGAGTCGAAACCGAGGTGAGCGGGGATGGCGCCCGAGACGCGACGGAGCGCGAGCGGGTACGAGGAGCAGCTCCGGCGGCACGAGCTGGCCGCCGGCCGCGCGCTCATGCAGGTCCTCCCGGCCGGCGAGCCGCCCACCGCGCGGCAGCTCGCCGAGGCCCGCCGTGCCCTGACCCGCGCGCTCCGGGACCTGCGCGGGCTGAAGCGGGAGCTCGAGCTCGACCTGCGCCTGCTCCAGGGCGGCGGCCGCCCGGCACCGGGCGGCCGCGCCCCAGCCGGCCGCCCCCCGGCCGGGGGGCCGCAAGCCGGGCGGCCGCAGGCCGGGCGGGGACAGGCCGGGCGCGCGGAAGCCGGGCGGGCGGAAGCCGGGCGGGCGCCGGCCGGCGGGTCTCGCGCCCCCAGGCGCCGGCCTGAGGAGCTGTACCGCTACGAGGCGGCGGGCAACGCGATCGACGAGGTACTCGAGCGCTGGGAGGCACGCCGGGCGCAGCTTGCGTCCGAGATCGAGCGGCGCGGCTCCCGGCGGCGCTGACGAGTGACGAGTGCGCCGACCCGCCCGGACCGGGCGGAGCTGGACGAATGCGCTACAGTCATACCGTAGCCGTCGCCGGGCGGCTGCCGGCCGGCCCGGGCGAGGGCTGCTGCCGCGCGGGCCGGCGCCGGGACCGCCGCGGTCGCCGGCACCACCAGCGGCGCGGTCCCGGGCCGCGCAACGGCGCCGCCTGGCCGGCCTGACGAGGCTGCTTGGACTACCCGGGACCGCGGGGTAGGCTGCTTGGACCGTCCAGCAGCATGGACGGGAGGAGGGGGGAAGCCCGGATGGTGAACGACTCCACGAGAGTCGACGACGAGCTGGACGTCGTGCTGGACGGGCACCGCCACCTCTACCGCAGCGAGCTCGGACCGGCGGTCGAGGCCGCCGCCCTGCTCGCCGAGGAGCTGCGCGCGATCAAGCTTCCTCCGGAGGTGGCCGAGCGGCACGTCGCCATGGCCGTGGACCGGGCCAGGCGCGCCTCGACGCGGAGCCACCGCCGCTCGCTGGCCCGCGCGGTGGCGACCGCGGCCGCCGCGGCCGTGATCGTCGGCGTACCCGCCTCGCTGGTGTCGGGCCGGAGCCTGCCCGGCCACCCGCTCTACCCGCTCAAGCGGACCATCGAGGCGGCCGACCTCGCCTTCGCCTTCGATCCCTGCCGCGAGGCCGAGATCCACATGCGGATCGCCGCGACCCGCATCGGCGAGCTGGAGGCGCTGGTGCAGCGGCGCGACCGCACCCACATCGTGGGCGCCATGAACGAAGCGAGCTCGGCGGTCAAGGCCGCCAATGTCGCGGTGGCCAAGGCGGTCCGCGCCGAGGGTGACAACGACGAGACCAGGGCCCTCACCGCGCAGCTCACCGGCGTCACCAGCGAGATGGTGCAGGAGCTCAAGGACGTCATGGCGCTGAAGCCGACCATCCCGGCCGCCGCCGTCACCGCGTCGTCGATCCTGGTCACCGCGACCACCGCGGCCCCGCCGGGGCCGCCACCCACCACGTCGGCGCCGCCACCGACCACGTCGCCGCCGCCGCCGACCACCGCCCCGCCCACCACGTCGGCGCCGCCACCCACCACGTCGCCGCCGCCGCCGACCACGTCGCCGCCGCCACCCACCACCGCCCCGCCCACCACGTCGGCGCCGTCGACCAGCCCCCGCGTCGCGCCGACCTCGATGGGTGGGAGCTCGAGCGACGGCGCCGGCGACACGGCACCGGGCAGCGACACGGCACCGGGCAGCGGCACGCCCCTCCCGTAGCATGCTCGGAGGGCGGGCAGCACCACCGGGTCGTGGAGCGGACCCGCCCGCTCGTTCACCTGCGACATCACCGAGGTACGGCGCGTCGTCACGCACGAGCCGCCGGGTGGATGGCGGACCCCCTGTTTCGTCGGGCTCGGAGTTGCATCACAATGACCGGGAGTACCGCGCAGGACCGACGCGGGCGCCGCCGGGCGGCGGCGCCGCGGACGGCCCCGCGTCTGAGCCGTTGAAGGAGGCGCGGCACATGACCGGCAACATCCACATCGCCGACGCTCACGGCGACACCGTCCGCACCTGGGACACCGCCGATCCCGAGACCGTCCGGGAGATCGAGGAGGTCTTCCGCGACGCCCAGGCAGCCGGCAGGCTCGTCTACCGGCAGACCGGGGACGGCAGGGGCGAGCAGGTCACCCTCACGACCTGGAATCCCGAGGAGCACACCGAGCTGGTCGTCGCCCCGCGCCTGGCCGGCGGCTAGGCTCCCGCCATGACGGCAGCGGCGTGGTGGTGGGTGGTCGGGGTCGCCGCTGCCGCCATGCTCGCGCGCTGGCTGGTCGGACCGGCGTGCCGGGCCAGGGACGCGCTGGCCCGCCGGCGCCAGGCCAAGCAGCGGGCCGAGGCGCTGCTGCTGGCCTGGCTGACGCCTGGCCAGCGTGCGCAGTACCAGGCGCGTGGCTGGTTTGAGGTCCTGACCGCCGCCGGCCACCGCTACCGCGTCCGGCCGGGGGGAGTCGTGCGCCTGGACGTCCGCGGGTCTGCCTACTGCATCGAGGCGACGACCCCGGTGCCCATCGCCGACGAGATGCTGGCCAACAAGCTGCTGTTGGAGACCGACGAGCGCTGCTTCCTGGCGACCGCCCACCGCTACCCCTACCGCTGACCAGCCCATGACACCGCTGACCAGCCCATGGCAAGGAAGGAGACGCCAGACCACGCGCCAGCGGGGGAACCACGGGCAACCGCCTCGCCGATACTCGACCGCGGCTGGATACTCGACCGCGGCTGGATACTCGACCGGCGCTCGATACTCGATACCTGACCGGCGCGATCGGGCACACCTTCCAGACGCCGTTGGCCCTCGCTGGGAAGCCGCCCAGGTGCTCGGCATGCCGCGCCGCCTGACGTGGCGGCGTGTGATCTTGCCGCAGGCCGCGCGGAACGTGCTGCCGGTCTGGACGAGCTACTTCGTCTCCATGTTCAAGGCGACCGCGTTCCTCTCCGTGATCACCGTGCCCGAGCTGCTCTACGTGACCCACAGAGTGGCCTCGATCAACTTCCGCTACTTCGAGCTCTTCGCCGTCGCCGGGCTCCTGTACTGCCTGATGGGCTTCCCGAGCCTGCTGCTGTTCGACAGGCTCGAGCGGCGCTGGGGAAAGGCGATCGGCTCCGATGAGCACACCCGGGTGCAGCCCATGGCCTCGGTGTGAGGTTGGCTCACGAGCGACGCCCCGACAGCTTCATCGCGGCCAGCTTCTGCATGTCGACCCGGTAGAGCTTCTGCGGTCGTCCCGCACCCGGCCCCTGCCCGGAGCCGCTCTGCACCGCAATCCCCTCCTCATGCAGCGACGTCAGGATCCGGCGTGCCGTCCGCGTGGAGACCCCGTAGGCGATCGCCAGGTCACGGGCGCCGATCTGCTCGGTGTCGAAGCGGGCGAGCACGGCAGCCAGACGATGCACCGAGTGCACCCCGAGGCTGAGGCGCTGACTGAGGTCGAGCAGCTCGGGCCTTGTCTCCCGCATCGGCAAGGCCGAGCCGTCCACCAGCTCGTGGACCATCCCGTCGGCCATGACCAGGAACAGCGCGGGGGCGGTCCGCCGTTCCTCCGCGAGCTTCAGTGCAAGCTCGGCGTTCTCCTCCGCTCCGGTCACCATGAGGCCCGTGCCGAACCCGATGGCCCCGCGCGTGTCGATCGACGCGAGCAGCGTCCTGACGCCGTCACCCTCCAGCATGTCCCGAAGCGCGCCGAGCGTCGTATGGATCACCGAGGTCCGGCCGTCGCGGCGGGCGCACGACCCGCGGAGCAGCTCCGCCAGCCGCTCCACCTCGGCATCGAACTGCGCCCGGTTGGCCCTCGACAGGGACGTCCCGTGGGCGCGAACCAGGCCGATCACAAGCTGGGTGCGCTGGGCCCTGCCGAGGTCCACCGTGGCCTGGGCGCGCTGGAGCGCTCGCCTGGTGGAGGAGCGGGTGTGGGCGATCCGCACGGTCGGCATGCCGAGATCCGTGAGGGCCTTGGCGACCTCGAAGAAGGTCGTCAGGCAGGCTTGCGTGCGTGCCTGCGTCCGGGCGTCGCGGTGGAACTCGACCATCGACTGGATGAGGCTGTCCTGGTTGCGGATCTCCTCCGGGTCATCGGAGACCACCCGGACCACGGCCGGCGCGGGCACGCCCAGGTCCTCGCACGTCTCCTCGAGGACCCGGGGCTCGAACACGTCGATGCTGATCTCCGGCACCTTGCCGTTGAACCGCGTCGCCACGATGAACAGCGCTCGGGCGAAGTCGGCGGCGGTGTGGTGGACGTAGTCCAGCGGCACCCCGAGCTCATGGCCGGCCTTGGCCATGGCGTACGCCATCCGGCCCGTGAACAGGATGCACTGGGACATGGGCACGATCCGCTGGGCCGCCTTGCCCGCCCCTTCGATCCGTTCGTAGGGCTGGGGGAGCAGTAGCTGCTCGCAACCGATCTCGGTGGCGACCCTCAGCACGCCCTGGACTGACTCCTCAGGGCCGACGAGCCCGATCATCGTTGTACCGATCAGCTTCCAGAGAGAGCTTCCCGCCCCTGCCGCGGTCTCGACCGGCACGACGCGCGCCACGTTTGCGGTCTGGCAACGGATACTGCCACCTCCCCGCGGCCCGCGTCCACCACGCACCGCGGGACCTGCTTGCATTTCGGTTTAATTTCGGTCATAGTAGCGCGACTCCTGGCCGTGCGCCCGCATGGCCAGCAGGAAATGGCAACCTGCGGGACGTAGGCGGGTTGTAGTGTACTTTACGCCTTTTGGCAGCTCACGACCCTTTTGGCCGCTCTGGAGGATTGCTGGGAGCGTGCCGAGCCCCCCGGCCCGCTGAGCACCCCAGCGCTCCTCCCGTGAGCACCCAGCGCCCCTCCAGCGCTCCTCCAGCGGCCCTCCAGGCCCTGCCTCCAGCATCTCGCGGAGCAAGCATTCGCGGGCCCGCGGCTGAGCACACCACCGCGGAAGGAGGCGCTCGTGCGGCGATCCGCCCTTCGGCCCCGTCGCGGCTGCTCGCGCCGGTACCGGCGACGGCCGCGCTCGCCGCCGTGGGGTCGCCAGCCTGCGATGCCACCGCCACACCGACCCCTGGGCGTCGCCACGCCCGGCAAGGAGCATCGATGCGAAGAACCCTGATACCGCTGCTCGCACTGCTCTCCCTGATGCCCGTCCTGTTCGGCGGCACCCCGGCCGCCGCCAACGCCTACCCGGGGCTCGTCGAGGCAACCTACAGCAGGACGGTCTCGCCTTCGGGGGACACCTACACCCTCAAGGCCCGCATCGCCGTCGAGGTGACCGACGACGGGACCCAGGGCCGGCTCCGGTTCCACCTGCAGTGCTTCCGCACCGACGCGGACACCGGCGGCACCAGCGCCAACGGGTGCGACTCCTACTTCGGCAGCGGCGACAACGCCTTCTGGTGTTCAGGCAGGCCATCCCCGACCAGCTGCGTCGGCAGGGACCTGGACGACCGGCAGAACAGCGCCGACGAGACCTGGGTCGGCACCTGGCACAGCCTGTCCGCCGGCACCTCCTACAAGGTGAGGGTGGACGCGTTCAGGGTGGTGTTCAACAACGGCAACGGGCCCGAGGGGAGCTGGCACGATCTCAGCTCCAGAGTCCACACCAGACCGCCACGCCGCCCCAGCGGCCTCAGCGACCTCGAGAACGTGTTCGGTGGCCACTGCAACGCGGCCGCCAACGACGCGCGGGCCTTCTTCCCCTGGGCCAACGACAGCTCCAGCGGGGGCTACGTCTACTTCCATCCCTACGTCGCGGGTGTGGTCGCCAACATCCGCAACAAGAACGCCGTCGACGACACCGACGGCGCCTACAACCGGGCGGTGTGGGGCTATGCCTGCCGCACGATCGCCGGGTCCTCCAACTGGTCGACCCACGCCTACGGCGCGGCCATCGACATCAACAGCGTCCGCAACCCGCAGGGAGACAGCACCTGGGACGGGGTCGGCGCGGACGGCCACAACTACGGCGCCTACCTGCCCAGCATCTGGCAGAGCTCGCTGATCGGCCACTTCTACTGGGGCATCAACTTCTCCTCCAACCCGGACCCGATGCACTTCCAGTACGTCACCGGCTACTAGCGGGAGGAGTCCTGCAATGCTGCCTCGAAGAATCGCCGCCACCGCGGCCGCCGCGGTGGGCCTCACCCTCCTGCTCGCCGGGACCGTGCACGGGCAGCCCGGTGAGCCCGCGGGCCGACCAGTCCAGGACGGCGTCTGCGCGGCGTCGCCGGCGTCGAAGGGCGGTCACCCCCTGGCCGCGCCTGGTCAGGCGGGGCTCGCCGCCGTGGATGGCACGGCCGCCATCCTCGTCGGCACCGACCACGCGACCCGGGCGCTGCCCGCGGTGGCCATCCGCGGCGTCGCGCGCCAGGTCGCCCGCCACCCGTCGCGCGGCGTCGCCGTGATCGACGACCTCGCCGGGGGCGACCGCATCGCCATCGCCGGCCCGGCCGGGACGCGCTCGCTGCCCGGCGGGGGGGAGGTCTCCGACCTCACCTGGACCCCGCGCGGCGAGCTGGCCTGGACCGTCGACGCCCGCAGCGTGCGCGTCTCGGACGTCGACGGGCGCAGCGTGCGGGCCATCGCCCCGCCGCCCCGCACGCTCGGAGCCCACGCTCCGACGTTCACCGAGCCGACCCGGCTCGTCGCCGTGGTCGAGGAGGCCCCGCCGGCCGCCTCGCGCCTGCCCGCGGGCGAGTCCACCGTGGTCAACAACCTCTGGAGCTACGACCAGGCCGCCGGGAGGTGGACCAGGCTGACCGGCTTCTCGGTGGCCGGAAGCGTCTGGTCGGCGATCCGCACGCCGCTGGTCGCGCCGGGCGGCGACGTGCTCTTCGTCCGCGTGAGCGGCGACGCCTACGCCACCGAGCTGCCCACCTTCACGCTGTGGCGGCTGCACCAGGGGTTGGCCCGGGCCGAGCGGACCCTGCCGGGCGACACCGTGCTCGCCGGCTGGCTGGGCACCGAGCTGGTCGTCAACCGGCTCGACGCTCGGCGGGGCGCCTGGCAGCTCCTGCGCGCGTCCGGCGCGGGCTTCACGCCGATCGGCTGTGGCAGCGCGCTGGTCGCCTCGACCGCGCCGGACCCCGATGTCAACGCCGAACCGGCCGCGCCGGCCGCGCCCACCCCAGTCGTCGAGGAGCCGGAGCTCGCCGTCGCCATCGGTGACTTCGGGTCGCCGGCCGCGGCTGCCGACGCCCGCGCCCGCCTTGCCGACCCGGCGGCGTGGACCGTTGCCGGTCACGAGGACGCACCGTACGCGGTCCGTCCCGGCGCCTGGATCCTGCTCCAGCCCATCCGCCCGGAGGAGGAGCCGAGCGCGCAGCTTCAGCGGTTGCGGGCTGCCCACCCTGAGCTCGAGGAACGCTCCTTCGTCGTGATCGCCGGCCGGTAACCCGGCAGGAGGGCGTCCCGGGGCGACCGGCAGGTCGCCCCGGGGACCGCCCTGGCTTGCGCGAGTCGTCAGTGGCAGCCGGCGGCTACCGCGTCCAGTGACTGCCCGTCGGTGGTCTTGAACGCCTGGATCCAGCCGGTGGGGCGGAGGACCAGCTTGAGGACGCCGAAGTGGTCGTCGTCGCGGTAGGCCGAGTTGGCTGCGACGGCTCCGGTGAAGGGGATGAGCGACTTGCCCCCGGTGCCGATGATGGTGGAGCGGATGCCACGGTCGTAGTTCAGGGTCCCGTCCGCCAGCATGGGCTTGAACCGCTCGTAGGCGTGGTTGTGCCCGCTGACCACGAGGTCCACGCCGCGGTCGTCCATGACGTCCCACAGTAGTAGCTCGCCGCCGAGGGCCGGGCCTTGGCCCCCCAGTAGGCGAAGTAGCCGTCGGCGTTGCCCGATGCGTACTCGTGGTTGCCGGGTACCGGGTACGTCCTGGCGAACAGGTCCACCTCCCCCCAGCTCCCGTCGTAGCCTTGCGGATCCCGGTAGTCGTCCAGCGCGCCGGTCTCGTACTGGATGTCCCCGGCGACGAGGATGACCCTGCCGGAGGGCGCTGGAGGGTCCCTGGAGACCCGCTGGAACCTGTGCCTGCCCGGCGCGCTCGGAGCTGCCGAGGAGGTGGCGCCGGCGCTGGCGTTCGGCAACATGGTCGTGCTCAAGCCGGCCGAGCAGTCGCCGGCCTCCTGCGCCCGCCTGCCGGGCGGGGCGTCGCGGTGTGGAACCTCGAGTACCGCCGGGTCGGCGGCCCGTGCGTAGCAGGGCGAGCCGTCAGGTACGGCCCGGAGGGGCGGCGCTCATGCGGTCCAGGACGAACCGGACGACCTCGACGTGGGAGTACTTGGACTCGGCGTGGGACAGGGCGCCCTCGAGCGTCGCAGCGACCGCGGCGGCGGCCAGCTCCCGGTCCTCGCCCGGCGGCAGCCGGTGCTCGAGCGCCTCGGAGAGCAGCTGCTCGAGGAAGCCGTGGGCCCGTTCGTGGAAGTCGGCGACCGCCGGTGCGTGCGGCACCCGCTCGTGGACGACGGGCTGGAGCAGCCGGTAGTCCTCGAGCCGCTCCAGCAGGGCGAACAGCCGGTCCACCGGGTCGCCGGCGGGGTCCTCCCGGGCCGGGGCGCCCCCGACCCCGTCCCGCCCGACCTCGTCCCGCTCGGCTTCGTCGGCGAGCAGGCGGTCCAGGACCGCGGCGAAGGCGTGGTCCTTGGTCGGGAAGTACCAGTACACGCTGTTGGCGGCCAGGCCGGCTTCGCGCGCGATGTCGGCGATCGAGGTGGCGGCGTAGCCACGCTCGAGGAACAGCCGGCGCGCGACGTCGACGAGCTCGCGGACCCGCTCCTCACGGGGGACGTTCTGCCGGTTTCTGGGCATATCGCAATAATACCCCCTCTTGACGATCATGCTAGAGGCCGGGCGTCTGGCTCCTCGCTGCTCCCGGACGTCAGCCGCCGGGCAGCCGCCCAGGATGTGACGTGAGCCGGGACCGCCGGTCGACCCGGTCGATCACGGGCGGGCGGCGGGGGTGCGGCCGTCGTGGCGGAGGGGCAGAATGCAGCTGCACCGTGCGGCCGGACGGCCGCTCGGCGGACGCTTCGCACGGGGATGCTGGAGGAGCCGAGCATGAGCACGACCGAGACCGAACCGGTCCTGTCCGACAGCGACGCGCACGAGGACGACGGCTACGCCCACTACGCCCGGAAGGAAGAGATCACTCGCGCCGCCGTCATGGGCGGGTTGATCACGGCCCTCTGTGGATTCCGGTTTCCTCCGGTTCGCGATCCGCAGCGGTTCCCGGTCTGCCCGAGGTGCAAGGAGCTGGCCGCCATGCTCTGGGGAGCCGGCTGAGGCTGACAGCCCAGGTGGCCAGGTCGGGCACGTGAAGATCGCTGGCGGTGGTTGACGGTCGGAGGTTCCGGGTACATCGCCCTAACTGGACCTACTTGGCTGGCTATGGTTGCTTGCCCTCACTGACCGGTGGCCGCGGGGGAACGAGCCAACGATACTCACGGCATGCGGCAGATCCTGTGCCCGGTTGTCGTGGGGCGCCACGAGGAGCTCGACCTTCTCCAGGCCGCGCTCGATGAGGCCCGAGCGGGCCGGGGCCGCCTCGTCGTGATCCGGGGAGAGGCGGGGGTCGGGAAGTCGCGGCTGACCCTCCAGCTCGAGGCAGCGGCGCGGTCGGTAGGGATGCAGGTCCTGCGAGGCCGGGCGGCGGCGTCGAGCTCGTCGGTCCCGTTCCGCCCGTTCGCCGAGGCACTGCTCGGCGCTACGCGCGCGGCCGGGCCTCCCGAGGCGCCTGAGCTGGCGGCGTACCGGTCGGTGCTCGGTGTCCTCATCCCGGAGTGGTCCAAGGAGGGCCCGCTGGTGCCGGACCGGGGCCTGCTGCTCCACGAGGCGGCGCTCCGCCTGGTGCGCGTGCTGGCCGGAGCTGTCGGTGCCCTGGTGACGTTGGAGGACCTTCACTGGGCCGACGCGGAGACGCTGGCCCTGGTCGAGTACCTGGCCGACAACGTCGCCGCGGAGCGCCTCCTGTGTTTGGCCACCATGCGCTCCGACGAGCCGATACCAGGACCGATGTTGCCCGCCCTCCTGGTCGCGCGACGCAATGCTCTGGTCCTGGCTCTCGAGCGCCTCTCGGATGCGGAGGTGGAGGCCATGGCCAGGGCGACACTGGACGCGCCAAGCCTCCCGGACGGGTTAGGGCGTCTTCTGGCGTCTCGGGCGGAGGGGGTGCCGTTCCTGGTCGAGGAGGTCCTGGCCTCCTGCGTGGCAAGCGGCGCGCTCGTGCGGGAGCGCGGCGTCTGGGAGCTGCGGACCGATCGCGCGCCCAGGGTCCCTGAGACGTTCCAGGGGATGATGCGCGAGCGCCTGCGGAGCCTCGGCGAGCAGGACCTGGCGGTGCTGGGGGCGGCCGCGGTGTTGGGGAGGCGCTTCGACTGGTCCCTGATCCCCGACGCGGCGGGCTTGGATCGGGGAACCGTCCTGTCCGCCTTGCGATCGGCGGTGGACGCCCAGATCGTCTCCCCCGAGGACAGCGCCGAGGGCCCCGCGTTCCGCTTCCGTCACGCCCTCACCCGAGACGCCGTGCTCGAGGACCTCCTCCCTCCCGAGCGGGCGGAGCTGGCGGCACGGGCCGCCGAGGCGATCCAGCGTGCCCACCCGGGCCTGCCGGGGCCGTGGTGTGAGCGGGCGGCGGAGCTCCGGGAGCTCGCCGGGGACCGGAAGGCGGCGGCGCGCCTGCTGCTGGAGTCCGCCCGCAGGTCCCTGGCCCGCACCGCCCTGGCCAGCGCCGAGGCGGCCCTGGACCGCGCCCGGTCCCTCGCCGGCGACGACCGGGACCTGACCGTCGAGGTGGACGAGGTCTTGGTGGAGGTGCTCTCGCTGGCGGGCAAGCCCGACCGCGCCGTCCAGGCGGGGGAGCGGCTTGTGGCCTCGCTCGCGCAGTCGGATGCGCTGCCCGGGCGCGCGGGGAAGGCGCGGCTCTCGCTGGGCCGGGCCCTGGCGGGGGCGGGAGCGTGGGACCGAGCGCTGGACGAGCTCGGCGAGGCCGCCCGGCTGGCGCGGACGGCCGACGACGAGGGCCTGCTCGCCCGCGTGTGGTCGTTCCGGGCGCAGGCCGAGGTGTCGCGCGGCGGCTACGAGGCGGGAATCGAGCTCGCCTCCCGGGCCCTCGCCATCGCCGAACGGCGCACGCTCTCGGAGGTGGCCTGCGAGTGCCTGGACGTGCTCGGACGTCGTGCATCGGTGCGGGACTACGAGCGGGGCGTCGAGGTCTTCAGGCGGGAACTGGAGATCGCCGAGCGGGCTGACCTGCGGCTGTGGAAGGTCCGTGCCCTGCTCGAGCTCGGCACGGTCGAGATGACGTCCTCGGGAGACATCGCCGATCTGGTTCGAGCAGAAGAGCTGGCCGAGCGCGAGGGGGCGGTCTCGGCGCTGGCCCTCACCCTCCAGAACCAGTGTTGGCCGCACCTGTTGGCGAGGCGGTGGGACGACCTCGCCGCGGCCAACGAACGGTGCGTGGAGCTCTGCCGCCGCTTCGGGTTGGGCCTGCTTCCCCACGCGTTGATCGTGACGGGCCTGATCCACGCGGTGCGGGACGAGTTCCGGGAAATGGACGCCGCGCTTCGGGAAGCGGAGGACGCGACCGACGACCCCAACATCCACGGTGCCGCGTGGGGCTCGCGAGGGACGCTGGCCCTGCTCCGCGAGGACCGTGGTGGGGCCATCGACGCATTCGAGCGGGCCGTCGGGCTCCTTCGTCGAACCCAGGGGGTGACCAACTGGCACTTCCTGGGAACGCGGACGGTCCTGATGGAACTGGAGGGCCGGGGCGGTGACGAGGCCCGGGGCGAGTTGGGCGGCATCGGGGCGCCGCTGGCCTATTGGAACGAAGCCTCCATCGACCAGAGCAAGGCCATCGCGCTCGGCCGGGTCGGGCGTGCCCGGGATGGGGAGGCCGCGTTTCAGCGGGCCGCGGAGCGGCTGAGCCGGGCGCACTGGCTGCGATGCCTGCACGCCCGGCTGGTGGCGGAGGCGGCCATCGCCGACCGGTGGGGCGACCCGGTCGGGTGGCTCCGTCATGCCCTGCCCGTCCTCGAGTCGGCCGGGCACGATCGGGTCGTGGCGGCGTGCAAGGCCCTGCTCCGCAAGGCCGGCGCGCCGCTGCCCCGGAAGGGCCGGGGCGGGTCCGAGGTCCCGCTCGATCTCCGGTCGCTGGGCGTGACCAGCCGGGAGATGGACGTGCTGCGCCTGGTGGCAGACGGCCTGTCGAACCGGGAGATCGGGGCTCGACTGTTCCTCTCCCCCCGCACGGTCGAGACGCACGTGGCAAGCCTGCAGCGCAGGACCGGGGCCGGGGCCCGGGCCGACCTCGTGGCCCTGGCCTCGGCCGTGCTCGCGCGCGAGGGCTCGGGCTGACCCATCTCCGCCGCTAACTCCGGGTCCCGAGCCGCTAACTCCGGGCCGCTTCCGGATGTGCCCGGCACCGCTTCCGACGCACTCTCCCTCCAGGCCGAGAGAGGGAGGTGATGGTCGTCGAGCAGGAACCGCCCCTGGTTCCGGAGGCAACGAACGTGCGACGAGGAAGGAGGAGCCATGGCATCCAGGAACGTCGAGACCTACCGCGCCGGTCACGAGGCCTTCAACCAGAGGGACTTCGAGGCCATGACCAAGCAGTACGCCGACAGCATCGCCTGGACCGATCACCCGCAGGGCCGGACGTTCAGGACGCCCCAGGAGTTCAAGGACGACTTCCTGGCAGGGTGGGTGGGGCCCTCGCCCGACATCCGAATCACCGGCCCCCGCTACATCGACGCTGGCCAGACGGTGGTGTGCACCTTCACCGCCGTCGGCACGCACGACGGGCCGCTCGGACCGTTCCCCGCCACCGGCAAGGAGTTCGCGCTGCCGCTCTGCGAGATGTGGCACTTCGACTCGAGCGGGCGGGTCGTCGGTGGGGACCTCTACTACGACCAGGTCTCGCTGCTCACGCAGTTGGGCCTGATGCCGCAGCCGGCCGGCGCGTAGGCGGTTTCGCGAGCGGAAAGGGAGCGACACGGCTCCGGATCACAGGAGAAGGCTGATGTCCCAGACGACCGATCCGACGTTCTACCGCACCCCGGCCGACGCGATCGCGGCGCCGCCGGAGCGGCTGGCCTATGTGGCCGCCTACGACCCCGCGGGCCAGGCCAAGGACGCCATCACGGTGGTCGACACCGACCCGTCGTCGTCGACCTACGGGAACGTGATCGGCTGGTCGGAGCTGCCGACCGCCGGCAACGAGCTGCACCACTTCGGCTGGAACGCCTGCTCCAGCGCCCTGGGCCACCAGGGCCACGCCGGCCACAGTGGCCCGCTGGAGCGCCGCTACCTGATCGTCCCGGGGATCCGCTCCTCGCGGACCTACGTGCTGGACACCAAGCCCGACCCGCGCAACCCCCGCGTGGTCCACACCATCCAGGCCGAGGAGCTGGCCGCCAAGGCCGGCTACTCCCGGCCCCACACCATCCACTGCGGACCCGGCGGCATCTTCCTGTTCGCCCTGGGCGGCGCCGACGGCAACGACGGCCCCGGCGGGGTCGCGCTGCTCGACCACGACACCTTCGACGTCATCGGCGCCTGGGAGCGCGACCGCGGCGACCAGTACTTCGGCTACGACGGCTGGTGGCACCTGGACCACGACATCGTCATCACCTCGGAGTGGGCCACCCCGTCCATGGTCGAGAACGGCCTGGACCCCGAGGACCTGCTGGGCCGCAGGTTCGGCCACCACCTGAACTTCTGGTCGATGTCGGAGCGCACGCTGACCCAGCGGGTCGACCTGGGCGACGCCCACCAGATGGTGTTCGAGGTCCGCCCCGCCCACGACCCCGCCAAGGCGTGGGGCTTTGTGGGGGTGGTCATCAGCGTCGAGGACCTGTCGGGGTCGGTGTGGCTGTGGCACCGCGACGGCGACCGCTGGGCGGTCCGCAAGGTCGTCACCATCCCCGCCGAGCCGGCCGAGGCGGACCAGCTGCCGCCGGCGCTCAAGCCCTTCGGCGCGGTGCCGCCGCTGGTCTCCGACATCGACCTGTCGGTGGACGACCGCTGGCTGTACGTGTCGTGCTGGGGCACCGGGGAGCTCAAGCAGTACGACGTCAGCGACCCGTTCCACCCCCGGGAGACCGGCTCGGTGCGCCTCGGCGGCATCACCCGCCGCCAGCCCCACCCCGCCAAGCCCGGCCAGCCGCTGGGCGGCGGCCCGCAGATGGTGGAGGTCAGCCGCGACGGCCGCCGCGCCTACGTGACCAACTCCATCTACGGGGCCTGGGACCCCATCTTCTACCCCGACGGCGTCGGCGCCTGGATGGCCAAGCTGGACACCGACCCCGACCGCGGCGGCCTGGCCGCCGACGCGCGCTTCTTCCCCAACGGCGACGACTTCCGCGGCCTGCGGGTCCACCAGACCCGCCTGGAAGGCGGCGACGCCTCCAGCGACTCCTACTGCTACACCAGCTGAAAGCGGCCCGATGTCGGAAACGGAGCTGTTCACCCGGCCGGGTCTCCACCAGACCATCCCGGTCGTTGCGGCGCTGGGGTCGCTCGCCGCCGCGGCCTGGGCAATGCTCGCAGGCGGCGTCGTGGGCCACACGTCGCATGAGGTGGTGCTCGGCTCGGGCCAGCTCCCACGACCGGGCACGCTCCTCGCCTTCCTGGGCCACTGGCAGCTCATGGTCGTCGCCACGATGCTGCCCCCGGCGATACCGGCGGTCGCGGCCCGGGCACGCCGGACTCAGCGGTGGTGGGCCGCCACCAGCGCCGTGACGGCCACCACCTGTGCGGTGTGGACCGGCTTCGCGGTCGCCATGCTGGCCGGGGATTCCGTGGTCCACCGGCTGGTCGCTGCGTGGCCGTGGCTCGGGAACCGGGAGTGGCTCGTGACGTCGGCCATGCTCGTCCTCGCCGGCACTGTCCACCTGGCCCCGTTCGAGCGGCGCGCTCTTGCCGCGGCACGGAGCGCGTCCAGTTCGCCGTGGCGGTACGCGCTCTCCTGTCTCGGCAGCTGTTGGGCGCTGATGCTGGTGATGTTCGCCGTCGGTCTCGAGAGCCTGCTCTGGATGGCCGTGCTGGCCACAGTCATGACGGTGGAGCGGGTCGCGAGGTGTGGCTCGCGGCTCGCCCCACCGGTAGGGCTGGCGTTGATCAGCGTCGCCGTGATTGGCCCACTCCACACCGGCGGGCTTCTCTGACCGCCGGTCCAAAGCGGCGGGGTGCCGCCCCTTCCAGGCGGTCGGGGTGACCGGCCAGTCAGCCGAGCACCTCGACGGGCAGCGACGAACGTGGAAGGAGTTGGCCGGCATGCTGGGCATCTCCTGAGCCTGCCCGTGCCGCCCACGCCCGGGCGCCGGTTGCCATCGCGTCCCTCCGGGTAGAGTACGGCTGCGTTCGTCCCCGAACCGATGCTCCCCCGACATCGACGTGCCGGGTGGCCGCGGCGCAGGCAGCTCAGCCGGCCCGCTCCCCGCCCGCGGCAAGAGAGGAATCGATGGCACCAGGGCCTGAGCCCCTGAGCCCTGCCCGGTCCGGACCACGCGGCGCGAGGCGGCCATGGCCGGCACGGCCATGAGCGGCGCGCGGACTCACCGCGCCCTGCTCGTCGGCAACACCCGGCTGCAGGAGGACCCCGAGCACCTCGGTCCGCTCACCGCACCTCCGAACGACGTCGCCAGGCTGTGCGACGCCCTGACCGACGGCGGGCACGGCCTCCACCGGGCCGAGGACGTCAGCGTCCACGTCGACGAGACCAGGGACGAGGTGCTGCAGGCGATCGAACGGTTCTTCCGGTCGGCCCGCCCCGACGACCAGCTCCTGCTCTACTACAGCGGGCACGGGATCGCGGACGACCATCACCACCTCTACCTGTGCGCGAGCGACACGATGGCCCAGTTCCCGTTCTCGACCGCGATCCCCACCGGCGTGATCGCAGGGATGATGGACGTCTCGGCGGCCGCCGCGGTCGTGGTGCTGCTCGACTGCCGCTACAGCGCCAGCTTCCAGAAGGAGTCGGACGCGGCCGCGCCGCCCGGCGCGCGGCTGGCCGGCCCCCGGCGCTACGTCCTCGCCAACGGGCAGGACGGGCCCGCTGTCGACGACCCCGGGATGCAGCCGATGAGCGCGCTCACCGAGGCGGTCGTCGCCGGGCTGCTCGCCGGACGCGAGGCGGACCCGGGCCGGGCCGGGCCCCTGTCCCTCGACGAGCTCTGGTCGTTCGTGGTGGACCGCCTCGCCGGGGCGGGCGAGCCGGCCCCGCGGCGCTGGTTCGACGGGGACGGGGACCTGCTCCTCACCCGTGCCCCCGCGCCGCCACCGACCGGGGGGCCGCCACCGACCGGGGGGCCGCCCGCGCCCGCGGGCGACCTCGCCGCCGGGGCGAGCCCCGGTCCGGCCCCCTTCGAGGCCACGGCCGGATGGGAGGGGCACCCCGATGGGGGGGACGGCGAGCCCGGAGCGGCACCCGGCCCGGACGACGCCGCCGTGGCAGCGTCTGACCTGGGTCTGGCCGCCGCGGCGCCGTTCCACGCCCCTGGCCAGCCGGAGGCCCGGCCCGACGGCGGCGGGCCGGCCGACCCCGGGGCCGGCCTCGGCGACCAGCCCGACAGCGGGGAGCGGACCGACCAGGCTGACGCTCTCGATCTGCCCGACAGCGGGGAACCAGCCGACCAGGCTGACGCTCTCGACCTGCCTGGCAGCGGGGAGCGGACCGACCAGGCCAGTGTCTTCGGGGACCTGCCGGATGGCGAGGAGCCGGCCGAATCGGCCGGCGACCTTGCCGGCCCGCCCGGCAGCGAGGAGCGAGCCGACCAGGCCAGCGTCTTCGACGACCTGCCGGATGGCGGGGAGCCGGCCGGCACGGAGGTCGGTGTCACGGGCAGGCCCGACGACGAGGAGCCGGCGGGGTTGGCGGACGCCACGGGGCTGGCGGACGGCCCCGCCGGGCAGGGGCGGCGGCCGGCTCCGGCCCACCGCCCCCAGCGCAGGTCGTGGATGGACACGATGCTCACCGCCGCGCAGCGGCGCGAGGTGATGGGCTGGGAGCTCGAGTTCGAGTACGTCCGGCAGGAATCGCCCCACGCGGCCGCGATCCTGCAGCTCTGCGCGTTCCTGGACCCCCGAGGCATCCCGGTCGGCCTGCTGGCCGGTGCCGCCGACGTGCTGCCCCCGGAGGTGGCCGACCTCGCCCACGACCACCGCGCGCTCACCGCCGCCGTCGCGATCCTCGAGGAGCACGGGCTCGTCGCATCGTCCGGGGACCTGCTCACCGTCCCGCGCCTGGTGGAGTTCGCGGTGCGGTCCAACCTGGGTCCGGAGCAGGGCCGGGAGTGGTCGGGGCGCGCGCTCTGCCTGGTGGCGCAGGCGTTCTCCCCGCAAGGGGGGAACGCCCCGCAGCCGGCCTGGACGCACCCGACCCGCCTGCTCGTGCACGCCGAGGCGGCCGCTGGGCACGCGCAGACGCTCGGCGTGCCGATCGAGGAGCTGCCCTCGGTGCTCGACGCCATCGGGACGCACCTGTGGAGCGTGGGGAAGCCGAGGAGTGCCCGGACCTGGTTCGAGCGCGCGCTGGAGACGAGCAGGCAGCTCTACGGCCCGGTCGACCGCAACGTCGCGAACGCGATGGAGAAGCTCGCGGCGATCCACCGGGAGCTCGGGGACGTCGCGCGGGCGGACCGGCTGCAGCACGACGCGATGGTCATGAGCAGCGCGCTCGACCGCGGCCTGGTCCGCCCTCTCGAGGACGAGGACCGGGACGACCGCCGACACCCCGGACGCGGGCGACCGTAGCCCCGGCGGGGACCGCACCGCCGTAGCCCCGGCGGGCAGCGCACCGCGGAGGCGGGTGGACGCAGCCGGTTCGGCCCGGCCGGGTCACACCGGCGGCGGGAGCCGCTCCCAGTCGGCGCGGACCTGGTCGTTGAAGCCGTCGGCCACGGCTGCGGCCAGCCCGACGTAGGCCCGACGGGTCTCCGGGGCGAGCTGGTCGAGCTCGATCTCGGCGCCGGTCTCCAGGTGTCGGTCGAACGGCACCCGCACCACCGCGCGGCAGCGGCGGCTGAAGTGGTCCTCGAGCTGCCCGATGTTCACCGGCCCGCGCGGGCGCACCGAGTTGACGACCACGACCGCAGACCGGGCCAGCGCCTCGAAGCCGTGCTGCTCCAGCCAGTCCAGGGTGAGGCGGGCCGACCGGGCCCCGTCCACGCTCGGCGCGCTGACCACCACGATCTGGTCGGCCCGCTCGAGCACGGCCAGCATGACGGTGTGCAGCACGCCCGGCCCGCAGTCGGTGAGGATGAGCGAGTAGAAGCGCTCGAGGATCCCCGCCACCTTGCGGTAGTCGGCGTCGCTGAACGGGTGGGACATGCTCGGGTCCATCTCGGAGGCGACCACCTCCAGGCCGGAGGTGGTCTGGGCCGCGTAGGCGCGGACGTCGGCGTAGCGGTCCATCGGCGGGGCGCTGGCGAGCAGGTCCTTGGATGTGCGGGTGCCATCCCCCTGGATGCGGCCACCCAGCGTGCCGGCGTCGGGGCTGGCGTCCACCGCGACCACCCGGTCGGGGCGGTGGGTGGCGAACGTCGCCCCGAGGCAGGCGGTCGTCGTGGTCTTGCCCACCCCGCCCTTGAGGGCGAGCACCGCGATCCGCCGGTAGCCGTGGATGGGAGCGGTGACCCGGGATTCGAGCTCGCGGCGGGCGCGCTCGGCCCGGCCCGGCCGCGGTCGCACGCGGCCTCCGGTGAGCCGGTAGACGAACCCCTGCCAGCCGGCGGTCGGCCCGCCGGGCTGGCGGGCGAGCAGCCGCTCGCTGGTCAGGTCGTCCCACCCGGGCAGGTGCGCGTCCTCCGGTCCACCCCCACCGGCCGGCTGCCCGTGCTCCTCAGCCGGCTGGGCCAGCTCGGCCGGCGGCTGCGAGGCCGCCTCCGGCTCGACCTCTGGGCCGGGCAGGCCACCCTCGGCAGGTACGGCCGCCTGGGGTGCGTCCTCCGGAGCCGCGGCCGCGTCCTGGCCGTCGGGGCCGCCACCCTCCCGGGCGGTGCTGGCCGCCTCCGCCGGGGCCGACGCCGACGCCTCCGCCTCCGCCTCCGCCTCCGCCGCTGCCGGGGCCGACGCCAGTGCCGCCGCCTCCGCCGCCGGGGCCGGGGCCACCGCCGGGGCGTCCGCGGACGCCCAGGGCTCCGGCTCGGGCTGGCCTCCCGGGACCGGAGCCGGCTGCTGGACCCGGGAGGCCTCCGGCTCGTCGTCTGCCGGCGCCACCTGGCCCGTCTGGCCGGAAACCGGCTCCGGGAGCCGGACGGTCTCCTCCTCCGCGTCTGCCGGCTCCACGCGCTCAGCCAGCCAGTCGAGTCCGTGCTCGGCGTACTCGACCTCGACGTCGCGGGAGCGCCGGCGGCGGGTGGAGGGCTCTCGTGGCTCGGCCGGGGGGCGTCCCCTTCTGTCCAGCGGCACGGCTCGCTCCTTGTCGTGCGATGCGGGCAACCCCGCGCGTCAGCTCACTGCTTCCCGACCGGCGGCCCGCACGCGCGCTCCTTCCTCACCCGGCACGGCGACCCGACCCCGGCAGGCACCGCGACAACGTACCGCACCGCAGCCGCCGGCTCATCCGCTGGCGCCCTCCTGTGGAGGACGCCACCGGCAGCCGGCACGGCTACAAGGCGGCGGCCCGGCCGCCGAGGCGCTGGCCGATGCGGGTGGCCGCCGCGACGACCCGCCCCTGGGCGCCGCGCAGCACGTCGGGCAGCGACCGGGCGGGGCCCCGCCGTGACCCCCGAGCGCCGGGGAGCTCGCAGCGATCCCGCAGGTCCTCGACGGCGCCTCCGAGCAGCTCGCCGACCTGCTCGGGGACCGCGCCGCCATGCCCGCACCGCCGTCGGCGTCGCCGCCCTGCCCCTCGGCGTCGCCGCCTGACCCCTCGGCGTCGCCCCTCGGCGTCGCACCCTGCCCCTCGGCGTCGCCGTCGAGGTCGAGATGGTGGTCGAGCTCGGCATCCAGCTCCGCCATACCGCCTTGGATACGGCTGTATCAGCGCGGGGTACCCGGCCTCTCCACCCCAAGACCAAGAAACTCACGCACGACCAAGAAACTCACGGGAGCCATGATGCCGGAGTTCCTTCCCTGCCCGGAGCCGACCTGCCGGGTGCCGGCGGAGATCGTGGACCGCTGGTCCTTCCGGTCCACCGACGGGCCGGTGGCCCACGCCAAGACGCTCTGCCTGGCCGGGCACTGGTTCACCCTGCCGGTGGACGCGCTCGCCGCCCGGCCCGCGCTCTCGGCGTCCGGCGAGCACGCCATCATCACCTGAGGCGCCACCGCCCGCGGCCTGGCGCCCGCCCAGGCCCGGACGTAGGGTGCAGGACGCCGGGGTGACGGCCCGGCCGGTCGGGCGGAGCGGGAGGCGGCGCGGATGGACCTCGGCATCAGCGGGAAGGTGGCGCTCGTCACCGGCGCGTCCAAAGGGATCGGGTTCGGGATCGCCCGCGCCCTGGCCGCCGAGGGGGCGCGGGTCGCGGTCAGCTCGCGGTCACGCGAGCGCATCGACCAGGCGGCGGCCCAGATCGGCGCGGTCGGGCTGGTGCACGACGCGAGCGACCTGGACCAGGTCGGCGCCCTCGTCGAGCGGGTGCGCGGCACCCTCGGTCCGGTCGACATCCTGGTCACCAACACCGGCGGGCCGCCGGCCAACCCCGACGCGCTCGGCTTCTCCCGGGCGGAGTGGGAGGCGGCCTACCGGGAGCTCGTGCTCGGCACGATCGCGCTGGTGGACGCGGCCCTGCCCGGCATGCGCGAGCGGGGCTGGGGGCGGGTGGTCAACGTGTCGTCGAGCGCGGCCCGCGAGCCGATCCCGAGCCTGATGCTCTCCAACGTCCACCGCGCCGGCCTGCTGGCCGCGTTCAAGACGATCACCAGGCAGGTGGCCGGCGACGGCGTCACCCTCAACACGATCCTGCCCGGCCGGGTCGCCACCGACCGGCTGCTCGACATGTACGACTCCCAGGAGGCGGCCGAGCGCCAGGCCGCCGAGGAGATCCCGGCCGGGCGCCTCGGCAGCGTCGAGGAGCTGGGCGCGGTCGCGGCGTTCCTCTGCTCGGTCCCGGCCGCCTACGTGACCGGCACCGCCCTGCTGGTCGACGGCGGCCTCACCCACGGCTACTGAGGTCGATCGAGGTCCTCCTCGCCCTGAAGGAGGCGCCTCACCCCCGGCGGCGGGGCGTCATGCCATCCACGGTCGATCGAGGTCCTCCTCGCCCTGAAGGAGGCGCTGTGCGGGCTGTCCAGCGCGCCAGGCCTGGTACGGCGGATGCGCAGGCTCCTCGGGCCGGCCGCAGGCGACCAGCAGGTGGAGCATGGAGGGCTTCACGGTCGAGGGTCACGGTCGAGGGGGCGATGCGCAGGCTTCCTCTGTCGGGCCTACCCGGGCGGACCGCCCGGCAAGTATGGTGGCGGTCGGCCCGGTGCAGGGCGAAGGCCCCTGCGCCGCCTGTAGGAGGGTGATGTCCATGGGCCAGCGGCCCGCTCAGGAGCGCATCGAGGCGCTCACCACCGTCCGGACCCAGCTCGTGCACGAGCGCACGCCGAAGTCGCGGGACTGGCGGGAGCGCTCGCTCAAGTCGCTGCCCCTGGGCGTGCCGTCCAGCTTCCAGGACTCCCCGCCCTACCCGATCTTCTTCGAGCGCGGCCGCGGCAGCCGGGTCTGGGACGTCGACGGCAACGAGTACGCCGACTTCCACAACGGCTTCGGCGTGATGTGCGTGGGCCACGCCCACCCGAAGATCGTCGAGGCGATCTCGGACCGGGCCGCGATCGGCACCCACTTCGCCCAGCCGGTGGCCGAGACCACCCTGCTCGCCGAGGAGATCTGCCAGCGCTTCCAGCTCGACCAGATGCGCTTCACCAACTCGGGCACCGAGGCGACCATGGACGCGATCCGGCTCGCCCGGGGCGCGACCGGCCGCGACAAGATCGTCAAGATCGAGGGGTCCTACCACGGCCATCACGAGTCGGTCCTGGTCTCCATCCGTCCAGGCAGGGACAACATGGGGCCGCGGGAGCACCCGGCCAGCGTCGCGTTCGGCAAGGGCACCCCCGCCGACGTGACCGAGCTCACCCTGGTGGTGCCCTACAACGACGCCGAGGCGCTCGACCGGCTGCTGGCCGCGCACGCCGGCGAGGTCGCCGCGCTCGTCATGGAGCCGGTCATGATGAACGTCGGCATCATCGACCCGCTGCCCGGCTACCTCGCCGCCGTGCGCGAGGTCTGCACCCGCCACGACGTCCTGCTCATCTGGGACGAGGTGAAGACGGGCGCGACCATCGCCCACGGCGGCGCCGAGGAGGTCTTCGGGGTCGCCCCGGACCTCAAGTGCTTCGCCAAGGCGGTCGGCGGCGGCGTGCCGCTCGGCGCCTTCGGCGGCCGCGGCGAGCTGATGGAGGAGGTCGCCAAGGACGGCGTGCCGCAGCTCGGCACCTTCAACGGCAACCCGCTGTCGGCCCGCGTCGGCCTGGTCGCCATGACCGAGGTGCTCACCCACGACGCCTACAAGGAGCTGAACCGGCTCAACAACGCCCAGCTCGCCGGCTGCCAGCGCGTCATCGACGCCTACGGCCTGCCCATGTACACCACCGGGATGGGGGCCAAGGGCGCGGTCATGTACGCCCCGAACCCGCTGCGGGACTACCGGGAGTACGCCGGGTTCGACGCCCCCGGGGTGGACGCCGACCTGTCCTACCTGTCGTGGCTGTACGAGGTGACCGAGGGCGTGTTCATGACCCCGGGCATCGACGAGCAGTGGACCCTGTCGGTGCAGCACACCGACGAGGACGTCGCCCGCTACCTCCACGCCTTCGAGACCTTCGCCAGCGAGGTGACCGGCCGGTACCCCGTCGAGCTGCCCGAGGCGGCCACGGCGGCGGCCCGGGACGAGCGCGGCCAGGGCGGCGCCCGCCTGAGCGGCCTGCCGCGGTAGGCCGCGAGCGGCACGCCACCGGTGCGTCGCGCAGCAGGGAAGCCGGCGGTGGGGCCGGCCCCGCCCGCCCGGGGCCCGGACGACCCCGCCGCCGGGCAGCGCGGGCAGGCGCAGGTCCGCGGCGGCGGCGCGGGCCGGCCGGAGCGGGCGCGGCTCGACGCGCTGCTCGCCCCTCGGGCCGTCGCCGTGGTCGGCGCCGCCCCCGGCAACGCCGCCGCCGTGACCGTGGTCCGCAACCTCGTCGACCTCGGCTACCCAGGCGCGGTCTACCCGGTCCACCCGGCTTCGGCACCGGTCTGCGGGCTGCCCGCCTATCCCAGCCTGGCCGACCTGCCCGGGCCGGTCGAGGCGGCCGCGCTGCTGGTGGGGGCGGGCCGGGTGCCCGCGGCGGCCGACGCCGCGGTGGCGGCCGGCGCCGCCGGCCTGTGGGTGTTCGCGGGAGGACGGGCCGACGGCGAGGCCGGCCGCGCCATGGAGGCGCACCTGGCCGGCCTGGCCGCGCGCACCGGCGTGCTCGTGGGCGGCCCGAACTGCATGGGGGTCGTCGCCCCGACCGAGCGGTTCGCGTGCTGGCTGGGCACGGTGGTGCCTTCGGTGCGGCCAGGCCGGGTGGCGGCCGTGGTGCAGTCCGGAGCGGTCGGTGAGGCGCTGGTCGGGCTGGGCGGCCGGGTCGGCTGGCGCGCGATCGTGTCCACCGGCGACGAGCTGGTCGTGGAGGCGGCCGCGGTCGCCGGCCGCCTGCTCGACGACCCGGACCTGGCCTGCCTGGCCCTGTTCCTCGAGGGATTCCGCGACCCGGCCGCGTTCGTGGCCGTGGCCCGCCGTGCGGCCGAGGCGGGCGTGCCCGTGGCCGCGGTCAAGGTCGGCCGGAGCCGGGCCGGCCGGGCCGGCGTGGCAGCCCACACCGGCGCCCTGGCCGGCGAGGACCGGGTCGTGGACGCGCTGTTCCGCCAGCTCGGCGTGCACCGCGCGGCCGACCTGGACGAGCTGGTCGAGTTCGCGGTCGCCGCCGGCGCCGGCCTGCGCCCGGCCGGGCGGCGGACGTTCGTGGTCACCAACTCGGGCGGGGAGGGCAACCTGCTCGCCGACCTGCTCGCCGACGCCGGGCTCGAGCTGCCCGAGCCGTCGCCGGCGCTACGCGCCGCCCTGGCTCGGGGCGTGCCGGCCGCCCACCCGGCCAACCCGCTCGACCTGTGGGGCACGGGCGACCCGGGCCAGGTGTTCCCGGCCGGGCTGGCCGCCGCGGCCGCCGACCATCCCGACCTGCTCGTGCTCGGCGTGGACCAGCAGGCCGGGGTGGGCGCCGACGAGCGCGCGTTCGCCGCTGACGCGGCGACCGCCGCCTGCCGCGCCGCCCGGGTCTCCGGCGTGCCCACCGTCGTGGTCTCGTTCGTGGCCGCCGGCGACGCCGACCCGGCCGCCGAGGCGGCCGCCGCCCAGGCGGGCGTGCCGCTGCTCCGCGGCGCCCGGGCCGCCGCCCGCGCGCTGGCGGGCCTGGCCGCCGGGGCCAGCGTCGCCGGCAACTCGTCAACCGGCAGGCCGTCTCCCGGCGGTCCTCTGTCGATGTGGGGGGAGGCTGTCCGAGCTCCCCCCACGGCCTTCCAACAGCGCCTTCGCCATGGTCGGGGTGAGCAGCCGGCTTCCCCGTGGGTCGGGCCGGCGGCCGAGGCGCTGCTGCACGGCCACCCCGCTGGCCTGCTCGACCAGGTGGACGCGGGCGCGCTGCTGGCCGCGGCCGGGGTGCCGGTCGAGGCCGGCGTGCTCGCGCGCAGCCGGGCGGAGGCGGAGGCGGCGGCCGGCCGGCTCGGCGGCCTCGTCGTGGTCAAGGCGGTGGTCCCCGGGCTCGCCCACAAGACCGAGGCGGGCGGGGTGCGCGCCGGCGTGCCCGCGGCCCAGGCGGGCGCCGCCCACGACGCGGTGCTCGCCGCGGTGCGGGAGCGCCGGCCCGACCTCGCCGCCCGCGGCACGCTGGTCCAGCGCCACCTGACCGGTGTGGAGCTGCTCGCCGGCGCCTACCGCGACCCGCAGTTCGGCCCGGTGGTCACGGTCGGCCTCGGCGGGGTGTTCACCGAGGCCCTGGGCGACGTGGCGCTGCGGGTCGGCCCGGTCGGCCCGGCGGACGCGCTGGCGATGCTGGGCGAGCTCAAGGGCGCGGCGGTCCTGGCTGGCGCGCGCGGCCGCGCACCGGTCGCGCTCGACCCGCTCACCCGCGCCCTGGCCGCCCTCTCGGCCCTGCTGGAGCGCCACCCCCGCGTGCTCGAGGCCGAGGTGAACCCGCTGGTCGCCACGGCCCGCGGCGCGGCAGCGGTCGACGCCCTGGTCGTGCTCGGACCCCGCCGGTGACGCCCACCCGCGGGCCGGGAGCACCGCGCGAGGTCGCCCTGCGACCTGCGCCCTGGCGGGCCCGCGCCCCCTGGCCGGGCCCGCGCGGAGCACACCACACCTACACCACGCAGGAGGACGGCATGGGCGAGACGCTGCTGACCGAGGACCGCGGGCCGGTGCGGGTGCTGACGCTGAACCGGCCCGAGAAGCTGAACGCGCTCGACCACCCGACGGTGGTCGCGCTCCACCAGGCCATCCAGGCCGCCGACGTCGACGAGTCGGTCCGGGTGGTGGTGCTGACCGGCGCCGGACGGGCGTTCAGCGCCGGCTACGACCTGACCGAGGAGGCCGGCTCCGGCCTGTCGTCGGTGGCCGCCTGGCGCCAGGCGCTGGCCCAGGACGTGGCCATGACGATGGCGGTCTGGGCGTGCTCGAAGCCGACCGTCGCGGCGGTCCGCGGCCACTGCGTCGCCGGAGCCCTCGAGGTGGCGATGGCCTGCGACCTGGTCGTGGCCACCGAGGACGCCCGCTTCGGCGAGCCGGAGATCCGCTACGGGTCGGGGCCGGTCACGCTGCTGCTGCCCCACACCGTCGGGCCCAAGGCGGCGAGCTGGCTGCTGCTCACCGGCGACCTGGTCGACGCCCGCACGGCCCAGGCGATGGGCCTGGTGAACCAGGTGGTGGCGGCCGACAGGCTGGACGCGGCGGTCGAGGCGCTGGCCCGCAAGCTGGCCGTGGTCCCGCCGGCGGTCATGGCCCCGACCAAGCTGGCCCTGCGGCGGGCCGTGCAGGCCATGGGGCTGCTCGACGCGGTCGAGGCCAACCTCGACCTGTCCGCCCAGCTCAACGCGGCCGACACCCCCGAGCAGCGGGAGTTCGACCGGGTCGTGCGCGAGCAGGGCCTCAAGGCCGCGCTGGCCTGGCGGGACGACCGCTTCGGCGAGCGCCTCTGGTGACCGGAGCGCGGGCGAGCCTGGCCCAGCGTGTCCAGACGGTGAAATGCGGGTAACAAGCTGCTTGACCTGCCGCAGCGGCCGGCCTGTGGTTCGCGCTGCCCCGGCTGTGGTCTCAGCCCTCGCCGGACTGAGCGGGCCCGACCGGGTCCAGCCAAGGTCTCCCAGCGCCACGCCTCACCGGCTCGATGCTCGTGGTCGACGCTCGTGGTCAACGCCCGCACGGGCGGGCAGCAACGGCCGATGCAGGTCGTGAAGGGACCGCGGCGCGGCTCCTCCCGTTCCCCGGCCGCCAGCACCCGCCATCGTGACGGCCCGACCGGCGCGCCATGCGGGGCCGTCGGGTCAGGTCGTCGTCGGCGTGGTGGTGGTCGTCGTGGTCGTGGTGGTGGTCGTCGTGGTCGTGCTCGGCGTGGGGGCGCCGGCGGTGGTCTCCGGCACCACGGTCGAGGTGGACGGGCGCGGGCCTGCGGACACCACCAGGCGCACCTTGCCGCCCTCCGGCTGGGAGCCCGCCCCCGGGGACTGGCTGACCACCGTCCCGGCCGGCCTGGTCGAGTAGCGGCGCTGGACCACGCTGCCGACGTACCCGGCGGCCCGCAGGGCCGCCTTGGCGTCGAGCTCGGGCTGGCCCACCACGTTGGGCACGGGCTGGCGCACCGCCGCGGTCGAGCTGGTCGTGGTGGAGTCCTCGGGCAGCACGGCCGGGCCGGCGCCTGGCGCCTGCCCGCCGCCGGGCACGGTGGTCACGGCGCCGCTGGTCGGCAAGGTGGGGCTCGAGTAGCTGTTGGCGAGCGGGCCCTTGACCACGAACGCGGCCACCCCGGCGAGCAGGGCCACAGCGAGCAGCGCGACCGGCCAGCGCCGGGCGCGCCGGCGGGCCGGCTGCTCCCGGGCGTACCCGCGGGCGGGCACCAGCTCCCGGCCGCCGTCGGCCGCGGGGCCCGGGTCGGTCGGGTCGCCGTCCGGCACGACCGGCACCGGGCCCGACCCGGCGAGGCCGACGGCCAGGATCGCCGCGGCCGTGCCCGGCTCGGGCACCACGCCGAACGGCGGCGGCGGGGCGACCGCCTCCCCGGACCGGGCCCGCTCGAGGTCCTCGGCGAAGTCGGCGGCGGTCTGGTAGCGGTCCTCGGGGTTCTTGGCCATCGCCCGGTAGGTGACCGCCTCGAGCGCGGGCGGCACGTCGGGCTGCAGCTCGCGCAGGGAGGCCGGGGTGGCCCAGACGTGCCGGCTGGCCACCACGACCGGGCTGTCGCCGTCGAACGGCGGCCGGCCGCCGAGGCACTCGTACAGCACCACCCCCAGGGAGTACAGGTCCGAGCGGGCGTCCACCGGCACGCCCTGGGCCTGCTCGGGGGACATGTACTTGGCCGTGCCCACGATGCCGGCGCTCTCGGTGAGCGTCATCGAGGAGGCGAGCATCCGCGCGACGCCGAAGTCCATCACCTTCATCCGGCCGTCCCGGGTGCACATGATGTTGCCGGGCTTGATGTCGCGGTGGATGAGCCCCTTGGCGTGCGCGGCCCCGAGCGCCCCGCAGACCTCGGCGACCAGCTCGGCGGCGCGGACGGGCTGGAGAGGCCCCTCGGCGCCGAGCAGCGCGGCGAGCGTGGCCCCCTCGACGTACTCCATGACGATGAAGCTCGTGTCGCCGTCCTGCCCGGTGTCGTACACGGCCACGACGCCCGGGTGGGTGAGGCTGGCGGCCAGGGTCGCCTCGCGCTTGAACCGGGCCACGAACAGCGGGTCGCGGGCGAACTGGGGGTGGGGGACCTTGATCGCCACCCGGCGGCCGAGCACCCGGTCGACGCCCTCGTGCACGTCGGCCATGCCCCCTGCCCCCAGCAGGCGGCCGACCTCGTACCGGTTGCCGAGGAGCTCGGCGATGACGGCCATCCCCCGTAGTAACCCGTTGGTGTCCCGGTGGTTCCCAGTCACTATCCAGGCGCAGTCCGAATTGTGCCAGCGGACGTTGACCGAATCGTCATATTGGAATGGTTAGACCGGAAACCGGGCTCACGCGCCACGAGCCGGCCCGGCGTGCTGCGCCGCCAGCCCCGGCCCGCGCCGGCCAGGACCAGGCGCCAGGCCGAGCGCGGCGCGCAGGAACGACAGCTGGAAGTGGAGCAGGTTCTCGGCCACCACCTCCTGCGACGCCATGTGGGTGACGCCGGTGAGCGGCAGCACGGTGTGGGGGCGGCCGGCGGCCAGCAGCACGGCCGACAGACGCAGGGTGTGGGCGGCGACCACGTTGTCGTCGGCCAGGCCGTGCACCAGCAGCAGGGGCCGCTCGAGCCGGGCCGCGTCACCGAGCAGCGAGTTGCGCCGGTAGGCCTCGGGCTCGGCGGCCGGGTGGCCGAGGTAGCGCTCGGTGTAGTGGGTGTCGTACAGCCGCTGGTCGGTGACTGGCGCGCCGGCCACGGCCGCGTGGAACACGTCCGGGCGCCGCAGCACGGCCAGGGCCGCGAGCCAGCCGCCGAACGACCAGCCGCGGATCGCGACGCGGCCCAGGTCCAGCCGCCCCTCCGACGCCGCCACCGCGTGCAGCGCGTCGACCTGGTCGTCCAGGACCGGGCCGGCCAGGTCGCGGTGGATGGCACGCTCCCACGCCGGGCCCCGCCCGGGCGTGCCCCGGCCGTCCACCACCACCACGGCGAAGCCCTGGTCGGCGAACCACTGCGAGGTCAGGAACGCGCGCCGAGCCGCCTCCACCCGCTGGTGCTGCGGCCCGCCGTACGGGTCGAGCAGGACCGGCAGGGGACCGTCGCCCGGCTCCGAGGGCAGCAGCAGCGCGGTCCGCAGCGCCCGCCGGCCGGCCCGCAGCAGGGTCACCCGGGGGCTGAGCGCCGGCCGCTCGGCCAGCGAGGTGACCGTCGCGGCCGGCCGGCCCGGCGCGAGCACGGTCGTCGTCGTGCCGTCGTCGTCCAGGCTCGCCGACGACAGCACCGTCACCGGACCGCCCACGACCGCGGTGTGCACCCCGGCGCCGCTGGTCAGCCGGACCGGGGGGCGGCCGGCCCGGACCTCCCAGACGTGCTGCTCGACCGGCTCGTCGGAGGCGGCCACGAGCACGGCGTCGCCCCGCGTGCCCAGCACCGCCCGCACCTGCAGCCCGGGCGGGGTCGCGGGCTCGCCGTCGACGACAAGCCGGCGGGTGTCGCTGACCTGGTCGTCCACGGTCCACACCAGCCGGCCGCCGGGCAGCCAGGCCGGTACCCCGGGCACGATCTCGAGCCATGCCCGGTCGGTGTCCTCCCGCACGCAGCTGGTCGCGCCCGACCCCGGGTCGGCGGCCAGCACCCGCATCCGGGTCTGGTCGCGCGACTGGACCAGCAGCGTGAGCGGCCCGTCCCTGCCCCAGCCGACCTCCACCAGGTAGGGGAACGCTGCCCGGTCCCAGGCCACCTCGACCCGCCCGCCGGTCAGGTCCACCACGGCGAGCCGCACGTCGGCGTTGGCCGTGCCCGCGGCCGGGTAGGCGAGCCGGGCAGGCGCGATCCCGGGGCTGGCCGGGTCGGCCAGCCACCAGCGCTGCACCGGGCCGTTGTCGACCCGCGCCACGGCCAGGTGCTCCCCGTCCGGCGACCACCAGTGGCCGCGGTGGCGGCCCATCTCCTCGGCGGCGATGAACTCGGCCAGCCCCCAGGTCACGTCCGGGTCGGGGTCGCCGGCCACCCGGACGTCGCCCCCGTCCAGCTCGGCCACGTGCAGGGCGCCGCCGGCCGCGTAGGCGACCCGGCGGCCGGTCGGGTCGGGCCGCGGGTCGAGCACCGGCCCGGCCGCGGCCAGCTCCCGTACGCTGCCGCCGCCGGCCAGGTCGCCGCCGCCGGCCAGGTCGCCGCCGCTGGTCAGGCCGCCGCCGCCGCCGGCCAGGTCGCCGCCGCTGGTCAGGCCGCCGCCGCCGGCCAGGTCGCCGCTGCTGGTCAGGCCGCCGCCGGCCAGGTCGGCCACGAACAGCCGGCCGGCCAGGGCGAACGCGGCCAACTGGAGGTCGTCGTCGGCCGCGTAGGCCACGATGCCGGCCGCCCGCTCGCGGCTGCGCTCGCGCCGGGCCCGCTCGGCCGCTGGCAGCTCCTCGGCCGCGGTCCCCAGCAGGGCGCCCGGGTCGGCGGCCAGCCGCTCGGCGCCCGAGGCGACGTCCAGGACGTACAAGCGGTTCACCGGGTCGTCCCCGGCGGCCGAGCGCAGGAACGCGACCCGGGCGCCGTCGGCGCTGACCGTGAAGCTGCGCGGCCGCCCGAGCGTGTAGCCCTGGGTGCGGGCGTACCGGCGCGGGAACGACCCCGGGTCAGCCACTGACGCGGCCGGTGAGCTGGGCCACGGTCAGCACGATCCCGGCCGCGAACAGGAACCCGGCCAGGATCACGAAGAACAGCGCCCACTTGCGCGTCGGCTGGCCGTCGGCGATGACCAGCATCCCCACCGAGAACGCGAAGTAGCTCAGCGGGCGCAGCTCAGGCCGGAACAGGCTGAGCAGGGCCACGGCGAACACGGCCAGGTAGATGCGCAGGCTCACCTTGGGGTGGAGCCGCATCGGGCGCTCGAACACGCGCCCGCGCCGGTCGACGTCGCCGACCTCCATCTTCTTCAGCGGCGACGGCGGCCGACCCCCCCCCGGGCGCGACCCGCCCGGCCGTGAACGGCCCGGCCTGCCCGCCGGCCGCTCGTCGTCGGGCTTGGGGCTCGGCTCCCAGCCCGTCTCCCGCCGGGCCCGCTCCACGGCGTGCCTGCGCCGCGCCGCCGCCCGATCCTTGCGTGCCACCGCGCTACCTCCCGAACCGCCGCTGCCGCTGGGCGTACGACCGCAACGCCCGCAGGAAGTCGACCTTGCGGAAGTCCGGCCAGTACGTGTCGGCAAAGTAGTACTCCGCATGGGCCGACTGCCACAGCAGGAAGCCGGACAGGCGCACTTCCCCGGAGGTGCGGATGACCAGGTCCGGGTCGGGCATGCCCGCGGTGTACAGATGGCGGGCGATCTCGTCCGGTGACACCCGCTCGGCCGCGCCGGCCAGGTCCAGCCCCTTGTCGGCGTACTCGGCGAGCAGGCGCTGCACGGCCTCGGCGATCTCCTCCCGCCCACCGTAGCCGACCGCGACGTGCAGGACCCCGCCGGTGTGGGACCGCGACACCTGCTCGGCCGCCAGCAGCCGCTCCCGGGTCTGCTCGGGCAGCGCGTCGAGCTGGCCGACCGGCACGATGCGGTAGCCGTCCGGGGCGGCGTCGCGGGCGAGCTGGGTGACCTTCTCCTCGATGATGCCGAGCAGCTCGGCCAGCTCGTCGGGGTGGCGGCCGAGCAGGTTCTCGGTCGACAGCAGCCACAGGGTCACCACCGGGATGTCCAGCTCGGCGGCCCAGGCGAGCAGGTGGTCGATCTGGGCGGCGCCCCGGCGGTGCCCCATCGAGGTGTCCATGCCAAGCTCACGGGCCCAGCGACGGTTGCCGTCGAGGATGACGCCGATGTGCCGCGGGGTCCCTCCCCGCCGGCGGAGGTCGGCGGCCAGCCGGCGTTCGTACAGCCGGTAGAGCAGAGCGCTTCCGCCCACGGGCAACTCCCGGTCGAGTCCGGAACAATCTGGGGTTTGGCCACGGCGGTGACCCGCGCGTCATGCTACAGCGTGGATCGGGGTGCGGTGCGCGCCCGCGGGCCGCGGCGGCCGGGCCGCGCTACCCTGGGAGGCAGGCAATGGACGGACCAGGAGGGCGGCGTGACCGAGGTCGGGGAGAGCGGCTTGGTCCGCTGCGAGCGCTGCGGCGTGCTGAAGCCGGTGTCGGGCTGCGCATGCGGCGGGCAGGGCAGGGGGCAGGGGCGGGGCAAGCCGACCGTGCCCGAGGGCTGGGACCCGACGCTGACCCGCTCGTCCCGCCCGCGCCTGCAGATCGTGACCAAACCGGTGCCCGACGCGACCCCGGACCCGGCGCCCGACGCGACCCCGGACCCGGTGCCCGACGCGACCCCGGACCCGGTGCCCGACGCGACCCCGGACCCGGTGCCCGACGCGACCCCGAAGCCGGCGCCCGACGCGACCCCGGACCCGGACCCGGGCCGGCCGGGGTAGCGTTCGACATCCGGGCTGACCAACCGCAAGCTGCGGCCGGACCCGGACCCGGGCCGGCCGGAGCAGCCGCCCGGGCGGTCCGCGGCCCCTGGCACCCCGCCACCCACCTCGCGCTCTTGCACGCCGGGCCCGGGTTCACCGTCATCGCCGTCGGGCTCGTCTTCGGGGTGGTGGCGGCCAGGGACGACCCCGACCTGGGGCGGCTCGCCCTGCTCGCCGGGCTGCTGGCCGGCAACCAGTACAGCGCCGGCGCGCTCAACGACGCGGTGGACGCCCCGGTCGACGCGGCCGCCGGGCGGGACAAGCCGATCCCGGCCGGGGCGATCTCCCGCCGGGCGGTCGCGCTGCTGGCGGTGGCCGCGGGGCTCGCGTCGCTGGCCTTCGGGCTGGCCCTCAACCCGGCCACGTTCGCGCTCGCCGTGGCCGGCCTGGCCTGCGCCTGGGCCTACGACCTGCGCCTGAAGGGGACGGTGGCGAGCGTGCTGCCGTTCGCGGCGGCGCTGCCGCTGGTGCCGCTGTTCGGCTACGGCGCGGCCGGGCGCTTCCCGGCCGTGCTCTGGTGGGCCTGGCCGATCGGCGCCCTGGCCGCGATCGCGGTCCACCTGGCCGACGCCCTGCCCGACGTGGAGACCGACCGGGCCGCCGGGGTGCGGGGCCTGGCCACCCGGCTTGGCGTGCGACGGGCCAGCCTGCTCACCGCGGTGAGCTACACGGCCGCGCTGGCGATGGCGCTCGGCAGCGGCCTCGCCGCCGGGGACCGCCGGGTCGTCGCCGCCGGGTCGGCCCTGGCCGCCATGTGCGGGGTGGCCGCGCTGCTCGCGGGCGTCCGCGGCGGCGAGGCCCAGCGCCGGGTCGCCTACCGCCTGCTGCAGGCCGGGGTGATCGCCATGGCCGCCGGCTGGGCGGCCGGCGTGCGCCCCTGAGCGGGCCTATGGCCTGGCGCCGGGCGGGCCTAGGGCCTGGCGCCCGGCCACGGCCCGGGCGGGGCGTCGGGGAGCCGCTGGGGCCTGGTCTCACGCCGCACCACGCGGAAGCCGCGGGCCTGGTAGTTGGCCAGCGCGTGGGGCCCGTCCAGGGTGCAGGTGTGCAGCCATACCCAGCCGGCCCCCATCGCCCAGGCCCGCCGGACCCCCTCGGTGAGCAGGTGGCCGCCGAGGCCGCGGCCCACGAACTCCGGCAGCAGCCCGAAGCAGACCAGCTCCACGCCCGAGTCCGGGTGGCGTTCGAGCTCCACGTAGCCGGCCGGGGTGCCCTGGACCGCGCCGACCCAGGTCTGGACCTCGGGGCGGTCAAGGTGGGCCAGCCACCGCTCGTAGCTCCAGCCGAGCCGCCCGGACCAGTACCAGTCGCCACCCACGGCGGTGTACAGGAACCTGCCGAGCTGCGGGGAGGGCAGCTCCGCGCGGGTCACCACCAGCTCGGCCGCGGCCCGGGCGGGGCGCAGCTGCTCCGGGGCGCGCTGCTCGAGCCACCAGGTGGTCACCTCCGCGTCCATGCCCGCCAGTGTCGGCCAGCACCCGCGCACCGGCAACCGCTCCTCCGCCCGTGAAACTACGGACAACTCCGGTGTTTCCGGGCGCTGTGGACGGCGAATTGGGGAGTCGGCGCGGAGACGAGTTACGCTTTTCCTGGCCGCCCGCAGGCGGCTGAGTGAGCTTGCGCTGCCGCGCACCACGGAGGTCGTGCATGGTGCTCCCTGCTCTGGATGGCAAGACCCGCTGCCGCTGGGCCGCCACCGATCCCATCCTTGCCGCCTACCACGACGCCGAGTGGGGCGAGCCGCCCCTGGGGGAGGCGGGCTGGTTCGAGCGGCTCACGCTCGAGGTGTTCCAGGCCGGCCTCTCCTGGCGGACCGTGCTGGCCAAGCGCGACGGCTTCCGGCGCGCCTTCCACGACTTCGAGCCCAAGATCGTCGCGGCCTTCACCGCCAGGGACGTCAGCGCCGTGCTGCGCGACCCCGGCATCGTCCGCAACCGGGCCAAGGTGCTGGCCACCATCGAGAACGCCCGGACGGTGCTGGCCCTGGCCGACGAGTACGGGTCGTTCGCCGAGTGGGCGGCGGCCCAGCCCGACGGGCTCGCGGAGCAACAGCGCAGCTACCGGCAGACCTTCCAGTTCGCCGGCCCCCAGGTCGTCGAGGCGTTCCTGCAGAGCGTCGGGCGGGTCGAGCCGCCCCACGAGCCGGGCTGCTGGCGGCTCGGCTGACCCCGCCGGAGCGTCCTCACGATCGGGCTTGCTTGACAGGATCGGCGTCATCCGGCACGGTCTTGTCCATGACGACCGCCGTCCTGCTCACCCGCAACCGCGCCCTGGACCACGGGCGCGTCGTGTGTTGCGCGTGTCGACAGGCCCGACGGTCGCGTCGCGCACCGTAGCGCGCTCACCTCCCGACCGTTCGGGCCCGATCCTGTACCCGATCGCGTCGAGTCGAGAGGAGCGCTACGTGGCAGCGCACGCCAACCCCGGGCCGCACGGCCCGCTCCCGGACCTGCGTCTCCCCGCAGTCCGTCCCCGGCCCCTCCGGGCCCTCCGCCTGCTGCCGGCCGGGGCCCTCCGCCTGCTGCCAGGCGGGGCCCTCCGCCTGCTGCCGGGCGGGGCCCTGCGCCTGCTGCCGGGCGGGGCCCTCCGCCGGCTGCCGGCGGCCGCCGCCGTGCTGGTTCTCGCGCTGGTCGCCGGCGCCTGCTCGAGCGGGTCGCCGGGCTCGTCGGACGGCGGGGGCCAGGCCGCCCTGCGGCTCGGGTACTTCCCGAACCTGACCCACGCCACCGCCCTGGTCGGCATCCAGGAGGGCATCTTCCAGCGCCACCTCGGGTCGGGCACCAAGCTCGAGACCCGCTCGTTCAACGCCGGCCCGGCCGCGGTCGAGGCGCTGTTCTCGGGCGCGATCGACGCCACCTACATCGGCCCCAACCCGGCCATCAACGCCTACGCCAAGTCGGGCGGCAAGGCCGTCCGGATCGTCTCGGGGGCCACCTCGGGCGGCGCCCTGCTGATCGTGCGGCCCGGCATCACCGACGCCCAGGGCCTGCGCGGCAAGAAGATCGCCTCGCCGCAGCTCGGCAACACCCAGGACGTCGCCCTGCGCAGCTGGCTCGCCAAGCAGGGGCTCAAGACCGACACCGAGGGCGGCGGCGACGTGCAGGTCGTCAACCAGGAGAACTCCCAGACGCTCGAGCTGTTCAAGGCGGGCGGGATCGACGGCGCCTGGGTGCCCGAGCCGTGGGCGACCCGGCTCGAGCGCGAGGGCGGCGGCAAGGTGCTGGTGGACGAGGCGAGCCTCTGGCCGGACGGCCGGTTCGTCACCACCCACCTGGTCGTGCGCACCGAGTTCCTCGACGAGCAGCCCGACCTGGTCGAGCAGCTCCTGGCAGGGCAGGTCGAGGCCAACGAGCTGGTCAACGCCGAGCCGGCCAAGGCCCAGCAGCTCGCCAACGCGCAGATCGAGAAGGTCACCGGCAAGGCCCTGAAGCCCGAGGTGATCGCGGCCGCCTGGAAGCGGCTGACCTTCACCGACGACCCGATCGCCTCGTCGCTGAAGACCTCGGCCGCCAACGCCCAGCAGCTCGGCCTGCTCAAGCCGGTCGAGCTGGACGGGATCTACGACCTCGGCCCGCTCAACCGCGTGCTCGCCGCCCAGGGCCAGCCCCAGGTGGCGACCTGATGGTCCTGCGCGCACGCGAGCTTCCCGTGCCCGCGGCGACGGCCGGCGGCGCGCCGCCGGCCGTCGCCCTGGACGGGGTGTCCAAGCGCTACGGCCACGGCGACGCCGCCGTGCGCGCCCTGGACGGGGTGTCACTCGCCATCCGGCCCGGCGAGCTCGTCTGCCTGGTCGGCGCGTCCGGCTGCGGCAAGAGCACCCTGCTCAACCTGGTCGCCGGGCTGGACCGCCCGACGGTCGGGACGGTCAGCACCGGCGGGCGGGCGACCGCCCTGCTGTTCCAGGACGCGGCCCTGTTCCCCTGGCTCACCGCCGCCCGCAACGTGGAGCTGCCGCTGCGCCTGCGCCGCATGCCCCGGGCCGAGCGGCGGCGGGTCGCGGCCGGGCTGCTGGCCCGGGTCGGGCTGGCCGAGTTCGCCGCCAATCGCCCGCACGAGCTGTCGGGCGGCATGCGCCAGCGGGTCGCGCTCGCCCGCGCCCTGGCCCAGCAGGCCGACGTGCTGCTCATGGACGAGCCGTTCGGCGCGCTGGACGCGATCACCCGCGACCTGCTCCACGACGAGCTCGAGCAGCTCTGGCAGGGCGCCGGCCTGACCGTGGTGTTCGTCACCCACAACGTCCGCGAGGCGGTCCGCCTGGGCGACCGGGTGGTGCTGTTGTCCAGCCGCCCCGGGCGGGTGGCGGCCGAGTTCCCGGTGGACGTGCCCCGGCCCCGCCGCATCGAGACGCCCGAGGTGGCCGCGCTCGCCTCGGCCATCACCGACCGGCTGCGGGAGGAGGTGCGCCGCCATGGCCGCGCGTGACCAGGCCGGGACGGCCACCACCACCGACGCCGAGCTGTCCGGGCTGGACGCGCTCGAGCAGGGCGCGCCCGGGCCCCCAGGCCGCCTGGCCAGGGTGGTCGCGGCGCTGTGGCCCAAGCTCGCCGCGGTCGCGCTCGTGTTCGCGGCCTGGCAGCTCGTCGCCTGGACCGGCTGGAAGGACGAGTGGGCGCTGCCCCCGCCCGGCCCGGTCGCCGCGCGGCTCCTGGACGACCTCGGCAACGGCGTGCTCGTGCGGGCGACCGCGATCACCCTGTGGCGCGCCGCGGTCGGGTACACGCTCGCGGTCGCGATCGGCACGGTGGTCGGGGTGCTCGTCGCCCGCCGGCGGCTGCTGCGCGCCGCGGTCGCCTCGATCATCACCGGCCTGCAGACGATGCCGTCGATCGCCTGGTTCCCGCTGGCCATCCTGCTGTTCCAGCTCAACGAGAGCGCGATCCTGTTCGTGGTCGTGCTCGGCGCCGCCCCCGCGATCGCCAACGGGGTGATCAGCGGCGTCGACCACGTCCCGACGCTGCTGCTGCGGGCGGGCCGCGCCATCGGCGCGCGCGGGTTCGCGTTCTACCGGCACGTGCTGCTGCCGGCCGCCCTGCCCGGGTACGTGGCCGGGCTCAAGCAGGGCTGGGCGTTCGCCTGGCGCAGCCTCATGGCCGGGGAGCTGCTGGTGATCATCGCGGCCCGCCCGTCGCTCGGGGTGCGGCTGCAGTACGAGCGCGAGTTCGCCGACGCCAAAGGGGTGATCGCCGTCATGCTGGTGATCCTGGCCATCGGCATCGTCGTGGACGCGATCGGCTTCGGCGCGGTCGAGCGCACCATCCGGCGCCACCGCGGCCTCACCGACGCGCCGTAGCGGGGGAGCCGGCCATGCCCTTCACCTACCCGGTGCTCCTCGAGATCGAGGGGCGCCGCTGCGTGGTGGTGGGCGGCGGCCCGGAGACCCTGCCCAAGACGGCCGCCCTGGTCGGGCAGGGCGCGCTGGTCACCGTCGTCACCCCCGGCCGCGAGGCCGGCCTGGACGAGCTGGCAGCCGCCCACCCCGGGCGGGTCGTCGTGCACCACCGCCCCTGGCGGGAGGGCGACCTGGCCGGCGCGTTCCTGTGCGTCGCGGCCACCGGCGACCACGAGCTCAACGCCAAGATCCACGCGGAGGGGGCGCGCGAGGGGACGCTGGTCAACGCGGTCGACGACCCCGCCCACTGCGACTTCGCCCACCCGGCCGTGCTGCGCCGCGGCGACCTGGTCATGGCCGTCGGCACCGGCGGCAAGGCGCCCGCCCTGGCCAGCCGGATCCGCCGCGAGCTGGCCGGCCGCTACGGCGCCGAGTACGGTGAGGCCGCCGCCCTCGTCGGCGAGGTGCGCGCCGCCACCCGCGCCCAGTGGCCGAGCTTCGCCGCCTGGGCCGAGCGCTGGCGGACCGCCCTGGACGACGACGAGGTCGTCGACCTGGTCCGCCAGGGCCGGGCCGACGAGGCCCGCGCGCTGCTGCTCGCCCGCCTCGCCGGCCCGGGGTAAACCGCCCGGGGTCGACGCCGAGCTCGGCGAACTGCTTGTCCTCGCCCGCCTCGCCGGCTTGTCCTCGCCCGCCCTCGCCGGTCCGGGACAACCGCGGTGCCGGCCGCGGGCGAGTGTGGTAGGTAGTGTCCATGCCCGCTTCGCCACCCCCCGTACGCGTCCGTCCCGCCCGCCCCGAGGAGCTGGACGCCGTCGGCCGGCTCACCGTGGCCGCCTACGCCGCCGACGTGCCCCCCGGCTCCACCTATGCCGAGCACCTGGCCGACGCGGCCGGCCGGGCCAGGCACGCCAGGCTCCTGGTCGCCGTCGACCCCGAGGAGCGGCTGCTCGGCACCGCGACCCTGGTGGTCGGCGGCGGGCGCTGGGCTGAGCTGGCCGGCCCGGGCGACGCCGAGCTGCGCATGCTCGGGGTCGACCAGGCCGCCCGCCGCCGCGGGGTCGGGGAGGCGCTGCTGCGCGCCACCCTGACCGAGGCGCGCGCCGCCGGCTGCCGGCGGTTCGTGCTCTCCACCCTGCCGACGATGACGGCCGCCCACCGCCTGTACGAGCGGGCCGGGTTCCGGCGCGCCCCCGCCCTCGACCACACCCCCGCACCCGGCATCGACCTGCTCGCCTACGCCCTCGACCTCTGACGTCCTCGCCCGCCTGAGGGCGGGAGATTCCTGGCCGGGTCACGCTAGGGCTCCGAGGCGGTCGCCTCCACCCACAGCGTCGACAGCAGCCGGGCGGCACCTGGGCGCCCACCGCCAGCTCCCACCGCGCCACCGAGACCCTGGGCGGCCCCGCCCGGCGGCTGGGACGCCCTCGGAGCCTAAGGGCCTGCCGCAGAGTTACGTTGGTCGCTGGGGAGGCTACCCGGCCGGTGGCAGCACGGTGTAGTTCCACTCGCCGTGCCAGGCATGGCGGCGCAGCGGCACCGCGGCCAGATCCTCGTCGGACAC
>Ga0210378_10000049_pt1 | contig 50079 bp, 65 predicted proteins | sample PLM1_60_b1redo_FD_155465 | JGI IMG/M metagenome (GOLD analysis project Ga0210378, IMG submission 155465) | Groundwater sediment microbial communities from an aquifer in East River, Colorado, USA - PLM1_60_b1 redo | ecosystem: Environmental > Terrestrial > Soil > Riparian zone | place: USA: East... | reverse complement strand
CGCCGGCGTCAAGGTCGTTCGTCCTCGCTGCGCTGCGGGCGCTCCACCTTGACCCACGGGCTCGGTCCGCCATGCCCAGCCAGCAACGGGGAACAGCACATACGACCCAGATTCCCTGTTGACCGGGATCCCACTCACAGATAAGGAGCGAGGTGTGCGGGCTGAAATGGACGGCGGTCGACCTCGACCAGGGCCGGCTCGAGGTCGTCCGCACACTGGTGATGGTCGGTCGCAAGCCAGTGCTTGTCGAGGACACCAAGAGCGCGTCGAGCCGGCGGGCGATCGACCTGGACCCGGTCACCGTCGCCGCGCTCAAGGCGCACCGCGCCCGGCAGCTCCAAGCGCGCCTGGCGTTCGGGGAGGCGTGGACCGACACCGGGCTGGTGTTCACCCGCGAGGACGGGGTGTTTCTCCGCCCTGAGTGGGTCTCGAAGCGGTTCCAGACTCTGGCCGCCGACGCGGGACTCCCCCGGATCCGCCTGCACGACCTCCGGCACAGCTACGCGAGTGCAGCGCTCGAGGCTGGCGCGGAAATCGAGGTGCTGTCCAAGCGGCTCGGGCACTCGAAGATCTCGATCACGCAGGACATCTACCTGCACGTGCGGGAGACCGCGGACCGGGAGGTCGCCGACACGGTCGCGGCGGCCATCTTCGGGGGGACCTCCGGCGGCTGAGGACACGGTCGATCACCTGGCCGGTAGCTCTAGGCTTCGGTCGACCTCGAACATGACGACCGCCGTCTGGAAGATCACTCGCCGCGCGTCCTCCCAGACGAGGGGCTGGCCCTCGCGCTGGGCTCCGTGCGCCTGGCGCTGCACCAGGTCGCTGACGGTGCCCCAGTACGGGAGGAGCGCATCCAGAAAGGGTGCCGTTGTCGTGCCCAACCGGAGGGCGTGCTGGTTAAGTACGACCTTGATCCTCGCCACGTCGTGGGCCTTGTTCCGGTCGACGCCCGGCGGCTGATGCCGTTCGACCAACGCGGTCGCGAACTCCTGCATCGCCTCTCGGCACCGGTGGCCGATGGTCGTGAGCTGCCGCTCCGAGTCGCTGGCCCACAGCAGCTCAGCGGCTTCCGACCACCGCCGATGCGCCTGCGGGTACCTTGCCTGGAACGCCGAGGAGTCGAGGTACCGCACGACTGCCTCCTCCACCTGTTGCGCAGGGGTGCCAGCGCGACGCTTCAGCTCCTCGTAGACGGCAAGGCCCGTTGGTGTGATGACGAGACTCCGACTCTTCGCCGCGTAGTTGGAGGCGGAGAGCAGACCCTCCGACTCCAAGACATGCAGGTCGCCCTCGAAGACGGACGTGTCGTCCGGAAGGCCAGGATGGAGGAGGATGTTCCCCTCCGCAGCCACAAGAACAAGGAACGGCTCGCGCTGGTCCCGCGGCACGCTCCGGTGCGCCTCGACCAATCGGGTGAGTAGTTCCTCCTGGTCTGGCTCAAGAAGCACGCTGCTCATCCCTGGACAACTCCTGGTTAGCACTCCGGTTAGCAACCGGGCTTGTAGACCAGCTGGTGGGCGCATTTCCCCACCTCACGGCCCTGCTGTTGTGTTCGGTCGCTACTCCCACTCGATCGTGCCCGGCGGCTTGGAGGTGACGTCGTAGGCGACCCGGTTGACGCCGGGGACCTCCCCGACGACCCGGGTGGAGATGCGCTCGAGGACCTCCCAGGGCAGGCGGGCGAAGTCGGCCGTCATCGCGTCCTCGCTGGTGACCGCGCGGACCACGACCGGGTAGGCGTAGGTGCGCCCGTCGCCCATGACCCCGACGGTGCGCACGACCGGGAGCACGGCGAACCACTGCCACAACTCGGCGTCCAGGCCGGCTCGGCGCACCTCCTCGAGCAGGATCCGGTCGGCCGCCCGCAGCGTCTCCAGCCGCTCGGCGGTCACCTCGCCGACGATCCGGACGGCGAGCCCCGGCCCCGGGAACGGCTGGCGCAGGACCACGTCCTCGGGCAGGCCCAGCTCCACCCCGACCCGCCGCACCTCGTCCTTGAACAGCAGGCGGAGCGGCTCCACCAGCTCCAGGTGCATCTGCTCGGGCAGGCCGCCGACGTTGTGGTGGGTCTTGATGGTGGCGGTCTGCTTGCCGCCCGACTCGACCACGTCCGGGTACAGGGTGCCCTGGACCAGGAAGCGGGCGTCGCCGTGGTCGCGCGCGACCTCCTCGAACACGCGGATGAACTCGGTGCCGATCGCCTTGCGCTTGACCTCCGGGTCGGTCACGCCGGCGAGCCGGTCGAGGAAGCGGTCGGCCGCCTTCACGTGGACGAGGTCCACCTTGAAGTCGCGCCGGAACGTCTCCTCGACCTGCTCGGCCTCGCCGTGCCGCAGCAGCCCGGTGTCGACGAACACGCAGGTCAGCCGGTCGCCGATCGCCCGGTGGACGAGCAGGGCGGCGACCGAGGAGTCGACCCCGCCCGACAGGGCGCAGAGCACGTGGGCGTCCCCCACCTGGGCGCGGACGGCCGCCTCCTGCTCCTCGATGATCGACATGCTGGTCCAGTTGGGCCGGCAGCCCGCCGCGTCGTACAGGAAGTTCTTGAGCAGGTCGAGGCCGCGCGGGGTGTGGGCCACCTCCGGGTGGAACTGCACCCCGTACAGCCCCCGGGCCGGGTCCTCGAACCCGGCCACCGGCGCGGCCTGGGTCCAGGCGGTGACCTTCGCCCCCGGCGGCGCGGCGGTGACCGTGTCGCCGTGGCTCATCCACACGGTCTGCTCGGCGGGGAGGTCGCGGAAGAGCACGCTCTGGATCTCGGCGCTGAGCGCGGTGCGGCCGTACTCGCGCACACCGGTCGGCTCGACCTGGCCGCCGAGCACGCGCGCCATCGCCTGCTGCCCGTAGCACAGCCCGAGCACGGGGATGCCGAGGTTCAGCAGCCGGGGGTCGAGGACGGGCGCGGCCGGCTCGTACACCGAGGCGGGACCGCCGGACAGGATGAGGGCCCTGGCCCCGCGGGCGCGGACCGCCTCCGGGTCGACGTCGTAGGGGACGACCTCGGAGTAGACGTGGCACTCGCGCACCCGGCGGGCGATGAGCTGGGCGTACTGGGCCCCGAAGTCGAGGACGAGGACGGTGTCGTCGCCGGCGGTGGGGGTCATCCGTGGAGGATACCAACCTTGCCGGGCAGCCGAGGTCTGGCGGGGACGGCTCGACCGGAGTACTTTGAGCTCACGGCAAGTTGCGGCACGTCGCCCATCCTGGTGCCTGGACCTCGCACCACGCAGACCCTGCGTGGTGCTTTTTTGTGCTTGCGGCGGTTCCGACGCGCCCGTGGGGGGCGGGCGGGAGACAAGAGGCTGGAGGACGCCATCGTGCACCCAACGGAGGACCCTACCACGGAACCGGTGCAACACGTCGCGGTCGAGGGCGGGCCGAGCGCCGAGACCGGGAAGACGCGGCGGCGGGCCCCGGGCGCCGATCCCGAGGTCAAGTCGTTCGGTGCCGCGCGGACCTGCGCGGCCGAAGGCTGCCAGACCCGACTCTCGCGCTACAACCCGGACAGCTACTGCTCGGTGCACCGGGGCTGGGACCGCCAGGTGGTGACCAGGCGGCGCCGGGGCGGCAACGGCGACGGTGACCAGCCGGACGAGGACGGCGCTCCCGAGTAGCCCGCCGACCAGCCCGACGCCGGCCAGGCTCAGCCCATGCCAACGCCTTTGGCTGCGCTGCAGGACTCGCCAGGGCGGTGCCGTGCACGGCGTCCAGGCCGGCTCAGCCCATGCCAACGCCTTGGCTGCGCTGCAGGAGCTTGCCCTCGGTCTGCAGGGCCGGGGCGACCATGACCTCGGCCTTCTGGAACTCCTTGACGCTGGCGTAGCCGCAGGTGGCCATCGAGGTGCGCAGGGCCCCGAACAGGTTCATGGTCCCGTTGTTGACCGGGGCGGGTCCGAGCAGGATCTCCTTCAGGGTGCCCAGGGCCGTGGTCTTCACCCGGGTCCCCCTGGGGAGGTCCGGGTGGAACGTGGCCATCCCCCAGTGGTAGCCCCGGCCCGGTGCCTCGACCGCCCTGGCCAGCGGCGAGCCGATCATCACCGCGTCCGCGCCGCAGGCGATCGTCTTGGCCACGTCGCCGCCGGTGCGCATGCCCCCGTCGGCGATGACCTGCACGTAGCGGCCGGTCTCCTCGAGGTGGCGGATGCGCGCGCCGGCGGCGTCGGCCAGCGCGGTGGCCTGGGGCACGCCGATGCCGAGCACCCCCCGGGTCGTGCAGGCGGCGCCCGGGCCCACGCCGACCAGGATGCCGGCCGCGCCCGTCCGCATGAGGTGCAGCGCGGTCGAGTACGAGGCGCAGCCGCCCACGATCACGGGCAGGTCGTAGCGGGCGATGAAGGTCTTGAGGTTGAGCGGCTGGCTGGTGCTCGAGACGTGCTCGGCCGAGACCACGGTGCCCTGGATCACCAGGATGTCCAGGCCGGCGTCGAGGGCGAACTGGTGGTAGCGCTCCACCCGCTGGGGGGTGAGCGACGCCGCGGCGACGACGCCCGCGTCCTTGATCTCCTCGACCCGGCGGCCGATCAGCTCGGGCTGGATCGGCTCGCGGTAGATCTCCTGCATGCGCTTGGTCGCCTCGACGTCGGGCAGCCCCGAGATCTCCTGGTAGACCGCGTCGGGGTCGGCGTACCGGGTCCAGAGGCCCTCGAGGTTGAGCACGCCGAGCCCGCCCAGCCGGCCGAGCTCGACCGCGATCCGGGGCGAGACCACCCCGTCCATGGCCGACGCGAGCAGCGGCAGCTCGAAGTGGTAGGCGTCGATGTCCCAGGAGATGTCGATGTCGTCGGGGTCACGCGTGCGCCTGCTGGGCACGATGGCGATGTCGTCCAGGCCGTAGGCGCGCCGACCGCTCTTGCCGATTCCGATCTCTACCTCAGCCACGGTTTTCCTCCCAGAACGTGTCTGACTGCGGTCCTCCCCAGGGTCAAGGACTGGGCTCCGCAGCCCAGGCAACAGGTTGTACCATGCGAGGGTTCACGAAAAATCATGATCGACCCTCCACAGAGGTGCCCGTGCCCGACCCCCTCGACCCGTTCGAGCCCGACGACGACGCGCAGTCCGACCCCATCGACGAGGAGGAGCGCGCCTCCCTGCTCGAGGACCTCGCCGACTTGGCCGAGTTCCGCGAGGCGCTGGAGCCGCGCGGCTTCCGGGGTGTGGTCATCCCCTGCCCCGACTGCGAGGAGGACCACTTCTTCGGGTGGGACCTGCTGCGCGAGAACCTCGAGCACATCCTCGAGCAGGGTGAGCCTCGCGTCCACGAGCCGGCGTTCGAGCCGTCGATCGACCACTACGTCACCTGGGACTACGGCAAGGGCTTCGTGGACGGCCTGCTCGAGGGCGAGCACGAGTCCGGCCCGCTGCGCGACGGCTGGACGTCGCCGACCGAGGCGGCCCGCCGCATCCGCCGTGCCCTCACCACCCGCGGCCTGACCGAGGACGAGGTCGCCGCGGTGCTCAGCGAGGGCGGCCTGCCCGCCGGCAGCGACCTCGAGTAGCCCACCGCTCCCCTCGCCGACCTCGAGGAGCCCACCGCTCCCCTCGCCGACCTCGAGGAGCCCACGGTTCCCTCGTCCGCACCTGAGACGGCGCCCACGGCCCACACGTGCCTCCCACCCGGCGCCAGCGCGTGGACCTGCCGTTCACCGGATGCCGGGCACCCGGACGCGCCGACGGCGCGGCGGTGGCTCCTGGTCGACGGGTGCCTCCGGCACGGCCTGGCGGAGGGGTGACGCCCCCTCGGCGGCCTCCGGCATGCTCCGGCGGAGCCGCGACAGCCGGTCGGTGGATGCTGGCGTTGGGGGTGCGGGGCGGCGCCAAGCGGGCAGCTGGTCGAGCGGGCCGCCGCGGCGGTAGGCGACGCCCGCCGCCACGGCGCCCAAGGCGGCCAGCCCGATGGGCAGCCAGAACAGCCAGAGGCGGCGGCGCTTGCGGAAGTCCTGGACCGGCCAGCCGCGCTGGGCGGCCAGGTCGCGGAGCTGGCGGTCGGGGTTGACGGCCACGGGATGGCCGACGCCCTCGAGCATCGGACGGTCGTTCACCGAGTCCGAGTACGCGCTCGAGTCGCGCAGGTCGATGCCCTGCTTCTCGGACAGCTGGACGACCGCGTCGAGCTTGGCCGGGCCGTGGAGCACCGGCCCGATGAGCCGCCCCGTGTACACGCCGTCGACCAGCTCGGCCTCGGTGCCGAGGGCGCCGTCCATGCCGAGGTAGGCGGCGATCCGTTCGGCCAGCTCCCGCGGGGCCGCGGTGACCAGGTAGGTCCGGTCGCCGTTGGCGTGATGCACGTCGATGACCCGCCGCATCCCCGGGTAGATGCGGGGCCCGATCACCTCGACCACGACGTCGTGGCCGAGCTGGATCAGCTCGTCCTGGGACTTGCCCTCCACGAACGCGAGCGCGGACTCGCGGGCGGCCTCCATCCCCCGCTTGCCCTCGGCCCCGGTGACCCGGAAGGTGATCTGCCCGAGCGCAAAGCCCGCGAGGTCCCTCCAGGTGTAGAACCCACGCCGGTACATGCCCCGGGCCAGCAGGTACAGGCTGGACCCGGGCAGCAGGGTCTTGTCGACGTCGAAGAACGCCGCCCGCCGGGAGTCGAGCCGGGTGGTGGTCACGACCCGTCGACCCCGAGCGCGCGCCGGAACCAGGGCAGCGTCCGCCGGATGCCCTCCTCGAGGCTGACCGTCGGCTTCCAGTCGAGCAGCTCCATGGCCCGGGTGATGTCGGGCCGCCGCACCTCGGGGTCGTCGACCGGCCGAGGGCGGTACTCCACCCGCACCTCGGCCCCTGCCGCGCCAGCCACCATCGTGGCCAGCTCGAGGATCGTGACCTCCCGGGGGTTCCCGAGGTTGACCGGTCCCTCCACGTCGCTCCAGAGCAGCCGCCAGAACCCCTCGATCATGTCGTCCACGTACGCGAGCGAACGGGTCTGGCTCCCGTCCCCGTGCACGGTCAGCGGCTCCCCCCGCAACGCCTGCACCGCAAACGTGCAGAACGCCCGACCATCATCAATCCTCATATTCGGCCCATACACGTTAAAAATGCGGGCGATGCGGACCTGGATGCCGTGGGTGCGCTGGTAGGCCATGGCAAGGGCCTCGGCGAAGCGCTTGGCCTCGTCGTAGACGCCGCGGGGGCCGATCGGGTTGACGTGGCCCCAGTAGGTCTCGGGCTGCGGGTGGACCTGGGGGTCGCCGTAGACCTCGCTGGTCGAGGCGAGCAGGAAGCGGGCGCCCTTGTCCTTGGCCAGCCCGAGCGCCCGGTGGGTGCCGAGCGCGCCGACCTTCAGGGTCTGGATCGGGTAGCGGAGGTAGTCGATGGGGCTGGCCGGGGACGCGAAGTGGAGCACGGCGTCGACCGGGCCGGAGACGTGGATGTAGTCGGTGACGTCGACGTTGACCAGGCGGAAGTGCTTGCCGATGAGATCCTCGACGTTCTCGGCCCGCCCGGTCAGCAGGCGGTCCATGCAGACGACGTCGAAGCCCTCGGCGAGCAGGCGACGGCAGAGGTGCGACCCGAGGAAGCCGGCGCCCCCGGTGATGACGGCCCTCGGCACGGCTCAGCCCCGCGCGTCGGCGGGCGTCGCCACCGGACGCCCCACACCTGCCACCGTGAAGCCCTCGGCGACGAAGGCGGCCACGTGGAAGAAGTTCCGCGCGTCGATGATGATCGGGTACGCCATGCGGCTCTTGAGGTCGGCCGGGTCCAGGTCGGCGAACTCCTTCCACTCGGTGAGCAGCACCAGCGCGTGTGCCCCGTCGGCCACCTCGTGGGCCTTGGCGGCCACCTGCAGGCCGGGCATGCAGGCCGCGGCCTGCTCGCGGGCAACCGGGTCGTAGGCGATCACCTCGGCGCCGCCGTCCAGCAGGCCGCGCACCACCTCCATGGCCGGGGCCTCGCGGAGGTCGTCGGTGTCGGGCTTGAACGCGAGCCCGAGCACGCCGATCCGCTTGCCCTCAAGGTGCCAGAGCGCGTCGCGCACCTTCTCCACGATGTTGCGGCGCGCCTCCAGGTTGACCCTGGCCACCTCGTGGAGGATGCCGAAGTCGACGCCCAGCTCGCGCGAGCGGTGGGCGAACGCGGCGACGTCCTTGGGGAAGCAGCTGCCCCCGTACCCGGCCCCGGCCTTGAGGAACTGCGGGCCGATGCGCGGGTCCAGGCCCATGCCCCGGGCGACCAGCTCCACGTCGGCGCCGGACCGCTCGCAGACCGCGGCCACCGAGTTGATGAAGCTGATCTTGGTGGCCAGGAACGCGTTCGACGCGTGCTTGATCAGCTCGGCGGTGGCGCGGTCGGTGGCCAGGAGCTGGCAGCCGGTCGACTCGATGATCGGCGCGTACAACTGGCGCAGGACGCGGGTGCCGCGCTCGGACTCGGTGCCGACCACGATCCGGTCGGGGTGCAGGGTGTCCTCGATCGCCGAGCCCTCGCGCAGGAACTCGGGGTTGGAGGCGACCTCGTAGTCGGCACCCGGCGGCGCCTCTCGGTGCATCACCTGGGCGACCCGCAGTCCGGTCTGCACCGGCACGGTGCTCTTCTCGCAGACCAGGCGGAACTCGCCGGAGGGCAGGTGGCGGGCGATGTCGCGGGCGACCGCCTCGACGAACTTGAGGTTGGGGCTGCCGTCGTCCCGGCTCGGGGTGCCCACCGAGACGAAGATCACCTCGCCGTGGCGGACCGCCTCGGCCTTGTCGGAGGTGAACCGCAGCCGGCCGGCCGCCAGGGCCTCGGTCATCAGCTCCTGGAGCTGCGGCTCGTAGAACCAGGCCTTGCCCTGCCGGAGGAGCTCGAGCTTGGCCCGGTCGTCGTCGTCGGCGACCACCTCGTGGCCGATCTTGGCCAGGCAGACGGCTGTGACGAGTCCGACGTGGCCGGCCCCGATGACCGTTACGCGCATGCGTTGCTCTCCTCGAGTTCGTGAACCGCGTGAACCGGAAGACGAGATTCTACCGGCGCCCGGGAGCGGTGACGGCCGCCGCCGCCAATCTGTGGACATCCCGTGACGTACCGTTCATGGCGGCTCGACTGCGGGGTCAGCCGCTTGTCCTGACCAGGGCGGGATGCGACACTCCTGCCTCCCGGCCCGCCCACGACCGCTCAAGGACGCATGCGCGCACGCCTCGGCCTGCTGATCCTGCTCGCGCTGCTCGCCGCTGCCGTGGCGCCCGCGCCGGCAGCGGCCGCGGCTGCGGCACGGCCGCCCGGGCCGAAGGTCGCCGGGAAGGTGGGCATCCTGGTCGACGCGGACACCGGCGACGTGCTCTGGGGCCGCAACCAGTCCAAGAAGGTGCCGCCCGCCAGCCTCACCAAGATGCTCGCCGCGATCACCGTGAGGGCCAGCCTCGGCCTGCGGGAGGTGGCGGTGACCGGGCGGGACGCGGCCGCGATGCCCGCCCGCCGGCTCGCGCTCCGACCCGGCCAGCCGATCCTGGTCGAGCAGGCGCTGCAGGCGCTCATGATCGTCTCCGCCAACGACATGGCCGTCGTGCTCGCCGAGCGGGCCGCCGGGTCGCGGCACCGCTTCGGCATCGCGATGAACGCCCAGTCGCGCCGCCTCGGCCTGCGCGGCTCGCACTGGAGGAACGCGGAAGGGCTCGACATGCCCGGGCACGTGTCCAGCGCCTGGGACCTCGCCCTCCTGGGCCGGGCGGTGCTTCGCGACCCGTGGCTGGCCCGGGTCGTGCGCGCGCGCACGACCTCGTTCGCGCGGCCGGACGGCCACAGGCACACGCTCACAGCCCACTCAAGATTCCTGCTCGACTACAGGGGCGCGGTCGGGATCAAGACCGGCTTCACCGACGACGCCGGCCACTGCCTGGCCGCCGCGGCCACCCGCAACGGTCGCACCCTGATCGCGGTGCTGCTCGACAGCCCCGACCCGCCTGGCGACGCGGCCCGGCTGATGGACTGGGGCTTCGGGCCGGGCCGGGTGCCGCGGACCGGCCTGCGCCTGCCCGCCTACGTCCCGCCGGCCAGCGTGGCGGAGCTGCTCGCGCGGCCGGGCGCCCGTCCCGCGGCGGCCACGGCGGCGCCGGCCCCGGGCCGGCTCGAGCTGGCCAGGAGCCGGGACGAGGCGGAGGGTCCGACCGTCCCGGCCACGGCGGCCTCCCTGGCCACGGTCGCGCTCCTGACGACCGCGTTCGTCCTGCGCCGGCGGCAGGTGCGCCGCCGGGTCGAGCGCCGCCTCGCCAGTCGCGGCAGCGCCGGCCGCTGAGCCGTGGCCCCGGGCGTGCCGCCGGAGCCGCGCGGGCGGGCCGGCACGACGGATGCCCCCAGGCAGGCGGGCCGGCACGACGGATGCCCCGGGCAGGCGGGCCGGCACGACGGATGCCCCGGGCAGGCGGGCCGGCACGACGGATGCCCCGGGCAGGCGGGCCGGCACGACGGATGCCCCGGGCAGGCGGGCCGGCACGACGGATGCCCCCAGGAGGCAGACGCCAGCTTGACGGCGCCTCTCCGGTGTTCGAACATACGTTCGACCCGACGGCACGGCCTGGCCGCACTGCCACCCAGCATCCAGAGAGGAGCCGGTGATGATCGACATGGTGATCGGGCGGGACGACGCGGCGACCGTGTGCGGGCTGCTGCACGAGATCGGGCACGGCACCGCGGCGCCCTCCGACCTCAGGAACGCCGCGGTCTACTGGGCCACCGAGGTCAGCCCGGACATGGAGCGGGGCGACCTGCAGACGGTCGCCTGGCTGCTCCGGGACGCCAGCGCCTCCGGCCGGGTCCCGGAGGTCCGGCGCGACCAGGCCCGCTACTGGGCCGCCTACCTGGAGGGCCGCATGGTCCGCTGAGCGACCGGCCTGGCGTGCTGCCCGAGGGCGTGCTCCCCCACGAAGTCGACGATCAGGGCGCGCAGCCGGGCCGCGTACGGGCCGTAGGCGAGCAGCCCGCTGCCGTGTCCGCTGCCCGGCACGACCACGAGGCGCTTGGCCGGGGCCGGTGCGGTCTTGTAGAGCAGGCGCGCGGCGTCGGTGAACCTGCCGTCGTCCTCGGAGGTGACGAAGAGCAGGGGCGTCCGCAGCCGCTTCACGGCTGCGGACGCGTCCATCTCGTAGAAGCGGACCGGACCGGACACGCTGACGATCCCGGCTACCGGGATCTCCGGCCCGTGCCGCGGATGGGCGGCCTCGACCAGCGACGAGGTGGCTCCCATGGAGGCGCCGACCAGCACGACCCGCTCGGCGCCACGCCGGTGCAGCTCCCTGATCCCGCCCGCGACGTCCTGGTCGAGCCAGCGCGACACCCTGCGGTCGACCGCCGGGGAGGCGCCGAACCCGCGGAAGTCGAACGCGAGCACCTGGTAGCCGGCCCGGACCAGCTCCCTGGCCAGAGGCATGAAGCTGCAGAGGTTGAACCAGTGCTGGTGGGCGAGGAGCACCCCCGTGCTGCCCTGCCCGAGCGCCACGCCGGAGAGCCGGGTCCCGTCGAGCGCGTCGAACCACACCTCGGCCGACTGCTCGCGCGGCGCGAGGCAGCGCTTGTGGAGCGGCGGGGGCGTGGTCGTCGCGGTGTGCCCGCCCGACGCGGCGCCGATGCGGTTGGACGAGGCCGCCGTCCTCTCTGGGCCGGTCGAGCAGGCGGCGACAAGGAAGAGGAGGACACCGGCGAGGGCGCCCCAACGGCCTGCTGACAGGTTGGCCTCCGAAAGCAGCAAAGCAACGCGGCAGTGGACGAATCGGACCAGGATTCGTATCTTACGATGCCGGTGCAAGTGAGGCGCTGCGCGACCGGTCGCGCCCAGCCCTGGCGCGGGCGGCCCTGTTCCGCCGAGGAGCCCCGCCGCTCGGGCCGGGCCGATCCTGGCCCATGCCGAGGGGCCCCGGCCGGGTGTGGCCGGGGCCCCAGGGGGCGCTGCATGCGTGGGCCGCTACATGCCCGGGTAGCCGCCGCCGTGGCTGTGGCCGGCGCCGGCGTCCTCCTCCTCCGGCTTGTCCACCACCAGGGTCTCGGTGGTGAGCAGCAGGGCCGCGATCGAGGCGGCGTTCTGCACCGCCGAACGGGTCACCTTGGCCGGGTCGATGACGCCCGCCTTGATGAGGTCCTCGTACTCGCCGGTGGCCGCGTTGAAGCCCTGGCTGTCGGACAGCTCGCGCACCCGGGCGACCACGACGGCGCCCTCGTACCCGGCGTTCCTGGCGATCCACTGGGTGGGCAGCTCGAGCGCGCGGCGCACGATCTCGGCACCGGCCCGCTCGTCGCCGGTCAGGTCGAGCTTGCCGAGCGACTCCTGGGCCCGGATGAGCGCGACCCCGCCGCCGGGGACGATGCCCTCCTCGATGGCGGCCCGGGTGGCCGACACCGCGTCCTCGATGCGGTGCTTCTTCTCCTTGAGCTCGACCTCGGTGGCCGCGCCGACCTTGATGACGCCGACGCCGCCGGCGAGCTTGGCCAGCCGCTCCTGCAGCTTCTCGCGGTCCCAGTCGGAGTCGGTCCGCTCGATCTCCTGCTTGAGCTGGGCGATGCGGGCCTTGATCTCCTCCTCGGACCCGGCGCCCTCGACGATGGTGGTGTCGTCCTTGGTCACCGTGACCCGGCGGGCCCGGCCGAGCAGGTCGAGCGAGACGTTCTCGAGCTTGAGGCCGACCTCCTCGCTGATGACCTGGCCGCCGGTGAGGACCGCGATGTCGCCCAGCATGGCCTTGCGCCGGTCGCCGAACCCGGGGGCCTTGACCGCGACGCTCTTGAACGTGCCGCGGATCTTGTTGACCACCAGGGTGGCCAGGGCCTCGCCGTCGACGTCCTCGGCGATGATGACCAGCGGGCGGCCCGACTGGATCACCTTCTCGAGCAGCGGCAGCAGGCTCTGGGCCGACGAGATCTTCTGGTTGGCGATGAGGATGCAGGGGTCCTCGAAGACCGCTTCCATGCGGTCCTGGTCGGTCACGAAGTAGGGCGAGATGTAGCCCTTGTCGAACTGCATGCCCTCGGTGAACTCGAGCTCGATGCCGAAGGTCTGCGACTCGTCGACGGTGATGACCCCGTCCTTGCCCACCTTGTCCATGGCCTCGGCGATGACCTGGCCGATCTCGGGGTCCTGGGCCGAGATGGTCGCCACCGACGCGACCTCTTCCTTGGTCTCGATCTCGCGCGCCTGGTTGCGGAGGTGCTCGGCGACGGCCTCGACGGCCTTCTCCATGCCGCGCTTGAGGCTCATCGGGCTGGCGCCGGCGGCCACGTTGCGCAGGCCCTCGTGGACCAGCGCCTGGGCCAGCACGGTGGCGGTGGTGGTGCCGTCGCCGGCCACGTCGTTGGTCTTGGTCGCGACTTCCTTGGCGAGCTGGGCGCCCAGGTTCTCGTGGTGGTTCTCGAGCTCGATCTCCTTGGCGATGGTGACGCCGTCGTTGGTGATCGTGGGGGCGCCCCACTTCTTGTCGAGCACGACGTTGCGGCCCCTCGGCCCCAGCGTGACCCGTACCACGTTGGCGAGCTTGTCGACGCCGGCCTCGAGCGAGCGGCGGGCGTCGGCGCTGAACAGCAGTTCCTTGGCCATTGTCTTCCTTCCCTTGACAGCCCCTCGGCGCGTACCGGCCCCGGCGGCGAGAGGACGCGGGCGGGCCGGCGCCGGCGCTCGGCGGTGCGGAGCGGTCGGCGCCGGCCCGGTGCCCTTCCGGTCCTACTTGACGACGACGGCGAGGACGTCGCGGGCCGAGAGGATGAGGTAGTCCTCGCCGGCGAGCTTGACCTCGGTGCCGCCGTACTTGGAGTAGATGACGGTGTCGCCCACCTTCACGTCGAGCGGTACCCGGGCGCCGTCCTCGAAGCGGCCCGGCCCGACGGCGATGACCTCGCCCTCCTGAGGCTTCTCCTTGGCGGTGTCGGGGATGACGAGCCCGGAGGCGGTCGTCTCCTCGCCCTCGCCCGGCTTGACGACGACGCGGTCCTCGAGCGGCTGCAGCTTGACGCTCATCGGTTCCTCCTGTTGCGGCGTGCCGCCGCGCGGCGGCACGCAATCGACTGGTCCGGTGGCTGGACGGGCCACCAGGGGCGTGCTTCGGGCGGTGTGGCCCCGTGCCGCGGGCCGTGACTGACGCTGCCGCGGATGTTAGCACTCGCCATTGTCGAGTGCTAGTCGCAGGCGGGCTCCTGGGATGGCCGGGACTCGTCCCCGATCACCGGCGCTCGGCCTCGCCGGGCCCTGGCGTGCCCGCTCGCGGCTTCCGGTGCCGGTTGGGGCGGCGGGCGGCCCGGCGCCCCACCCCGGGGGCGATGGGCAGGTTCGGGTCGGCGCCCAGGTCGAGCGGGGCGCGCTCGCCCCGCTCGAGCGCAACCGTGCCGGCGCAGGCCACCATGGCGCCGTTGTCGGTGCACAGCGCCGGGGAGGGCACCAGGACCCGGACCCCCGCGTCGCGGGCCGCCTCGAGCAGCCGCCGGCGCAGCCGCGAGTTGGCCGCCACGCCGCCCGCGAGCAGCACGGTGTCGAGCCCCTCGCGCCTGGCCGCGCCGAGCACCTTGCTCACCTGGACGTCGACCACCGCCTCCTGGAACGACGCGGCCACGTCGGCCACGCGCAGCTCCTCGCCGGCCTGCTCGACCTTGCGCACGTGGCGGAGCACGGCGGTCTTCAGGCCGGACAGCGAGAAGTCGTCGGTGCCGTCGTCGAGCAGGGCGCGCGGGAAGCGGACCGCGGCCGGGTCGCCCTCCTTGGCCAGCCGGTCCAGGATCGGGCCGCCCGGGTACCCCAGCCCGAGCACCCTGGCCACCTTGTCGTAGGCCTCGCCGGCGGCGTCGTCGATGGTCTGGCCGAGGGCCCGGAACCGCTCGTCGGCCTCCATGACCAGCAGGCTCGTGTGCCCGCCGGAGACCACGAACACGGCGGCGGGCAGCGGCAGCGGGCCGTGCTCGAGCACGTTGGCGTAGACGTGGGCGATCAGGTGGTTGACCCCGACCAGGGGGCGGTCCAGGGCGAGCGCGTACGCCTTGGCCGCGGCCACCCCCACCAGCAGCGAGCCGGCCAGGCCGGGCCCGACGGTCACCGCGAAGCCGTCGACGTCCTCGAGCCTGGCCCCGCCGAGCGCGAGGGCCTGCTCGACCGCGGGGTGCAGCAGGTCGACGTGGGCCCGGGAGGCCACCTCGGGCACCACCCCGCCGTAGCGGTCGTGCAGGGTCCGCTGGTCGGCGATCACGTTGGAGCGCACCCGCCGGCCGTCCTCGACCAGGGCGACGCCGGTCTCGTCGCAGCTCGTCTCGATCCCAAGGACCAGCATGGCTACTGCCTCCCCTCCAGACGTCCGCCCGGTCCGCGCCTGGCCGGGGTGCGCGACGCCGCGGCGTGGATGCCATGGGAACCAGGCGCCGACCGGGCGGACCTCGCCGGGGTCGGCATCAGCGCACCTCGCGGGGCTCGGGGATGCGGCGGGCCAGCTCGGCCAGGCGGGCGGTGTACGCGGGGGTCCGCAGGCCCTCGGCCCACATGATGAGCGCGTCCTCGCCGGTCTCGGCGTAGTAGTTCTTGCGGATGCCGACCGGCGCGAAGCCGAACTGGTGGTACAGGCCCTGGGCGGCGTGGTTGGCGACCCGCACCTCGAGCGTGCAGGCGGTCGCGCCCCTGCGCCTGGCCTCGGTGACCAGCGCGAACAGCAGCCGGGCGGCGATCTTGCGCCGGTGCTGGTCGGGGTCGACCGCGATGTTGGTCACGTGCGCCTCGTCGCCGAAGACCATCAGGCCGGCGTAGCCCGCCACCCGGCGGTGGGCCCGGGCGACGATGTAGAAGCGGGTCGAGCGCTGGACGATCTCCGACAGGAACAGGGTCATCGTCCACGGGCGCGGGTAGACGCGGCGCTCGATGTCGAGCACCTGACCGATGTGGCGCCGGCGCATGGCGGTCAGCTCGATGGCGGCCGGCGGGCGGGGCCCCTCGACGTGGCCCGGCGGTGGGTACAGGGAGGCCAAGGTCAGGCTCCCGGCGCCGTCCGCGCCCGGCGGGCCCCGGCCCGCTCAGCGGCCAGCCGCCGCTCGACCGCGGGGTCGACGTCGGGCAGGCGGAGGTACATGGGGGACACCTCGAGCGGTGGGGTGTACTCCTCGCGGTGGAAGCGGGGCAGGGCCAGCTCGACCAGGGCCTCGGCCGAGGGCGTGGACCCGGCCTTGTCCGCGAGGTGCAGGTGCTCGTCAAGGTGCTCGAAGCTGGCGGCGTAGGCCGCCATGCCCGAGCCGACCAGCAGCACGTCCTCGCGCCGGGCTTCGAGCTCGGCGGCCAGCCGGTCGGGGCGCAGCACGGCGTACCTGCTGAGACGCTGGATGCCCCCGGGCGCGTGCCGGTACAGGGCGGCGAACAGCTCGCCCCGCCTGGCGTCGATGACCGCGCAGAGCGTGCGGGCGGTGTGCCGGTGGGCGAACGCGATCAGGTCCAGGCTGGGCACGGCCACCATGGGCAGGCGCCAGGCCTGGGCGAGCGCCTTGGCGGTCGCCACCCCGACCCTGAGGCCGGTGAACAGGCCCGGGCCGATGCCGACCGCGATCCCGCCCAGCGACCCCGGCTCGAGGTCGGCCCGGTCGAGCACCCAGCGCACCGACGGCGCCAGCAGCTCCGCATGGGCGCGCTCATGGCGCACCGACACCGCCGCGCAAGCGCCCGTCTCCGTGCCGACGGCGACGCTCGTGACGGCGGTGGCGGTGTCGATGCCGAGCACGAACAACTCGAGACCTCCGGGACGCTCGCCGAGTCGGTCACCATTGTTGCACCCCTGGTGCACCCTACCTCGTGCCGAGACGCGACGATCGACCAGTAGTCCAGCCCACGCCCTGACTCGTGCATCGTTCTGCGCCCCGACAGGGCTGGGCCTTGCCCTCCGCGCGACCGGGCCGGGCACGGTCTGGACCCGCCTGGACCCGCGCGCGGGGGCGCTGCTCCATGGAGCCTCCGACGACGATGGTACCGGGGATGCGCTCAAGGACCTGCCCGCGCGTCCGATCTTCCATCCACACGACTCTTCCATCCACACGACGACATCGACGTCGCCGGCCTCGATCTCGCGCGGCGGTCGGAGGCATGCAGCGCACCACAGAGGGAGCTTCGATGGCGCGGGTGCTGATCGTCCAGGCGCACGAGCAGTCTCGGTCCGACATCGCCGCCGAGCTCCACGCGGAGGGCCACGAGGTCCTCGAGGCGGCGTCGGCCGACCGCGCCGTCACGGTCGCCCGCGACGACGAGCCCGAGATCATCCTGCTCGACCCGATGCTGCCCGACCGCTCCGGGTACGAGGTGTACGCCACCCTGCAGCGCGACCCGGCCACCGTGGCCATCCCGGTGCTGTTCCTCTCGAGTCCCGGGCGCAGCCGCGTCGCCCGGACGCTGGTCGGCGGGCTCGACATCACCACCCGGCTCGGCCTGGCCCTGCGGACCAAGACGCTGCACGAGGAGCTGCGGCTCGGGGACGCCCGCCTGCGCTCGGCCGTGCTCACCGACTCCCTTACCGGACTCGCCAACCGGCGGGCGGTGGAGGAGCGGCTGCGGGTGGCCACCGACATGGCCACGGCAGGCGCCGGCCCGCTGTCGGTGGCCCTCGCCGACCTCGACGCGTTCGCCGCGGTCAACCAGGAGTGGGGCTACGCGGTCGGCGACCACATGCTGCAGTCGTTCGCGGGGCTGCTGCACGAGTCGTGCCGGGGGGAGGACGTGATCGGCCGCTACGAGGGCGAGGCGTTCCTGCTGATCCTGCCGGGCACCCGGCTCGACGAGGCATGGTACGTGGCCGAGCGGGTCCGGGAGCGGGTCGCCGCCCTGGGTCTCGCGCTCGGCGCCACGTCCGGGCCGCGGCTCTCGGTCTCGTTCGGGGTGGCCGAGCACCGCGAGCCCGACCCCTGGAGGGACCTGCTCGGTCGCGCGGCGGCCGCCCTCAGGCGGGCCAAGCGGGCCGGCCGGAACCGCTGCGAGGTGGCCTGACCGGACGGTCCGGCCTGGCCAGCAGGTGCAGGCCCGCTTCGACGAGCCAGAAGCCGGCGGCACGGGCGTCCCCTTGGGAGGGTCGGCCGTCAGGTGGCCAGGCGGCGCATGGCCTCGTCCACGTCGATCTCGCCCTTGGCGAGGGACTGGAGGACCTCGCGGCGGGGTCTGGACGGGGCCGGCTCCCGGTCGAGGCCGAGCTTGGCGAGCAGGCCGTCGAAGCGGAGCCGGGCGGTCGGGTAGCTGACGCCGAGGTGACGCTCGAGCTCCTTCATGTTCCCGCGCGAGGTCAGGAACACCCGCAGCACCTCGCGCTCCCCGTCGCCGAGGGCACAGAACTCGCAGGCGTGGAAGAGGCCGGACAGCTCGGTGCCGCAGGCCTGGCAGCCGAGCCGGGTCAGGGTCTGTCCGATGACCCGGAGGGTCTGTCCGGGAAGGGACCCGCTGTCAGCGGTCCCCCGGTGCGCTGGCCGCGAACGGCCGCAGGGCGGCCTCAAGCTCCCGGGTCCGCTGCGACCAGTCCGGCCCGTGCGCCCGCACCCGGATCTCGCGCACCTCGTCGAACCTGGTGTGGAGGGCGAGCTCGAGCCAGCTCTCGGGCATGGCGGCCAGCACCCGGTCGGCCCACTCGACGAACACGACCGTGTCCGGGTCGAACACGTCCTCGAGGCCGAGGTCCTCGAGCTCGGGCGCGCCGCTCAGCCGGTAGGCGTCGACGTGCTGGACGGGCACGTCGCCGTCGTACTCCCGCACCAGCATGAAGGTGGGCGAGACGACCGGCTCGCCCACCCCGAGGGCGGCCGCGGCCCCCTGCACCAGCCGGGTCTTGCCCGCGCCGAGGTCCCCGGTCAGCCCGACCACGTCACCCGGTCCCAGAACCGCGGCCAGGGCCGCCCCGGCCGCCTTGGTGGTCGCCTCGTCGGCCGCCTGGAGCCGCAGCTCGTGCTCGCCCATGGTGTTCAGAACAGCCCGAGCTGCTCGCCATCGGACGGGTCGGGGCCGGCCGCCTCGGGCGGGCCGGTCCCGGGGGCCAGCGCCGGCCCGGGACGGCCGTCCTCGGCCGCCTGCGCCGCGGGCTCGGGGAGGCGGCCGCCTGACGGGGCCATCGGCCCGGCGCTGGCGGGGACGCCGGGGGGGATGGGCGCGGTCGGGGCCGGGCGGCGCTCTGCGAGCAGCTTGGCCAGGACCTGGAAGTCCTCCTCCATGCCCTGGAGCGGGCTCGGGCCGACGCGGCTCGAGGTGGCGTGCAGGGCGGCGGCCGGGTGGAAGGTGGGCAGCAGCACGCGCCCCTGGAAAGGGTAGGTGCGGCCGCGCAGGCGGGTGATCCCGGTGGTGGTCTCGAGCAGCGTCTTGGCCGCGAAGTTGCCCAGCGTGACGACCACCTTGGGGTCGACCAGGCGGACCTGGGCGTCGAGCCAGCCCCGGCAGGCCGCGATCTCGTCGGGCTGCGGGTCGCGGTTGCCAGGAGGGCGGCTCTTGACCACATTGCAGATGTAGACGTCCTCGCGGCGCAGGCCGATGTCGGCGAGCAGGCGGTTGAGGAGCTGGCCGGACGGGCCGACGAAGGGCTTGCCCTGCTTGTCCTCGTGGAAGCCGGGCGCCTCGCCCACGAACATGAGGTCGGCGTCGGGGTCGCCGTCGCCGAACACCACCTGGGTGCGGCCCTGGTGCAGGCGGCAGCGGGTGCATGTCGCCGCCTCGGCGGCCACCCGCTCCAGCTCGGTCGACATCAGCACGCCCCGCAGGCGCCGCCGCAGCAGCCCCCGGACGGTGCGGCTGCCCCGTCGCCCCCGCGGGCCGGGCCGGCGCCCGCCCTGGGTGCCGAGAACACGCTGAGCAGCCGGCGGGCGCGCTCGGCCCCGCACGACGGGCAGGCGGTCAGGTCGGCCCGGCCGGCGGGCACGAGTGCGTCGAACCGGTGGTCGCAGTCCGTGCAGCGGTACTCGTAGAGCGGCACCTTCACGTCCTCCCGAGCTGATCGGACCAGGCCGGGAGGCCGGCGACCGCGGTGGCCGCCCGGACCCGGCCCGGATGGCGAGGGCCAACGCCTCCCCGGCCAGAAAGGCTACCAGGTCGGCCGTTGCGGCGACCCCGAGCACGGTCAGGGCGAGGCCGGCATCGGGCCAGCAGCCCGGCCCCGTAGCCGCCGCTTGACCCGCCAACCGTTTCGGCGTGTGCCGGCTCAGGGGTCATCCCCAGGGATCTGCGAGAAGCCCCTTGCGCTGGGCGGCACGCCGTCGACCGTGGTTGCAGCCTCGCCCGAGCTTGCCTTGGGGGTGGTGAGCAGCGCCCGGGTCACGCGCACCAACGACTCGGTCCAAGGCCGGGCCTGCTCCAGTGCGGCGCTGGCGCGCAGCACGACGTCATCGCGGCGCCACCCGCCGACGAGCTGGAGGCCGACCGGCAAGCCGTCCGGCGCGGTACCGCATGGCACGCTCGCGGCCGGGTGGCCGCTGTGGTTGAAGGGGAAGCTGTACGGCGTCCAGTAGACCCGCACGCCCGGACGGCCGTTGACCTGCTCTGGGAAGTCCCGGTCGGCCTGGAACGCCGTGACCGAGACGGCGGGTGTAGCTACGAGGTCATACCGCTCGAACAGGCTCCGCATCGCGTCGTAGACCTGCAGCTGCCGGACCTGCGCGGCGACCACCTCCAGGCCGCTGTAGCCCCGGCCCGTCCTGACCGTCGCAGCCAGGTCGGGCTCGATGTCCGCCTCGACCTCCTCAAGGTCCGGGTACAGCGCGGCCAGCCCCGTGCTGAGCAGCGCCTTGTGCGCCTCCACGATCTCAGCTCCCAGCGGCGGCGGGATCTCCTCCACGGCCGCGCCGAGTCGTTCCAGCTCCCGCACGCCCTCGGCGGACGTGTCGCGCACCGCCGGCTCGGCATCGAGCCCACCCACCAGCGAAGGGCACCAGGCGACCCGCAGGCCCGCGACGCCAGCGTCCAGGACGGTCAGGTAGTCCCGTGGCGTGTCGTAGGAGAGCCGGTCGTGCTCGTCCGGGCCGGCCAGCACCGTGAGCAGCAACGCGGCGTCCCGCACCGTCCGGGCGATCGGGCCGATGTGGCCCAGATGCTCGAACGGGCTCGCCCCGGAACTCGGGACCAGCGCATGGGACGGCTTGAGCCCGTACACGCCGGTGAACGCGGCCGGGATCCGGATCGAGCCGCCGCCGTCGCTCCCCAGCCCGAGGCACCCCATGCCGGTGGCGACGGCGACAGCGGCGCCGCCGCTCGACCCGCCCGGCGTGCGCCCCAGATCCCAAGGGTTCCGCGTGATGCCGGCGACCCGGTTGCTGGTCGACCCCTTCCAGCCCGCCTCTGGCGTGTTCGTCTTACCGAGCAGCACGATGCCCGCAGCGCGCATGCGCTGCACCGAGGGCACGTCGAAGTCCGGCACCCAGTCACGCCAACGCACCGAGCCGCGGGTGGTCCGGATCCCCTTCGTCGGGAACAGGTCCTTGATGCTGACGGGCACGCCCGCGAGCGGTGCGACCGCCTCACCCGCGAGCCATGCCGCCTCCGCGCGCCGCGCCTGCTCCAACGCCAGCTCGGGCGTGACGGTCACGAAGGCGTTGACCAGCGGGTCCAGCCGCTCGATGCGCTCCAGCGCGGCATGGGTCACCTCGACCGGGGAGAGCTCCCTGGCGCGGTACCGGGCAAGCAGCTCGTACGCGGGCAGGAAGCACGGGTCGTCCAGGTCCATCACGGTCGGCTCACGAGCCGCGGACGCGGCGGATCGAGATCCGGTCGCTGCGGGCCAGCTTGGGGACCCGGGCCGAGCGCCGGCGCCGGCGGCCGCGCCCGGCCGGGCCGAGCACCTCGCGGGCGAACCCGGCGATCTCGGCGTCCAGGACCTCGTGCTCCTCCAGGAAGGCGTTGTGGCCGGCGTCCTCCAGGACGACCAGGCGGGCGCCGCCGATCTTCTCGGCCATGTGGCGGGCGGAGGCCACCGGGGTCAGCCGGTCCTTGTCCCCCACGGCGATGAGGGTGGGGACGTCGAGGTGCTCGAGGACCTCGGAAAGGTCGAAGTCGATGAGGCTGGGGAAGACCCGGGCCCAGACCTCGATGTCGGTGCCGGCGAGCACGCGGTCGACGAACGCGACCTGGCTCGGGGAGGGGTTGGAGCCGAAGCCGAACAGGCGCGTGCCGAGGTAGCCGAGGTCGCTGCCGCGGCGCCGGAGCTGGTTGGCCCGCGCCGGGTCGGCCCCGAAGAACTTGAACGCCGTCCTGATCGCGGCCCGCTGCACGGTGAGCGCGCCCCGGGCGGTCACGGCGGCGCTCATGCCCTTGAGGGCGTCGGCGTAGGTCGAGTCGACCAGGACCAGCCCGGCGATCCTGGTCCCCAGCTCCTCGGGCCACAGCTCGACCAGCTTGAGCGCGGCGGTGCCGCCCATGGAGTGGGCCACCACCACCACGCGGTCCTCGCCGGTCCAGTCGAGCACCGCGCGGAGGTCGCCCGCGAATGCGTCCAGCGAGAAGTCGTGGTCGGCGGGCCTGCCCGAGCGGCCGTGGCCGCGCTGGTCGAAGAAGACGCAGCGGAACTCGGCGGGCAGGTCGCGCCGTTGGTAGTGCCACGCGTCCTGGTTCAGGGAGAACCCGTGCGAGAACACCAGGCACGGGCCCGAGCCGAAGTCCTCCACCTCCAGCTCGGTCCCGTCGTGGCTGGTGACCGTTGCCGGAGCGCCCCGAAGCTCCCCGAACGGCTCGCCCGCCTCCGGGTCCTCGCGCCGCAGGTCCCGCCCGACCAGGGCCCGCTCCACGGCGATGCCGGCGCCGACCCCGAGGACCAGGCCGCCGAGCACCATCCCGGCCCCCCGCACGACCAGGGACGCCCTGGACCTCCCGCCGTCCCCGTCCCCCGACCTCCCGCCGTCCCCGGCGGCCGCGGGCGCGGGCAGCCGCGCGGACCGCTTGGCCGTCCCACCGGCCTGCCCCGCCTTGCGCCGGGAACGCCCGTCGGCCGACCGCCGGGCTCTGGCGGCCGGCCGGGGCGCCTTGGCGGCCGGCGGTGCCTCCTCCCCGCCGGGCTGCCCACGGCCGGCCGCGGAACGGCCGCCGCGCTCCCGGGACCCGTCCTCCCACTTCCTGGGCCGGGCCCGCGCGCCAGCGGGCCCCTCGGGACTCCTTCCCCCGCGGGAGCGCTTCCTGGTGCTGGCCACTACCTGCGCACTCCCTCTCCACCCGGTCCGGCGGGCGCGGTCCCGACCGGCCTGCCCGCGCGGGCCCGGCCCGCGGTCGCCGGGCCGTCGGCCCGGTCCCCGTGATGGTGCACCCGGGGCAACCGGCCCGACAGCCCGCAGGTCACCTCGTAGTCGATCGTGTCCAGGGCGACCGACCACGCACGCACGCCGGGCTCGCCGCGGGCCGGGTCGCCGAGCAGGGTGGCCACCTCGCCCACCTCGACCGGAGCGTCGCCCACGTCCACCATCACCTGGTCCATCGTCACCCTGCCCACCTGCGGGAAGTCGCGCCCGCCGAGCCGCACGCGGATGCGGCCGGAGAGGCCGCGCCTGACCCCGTCGGCATACCCCACCGGCAAGGTGGCGATGCGCGTCCGGGCCCGGGCGGCCCAGCGGTGGCCGTAGGAGACGCGCTCACCGGCCTCGACCGTGCGAACCGCGGACACCGCCGCCCGCAGGGCGAGGGCGGGCCGCAGCCGGGCCGTCGCCTCCCCGGGCAGGTCCGGGCTTGGAGCCAGGCCGTACAGCTCGATCCCGAGCCGGACCAGGTCGAAGCGGGCGTCCTCGCGGAGGGTGGCGCCCGCGCTGTTGGCCAGGTGGCGCCAGCGCGGGACCAGGCCCGCGGCGGCGGCCGCGGCGAGCGCGTCGGCGTACCTGGCGAGCTGGGCGTCGGTGGTGGCCCGCTGCTCGGGCTCGTCGGCCACGGCGAAGTGGCTCCAGAGCCCCGCCACCTCGAGCCCGGGCTCGGCCAGGGTGGCCGCGGCCAGGGCGGGCAGGTCGGCGGGGTCGCAGCCCTGCCGGTGCATGCCGGTGTCGACCTTGAGGTGGGCGGCGACCGGGCGGCCACCCCGGCGGCCGGCCGCGCCGAACGCCTGCACCCCGGCCGGGGTGCACACGGTCACCGCGATGCCGTGCTCGGCGCAGGCGTCCGCCGAGGCCGGGTGGGGCTCGGAGAGGACGAGCACCGGGGCCGAGATCCCGGCGGCGCGCAGGGCCAGGGCCTCCTCGACGAGGGCGACGCCCAGGCACGAGGCCCCGGCGGAGATGGCGGTGCGGGCCACCGGCACGGCGCCGTGCCCGTAGGCGTCGGCCTTGACCACGGCAAGCACCCGGGCCGGGGCGACCTCGGCCCCCAGGGTGCGGGTGTTGTGCGCCACCGCGTCCAGGTCGACCTCCACCCACGCCGGCCGCAGCCCCGGCCAGGCCACCGGGCTCACCGGGGTACCCCGCCGGAGTCCCCCGGTCCCCTCCCGATTGACCGGGGAACCCCGGGAGGGGTGCCCCGGACCCCTTCGGGGGGGCTCACCGGGGCTCCCGGGATCGGGGGAGCAGCTCGGCGAAGGCGGGTGGAAGGTGCTCGGCGACGTCCCCGGCCGCCACCGAGACCGGGGCCAGGGCGCGGGCGGCCAGGGCGCCGGCCCGCCCGTGCACCCATGCGCCCAGCCGCCCGGCGTCGAACGGGGCGAGCCTCTGGGCGAGCAGCGCGCCGGTCAGGCCGGTGAGCACGTCCCCGGTGCCGCCGGTGGCCAGCACGGGCGTCCCGGTCGGGTTGACCACCAGGCGCCCGCCGGGCTCGGCGACCACGGTGTGGTTGCCCTTGAGCAGCACGGTCGCGCCCCAGCGGCGGGCGCGGTCGGCCGCCTGGTGCAGGCGCGTGCCCTCGGCGTCGGGGGCCAGGCGCGCGAACTCGCCGGCGTGCGGGGTGAGCAGGGTGGGCGCCCGGCGCTCGGCCAGGGGCTCGCCGGTGCCCAGGGCGAACAGGCCGTCGGCGTCGACCACGGCCGGCCGCTCGAAACGCGCGAGCAGGGCCCGGACCGTCTCCAAGGTCGCCGTCGACCGGCCCAGGCCGGGCCCGACGGCGAGCGCGGTCGCCTCCTGCAGCCAGCGCTCGCACGCGCCGACGGCGTCCGGGGTGATGCCGCCGTCGGCCTCGGGCAGGTGGACGGTGAGTGCCTCGGGCACGGCCGCGCCGACCCGATCGGCCACAGACGCGGGCACGGCGAGGACGAGCAGCCCCGTCCCGGTGCGCCGGGCGCCCAGGCCCACCAGGGTGGGCGCGCCCCCCATGCCGGAGGAGCCCCCGACCGCGAGCAGCACCCCGCGGGAGCGCTTGTGCTGCTCGGCCTGGGGCAGCGGCACGAGCCCGGCCAGGTCGGCCGCCTCGCTGATCCCCCAGGGCCCTGGCTCCAGGGGCAGGCCGATGTCGGCCACCTCCAGGCGGCCGACCAGGCCGCTGCCAGGGGCGAGCACGTGCCCGGGCTTGGCCGCCTGGAACGTCACCGTGACGTCGGCCCGGACCGCCTCGGCTGGCACCGCCCCGGTGGCGGCGTCCACGCCGGAGGGGATGTCGACCGAGAGGACCCGGGCCGGGCTCGCGTTGACCGCCTCGATCGCCTCGGCCACCACCCCGTGGGGGGCGCCCGCCGAGCCCGTCCCCAGCAGCCCGTCCAGGACCAGGTCGGCGCCGGCCAGGACCCGGCCGGCCAGCTCGCGCTCGAACACGCGGACCCGGCCGCCGGCCGCCCTGACCGCGGCCACGCAGCGCCGGCCCTCGCCGTCCAGCCGCTCGGGCTCGGCGGTGACCAGCGCCTCGGCGCCCGCCCCGGCCCGGGCCAGCCTGGCCAGCGCCTCGAGCGCGTCGCCCCCGTTGTGGCCCTTGCCGGCCACGGCCACCACCCGCCGCCCGGCCGCGCCGCCGAGCAGGCCGCGCCCGGAGCGGGCGACCGCCGACCCGGCCCGTCTCATCAGCACGGCCACCGGCGTCCCGGCCGCCGCAGCGGCCCGGTCGGCCGCCTGGACCGCCGCCACCTCGGCGAGCGGGATCACCGCGCGGGCTCCCCAGGCCCCGCGCCACCGTGCTCCCGCGGTCCTCCGGCGTCGGGGGCGGGCCGGGTCCGCGCGCGCTCCAACCGGCGGCGGACCCAGGGAGGCGGGCCGGGCGGGCGGCGCGGGTAGTCGTCGGGCCCCTCGGCCAGGGCGGTGGCGAACGCCACGTCCCGGGTGTCGGAGAGCGACAGGTGCCAGCGGAGCACTCCGAGCTCGTGCGCCCAGCCGGCCAGCTCGCCGAAGAGCTTGACCGAGGGTGCGCCCGAGGGCAGGTTCACCACCTCGATCTCGGTGTAGGTGAAGCCGGAGAAGCCGACCCCGAGCGCCTTGGACACCGCCTCCTTGGCCGCCCAGCGCCTGGCCAGGTAGGCGACCGCGCCGATGCCCCGGCGGGCCGAGGCTTCCTGCTCGGCGGTGGTGAAGACGCGCGTGGTGAAGCGAGGGTGGCGGTCGACGGCGCGGGCGATGCGGGCGATCTCGACGGCGTCGATGCCGATGCCGACGATCATCGAACCCCGAACTTGGCCCTGACCCCCGGCCTGGTCAGCAGGAAGATCACCAGCCCGTCGAAGAGCAGGCTGAGCAGGCTGACCGAGGCGAGGTCGAGCAGCGTCCTCACGCTGATGGCGGCGAGGGCGACGTACCAGCCCCAGCGGAGCCCCTTGAGCAGCCCCACCCCACCGGCGACGAGCGCCGCCACCAGGGCGACCCAGAACAGCAAGAACGCGCTGGGGTCGCCGAGGCTCGAGAACAGCTCCTGCAGCAGGGGGAAGCCGAGCAGGGCCGCGTCGATGAACAGCAGGATCGCAGCGATGCTCACCGACTGGTCGGGGTCGATGTCGTAGGAAGCCATGGTCCGGCAATCCTAGCAGCCGGGCGGCAGGGTCAGGTCACGGCCGGTCGCTCGACGGTGACGCTTTTGGCTACGTCGCGCGGCTTGTCGATACACGCTGCCAGCCCGCAGGAACTCGCTTCGCTTCAGGGCGGGGGCCGGCGGCCGGGCTCGTCCGGAGGCTCGGGCCGGCCCCGGTCCGGGTCGAACATGTCCTGCATCCTGCGGAAGGTCCGGCGCTGGAACAGGAGGAGGAGCAGCCCGGCGACAACCGCGACCACGATGAACGGGCCGTTCATGCGCCCGCCCGTGCCCTGCCCGGCCAGCGTCGAGGAGGTCGGGCCGGACGTCTGGGCCAGGGCCGGCACCGCCCCGAGCACGAGCGGCGCGAGCGCGCCGACGGCGGCCAGCCGGCTCACGCCCCTGCGGCCCCGGCGCGCGGGCGTGCTCGTCGGGATCGGCTGCTCCGGCATGGAGACGATCCTACTCCCCGCGCTCGGCCCACCGGCCCTGGGCTGGCCGCCGGGGCTGGCCCGGGGTCAGGCCCGGCCCGGGGTCAGGGCTGGCCCGGGGTCAGGCCCGGCCCGGGGTCAGGCCCGGCCCAGCTCGGCGGCGACCACGCCGGCGAGCCGGTCGGCCACCGCCTGGGCGCCGTCGAGGGTCTCGGCCTCCACCATGACCCGGACGAGCGGCTCGGTGCCCGAGGCGCGCACCAGCACCCGGCCACGGTCGCCGAGGGCCGCCTCCTCCTCGGCCACCGCCCGCGCGACCGCGGCCGAGCCGGCCAGCCCGTCGCGGTCGGTCACGCGGATGTTGACCAGCACCTGGGGCAGGCGGCGCATCACCGTGGCCAGCTCCGACAGGGGCCGGCCGGTGCGGGCCATGATCGACAGCAGCCGCAGGCCGGTGAGGATCCCGTCGCCGGTGGTGGCCCGGTCGAGGAAGATGATGTGGCCGGACTGCTCGCCCCCGAGCACGTGCCCGCCGGCCCGCATCGCCTCGAGCACGTAGCGGTCCCCCACCGCGGTCTGCACGACCCGGATGCCGTGCCCGGCCATGGCCTGCCGGAACCCCAGGTTGGTCATGACCGTGGTGACCACCGTCCCGGTCGCGAGGGCGCCGCGGTCGCGCTCGTCCAGGGCTGCGACGGCCAGGATCACGTCGCCGTCGACCAGCTCGCCCCGCTCGTCGACGGCGAGCAGCCGGTCGGCGTCGCCGTCGTGGGCCAGCCCCAGCGCCGCCCCGGCCCGCAGCACCTCGGCCCGCACGTGCTCGGGGTGGGTCGAGCCGACCCCGGCGTTGATGTTCTCCCCGTCGGGCTCGGCCGCGACCGCGACCACCCGGGCACCCGCGCGCCGGTAGGCCTCCGGGGCGACCGCGGCGGCCGACCCGTTGGCGCAGTCGACCACCAGGGGCACACCGGCGAGGTCGGGGACGCCTTCGAGCAGGTGGTCGAGGTACGCCTCGACCGCGTCGGCAGCCTGCGCCGACCGGCCGACCCCGTCGGCCACCGGGCGGGGTGCCTCCTGGTCGGCCAGGCCGAGGGCGGCCTCGATCCGGTCCTCGAGCGCGTCCGGCAGCTTGAAGCCCTCGGGGCCGAAGAACTTGATGCCGTTGTCCGGCATGGCGTTGTGCGAGGCCGAGATCATCGCGCCCGCCGCGGCACCGTAGTGCCGGGTCAGGAAGGCCACCGCGGGTGTGGGGACGACCCCGGCCAGGAGCGCGTCCCCGCCGGCGCTGCAGATCCCCGCCACCAGGGCGCCCTCGAGCAGCGCGCCCGAGGCGCGCGGGTCGCGCCCGACCACGACCTGGGGCCGGGGGGCCTGGGGCTGGCCCGGGATGCGCCCGGGCTCGCCCGCCCGCTCGTCCAGCAGCACGCCGACGACCGCCCGGCCCAGGGACAGGGCCAGCTCGGGGGTGAGGTCGGCGTTGGCCAGCCCGCGCACCCCGTCGGTTCCGAACAGCTTTCCCAACAGCGCACTCCCGTCGTCTGGTCGGCCGCCTGCGGACGAAGCGGGATTCTCCCACGCCCGCACGACCGCTTCGGCTTGTTCGAGCGATGTGCGCGTGACGCGCAAAGCTGATAGTGATTCCGGGCCAACCCACGCCCGGCCCATGCTCGGGCCTGCACGAGACGGGACCATGATGGACCATCCTCCCCGCCAGGAACCTGGCGCCGGCCCTGGAAGCGGCGGCGCCACCCGACCGACCGGTGACCCCCCCGGTCCTCCGCCGGGCGCACCGCCGTGGCCGGCGCCCGAGGGTGCCCCGCCCGGCTCGCAGACCGCGCCGCCGTGGCCGGCGCCCGCGGATGCCCCGCCCGGCTCGCAGACCGCGCCGCTGCCCAAGTGGGGTGGGCAGCCGCCCCCGGCGGCGCCCAGGCGGCGCAACACGGTGCTGTGGGTCGTGATCGGCTTCGCCGTGCTGGTCGTGCCGCTCGGCGGGATCTACGCGATCACCACCGTGGGCGGCAAGGTCGCGCGGGCCGGCAAGCCCCTGCAGGCCCCGGCCGACGTCGCCGGCCTGCTGCGGATCGACAGCCCCGCCTTCCGGGGCCTGCTCGACCAGCAGGAGAAGCAGCTCCGGGACAAGGGGGTCAAGAACTTCGTGGTGGCCGCCTACGGCACCGAGACCCGGCCCGAGTTCCCCGAGTTCGTGGTGGTGGCCGTGCGCGAGGCCAACGACCGCACGCGTGGCGAGATCGTCAAGGGGTTCGACCAGGCGCTCGGGCAGGCCACCCCGGGCAGCGGGGCCACCGACCAGACCTTCGAGCAGGGCGGCGTCGAGTACCGCTGCACCGGCTCGCAGCTCGGCGCGAACGTCTCCATCTGCCGGTGGAACGACGGCGACGTGGTCGGCTTCGGCTTCAGCCCCACGTCGAGGCCGGAGCGCCTGAGCGACCTGACCGCCGAGGCCCGCAACGAGATGCGGTGACCTCGCGTCACACGACAGCGCCCGCCGGTTCCGGCGGGCGCTGTCGCATTCTGGAACTGCTCAGAGCCGCTCAGAGCCGCGCGGCGGCGACCAGAGCCGCCTGCGCGGCGGGCAACCCGTTCATCCCGGCGGCCATGGGGACGTTCGCGCCGAGCCGCGAGCCGGTGCGGCGGTACTCGACAGGTCCGGCCGCCGGTGCCGCCAGGTCAGCGCTTGGAGTACTGGGGCGCCTTGCGGGCCTTCTTGAGCCCGTACTTCTTGCGCTCGGTCTCCCGGGCGTCGCGGGTCAGGAAGCCGCGCTTCTTCAGCTCGCCGCGCAGCTCGACGTCGAGGTCGACCAGGGCGCGGGCGATGCCGTGGCGCAGGGCGCCGGCCTGGCCGGAGACCCCGCCGCCGGCGAGGCTGGCCACGATGTCGTACCGCTCGAGCGTGTTGGTGACGCGCAGCGGCTCGGTCACCAGGCGCCGGTGCGCCGGGTTGGGGAAGTAGTCCTCGAGCGGCCGGTCGTTCAGCTTGAACGTGCCGGTCCCCTCGATCAGGCGCACCCGGACCACGGCCTCCTTGCGGCGGCCGGTGCCCCGGGCGAGCAGTGCGGGAAGTGCCAACTGAACCGATCCTCCTCTATTCCTGCTTGGCGCCCGAGGCAGGACCCAGGTCGAGCGGCACCGGCTGCTGGGCCGCGTGCGGGTGGGTCGGGCCGTCGTACACCTTGAGCTTGGAGATCATCTGCCGGCCGAGCCGGTTGTGGGGCAGCATCCCCTTGACCGCCTTCTCCACGGCCCGGGAGGGCCGCTGGGCGAGCAGGGTGCTGTAGGGGGTGACCTTCATGCCACCCGGGTAGCCCGAGTGGTGGTAGGCGTTCTTCTGCTCGCGCTTCCTGCCGGTGAGCTCGACCTTCGCCGCGTTGACGATGATCACGTGGTCGCCGGTGTCGACGTGCGGGGCGAAGATCGGCTTGTGCTTGCCGCGCAGGATCCGCGCCACCTGGGCGGCCAGGCGGCCCAGGGTCTGGCCGCTGGCGTCGACGACGTACCAGTCGCGGGTGATGTCCTGCGGGCGCGGTGAGAACGTGCGCTGGCTGGCAAGGGGCATGCGGGCAACTCCGTGGGCGAGCTTCGAGAAGATCACGGGCGGGTGGACTGGTGCACAAGGCGAACCAGAGCCTGCCCGTGCAGACAGTCAAGGCTAGCGGTTCCTCCCCGGAACGGTCAACTTGGGTGCGTAGCTGACCGACTCGAGGACGAGGCCGTGCGGAGGGGCGATGTTGCCGAGCGCGGACCGGTCCCCGGCGGCGAGGATCGCGGCGGTGCGATCGGGCTCCCGGCGGCCGTCGCCCACGTCGAGCAGGTGGCCGACGATGCTGCGCACCATCTGCCAGCAGAACGCGTCGGCCACGACGCGCACCTCGACCAGGCCGCGGACGCGGCGCACGGTGATCGACCGCATCCGGCGCCGGGTCGTCGCCCCGGGCCGGCCCCGGCAGAAGGCGGCGAAGTCGTGCTCGCCCACGAGCGGGCGGGCCGCCTCCCGCATCCGTTCGACGTCCAGGGGACGGCGCCAGTGCAGCACCCAGCCGCGGGTCAGGGGGTCGGGGTCGGGGGAGTCGTCGACCCGGTAGACGTAGGTGCGCCGCCGGGCCGAGAAGCGCGCGTCGAAGCCCTCGGGCGCCCAGCCCGCCGCGCGGACCACCACGGCCGGGCCGAGCGCGCCGTTCAGCGCCCGGCGGACCCGCTCGGGGTCGAGCCGGTCCGGCACGTCGGCGTGCACGACCTGGCCGCGGGCGTGCACGCCGGCATCGGTGCGGCCGGCCCCCACGGTCTCGACCGGCTCCTTCGCGACCCGGGAGAGGGCGGCCTCCAGCTCGCCCTGGACGGTGCGCCGGTCCCGCTGGCGCGCGAACCCCGAGAACGGGGCGCCGTCGTAGGCGACGACCAGCCGGAGGCGGCGCCTGGTGCCGGCGCCAGCCACCCGGGTCAGGCCTTCCCGGCGTCCTTGCCCTCGTCCTCGACGCCGGCGCTCCCGCCCTCTTCCTCGGCCGCCTCGGCGGTCACGGCGGCGTCCTCGGTCAGGGCCTCGTCCTCGGCCTCGCCGTCGGCCTGGCCGGCCTCGGCCGCCTCGGCGGTCACAGCGTCGTCCTCGGTCACGGCGTCGTCCTCGGCCGCGCCGGCAGCCGCGGCGCCCGCCTCGATCTCGGCGTCGGTGGGCACGTCCGGACGCTCCTCGGCGTCCTCGTCGACCTGCTCGCCCGCCAGGGCGGCGTCGGCCTCCTGGGGCCGCCGGCGGGCGGCGGCCCGGCGCTCGGCCCGGTTGGCGCCCGTGGGGGCTGTGCCGGCTCGCTGCTGCGAGCCAGCCTGCTCGGCCGAGCGTCCCCGCCCGAAGCGCCGGCGGCGGCGCGGGGCGTCGGTGCCCGCGGCGGCCCTCTCCTCGCCCCTGCCCTGGTCGACCAGCTCGATCAGGGCCATCGGGGCCGAGTCACCCGGCCTCGGGCCGAGCTTCAGGATGCGGGTGTAGCCGCCCTGCCGGTCGGCGAACCTGGGCGCGATCTCGGCGAACAGCTTGTGGACGACCTCCTTGTCCCGCACCACGGTGAGCACCTGGCGCCGGCTGGCCACGTCGCCCCGCTTGGCGAAGGTGATGAGGCGCTCGGCCTGGGGGCGGAGACGCTTGGCCTTCGCCTCGGTGGTGCGGATCCGCCCCTCGGCGAACAGCGAGCGGGCCAGGTTCGCGATGAGCATCCGCTCGTGGCTCGGCCCCCCGCCCAGGCGAGGCCCCTTGGTCGGGGTCGGCATCGGTCTCGTTCCTCTCTCTCTGGTATCCGGGGGCTACCGCTTCGCTGCCTGAGCCCCCGGACCCTCTCTCTGGTATCCGGGGGCTACCGCTTCGCTGCCTGAGCCCCCGGACCCCCAAGGTCTTGTCGGCCTACTCCTCGCGGAGCGACAGGCCCAGCTCGTGCAGCTTCTCGCGGACCTCGTCGATCGACTTGGCGCCGAAGTTCCGGATGTCGAGCAGGTCGGCCTCGGACTTGGTGACGAGCTCGCCCACGGTGACGATGCCCTCGCGCTTCAGGCAGTTGTACGACCGCACCGACAGGTCGAGCTCCTCGATCGGGGTGTCGAGGTTGGCGCCCAGCGGGCCGGTCTGCTCGGCCGGCCCCAGCGACAGGCCCTCGCCCCCGCCGGTCAGGTCCGCGAACAGGCTGACCAGCTCGCGCAGGGTGCCGCCGGCCGAAGCCAGGGCGTCCTCCGGGGTCAGCGACCCGTCGGTCTCCACGTCGAGGAGCAGCCGGTCGTAGTTGGTCATCTCACCCGAGCGGGTGGCCTCGACCGTGTAGCTGACCCGGCGCACCGGCGAGAAGATCGAGTCCACCGGGATGCGCCCGATCTCGTCCGAGGCGGACTTGTTGCGCTCGGCCGGCCGGTAGCCGCGGCCCTTCTCGACGCGCAGCTCCATCTCGAGCTTGGCCTTGGAGTTCAGCGTGGCCAGGTGCAGGTCGGGGTTGATGACGTCGAGGTCGGACGGCGGCACGATGTCGGCCGCGGTCACCTCGGCCGGACCGGTGGCGCGCAGGAACATCGTTGCGGGCTCGTTGGTCTCGCTGCGCAGGCGCAGCTCCTTGACGTTGAGGATGATGTCGGTGACGTCCTCCTTCACGCCCTGGATGGACGAGAACTCGTGCAGGACGCCGTCGATCTTGATCGAGGTCACCGCGGCGCCCGGGATGGACGACAGCAGCGTGCGGCGCAGCGAGTTGCCCAGCGTGTAGCCGAATCCGGGCTCGAGCGGCTCGATGACGAAGCGCGAACGGTTGTCCAGCCCACCCAGCGGGTGCGACTCGATGCGGGGACGCGAGATCTCCATGTGTGCTGTTCCACCTCCGGCTCCCCGGCCCGCTATATGACTCGGGGTGCCCTGGTTCCTGTTGCCTGCCCTGTTCCTTGCTCTGCGTAGAACTCGACTTGCCTACTTGGAGTACAGCTCGACGATGAGCTGCTCCTGGAGCGGCACCTCGACCTGGTCCCGGGTCGGCACCGAGTTGACCGTGAGCTTGGCCTCGCCGGCGTTCAGCTCGAGCCAGCCCGGATGGGGCCGGCCGGTCTGGAGCTGGATCGACTCGTGGACGTTCAGGTTGCCGCGCATCTTCTCCTTGACCTGGACGACGTCCCCGGGCTTCACCTGGTACGAGGGGATGTTGACCTTGCGGCTGTTGACGGCGATGTGGGAGTGGCGGACGAGCTGCCTGGCCTGGTCGCGCGAGCGGGCCAGCCCGCCCCGGTAGACGACGTTGTCCAGGCGCGTCTCGAGGAGCTGCAGCAGCACCTCTCCGGTGATGCCCTTCCGGCGCGACGCTTCCTCGTAGTAGTTGTGGAACTGCGCCTCGAGGACGCCGTAGATGCGCCGCGCCTTCTGCTTCTCACGGAGCTGCAGCAGGTACTCGGACTCCTTGGTCCGCCCTCGGCCGTGCTCGCCCGGGGGGTACGGGCGCCGCTCCACCGGGCACTTGGGACCCTCGCACTTGGAGCCCTTGAGGAACAGCTTCGTCTTCTCGCGGCGGCAGAGCCGGCAGTCGGGACCTGTGTATCTTGCCAATGTCCTGCTACTCCTCTCGCTCCCTCGGCCAGGCGCTCCTCGTCGGCGCCCGCCGGGCCTCGCGGGCCGTGGGGGTCGGTGCTGGTTGCTTCACGTGGTCAGACGCGGCGCCGCTTGGGGGGACGGCAGCCGTTGTGGGGCACCGGGGTGACGTCCTGGATGCCCTGGATCTCCAGGCCGGCGGCCTGCAGGGACCGGATGGCGGTCTCGCGGCCGGACCCGGGGCCCTTGACGAAGACGTCGACCTTGCGCACGCCGTGCTCCTGCGCACGCCGGGCGGCCTGCTCGGCGGCGAGCTGGGCCGCGAACGGGGTCGACTTGCGGGAGCCCTTGAAGCCGACGTTGCCCGAGGACGCCCACGAGATCGTGTTCCCCTGCGGGTCGCTGATGGTCACGATCGTGTTGTTGAAGCTCGACTTGATGTGGGCGTGGGCGTGGGCGATGTTCTTCTTCTCGCGCCTGCGCGGCTTCTTGGCTGCGCCCTTCTTCGGTGGCAAAGGTCTTGGCTCCTTCAGTGCTCGTGTGGGGCGAGCTCAGTGCTCGTGTCGGCTTGTGTCGAACCTGGTGCTCGTGTCGGGAACTCGGTGCTCGTGTCGGGAACTTGGTGCTCGTGTCGGGAACTCGGTGCTCGTGTCGGGAACTTGGTGCTCGTGTCGGGAACTCGGTGCTCGTATCGGGGGCGGAGCCCCACCGCTTTGGGGGGAATGCGGGGGGCCTGGGCCCCCCGCACCGCTACTTCTTGGTGGCCTTCTTCTTGCCGGCCACCGTCTTCTTGGGGCCCTTGCGGGTGCGGGCGTTGGTGTGGGTGCGCTGGCCCCGCACGGGCAGGCCGCGGCGGTGCCGGATGCCCTGGTAGCAGCCGATCTCGATCTTGCGCTTGATGTCCTGGGCGACCTCGCGGCGCAGGTCGCCCTCGACCTTGTAGTGGGAGTCGATCCACTCCCGCAGGCGGACGACCTCCTCCTCGGACAGGTCGCGGACGCGGGTGTTGGGGTTCACCCGGGTCCCCTTGACCGCCTCCAGGGCGCGGGTGTGGCCGAGGCCGTAGATGTAGGTGAGGCCGATCTCCACCCGCTTGTCGCGGGGGAGGTCGACGCCCGAGATTCTTGCCATGGACCAGGTCCCTCCCTTGTGGCGGTCAGCCCTGCCGCTGCTTGTGGCGGGGGTTGGTGCAGATGACCATGACGACGCCGTGGCGGCGGATGGTCTTGCACTTCTCGCAGATCTTCTTGACCGACGGCTTGACCTTCATGTCGTTTCCAGCTCCTCGAGGACTGGCATGCCGCTACTTGTAGCGGTAGGTGATCCGGCCCCGGTTGAGGTCGTAGGGCGAAAGCTCGACGACGACCCGGTCCCCCGGCAGGATGCGGATGTAGTGCATGCGCATCTTCCCGGAGATGTGAGCGAGGACGCGGTGGCCGTTGGCCAGCTCCACCCGGAACATCGCGTTCGGGAGGGGCTCGACGACGGTCCCCTCGACCTCGATTGCGCCATCCTTCTTCGGCAAGCTCTTCCCTTCACCTCGTCACGGCGGGCACGGGGGTGCGCCCTGAACCTGGATCAGTCGTTGGAACGAGAGACGCCGGGGCGGAGCCCGCAGCGAACGCCCCCGAGACAACCGTGGGGCCAGCAACAAAAGATAGCAACGATCGGCCACTTCGAGCAACAAAGCCGCTGCTCACCGGCGCCCCGCCTCCTCGCCGAGGGGAGATCCGCGCGCCCGCCCTGCTCATCGGGCGACCGCCTGGGACAGCCAGTCGCTCTGCACGCGGCCGTCGAGCAGGGTGAGGACCTCGGGACCGTCCTGGGTGATGGCGACCGTGTGCTCGAAGTGGGCCGAGCGGGACCCGTCCCGGGTCACCACCGTCCAGTAGTCGTCGAGCACCTCGGTCTCGGGCCCGCCCTCGTTCAGCATCGGCTCGATGGCGAGCACGAGCCCGACGTCCAGGCGCAGCCCGCGGCCGGGACGGCCGTAGTTGGGGACCTGCGGCTCCTCGTGCATCCGGGTGCCGATGCCGTGCCCGACGTACTCGCGGACCACGCCGTAGCCGGGCCCGGCCGCCGTCTGCTCGACCGCGTGGCCGATGTCGGACAGCCGGTTGCCCGCCCGGACCTGGGCGATCCCCGCCCACATGGCCCGCTCGGTCGTCTCGATCAGGCGCCGGGCCGCGTCGTCGACCTCCCCGACCGGCACGGTCACGGCGGCGTCCCCGTGATAGCCCTCGACGATGGCGCCGCAGTCGATCGAGAGGATGTCGCCCTCCCGGAGCGCATAGCCGTTCGGGATCCCGTGCACGATCCAGTCGTTCGGGGACAGGCAGAGCGTGGCGGGGAAGCCGTGGTAGCCGAGGAACGACGGGACCCCGCCGGCGGCGCGGATGGTCCGGTCGGCCAGGGCGTCGAGCTCGAGCAGGGTGACGCCGGGCCTGGCGGCCGCCGACACCAGGGTCAGGGTGTGGCCGACCAGGCGCCCTGCCTTGCGCATGCGCCCGATCTCCTCGGCGGACTTGCGGATGATCACGTCGACTTGGCCGCCAGGTCGTTGAGGATCCGCTTGGTGACCTCGTCCACCTTGCCGATGGCGTCGACCAGGACCAGCAGGCCGCGGCGGGCGTAGTAGTCCACCAGGGGCCTGGTCTTGATCGCGAAGACCTCGAGCCGGTGGCGGATCGTCTGCTCGGAGTCGTCGGAGCGGTGGAGCTCGGCCGAGCGGCCGGCCAGGCGGCGGAACAGCTCCTCCTCGGTGATCTCGAAGTGCAGCGCGGCGTCGAGCGGGGTGTCCAGCCCGGCCAGGCGGTGGTCGAGCGCCTCGGCCTGGGCCACCGTGCGCGGGAACCCGTCGAGCACGAACCCGGACCCGCAGTCGGGTACCGACAGGCGCTCCATCACCATGGCGATGACCAGGTCGTCAGGGACCAGGTCGCCCCGGTCCATGTACTCCTGGGCGGCCCGGCCGAGCGGCGTGCCCTCGGCCACGTTGGCCCGGAAGATGTCGCCGGTGGCGACGTCGCCGCAGGCGAAGTGCTCCGCGATCCGGACCGCCTGGGTGCCCTTGCCGGCCCCGGGCGGGCCGAGCAGCACGATTCGCATGGACGCCGCTCCCTTACCCGACCCGGGCCGTCAACGCAGGAACCCTTCGTAGTTCCGCATCAGGAGCTGGGACTCGATCTGCTTCATGGTCTCGAGGCCCACGCCCACCGTGATGAGGATGGCGGTGCCGCCGAAGGGGAACTGCTGCACGCCGGCGGCGGCCAGCACGATGAAGGGCAGGATCGCGATGACGGCCAGGAACAGCGCGCCGGGCAGGGTGATCCGGGTCAGGATGTGGTTGAGGTACTCGGCCGTCGGCTTCCCGGGCCGGATGCCGGGGATGAAGCCGCCGTACTTCTTCATGTTGTCCGCCGTGTCGACCGGGTTGAACGCGATCGAGTTGTAGAAGTAGGCGAACGCGATGATGAGCACGAAGTAGCCGAGGATGTAGGCCGGGTGGGTGCCCGTGCGGGTGAACTGCTCGGTGAAGCTGGTGAACCAGGGCTTGTTGATGATCGAGGCGAGCAGCGAGGGCAGGTAGAGCAGGCTGGACGCGAAGATGATCGGGATGACGCCGGCCTGGTTGACCTTGAGCGGGATGTAGGTCGACGAGCCGCCGTACATGCGCCGGCCCACCATGCGCTTGGCGTACTGGACCGGGATGCGGCGCTGGGCCTGCTCGACGAAGATCACGGCCACGATGATGGCCAGGCCGAGCACGCACATCACCCCGAAGATGAAGCCGCCGTTGGAGCGCAGGATGTTGGCGCCCTGGCTGGGGAGCTGGGCCACGATCGCGGCGAAGATCAGGATCGACATGCCGTTGCCGATGCCGCGCTGGGTGATCAGCTCGCCGAGCCACATGATCAGCGCGGTCCCGGCGGTCAGGGTCAGCACCGCGAGCGCGAACCGCGGGGTGGTCAGGCCCGGGAAGATGTCGACGTTGGGCAGCAGGCCGCCGCGGTGGGCCAGGGTGACGATGCCGGCCGACTGCAGCACGGCCAGGGCCACGGTCACGTACCGGGTGTACTGCTGGATCTTCTTCCGCCCGGCCTCGCCCTCCTTCTGCAGGGCCTCGAGCCGCGGGATGACCACGCCGAGCAGCTGCATGATGATCGACGAGGTGATGTAGGGCATGATCCCCAGCGCGAAGATGGCGAACTGGGTCAGCGCGCCGCCAGAGAACAGGTTGATCAGGTTGAACGCGCTGTTGTTCTGCGCCCCCGCGGTCTCGAGGAACTGCTGGACGCTCTTGAAGTCCACGCCGGGGACGGGCAGGTGGGACCCCAACCGGTAGATCGCGATGATGGCGACCGTGAAGAGGATCTTGCCCCGCAGCTCGGGGATCTTGAGCGCGTTGCGAAACGCCGACAGCATCCGGGCCTTCCTTCTTCTCTCTTGGCCTAGACGACCTCTACGGTACCGCCTGCGGCAGCGATCTTCTCGGCCGCGGTGGACGAGAAGGCGTGCGCCCGGACCTGGAGCGCGACCGGCAGGTCGCCGTGGCCGAGCACCTTGACCGGGGTGCCCTTGCGGGCCAGGCCCGCCTCGACCAGCGCGTCCGGGTCGACGCCGCCCCCCTTGGGGAAGGCGGCGGCGAGCCGGTCGACGTTCACCACCGACCAGTGGACCTTGTTCGGGTTGGTGAAGCCCTTGAGCTTCGGCACCCGGCGCTGGAGCGGCAGCTGCCCGCCCTCGAAGCCGGTCCGGATCCGCCCTCTCGCCTTGGAGCCCTTGGTCCCCCGGCCGGCCGTCTTGCCCTTGCCGGAGCCCTCACCGCGGCCCTTTCGGGTGCGGTCCTTCACCGCCCCGGGCGCCGGGCGCAGGTGGTGCAGCTTCATTCCGTCACCTCCTCCACCTCGACGAGGTGGGAGACCTTGTGCAGCATCCCGCGGATCTCGGGACGGTCCTCCTTGACCACCACGTCGTGGACCCGCCTGAGGCCGAGGCCCCGGATCGTGTCACGCTGCGGCTTGGGCCGGCCGATCACGGAGCGGACCTGGGTGACCTTGAGCCGGACGCTCATGCCGGCGTCTCCTTGGGCTGCGCCTTGACCGCAGCCGCGGCCTTCACCCGGGCCACGGTGGTGGGAGACATCTCGGCCAGGTCGAGGCCACGCCGCTGGGCCAGCTCGTCGGGCCGCTTCAGGTCCTTCAGCCCGGCCACGGTCGCGTGGACGATGTTGATCGGGTTGGACGACCCGAGCGACTTGGAGAGCACGTCGGCCACGCCGGCCGCCTCGAGCACCGCGCGCACCGGCCCGCCGGCGATGACGCCGGTACCGGGGGACGCGGGCTTGAGCAGGACGCGGCCGGCGCCGTCCTCGCCGAGCACCTCGTGCGGGATGGTGGTGCCGATCATCGGGACGGCGAAGAAGTTCTTCTTGGCCACCTCGACGCCCTTCTGGATGGCAGAGGGGACCTCGCGGGCCTTGCCGTAGCCGACGCCGACCTTGCCGTTGCCGTCGCCGACCACGACCAGGGCGGTGAAGGAGAACCGGCGGCCACCCTTGACCACCTTGGCGACGCGGTTGATGGCGACCACGCGCTCTTCGAACTGCGACTTCGGGGAGTCGTCCCGGCCGGGGCCACCGCGGTCGTCACGGGGCGGCCGGTTGCCCTGTCCACCGGGACCCCGGCGAGCGGGGGCTGCTGCCATGTTGCGATTCCTCCTTTGTCGGTCCGGGAGCTGCAGCTTCGCTGCTCGACCCCCGGACCTCTGTCGGTCCGGGGCTGTCGCCTCGCGACTTGAGCCCCCGGACCCCTCCTTTGCAATCTAGAAGTCCAGGCCGCCCTCGCGGGCCGCCTCGGCCAGCGCCTGGACGCGGCCGTGGTACTGGTAGCCGCCGCGGTCGAACACGACCGAGCCGATCCCGGCCGCCCTGGCCTGGCTGGCGAGCTCGCCGCCGACCCGCTTGGCGGCGGCCTTCTTGTCGCCGTCGCCCGGGAGCGACACCGACCCGGCGGCGGCCAGCGTCCGTCCGGCCGAGTCGTCGACGAGCTGTGCGTAGATGTGCCTGCTGGAGCGGAAGACGGCCAGGCGCGGCCGCTCGGCCGTGCCGACCACCCGCCGCCGGACCCTGGCGTGGCGCCGGATCCGGCCCTGCCGCTTGGCGCGCGCTGCATCCATCTTGTCAAAACCCTTCTTGGTGTCCCGCGTAACCCTTCTTGGTGTCCTACGGACGGTCTCTTCGATTCCGCCAACGAGAACGGCGCTGGTTGGCGGCTTACTTGGCGGTCTTCCCGGCCTTGCGGCGGACCACCTCGCCCGCGTACCGGACGCCCTTGCCCTTGTACGGGTCGGGACGCCGCAGGTTGCGGATCTCGGCGGCCACCTGGCCGACCTTCTGCTTGTCGATGCCCTTCACCGAGAACCGGGTCGGCGTCTCCACCGTGAAGCTGATCCCCTCGGGCGCCTTCACCGGGACCGGGTGGGAGTAGCCCAGGTTGAACAGCAGGTCGTTGCCCTGGGCCTGCACACGATAGCCGACACCCTGGATCTCCAGCCGCTTCTCGAAGCCCTTGGTCACGCCCTCGACCATGTTGGCCACCAGCGAGCGGGCCAGGCCGTGGAGGGCGCGGCTCTCGCGCTCGTCGTCGGGCCGGACCACCCGGAGCTGGCCGTCGTCCTGCTCGACGGTGATCCTCGTGGGGATGGCCTGGGTGAGCGTGCCCATGGGCCCGGTCACCACGGCGCTGCCGCCCTCGACCCGCACCTGGACGCCCGTGGGGAGCTCGATGGGAAGGTTGCCGATGCGAGACATGTGGCCCCCTTACCAGACGTAGGCCAGGACCTCGCCACCGATGCCGGCCTTGTGGGCGTGGCGGTCGGTCACGAGTCCCTGGGAGGTCGAGATGATGGCGATGCCCAGGCCGCCGAGGACCCGGGGCAGCGCCTCCTTCTTGGCGTACACGCGCAGGCCGGGCTTTGAGATCCGGCGCACGCCGCTGATGGTCCGCTCGCGGTTCGGGCCGTACTTGAGCTCGACCTTGAGCGTCTGGCCGACCTCTGCCTTCTCGACCGCGTAGTCCCTGATGTAGCCCTCCTGCTTCAGGACCTTGGCGATCTCCAGCTTGATCTTGGAGCTGGGCATGGAGATGTCGTCGTGGTAGGCCGCGTTGCCGTTGCGGAGGCGGGTCAGCATGTCGGCGATCGGATCGGTCATCGTCATGTCGGTCGCCTCCTACCAGCTCGACTTGGTGATGCCGGGCAGCTCGCCCGCGTGCGCCAGCTGGCGCACGCAGATCCGGCACAGGCCGAACTTGCGGTACACGGCCCGGGGCCGTCCGCAGCGCTGGCAGCGCGTGTAGGCGCGCACCTTGAACTTGGGGGTGCGCTTGGCCTTCGCGATCAGTGACTTCTTTGCCATCGGTTGGTGCTACCTCCTGGCCTCGCCGGTTCGCGGCGTGGTGCCGCGCCTGTCGAGAGCCGTTGCTCGCTTGTCGCCGGGCCGCCTAGCTGGCCCGGAACGGGAACCCGAGCGCTCGCAGCAGCGCCCGGCCCTGCTCGTCGGTGTCCGCGGTGGTCACCAGGGTGATGTCCATCCCGCGGATCTTCTCCACCTTGTCGTAGTCGACCTCCGGGAAGACCAGCTGCTCGGTCAGCCCGAAGGTGAAGTTGCCGTGCCCGTCGAAGCCCTTGGGCGCCAGCCCGCGGAAGTCGCGGATGCGGGGCAGCGCGATCGACAGCAGCCGGTCCAGGAACTCCCACATGCGGTCGCCCCGCAGGGTCACCTTGGCGCCGATCGACTGGCCCTCGCGGATCTTGAAGCCGGCGATCGACTTCTTCGCCCTGGTCACCAGCGGCTTCTGGCCGGTGATCTGGGTCAGGTCGCGGACGGCGCCCTCCAGGAGGCGGGCCTCCTTGACCGCCTCGCCCACGCCCATGTTCACCACGACCTTGACCGGTCGGGGCACCTGCATGACGTTGGCCAGCGCGAGCTCGTCCTTGAGCCGGCCCCGCAGCTCGTCGTTGTAGCGGACCTTGAGCCGGGGCGCCGGCACCTCGTTCGCGGTCTGGGTCTGGGTCATCTTGGGTTCCGTCCTCGTCCTGCGCTCAGAGCTTCGCGCCGGTCCTGGCGCACACTCGGATCTTGTTGCCGTCGTCCATCCGGTAGGCGACACGGGTCGGCTTGCCGTCGTCGGGCGAGACGATCTGGACGTTCGACGCGTCGACCCAGGCTTCCTTCTCGGTGATCCCGCCGGTCTGGCCGCCGCGCTGCGTCGGCCGGATCTTCTCGTGCCGCTTCACCCGGTTGACGCCCTCGACCAGCACCCGGTTCTTGGCCGGGTCGACCTTGATCACGCGGCCGGTGGCCCCGATGTCCTTGCCGGCCATGACGATCACGCGGTCGTCCTTGCGGATCTTCACGGCGAGAGCCTCCCTTCCCAAACACTTGCCCGGCCGGCGCCTCGCCGGACGGAGGTCGTCGCAGCCTGGATGTCATGGGAGCCCGGTACCGACGCCGGCCGGGCAGACCTTGCCGGGGTCGCCACTTCAGAGCACCTCCGGGGCCAGGCTGATGATCTTCATGAAGCGCTTGTCGCGCAGCTCCCGCCCGACCGGGCCGAAGATGCGCGTGCCGCGCGGGTTCTGCTGCTCGTTGATGATGACGGCGGCGTTCTCGTCGAACCGGATGTAGGAGCCGTCAGGACGCCGCTTCTGCTTCTTGACGCGGACGACGACCGCCTTGACGACCTCGCCCTCCTTGACCGCACCACCCGGGATGGCGTCCTTCACCGTCGCGACGATGATGTCGCCGATGGAGGCGTAACGCCGCCCGGAGCCGCCGAGCACGCGGATGCAGAGGATCTCCTTCGCGCCCGTGTTGTCGGCGACCTTGAGCCGCGACTCCTGCTGAATCATTCTGGCCTCTTATTCATCTGAGTTACGCATCGTGGTGCCCGTTTCCAAGCGAATCGCTGCGCGGTTCACTTGGCCTTCTGGATGATCTCAACGACCCGCCAGCGCTTGGAGGCCGACAGCGGGCGGGTCTCGGCCAGCCGGACGGTGTCACCCACGCCGACCTCGTTCTGCTCGTCGTGCGCCTTCAGCCGGGAGGTGCGCCGGATGGTCTTGTGGTAGAGCCGGTGCTGGCGGACGTCCTCGACCTGGACGACCACCGTCTTGTCCATCCTGTCGGAGACGACGACCCCGACGCGGACCTTGCGGCCGCCCCGGGCTGGCCTGTTCTGCTCCGGCGTGCTCGCTGTCATGTGTGGCTATCCCTTCCTCTGCCGGCGGCCGAAGCGTCGTCCAGACGGGCGGCGGCGCGTCTCAGGTACCGAGGCCACCGGCACGGCCTCGCCGGCCAGCTCGCGCTGGCGGATGACCGTGAAGATCCGCGCGATGTCCTTGCGGACCTCCCGGAGCCGGTGCGGGTTGTCGAGCTGCCCGGTGACGTTCTGGAAGCGCAGGTTGAACAGCTCTTCCCTCGCCTCGGCGAGCCTGGCCGCCAGCTCCTCGGCGTCCAGGTCGGCCAGTTCGGTTGCCTTCATGGTCATCACGACTCCGCCACGTCCGTGCGCTTCACGAACTTGCATTTCATGGGCAGCTTGTGGGCGGCCAGGCGCATCGCCTCCTGGGCGGTCGCCTCGGGCACGCCGGCGAGCTCGAACATCACCCGGCCCGGCTTGACCACCGCGACCCACCACTCGGGCGAGCCCTTGCCCGACCCCATGCGGGTCTCGGCCGGCTTCTTGGTCACCGGCTTGTCGGGGAAGATGTTGATCCACACCTTCCCGCCACGACGGATGTACCGGGTCATGGCGATACGGGCCGCCTCGATCTGCCGGTTGGTCACCCAGGAGGGCTCGAGGGCCTGCAGGCCGTAGTCCCCGAAGGCGACCGAGGTGCCACCGCTCGCGACCCCGCGGCGGTGGCCGCGGTGCTGCTTGCGGTGCTTGACACGCTTCGGTGTGAGCATCTGTCCCTTACTCCTTCGCCTGCTCGGGAACCGGACCAGGGGCCTCACTGGCGGTGCCGGTGTCGGCGGAGGCGGTGGCCGGAGCGGGCGCCTCGGCACCGCCGCCGCCCGGCTTGGCCGCAGCCCCGCCGCCCGGCTTGGCCGCAGCCCCGCCGCCCGGCTTGGCCGCAGCCCCGCCGCCCGGCTTGGCCGCAGCCCCGCCGGCAGGCTTGGCCGCCTGCTGCGGCCGCTGGCGCTGCTGCGAACGGGCACCGGGACCGCCGGGGCCGCCCTCGGGCCTGGCGCCCTGGCCGCCCGGGGCGGCCCCGCCGCCGTTGGCGGCCCCGCCGCGGCCACGGCCGCGGGGGCGGTCGTCCCGCCCGCCGCCGGCCGACGCCCGGGCCCGGGCACGGGCACGGTCGGCCTCCTGCTCCTCGCGCGAGGGCAGGACGTCGCCGCGGTAGATCCAAACCTTCACGCCGATCTGGCCGAACGTGGTGCGGCCCTCGGCCAGGCCGTAGTCGATGTCGGCCCGGAGGGTGTGCAGGGGCACGCGGCCCTCGCGGTACCACTCCGTGCGGGCCATCTCCGCGCCGCCCAGGCGGCCCGAGCACTGCACCCGGATCCCCTTGGCGCCGCCCTTCATGGCCGAGTTGACCGCCCGGCGCATGGCCCGGCGGAACGAGACCCGGCTGGCGAGCTGCTCGGCCACGCCCTGCGCGACCAGCTGGGCGTCGGTCTCGGGGCCCTTGACCTCGAGGATGTTCAGGGTGACCTGCTTGCCGGTGATCTTGTCGAGGTCAGCGCGGATCTTGTCGGCCTCGGCGCCCCGGCGGCCGATCACCACGCCCGGGCGGGCGGTGTGGATGTCGACCCGCACCCGGTCGCGGGTGCGCTCGATGTCGACCCGCGAGATGCCGGCGTGGGTCAGCCCCCGCTTGAGGTAGCGGCGGATCTCGATGTCCTCGTGGAGGTACTTCTTGTAGTCCTTGTCGCTGTACCAGCGCGACTTCCAGTCGGTGGTGACACCCAGCCGGAAGCCGTACGGGTTGACCTTCTGTCCCATTACGAGGCCTCCCTGGAGTCGACGATGACCGTGATGTGGCTGGTGCGCTTGCGCACCCGGTAGGCGCGGCCGAGCGCCCGGGGCCGGAAGCGCTTCAGGGTCGGGCCTTCGTCCACGAACGCCTTGGACACGAACAGCGTGTCGGCGGCGAGCTGGTGGTTGTGCTCGGCGTTGGCGATGGCCGAGTCGAGCACCTTCTTGACCGGCAGGGCGGCCGCCCGCGGGGTGAACTGCAGGATCCGCCGTGCCTCCTCGACGTGCTGGCCGCGGATGAGGTCCACGACCCGGCGCGCCTTGAACGGCGTCACCCGGACGAACCGGGCCTGGGCCTTGACTTCCATGGTCTTGGTTTCCCTCTCCTCTTCCTACCGGACCCCGGTCGCCCGCTCCTGGGAGCGGTGGACGCGGAAGGTCCGGGTCGGCGCGAACTCGCCGAGCTTGTGGCCGACCATCGACTCCGAGACGTAGATGGGCACGTGCTTGCGCCCGTCGTGCACGGCGATGGTGTGCCCGACCATGTCGGGGATGATGGTCGAGCGCCTCGACCAGGTCTTGATGACCCGCTTGTCGCGCTTGCGGTTCAGCTCGTCCACCTTCGCCAGAAGATGGTCGTCGACGAAGGGGCCCTTTTTCAGCGATCTGGCCATGTTCAGCACTCCCGTTGTCCTCGTTCGATCGGGGGGGCCAACAGCGCCCCCCCGAACCCCCCCGGGCTCCCGCTCCGGTGTCCGGGGCCCGGGTGGTAGGTCTCAGCCGGGCTCATCTACCCCTGCCCTTCCGGCGGCGGCGGATGATGAGCTGGTCGGACGGCTTGCGGCGCCGGGTCCGGCCCTCGGGCCTGCCCCACGGGGTGGTGGGGTGGCGCCCGCCGGAGCTCTTGCCCTCGCCGCCGCCGAGCGGGTGGTCGACCGGGTTCATGGCCACCCCGCGCACGCTCGGGCGCTTGCCCTTCCAGCGCTTGCGACCGGCCTTGCCCCAGCTGATCAGCTCCTGCTCGGCGTTGCCGACCTCGCCCACCGTGGCCCGGCAGGCGATCTGCACCTGGCGGATCTCCCCGGAGGGCAGCCGGAGCGTGGCCAGCGGGCCCTCCTTGGCCACCAGCTGCGTGCCCGAGCCGGCCGAGCGGGCCAGCTTGGCCCCGCCGCCCGGGCGGAGCTCGATGTTGTGAACAACCGTGCCGACCGGGATGTTCCGCAGCGGCAGGGCGTTGCCCGGCTTGATGTCGGCGCCCTCGCCCGACTCCACCGTGTCGCCGACCTTGAGGCGGGTGGGCGCGATGATGTAGCGCTTCTCGCCGTCGGCGTAGTGGAGCAGGGCGATGCGGGCGGTCCGGTTCGGGTCGTACTCGATCCCGGCCACCTTGGCCGGCACCCCGTCCTTGTCCCTGCGGAAGTCCACGACGCGGTAGCGCTGCTTGTGGCCGCCGCCCTGGTGGCGGGTGGTGATCCGCCCGTGGACGTTGCGGCCGCCCTTGCGGGGGCTCGGGGTCAGCAGCGACTTCTCCGGGGTCTTCTTCGTCACCTCGACGAAGTCGGCCACGGAGCTGCCGCGCCGCCCCGGCGTGGTTGGCTTGTGCTTGCGGATGCCCATGGCTACTTGGCCTCGAAGATCTCGATCTTGTCGTCCGGGTGGAGCGTCACCAGGGCGCGCTTGGTGGACTTGCGGACGCCGACGATCTGCCTGGTCCGCTTCCGCTTCCCCTTGCGGTTCAGCGTGTTCACGTTGGTCACACGCACGGAGAAGATGGCCTGGACGGCCTCCTTGATCTCCGTCTTGTTGGCGTCCGGGCGGACGATGAAGGTGTAGGTGTTGGTGTCCAGCAGCGCGTAGGACTTCTCGCTGACCACCGGCGACAGCACCACCTCGCGGGGGTCCTTGGTCACGGCTCCTCCCCGTTCTCGAGGACCAGCTCGTCCTGGTCGGCGCCGGTGCCGGCGGCGCCGCGGCCGCAGAAGGCGTCCAGCGAGTCGCGGGTGAAGACCACCACGTCGCTGGCGAGCACGTCGTAGGTGTTGAGCTGGTCGAAGGTGAGCATGTGCACCGAGCGCAGGTTGCGGAAGCTCTTGATCGCCGCGTCCTCGAGCCCGTCCACGACGAGCAGCACCTTGCGCCCGTCGAGGCCGAGGGTCGCGAGCAGCTCGACCGCCCTGCTCGTCTTCGGGGTGTCGAAGTCGAGGGCGTCGAGCACCAGGAGGTTCCCGCCGGCGCGACGGTCGGTGAGCGCCGAGCGCAGGGCGAGCACCTTCTCCTTCTTGTTCACCCGGAACGAGTGGTCGCGCGGTTGCGGCCCGAAGACCACGCCCCCGCCGGTCCACTGGGGCGCCCGGATGGAGCCCTGCCTGGCCCGGCCGGTGCCCTTCTGGCGCCACGGCTTCTTGCCGCCACCGCGCACCTCCGCCCGGGTCTTGGTCGAGTGGGTACCGGCCCTGGCCGCCGCCAGCTGCGCCCGCACCACCTGGTGCATGACGGGCACGTTGACCTGCACGCCGAAGACCTCGTCGGGCAGGTCGACGGTGCCCGACCTGGCGCCGCTCGTGTCGATCACGTCGATGCTGGCCATCAGCCACGCACCTCCTTGGCCCGTCCCGCCTGCGGCTGGGTCGCCCGTCCTGCCTGCGGCTGGGTCGCCCGTCCTGCCTGCGGTTGGGTCGCCCGTCCTGCCTGCAGTTGGGTTGACCGGACGGAGGAGCGCAGCATGAGCAGGCCGCGCTTGGGACCGGGCACGGCGCCGCGGACCAGCAGCAGGTTGCGGTCGGGGTCGACCTTGACGACCTCGAGGTTGAGCACGGTGACGCGCTCGTGACCCATGTGCCCGGCCATGCGCATGCCCTTGAAGATACGGCCCGGGGTGGCGCAGGCGCCGACCGAGCCGGGCGAGCGGTGCTTGCGCTCGGTGCCGTGCGAGGCCGAGAGGCCGGCGAAGCCGTGGCGCTTCATGACCCCGGCGGTGCCCTTGCCCTTGGAGACGCCGACCACGTCGACCCGGTCGCCCGATGCGAACACGTCCGCCTTGAGCTCCTGGCCGGGCGAGTAGTCGCCGGCCGAGGCCGTGGGCAGCTCCACCAGGTGGCGCCTGGGCTCGGACCCGGCCTTGGCGAAGTGCCCGGCCCGCGGCTTGGTCACCTTGCGGGGCGCGACGTCGCCGAAGGCGAGCTGGACGGCCTGGTAGCCGTCGCGCTCGACCGACTTCACCTGCGTGACCGTGCAGGGCCCGGCCTGGATGACCGTCACCGGCACCACGCGGGCGTTCTCGTCGAAGACCTGGGTCATCCCCAGCTTGGTCCCGAGGATGCCCTTGAAGTTGGCGGTTGTGGCACTCATAGCTTGATCTCGATGTCCACGCCGGCCGGCAGGTCCAGGCGCATGAGGCTGTCAACGGTCTTGGGGGTGGGGTCGAGGATGTCGATGAGGCGCTTGTGGGTGCGCATCTCGAAGTGCTCCCTCGAGTCCTTGTCCACGTGGGGGCTGCGGATCACGCAGTAGACCGACTTCTCGGTCGGCAGCGGGACCGGCCCGGCCACGCGCGCGCCCGTCCGAGTCACCGTGTCGACGATCTTGCGCGCCGACTGGTCGATGATCTCGTGGTCGTACGCCTTCAGGCGGATGCGGATCTTCTGGTTCATCTGTCTGCCCGGCCCCTCGCTACTTGAGGATTTTGATGACGCGGCCGGCGCCGACGGTGCGGCCACCCTCGCGGATGGCAAACCGCAGCCCCTCCGCCATCGCGATCGGCTGGATCAGCCGCACCGTCATCTCGGTGTGATCACCCGGCATCGCCATCTCGGTCCCCTCCGGCAACACCACCTCACCGGTCACATCGGTGGTCCGGAAGTAAAACTGCGGCCGGTAGTTGTTGAAAAACGGCGTATGCCTGCCCCCCTCCTCCTTCGAAAGCACATACACCTGCGCGGTGAACTCCGTATGCGGCGTGATCGACCCCGGCCGGGCCAGCACCTGCCCCCGCTCGATCTCATCACGGCGGGTCCCCCGCAGCAGCACCCCGATGTTGTCACCGGCCTGCCCCTGATCCAGCAGCTTGCGGAACATCTCCACCCCGGTCACCACCGTCTTGGACGTGCGTGGCCGGATCCCCACGATCTCCACCTCCTCACCGACCCGGATGACACCCTGCTCCACCCGCCCGGTGGCCACCGTCCCCCGCCCGGTGATCGTGAACACATCCTCCACCGGCATCAAAAACGGCTTGTCGACCGCCCGCTCCGGCTCGGGGATGTAGGTGTCGACCGCCTCCATCAACTCCAACACCTTGGCGGTCCACACGCTGTCGCCCTCCAGGGCCTTGAGCGCGCTGACCCGCACGATCGGCACGTCATCGCCGGGGAACTCATAGGCGCTGAGCAGCTCGCGGACCTCCAGCTCCACCAGCTCCAGCAACTCCTCGTCGTCGACCATGTCGACCTTGTTCAACGCCACCACGATGTAGGGCACCCCCACCTGCCGGGCCAGCAGCACATGCTCACGGGTCTGGGGCATGGGCCCGTCGGGCGCGCTGACCACCAGGATCGCCCCGTCGATCTGGGCCGCGCCGGTGATCATGTTCTTGATGTAGTCGGCATGGCCGGGCATGTCCACGTGGGCGTAGTGGCGCCGCGCGGTCTCATACTCCACGTGCGCGATCGAGATCGTGATGCCCCGCTGCTTCTCCTCGGGGGCCTTGTCGATCTGGTCGAACGGGGTGTACTCCACCCTGGGGTCGGCGTCGTGCAGCACCTTGGTGATCGCCGCCGTCAGCGTCGTCTTCCCATGATCGATATGCCCCATCGTCCCAATATTCAAATGCGGCTTCGTCCGCTCAAACCTCTTCTTCGCCAT
>Ga0210378_10000048_pt1 | contig 51449 bp, 46 predicted proteins | sample PLM1_60_b1redo_FD_155465 | JGI IMG/M metagenome (GOLD analysis project Ga0210378, IMG submission 155465) | Groundwater sediment microbial communities from an aquifer in East River, Colorado, USA - PLM1_60_b1 redo | ecosystem: Environmental > Terrestrial > Soil > Riparian zone | place: USA: East... | reverse complement strand
GTACCAGGACCACGCCGCGCTCGAGATGTACGAGGAGATGATCGTATCGGGGGCCTGGTGGGACTACGTCGACGCGCTGGCCATCCATCGCGTCGGAGCGTTCCTCCTCCGCGATTTCCCCTCGGCGATGAAGGCCGAGATGCGCCGCTGGAGCCGGGACGCCGACATGTGGAAGCGGCGCACGTCCATCCTCTGTCAGATCACCTTCAAGGCCGACACCGACCTCGATCTTCTCTACGACTGCATCCGCCCTTCCCTCCACTCGCGCGAGTTCTTTCTCCGCAAGGCCATCGGATGGGCTCTCCGGCAGCACGCGTGGACGGACCCGGCGGAGGTCCGTCGCTACGTCCGCGAGCACGATGAGGAGCTGTCGGGGCTCAGCAAGAGGGAAGCGCTCAAGAACGTCCGCACCTAGATGGTGCCCGGGGTCGGATTCGAACCGACACGAGCTTTCGCTCACGGCATTTTAAGTGCCGCGTGTTCTACCAGTTTCACCACCCGGGCGACGTCTACGATTCCGGCCTCGATGCGTCGGCTTCATGCTGTGACAGTTCGGACAAAGAACGCGTAGATTGTCGATCCGATTATCTCTCGGATTGCCGTTGATGTGGTCGAGTTCCAGCGGGAGATAGCCGTCCGCCGTTACCACCGCCCACCCGCACTCTTCGCAATGGCGCGGCTTGAGGTTGGCAGCGAATAGCCGCTGCTTGAGCCAGGAGCGGTTGAAGTCGCTATCGGTCACGAGGATCTCCTCGAGGGGGCGCCCTGGTCGAGCGCGTATCTGCCCTCTACCCCACGCCTGCCCCGTGAAATGCGCCGTATCTAGCCCCTCGAATCTAAGGTATTTTCGGAGCTGGCCGTAATTGCCGCCAGCAGGGCGCAGATTGAGACGAACAAGCACCTGGCGAAATGAAGTCGATGCCTGAACGGCTGTTCTCAGCTGCTCAAGCGTCCATGATCTGCGCCGCATCGCTCGATATCGTACGCACGGGACTGTCGTACATAGGTCCAACTCGTCGTTCGAACCGTCGACATCGATGCGGACCGCTCCGGGTTCCGGTACCATCGGCTCGGGCCATGGGATTCCACAGGCGGACCCTCTACGGCGCCGCACTCGCCGTCGCTCTGCTCGTACTGACCGCGGCCTGCGGCGGCGGCCCGCCGGCCGTGCCGGTGGCCCCTCCGCCCCCAGCGTCGCCCACTCCGCCGCCCGGCCCGCCAAACATTGTGCTGATCCTCGCCGACGACCTGGGCTACGGCGACCTGGGCTCGTACGGCAACACACGGATCCGCACGCCCAACCTGGACCGCCTGGCCGCCGAGGGTGTGCGCATGACCGACTTCCGGGTGCCTTCGGCGCTCTGCACGCCGTCGCGGGCGGCGCTGCTCACGGGCCTCTATCCGCCCCGCACCGGCCTCTCCAGCAACCTGCCCTCCGGCTCTCCCACCGAGGGAATCACTGAGGGCATCGACGACGAGGAGGTCACGCTGGCCGAAGCGCTCAAGGAGCGCGGCTACGCCACGGCGATGATCGGCAAGTGGCATCTCGGGAGCACGCTGCCCTACCTTCCGACCGAGCACGGGTTCGACTCGTACTTCGGGATCAGCAACGGCAACCAGACCTTCCTCCTCCTGCGCGGCACGACGCTCGTGAGCGACCCGCCGGGCCTGGACCAGCTCACGAAGGCCTACACGCAGGAAGCGGTCACGATCATCCGCGACGCCGCGCGTGACAAGCCGTTCTTCCTCTACCTGGCCCACCGCTTGCCGCACGTGCCGCTCGAGCCGGCGCCGGAGTTCCTCGGCCGGTCCGCCGGCGGACTCTATGGCGACGTAGTGGAGGAGCTGGACTGGAGCGTGGGCGAGGTCGTGAAAGCGATCGCCGACCGCGGTACGAGCGACCGCAGCACGTTGATCCTGTTCATGAGCGACAACGGTCCCTGGATCGCGCAGGGCGAGGAAGCCGGGTCGCCCGGCCCGTTCCGCTCCGGCAAGAACTCGCCCTACGAAGGAGGCGTGCGCGTGCCCGCCATCGCGTGGTGGCCCGGGCAGTATCCAGCGGGACGCGAGCTTGCCGAGCCCGTGATGAGCCTCGACGTGTTTCCGACGCTGGTCGCCCTCGCCGGGGGTCAGCTCACCCCCACGCGTCCCTACGACGGCGTCGACCTCACGCCGCTGCTGACGGGGCAGGTTCCGCGCTTGACCGGGGCGGGCATCGACGAATCCCGCGAGATGGTCGGCTACTACTCCGCCGAGGCGGTCTCGCTGCGCTCGGGGCGGTGGAAGGTCATACGGCCGGGCTACTGGGATCTGGTCGACACGCTCTACGACCTGCACGCCGACCCGTCGGAAACCACCGATCTGTATCCCGCCCGGCCGGACCTGGCGCTGTCACTCTCGGGGCGCTTGAAGGCGCTGGCCGATCACATGGCGCGCGAGGGCAAGAGGCCGAAGAAGGGCGGCGGGCCAGACTGACCGTCGCTGCGAGCGGCCCGCGGACCTTCGCTGTCCATTCGCCGTGCGACCCTTCCCGTCGGTAGTGGGAGCGGTACTATGGGAGCGATGCCGACGTCGCGAATCGAGAAGCCTCGGGCCACGTACGAGGACCTGCTCAAGGTCCCCGATCACAAGGTGGCGGAGATCGTGGACGGCGAGCTGTACGTCAGCCCGCGGCCAGCGGCGCCCCATGCTCTCGCCGGTTCGGTGCTCGCCGCGGACCTCGTTGGCCCGTTCCACCAGGGGCGCGGCGGGCCGGGCGGCTGGTGGATCGTCTACGAGCCCGAGCTTCACTTCGGCGAGGATGTCCTGGTGCCGGACCTCGCGGGATGGAGACGCGAGCGCATGCCGGAATTTCCCAGGACGGCCTTCTTCACACTCGCACCCGACTGGGTATGCGAGATCCTCTCGCCGTCCACCGAGCGGCTCGATCGCGCGCGCAAGCTCGGTGTCTACGCGCGGGAGGGCGTCGTCAACGCATGGCTCGTGAACCCCGAGGCGAGAACGCTCGAGGTCTATCGACGATCCGAGGAGCGGTGGCTGCTTCTGGCGACCCATGCGTCCGACGCCCGCGTGCGCGCCGAGCCCTTCGACGCGATCCAGCTGGATCTTCTGCCGCTCTGGGGCGAGACGCCGTCGCCGGCGGGGGGCCAGGCGCCCGGCTCCGCCGTTCCATCCGGTTGAAGCCAGCCCGCAGTAGTTTCTGTCGCGAAACACCACGACGGGCCGCGACAGAAACTTAAGAGCGGCGCATTCGCGCCGCAAGAATGCACGGTTGAGGAGGTCATGTTAGTTTTCGTCGCGCCTGGTCTTGAGTCTCGCGACGAAAACTGGCCCGGCTCCGTGGGGAGCCGGGCCGGCAACTCGCATTGAAGCCACAGCTGCGAGCGGAGCGCGATTCATTCGCGCGTAGCGAGCGGGGGGTGTGGGGGGTGCGCCGCTAGCACCCCCCACTTCGACTACTTGTTGCGCGTCGCGATGTCGTACACCGTGCCCGCGATGCCGCCGACGATGGCGCCCTTCTTGGCGCCACTCTTGCCGCCGAGGACCGCTCCGAGCCCGGCCCCGCCCGCGGCGGAACCGCCGATGATGAGCGCGCTCTTCTTCCACGAGCGCGGGCTCTTCTGGGGCACGTCGGACGAAGCCGTCCGGTACGTCACCGGCTGGCGCGAGGCCACCGTACGGGTCCGAGCCGGGGCCGGCGCGCTGTAGACGGCCGGTCGGCTCATCGAGACGGGATACGCACGCGCCGTGTTGTAAGCCGGGGCGGCCATCGACATGTCGTCGAAGGTGTTCGTCGGCGTCATCAAGGGCTGTCCGACGCACTGCACCTGGGCCACGGTCTGCCCCGCGACGCTGACGTGCTTCACGAGGGCCCGCTGGCCGTCGGCACAGTCGACGAGCACCGGATTGGACGCGAGGCCGGCACCCTGGCTCACGAGCTGCGTGCTGCCGAGCGAGGGGGCCGGGATCGAGGCCTGCACCGGCGTCGTCATGTACCGCGAACCGGCGACCACGAAGGCGCCGAGCGCCAGGCCGCCGATCGCCGCTCCAACGACTGGCATCCTCATTTCCGACCTCCTTCAGGACGCCCGATGCGTACCCGGCGTCCACCCACTTGAATAGCAACGGAGATGCCAACCATAAGACGTTTGATGTCAATGACTTGAACGAACGACGCAAGGCCGCGACTGTCCTCCATAGATAACACTTTGGCGCCCCGCGCACCGAACGGCGCGTGGTAGGTTGACTCATGGCGGAGACGGCGCCCCGCGTCCTGGTCGTCGAGGACAATGCAGACGACGCCGTCCTCGTCGAGCGTGCCCTCGATGCGACGCGCCGCCCCTTCGTACGCGAGGCGGCGACCCGGCTCTCCGCGGCCTTGAACCGCCTCGCCCGCGGCGGGATCGACGTCGTGTTGCTCGACCTGGGATTGCCCGACGCCGACGGCTTCGATGGCGTGAACCGGATCGCGGCCCAGCATCCCTTCGTCCCCGTCGTCGTCTTGACCGGGCTCGAGGACGAGGACGTGGGGTTGAAGGCGGTGCAGGCCGGCGCCCAGGACTACCTCGTCAAAGGAAGCCTGGAGCCACGGCTGCTCGATCGCTCGCTTCGCTACGCCATCGAACGAAAGCGCGCCGAGCAGGCCCTGGCCCGCCTGGCCGCGATCATGGGCGGGATCTGCTACCACTGCGGCCGCAAGCTGGAGCCGGAAGGCGGGTCCGGCCGCCCTGCGAGCTGAAGGTCTAACGAAGAGGAGAAGCGCGATGAGGAGATCAGTGCGAGCGGCGGCGTTGTCGCTGGCCGCCGTCGTGGGGATGCTGGCGACGGGCTGCAGCCACATGACGGTCAACCGGCTGCTCGCCGAGCCGAACCGCTACGCCAACCGTGACGTCACCCTCCACGGCGACGTCATCAAGAGCGCCTCCGTCCTCGGGCGCGGCGCCTACCAGCTCGACGACGGGACGGGCACGATCTGGATCGTCTCCACCAAGGGCGTGCCGCGTCAGGGCGCGAGGGTCAAGGTGAAAGGGCGGGTGCGAGACGTCGTCGACCTCGGCCGCATCATCCCTTTGCCCCCCGAGGTCGGCTCCGGGCTCGTGATGCAGGAGAAGGAGCACCGCGCGAAGTACTGACCGGCCGCCTCGCTACTCCCTTCTTCATCGCCGGCGCGCGCCGGCGCGGCGCGACCACCGCCGGCCGCACCGCGTCGAGAGAGCTGGCGATCAGCGCCTCCGCGGGGCGCCGGCCGTCGGCGAAGGCGAAGATGTGGATGTGGTCACGTGTCTCCCGAAGCGCCTCCAGGCGTCCCTCGTCTTCGAGCCTGGCGATGTGCTGCATGAGGTGGTTCTGCTCGGCCGCGGTCATGTAGCGATCGAAAACGTCGAAGGCGAGCCCGGTGGTGTGGGGCGGGGCGGCGATCTGCGTGGCGTTCGGGTTCACCTCGCCCAGCCTCTGCTGGTAACGCTCCGTGCGGATGAGCGAGGTCACGGGCAGCGGGCGGCCGGACTGCTCGTGGTAGTCGTGGGCGATCTCGAGCATCACCTCGCGGGCCTCGGGGCGCAGGAAGCTCAGCAGCCGCGCCTTGAACTGCGCCCGCCCCGCCGGCGTGCGGAGGTCGTAGCTCCGGCCGTCGAAGTCGGCCGCCTTGTCGGCCAGCCGGCGGTACTCGGCGACCAGCATGCGTCGCCTGTCGTAGTCGTCGTAGAACGAGGCCACGCGGCGCCGGCGCTGCTCCAGGACCTTCACCGCCGCCTGCGTCCCCCTGATCTGGGCCTGGAGGGCCTTGCGGCGGCGCAGGTAGGCCGCGCGCTGCTTGCGCAGGCGGGGCGCCTTCAGCTTCCGCAGGTCCTGCTGCAGCCCGGCCGCCTTGTCCTTCAGCTCGCCGATGGATTCCGTCATCGCCGCCTCGGCGTCCTGGAAGTCCGCGTAGTTCTCGTAGAGCGGGATGTCGGCGCCCGTCGCCCGGTCGTAGTGTGTGAGGGGATCGTCGCTGACGCTCGCCCCGACGCCGTAGAGGACGTAGTCGTCGCCCACCGGCTTCACCTCGACCATCTGGCCGTTGTCGATGAACTCGATCAGCTCGGCGTAGTCGTGGGGGAGGTCGTACTCCTGCGCCTTGCTCTCCGCGACCTGCACCGCGAGGAAGCGGCGCCGATCACCGTAGTGCCGCAGCTCGCTTGGAACCACCACCGACGCTGCGCGCCCGGTCGGCTCACCGCGGTCCGCTTCGACCCGCCGGGCCGCCTCGCGCCACGACTGCACCATCGGCGGGGTCAGCGCATTCGGCGGCGGCGGAACGGCCAGCTCTGGCGGCTGCGGTCGGTCGCCCCACATGGCCAGCGCCAGGGCGAGGCCCACCCCCAGCAGGACGGCCGCCGCGGCGTGCATGGAGTCGCTGTAGCGCAGCTTCACAGGGGAAGGGGATGCAATTGGCATACCGGATCCTAATGAATCCTCAGGTGATCCTCCCGATGCCTGCCGAAAAAGCCTTGACGCGGGGGGACCGACGGGCGCAGGGTAGAAGTGTCCTCATGAAGACGGTGAGACGACGCGCCGCCCGCGACCGCTTCCCCGGGTCTCCCCGTCTGTCTGCGGTCAAAGAATGGTCGCGCCGCGGCGACTCGCCGTCGCGCCGCGGTGACTCGCCCACGGCGGTGGCGGCGGAGGCGCTCCGCACCGGCGTGTTGCCGGTGGTGCGGGACGAGCGCCTGAGGAAGATCCCGGGCGAGGACGAGACCATACGCGTCGGCGATCCCGACGACGACACCCTCGCCAACGAATACGTGGGCGAAGACACGCCCGGAGGCAGCACTCCCACCCCCGACCAGAACGGGGTGGACGAGATCGGACGCGTCTACGGCCTCCAGGAGGAGGACTCGGGCTCGCTGCGCAGCGGGAGCGAGATCCTCTCCCGGCGCGACCGCCACCGCTCCGAGCTGAAGCCGCCCCGCACGCGCTCCTGAGGCGTGGACGCACCGGGCTCCAAGCAACCCCCACCGCTGCCGTTTCCCGAAAGCCTGTGCCATTCGTGCGCGGCGCCCCCGCGCTACGTCACGAGCGACCGCGGCTCGGTGTTCCTCTACTGCCCGCTCCTGCGTGCCTACCCTCCACAGCCGGTGCTAAGATGCTCCGCGTACCGCCCGCGAGAAGGCCCTGCCGGCGTTGGGTCGGATTGACATTTGCCGTGGAGGGCATGCATGAAGTTTCTCGCGGGCGTCGTCGCGACCGTCGTCGTCGGCCTGGCCATCGGCGCGTTCATCCTGGGCACCGGCCGGTTCAACGTGGCGGCGACCGCCGCTCCCGACATCGCGGACAAGGTTGCGCCCTGGGTCCTCGACAAGTCCGTAAAGCGCGGGGCGCGTGACGTCGCCAACCCCATCGCCACGGACCCGGGCGGCGTCGCTCGTGGCCTGATCCACTACCGCGAGAACTGCCTCCCCTGCCATGGCGCCCCCGGCGTGGACCCCGCCGAGTTCCAGGAGGGGATGAACCCCTCCCCGCCCGTTATCGATGCGTCGGTCCTGCAAGACGCATCGGACGCGGAGCTGTTCTGGGTCGTGAAGAACGGGATCCGGATGACGGGCATGCCCGGCTTCGGGGTCAATCACAGCGACGACGAGATCCGCGACATCGTCGCTTTCGTGCGCCACGTGCCGAAGATCACGGACGAAGAGCGCCAGGCTCTCACGGCTCCGCCGGTCGGCGAGGCCCACCATCACCACTGAGGCGCCTCAGTCCTTGCGGTAGTCGAGCGCCGGCTTCCGGGTGCCGATGCGCGACCTGTAGGTCCGGCCGGCCCTCTTGGCGTCGAACTCCGCGCGCGCCGCCGCCACCAGCGACGGATCGGAGAACAGGTCGACCGCGGTCAGGGCCAGGGCCTTGGCCGCCACCATCATGCCCTTCGTCCCGATGCCGGAGCCGCCGCAAGCGACGGCCTGCCAGCTGTGGGCGGGGGTGCCGGGCACCCAGGTGGCCGCGCTCAGCTCGGCCGTCGGGACGATCCAGCTGACGTCGCTGAGGTCGGTGGACGCCTTGCCGAGCTCGACCTCGATCGGCTGCACCTTCTCCTGCGCGCCCACGGGCGCCGTCTGGTCGGAGAGCGAGGCGCGGAGCCGCGCGGCGAAGGCCTCTTCCTCGGGGGTGTAGACGACCCCCCCGACCCGCTCGAGGTTCTTCTGCTGGAGAGACGCCAGGCGCTCGTTCGGCAGCATGTTGTAGACCGCGGCCACGACCTCGTGATCGACCGTGGTGCTCGTGCCGAGGGCCGCTCCCTGCGCCGCCTTCACGATCCTGTCCCAGATCGTGTCGAGGACCGCGACGTCGGGGTGGCGGGCGACGTAGTACACCTCGGCGAAGTCGGGTACGACGTTGGGGGCCTTACCCCCGGCGGTGACCACGTAGTGGATGCGCGCGGACTCGGGCAGGTGCTCCCTCATCATGTTGACCATGGCGTCCATCGCCTCGACGCCGTCCAGGGCCGAGCGCCCCTGCTCGGGAGCGGCGGACGCGTGGGCGGAGACGCCGCGGAAACGGAACTTGGCCGAGATGTTCGCGAGGGTGCTGCCCGTGCTTGCCGCGTTGTGGTCGGCCGGGTGCCAGGCCAGGGCGGCCTCGACGCCCTCGAAGAGGCCGTCCCTCACCATGTAGACCTTGGCGGAACCACCCTCCTCGGCGGGGGTGCCGTAGACGCGCAACGTGCCCGGGCGCTTGGCGTCCGCGAGCCACTCCCTGACCGCGATCGCCGCGGCGATGGAAGCGGTGCCCAGGAGATGATGGCCGCACCCGTGGCCCGGGCCGCCCTCCACGATCGGCTTGCGTTCGGGGACCGCGTCCTGCGAGAGACCCGGCAGCGCGTCGTACTCGGCGAGGAAGGCGACGACCGGCCGGCCCTGTCCCCAGCTCGCCACGAATGCGGTCGGGATCCCGGCGACACCGGAACGGACCTCGAAGCCCGCCGCCTTCAGCTGCGACTGGAGCAGAGCGCTACTCTTGTCCTCCTGGTACCCCACCTCGGCGAAGCCCCAGATCTGTCGGGCGACGCGGGCGAAGTCGTCGCTCCGCTGCTCCAGCACGTCGAGCACGCGTGCGCCCTTCTCGGCGCCGGCGGCCGTAACCGCCGTCAGCGCCAGCGCCGTTACCGCCACCCACGGTCTCTTCATCGCGCCATCATATCCGCTCGTCGCGCGACCCCCTGTTAGAATCCGGAGCGCCCATGGACCTGCGACGGCCGCTCGAGGCGGCTCTCGATGCGGCGGTTGCGGCCGGCGAGATCCTCCGTCGCGATTTCCACCGTGCCGGAGGCGCTCGCGGCGCGGTGGACAAGGCCGACGCGGACGTGGAGGCCGAGCGCCTCATCCGGGCCCGGCTCGGCGACGCGTTCCCCGGCTGGGCCTACCTGGGCGAGGAGACGGGTCGGGCGCCGGGGGAGCCGGGCCAGCCCCGGTGGCTGGTGGATCCCAACGACGGCACCCGCGACTACCTGGCCGGCCGGCGAGGAAGCGCGGTGTCGATCGGGCTGCTGGCCGAGGGGCGGCCCGTGCTCGGAGTCGTCTTCGCCTTCGCCTATCCCGACGACGACGGGGATCTCTTCACGTGGGCGGAGGGCTGCGGGCCGGTGCGGCGAAACGGCCGCGCCACCGCGGCGCGCCTGGCTGACTCCCTCGGCGCCTACGACGTGCTCCTCGTCTCCAGCACCGGCGACCGGGATCCCGAGACCAACCTGCGCTGCGCGGATCCCGCGCGCTACCGCACCGTCCCCAGCATCGCGCACCGCCTGGCCCTGGTGGCGGCGGGGGAGTCGGCCGCGGCGGTGTCGATCTTCGCCCCCGGCGCGTGGGACTACGCGGGGGGGCACGCCCTGCTCAGGGGCGCGGGGGCGGTGATCGTGAACGAGCACGGCCAGGAGGTGCGCTACGCCGCGGACGGAACCAGCCAGACGCTGCGCGCCTTCGCCGGCTTGGCCCCCGTCGCGTCGGGGCTCGCGGGGCGCCCGTGGGAGACCGTCTACTCGGGTCCCTGGCGCGGCGAACGGCCGGCATCGCTCGGAAAGGGGCGGGCGGTGGCCGACGCGGGGCTGCTGTCCCGCGCGCAGGGCTGCCTGCTCGGACAGATCGCGGGCGACAACCTCGGCGCCCTCGTGGAGTTCTGCTCGGCGGCCGAGATCGCCGCGCGCTACCCGGATGGACCGCGCCTCCTCGAGGACGGCGGGCGCTGGGGAATCCTGGCGGGCCAGCCCACCGATGATTCGGAGATGGCGCTGGCCCTGGCCCGCGCGGTGGTGCGCTCGGGGATCTACGACGAGGGGAAGGTGCGGGAAGCCTACCAGGCGTGGTACCGGACCGAGCCATTCGACGTGGGCAACACGACGCGCGCCGCGCTCCTCGGCTACCTCATGGGCGACAGCCAGGCCAACGGCTCGCTGATGCGCGCCAGCCCGCTGGCCATCGCCGCCCATGGGGCGCGCGCGGAAGAGGCGGCGGAGCTGGGTCGGCGCGACAGCGCGCTCACGCATCCCCACCCGGTCTGCCGCGATTCAGTGGCGGCGTTCGTGGTCGCCGGGGCGCGCGCCGTCGCGCGGGGCGGCGACGCCGAGGCCGTTTACGAAGCCGCGCTGTCGTGGGCCCGATTGTCGGCGGTGCCGCCGGTTACCGAGGCTCTCGTGCGCGCCGCCACCGAGGCGCCGCGGTGCGACGAGGGCCACACCGGGTGGGTGCTGATCACGCTCCAGAACGCGTTCCACGAGCTGCTGCACGCTTCCAGCGTCGAGGCCGGTGTCGTCGCCACCGTGCGGCGCGGCGGCGACACCGACACCAACGCGGCGGTGGCGGGGGCGCTGCTGGGTGCGGTTCACGGGCGAAGCGCCCTCCCCGCGCAATGGCGGAACATGATCCTGAGCTGCCGGCCGCATCCGTTGCGCGCGCGCCGTCCCCGTCCGATGTCGTGCTGGCCGGTCGACGCAATGGAGCTCGCGGAAGGGCTGCTCCTCGCCGGGGGCACCTAGCAACCAACCCTCACCCCTGCTCCTTTTCAGAGTGAGGGTTCAGGGAGAGGGGATGCCTAGTAAATCGGCGGGCGCGCGAAGCCTTCCTCTCCGCGCTCGCGCTCACGCAGGCGGTCCCGGCTCCACCACTGCCGGGGCAGGATGCCGAGGGCGCGCAACGCCGAGGCGTACTCGTAGCGCAGGGTGATGCGCTCGGACGGCGTGGGCTCGGGATCGAAGGAGACGACGCGGACCGGATCCTCGGCCCGCGGCCCCCAGCCGGTGCCCGGATACGCCGGCGCGGCGCTGGGCGGCGGGACGCGCTCGTGGCCGCCGTATCCGTCACGCGCCGTGGAAGCGCTGTCGTCCTTCGCTTCTGGATCGCGGCGGCTTTCTTCGCGTGGCTCGTCCTCGTACGGCCGGTAAGGCGGCCAGTACGGCCGGGCGACGGGACGCAGCTCCCGGTACACCTCGACCTCGATCCAGCCCAGCCGGCCGGTGGCCTTGCCGGAGCGCGTCGCATAGGAGCGCTCCTCGTCGACGAAGGTGAACCGCCGCACGTCCTCGAGCGACGTCCGCCAGCCCTGCACGACCGTCTCGTCCCAGGGAGCCAGCACGTAGAGGCGCCCCGGGCGGCGCCGGCCGGAAGGCGGACGCTCGCCGCTGATCGCGTTCAGGCCGTCCACCGTCAGCAGAACGCCCAGCCGCTCGCCGGTGCGGTTGACGAGGCGCACCGCGTACTGCGCGCCTCGCCAGGCCTCGAGGTAGTAGCGGCCGGAACCGTCGGGAGCGGGGTAGAGCGGGGCCGTTCGGCCGCTCACTTCCAGCGAGACGGAGACGAGAGAGCCGATGCCGCCATATCCGCCGTGGGCGAAGCTGGGGACGGCGCTGGCGAGGACGACAGCCGCCAGCGGGGCCGCGATCCGAACACCCATGAAGACACCTCCCGAGGTGGCCGTCTGGCGGCCACCCCCGGAGGCCCTACACGTCCCGGCGGAGAACTATTCCCCCCTACTGCCCGGGCGCCGGGCTGGGGGGCTGCTTCTTGTTGGCCTCGACGTTGATCGAGACGATCACGTCGTCGCCGAGTGTGGTCCCGCCGGTGTCCAGGACGCGGTTCCACACGATGCCGAAGTCCTTGCGGTTCAGGGTGATGCTCGTCTCGAACCCGGCCTTCTCGCCGCGGCCCGTATTGACCGTGCCGAGGAACGTCACCGGAAGCGTAACCTCCTTGGTGACGCCGTGCATGGTCAGGTTGCCCGTCACGTCATAGCGATCCTGGCCCTTCGGCGTGACCTTGGTGCTCTTGAACGTAATGTCGGGGTACTTCTCCACCTCGAAGAAGTTGGCGCTGCGCAGGTCCTTGTCGCGGTTCTCGTTGTCGGTATCGATGCTGGTGGCCTTGATCGTGAAGTCCACGCTGGAGGCTTCCGGCTTGGCGCGGTCGGCCACGATCGTGCCGTCGTAGTCCGTGAACCGGCCGCGGACCTTGCTGAGGAAGTGGCGGATCTGGAAGCTGACGTCGGAGTGGACCTTGTCGAACGTGTACGTGTCGGCGGCGCCGGCGGTGACGGCCAGGACGACGGCACCGAGGGTGGCGAACAGCGTGCGGCTCCTCTTCATCGATCTTCTCCTTTGCTCAGACGGGCGGGCGCGGCGCGGATGCGGTCGAGCAGCGCGATGAGGCGCCGCAGGTCGCGGCGCGAAAGCATGCCGAGGGTCGACTGGTCGGCGCGCTGGAGGCCGGCGTCGAGGCCGGCCAGCAGCCGCAGCCCGGCGGGCGTGATGCGGCACATGACCTGGCGCCGATCCTGCGAGCGGCGCTGACGGCGGACCAGCGCCTTCGCCTGCAGCCGGTCGAGCAGCCGGGTGATGCCCGGAGCGCGCTCGACCATGCGCGCGGCGATCTCCAGCGTCGGCAGCCCCCGCGGCCGCGCGCCGCGGAGGATGCGCAGCACGTTGTACTGCTGCAGGGTGACGCCCCGCGGCTCGACCACGCCCGCCAGCGTGCGGCGCACCCGGTCGGTGGTGCGGAGCAGCCCCACCACCGCCTCCTGGGCGGGGGTGCGGAACGGCTTCCGCTGGCGGATCTCCCGTTGGAGGGCGCTGCCGGACATGAGCCGAGTACGTTACGCAGCAATAGTTGACACGTCAAGTAAAAAGTTGCCTCCCGCGCAAGGGGAAGGTTGACAGCGGCCTGCGGGCGGAGCTAGCATCCGCCTGCCTAAGCCGCCACGAGGCGGTGCGGGGGAACCGAGCGGGCGCGAGTAGCGCCCGGGGGGCGTATCCGGCCGGAGGCCGGTAGGGGATTTCCAACCCCGAGCCCGTCAGCTAACCCCGTCGGCGATTGGAAAGGATGGAATGTCCGAGGGCTCCACCTTCGGTTCCCTCAAGCAGCTCCTGGTCGGGCGGCCCATCCCCTCTCACCTCGCCCACCACGAGCGCCTGTCCAAGGCTACCGGGCTCGCCATCCTCTCCTCGGACGCGCTGTCCTCGGTCGCCTACGCCACCGAGGAGATCTTCCGCACGCTGGTGCTGGCGGGCGTGGCCGCCCTCTCCCTCGCGACCCCCATCGGCGTCGTCATCTCGGGCCTGCTCCTGCTGGTCGCCTTCTCCTACCGGCAGACGATCCACGCCTACCCGGGCGGGGGTGGCGCCTACATCGTGGCCAAGGACAACATCGGTCCGACCGCGGGCCTGGTCGCGGCCGCCGCCCTCCTGATCGACTACGTGATGACGGTGGCGGTCAGCATCGCGGCCGGGGTGGCGGCGGTGGTGTCGGCGCTGCCGGCGTGGCACATCAATCGGACCGAGGTGTGCCTGGTCTTTGTCGTCTTCATCGCCATCGGCAACCTGCGCGGCATCCGGGAGTCGGGGCGCATCTTCGCGGTCCCCACGTACTTCTTCCTCGTGAGCATGTTCGCGCTCATCGGCGCCGGCGCCTGGCGAGCCGTCACCGGCGACATCGCCCCCGTCGTGCCCGCCGGGACCCCGACGCCCGCCGGCGTCACCACCCTCACGACCTTCCTGATCCTGCGCGCCTTCGCCAACGGCTGCACGGCCATGACCGGCGTGGAGGCCGTCTCCAACGGCGTGCCCGCCTTCAAGCCCCCGGAGGCGAAAAACGCCACTACGACGCTCCTGATCATGGCCGGCCTGTGCGTCACCCTCTTCATGGGCGTCACGCTGCTCGCGGGCGCCTACCGCGTGGTGCCGCTGTTGGAGGCGGCGCCGGGCTACGAGACGGTGGTTTCGCAGCTCGCCCGGGGGGTGTTCGGCGGCCGCGGCGTGGCCTACTACGCCGTGCAGGCCGCCACAACGCTCATCCTCGTCCTGGCCGCCAACACGGCCTTCGCCGACTTCCCGCGACTGTCGTCGATCATCGCGCGCGACCGCTACCTGCCGCGGCAGTTCATGAACCAGGGCGACCGCCTCGCCTTCTCGAACGGCATCGTCCTCCTGAGCGTGCTCGCGGGCATCCTCATCGTCGCCTTCGAGGGCGACACCCACGCCCTGATCCCTCTGTACATGATCGGCGTGTTCGTGTCGTTCACGCTGTCCCAGGCGGGCATGGTGCGCAAGTGGCGGCGCGAGGGCGGCGAGGGCTGGCTGGGGAGCGCCCTGTTCAACCTCATCGGGGCGGTGAGCACGGGGCTCGTCCTGCTCGTGGTGGCCGTGACGAAGTTCGCCGAGGGCGCCTGGATCATCCTCGTCCTCATCCCCCTCCTCGTGCTGTGGTTCCGCTCCGTGCACAAGCACTACGCGCGCGTGGGCGAGCAACTCTCGCTCCGCGACTTCACCGAGGAGGCGCGCCGGCACAACACGGTGCTGGTCCCGATCAGCGGCGTCCACCGCGCCGTCGTGCAGGCCCTGCAGTACGCCAAGATCCTCAGCCCGGACGTCAGGGCCGTCTTCGTCGACGTCGACCCGAACGCCACCGCCAACGTGCGGCGCGAGTGGGAGCGATGGGGGCAGGAGATCCCGCTGGTGGTCCTGCCCTCCCCCTACCGCTCGCTGATGGAGCCGCTGCTCGAGTACATCGAGCAGGTGGACGCCGAACGGCCCGACGACTTCATCACGATCGTGCTGCCCGAGTTCGTGCCCGCGCGGTGGTGGCACCACCTCCTCCACAACCAGCGCGCGCTGCTGATCAAGGGCGCGCTGCTCTTCAAGCGCAACACCGTGGTGACGAGCGTGCCGTTCCACCTGAGCAAGTAGAGGCTGGGGGCGGCGGAGCTCAGCGGACCTGCATGACGTACGCGAGCAGGTCGGCCATCTGCCGCTCGCTCACCTGCTGCTCGAGATCGGCGGGCATGGCGGAGAGCTGCGAGACGTACAGGCGGCGTACGTCCCCGCGGGGGATCACCACCTCCTGGCCTCCCTCACGGTGCAGCACGATCGTGGTCGGGGTCTGGCCCGCCAGCACGCCCTCCTCGATCCCGCCCGAGGCGCGCTCGACCACGTAGGCCTCGTAGCCCTGGGCGATCGACTGGCTGGGCAGGAGCACGTCCTTCAGCAGGAGCGAGGCGGGCCGATTCCTCACCGTCCCGAGGTCCGGCCCCACGTCGGACCCGACGCCCTGGAATCGATGGCACTTCGCGCAGACGTTGCGGAAGACCTCCTCGCCGCGCCTTGTGTCGGCGGGGCCATCCAGCGCCGCCTCGTAGCGCTTCAGCACCCGCTCGCGCTCGCCGGCCTTTTCTTCGAGGAGCGCGTGGGCGGCGGCGCGGACGGCGGGGTCCTCGTGCATGAGCAGGTCCCGCTTCTGCCAGAAGCCGAGCGTCCAGGCGGGAACGCGGCCGTCCTCGAGCGCGTCCAGGAGCAGCCGCGTGCGGCCGCGATCGCCGAGCAGCGCCTCGGCGGCCTCGTTTCGCGTCGCGGGCGTCAGCGTCTTCCAGCGCTCGACGAGGAACGTGCCCACCGCATCGCTCGAAGCGCGCCCGAGCGCCTTCACGGCCGCTACCTGCACGGCCTCCGGCTCCCGCGGGTCCACCAGCTCCTCCAGCCGCGCGATGTCGTGGTCCCCGGCCAGCGCGAGCAGGCCGAGGGCGTCCGCCCGGGCCGCCGGGTCCTGGGTGCGGTCGGTGGCTCGCGCAGAGGCGCGCGCGAGCACCGGCCGGACCGACGGCCCTTGCGGCAAGCCGGCCCGCGACAACAACTCGAGGGCACCGTGCCGGATGGCCGGGGACGGCGCTTCGACGAGCGCCAGCAGCCGCGGCCGGACGGCGGCCAGCACCGAAGCGTCGGCGCGAGTGCGGCGCAGGCCGCCGGCCACGCCCTCGAGCAGGGCGGCGCGCCACCAGTCCGCGCCGCCCGCGGCCGCGCGATCTACGAGCCGGCCGATCTCGGCCGGGCGCCGTCGCGCCCCCACGGCCCCTGCCGCCTGGCGGAGAAACGCCGCCCGGCCGGGTCCCTCGCGGGCCACGAGGCCGGTACGGGGCGCCAGCGCGCGGTCGAGGTAGGCCACGGCGTGATCGGACGAGGCGCTGAGCGCGGCCACCTGCATCCATTCGTCCTCGATGCCGGCGAAGAGCAGCCGGTCGCGCGCCGCCCGCGCCGCCGGCGAGTCGAGCCCGCCCACCGTGCACAGGAGCTGGAAGCGGACCCGCGCGTCGGGGTCGCCGGGCATGGCCAGGAGGCGCTCCGCGAGCGGGCGATGGCCCGGCAGGAACGGCTCGGCCAGGCGGATGGCGTTCTCTCGCACGCCAGGCTCGGGATCCTCCAACGCGCGATGCACGAGCGCCGGCTCCAGCTTGCCGAGCCCCTCGAGCGTCCACAGCGCGTGCAGCCGGCCGGTCGCGGAAGGGCTCTGCTGGAAGAGGCGCAGGAGCAACGCCGGTGCCTCCGGCGGTCGCCCATCGACCAATAGGCGCTGGGCCGTACGCCGCCACCAGAGGTTCGGATGCGCGAGCAGCGCGACGAGCTCATCGGCCGTAGCATCGCCTGGCCACCGCGCGGGAGGGGCCGCGGGGCCCTGCGACTCGGCCGTGATGCGGTAGATGCGGCCCCGGTCGCTGCCGCGATAGAGCTCGGGCGAGTCGTGGTGGTGATGGGCCACACCCCACTCGGGATGCTCGATCATCTGCCGGTAGTAGTCGACCAGATACAACGCACCGTCGGGCCCGGCGGCGAAGTTCACGGGGCGGAACCAGGCGTCCGAGGCGGCGAGGAACTCCCGGCCGTCCTGGGCGCGCCGGGCGACGAACGTGGCCCCCGACGGCGACCACACGTCGCGGTGCACGAGGTTGTGCGCCGGCTCCGCCACGAAGGACGACCGGCCGAGGGCGGCGCCGAGGGGACCCCCGGGCGCGAAGGTCAGGCTGCACGCGGAGGTGAACTGGCCGGGCTCGCTCAGCATCTCGAACTCGGCGCGGCGCGTGATCGGGTACACGGTCGCCGCCGCGCCGTGGTCGGAGACGTCCTGCATGGCGGAGCGGAGGAGCAGGTCGGGGTTGCGCTTCAAGTAACGCGCGGCGATCACCTCGTGGCGGGCGTGGTTCGAGTTGTCGAGGGTGAAGTAGCGGCCCCACTCGTCGAAGGCGTGGCCGAACTGGGACCTCCCCGCGAGCGTCTCCAGCTCGAAGCCCTCCGGACGGAACCGCACACCGTGCCCGTTCGCGTCGACAGGAGCCGCCCCGCTCCGGCCAGGAAACCGCAGCCCGCTCCCCTGGTCGCCGAACTTGTCCTTGAAGACGATCGCCTCGGCCGGCCCCTCGTGAGCCAGGTAGATCCAGTTGTCGAGGCCGTACACGGGCCCGTTCACTGTGTGCTGCGGGTTCGTGAACGCGAAGCCCGTGAGCACCACCTTGCGGACGTCGGCGTGGCCGTCGCCGTCGGTGTCTTCGAAGTACCAGACGTCGGGGGCGGCCGTGACGAGGATGCCGCGCTTCCAGGGCATCACGCCGGTGGGGAGGACGAGGCCGTCGGCAAAGGTCGTGACGTGCTCGTAGGCGCCGTCGCGGTCGCGGTCCTCCAGCAGCTTCACCCGGCCCGTGGGCCGGGTGTCGAGCGGGTAGCCCGGCATCTCGACCACGAAGAGCCGGCCGTGCTCGTCGAACTCCATGGCCACCGGGCTGGCGATCGCCGGCTCCGCGACGAACGCCTCGATGCGGAAGCCCGGCTCGAGGTGCACCGTCTTCAGCGATTCGGCCGGGCTATAGGGAGGGCCCTCGCCGCGGCGACAGCCGAGGGCAAGGCCGAGCGCCAAGGCGCATGACGTGGCAGTCTCTCGTGTCATCGGGATGAGGCGAGACAGTAGCACAGTGCATTGACACGAAGTCGACCGCGGGTGTAAGCCTTGGGGCCGTGTCAATCCCTGCCGCAACGTAGGACCTTTCAGGAGGTGCCACGTGCGGAAGACACGCGTTGCGCTGGCGTTGCTGGTTACGGGCATGGCCACCGGGTTTCTCGTTGGCCCGTGGAAGATGAAGCCCGTCATAGCCGACGACGACGACCAGAAGATCACGATTCGGGACGATTGCGACCCCGATGACCCCGGCTGGACTCCCACGGGTGGCTGCACGCTGGAGGAAGGGGACGTCAATCTGGCCGAGTTCCAGACCGAGCTCTCATCCCCGTTCTCGCTCTCGGTCATTGGACATCAGGCGTGGTGGAACGATCCGCCGTATCTGAAGATCGAGGCCGGCGACACTGTGAATGTGAGGAACAGGGGCGGCCGTGTCCACACGTTCACGGAGGTCGCGAGCTTCGGCGGAGGGCGCGTCCCGAACCCCGCTCTCAACAAGGGCTTGATCATGGCCCAGGAGTGTCCGACTTCCGTCGACATCGCTCCGGGCGCCGGCGTGAAGCTGAGCGGGCTTGGCCCCGGCAATCACCGCTTCCAGTGCTGCATCCATCCCTGGATGCGTGCGATCGTGAAGGTGAAAGAAGAAGAAGAAGACGAAGACCATTGATGCGCGCCTAGGGTGAGGTCCGGGGTGCGGGTGCGGGCCGTCTCTAACGCACCCGGCCCCGGGCCGCCACGATCAGCTCGGCCTCGACGGCTTCCCCTCGCACCCCGAACACGCGGTCGTGGAGGTTCGACACCACGCACGCATGGTTGGGAAGGATGCGGACCCGTTCGCCGACGCGGAACGACTCGCCGCCCTCCACCACGATCACGCCGTGCTCCTCGCTGAGACGCTGGACGCGGCTGCGGCGGCCGGCGAGCTGCCCGTAGCCGCCCGGGCGTGGCCGGAGCGGATCGCTCGACAGCGTCTTGCTCCCGGCGTCCACCACCGCCCGGTCGGCGCCGGACACGCTGACGACGGTGGCGAGCACGGTGAGGGCGCAATCGGAAGGAGCGCACGTGCCCAGCGCGACCTGCGTGCCATCGTGGTAGACGTAGTTGCCGGGACGGCACTCCGTCACCCCCGCCTGCACCATGGCCTCGCGAGCGGTTGGAGTGGACCCGACCGAGACGGCTTCCAGCGCGAGGCCGGCCGCACGCAGCTCCTCCGCCACGGCCACCATCGTCTGCCCCTCGTGCCGGGCGATCTCCCGCACACCCTCCGGCGTTTCCTCGTGGTAGCCCTGCCCGGCGTGGGTGAAGATGCCGTGCAGCCGCAGGCCGGGAAGATCGGCCACGCGCCGCGCGATCTCCAGCGCCCGCTCGGGGGCCACCCCGACGCGGTGGAATCCCACGTCGACCTTCAGCATCACGTCGAGGACGCGGCCGGCCGCGCGGAAGGCGCCGGCGAGCGTGGCCGCGCCCTCCACGGAGTCCACGCCCACCGCGAGGCGCCGCAGGCGCTCCGCCAGCGCGAGCAGGCGCCGCGCCTTGTCGGCCCCCACCACCGGGTAGGCCACGAAAAGGTCTTCGAAGCCGGCGTCGGCGAAGACCTCGGCTTCCGAAGTCTTCGCCAGGGACAGCCCGACCGCGCCGGCCGCGACCTGGTGGCGGGCGATCTCGACGACCTTGTGGGTCTTGGCGTGAGGGCGCAGGCGGACCCCGCTCGCGCGGGCGCGCTCGGCCATGCGCGCGATGTTGCGCTCGAGCACGTCGAGGTCGACGAGAACGGCCGGGGTCTCGAGGTCGTGGACCCTTCGCATGCCGGGAGCGTATCACCGTGAGGTAGCATTCGACTGCGATGGCCGAGAGCGTGCGCGCGGTCGTGATGACGGGGCCGGGCCGGCCGCTCGAGGTGCGCCGCTTCCGCGCGCCGCGCCCGGAGCCGGGAGGCGCGGTGCTGGAGACCGTGGCCAGCGAGGTGTGCGGCACCGACGTCCACCTGTACCACGGACGGCTGAAAGGCGTGCCCTACCCGATCATTCCCGGACACATCAACTGCGGGCGCATCCTGGAAACGAGCGGCTCGCTGCGCGACGTGGAGGGCCAGCCGCTCACCCCCGGCCGCCTCGTCACCTTCTTCGACGTGTTCGGCACCTGCGGGGAGTGCTGGCACTGCCTGGTGGCCAAAGCGGGAACGCGCTGCCCGAAGCGCCGCGTGTACGGGATCACCACCAGCGCCGCCGAGGGCCTGCTCGGGGGATGGGCGGAGCGGATCGAGCTCAAGCCGGGAGTGCGCGTGCTGCCGATGCCGGAGGGCGTCGAGGCCGAGGACTTCATGGGCGGCGGCTGCGGGCTCCCGACCGGCTTCCACGCCGTGGAGCGGGCCGGCGTCGCGCTGGCCGACACGGTGGTGGTGCAGGGCAGCGGGCCCGTGGGCCTCAACGCCGCCATCTTCGCCTCCCTGGCGGGCGCCGGGCGCGTCCTCGTGATCGGTGCGCCGGCCGCGCGGCTCGAGGCGGCCCGGCGCCTCGGGGCCGACGAGGTCCTCGACATCACGGCCGTCTCCGATCCCGCCGCGCGCGTGATCTGGGTGCGCGAGCGCACCTCGGGCCGCGGCGCGGACGTCGTCATCGAGGCCTCCGGCAACCCGGCGGCGGTGCCGGAGGGTCTGGACATGGTGCGCGACGCCGGCACCTACGTGGTCGTCGGCCAGTACACCGACGCCGGCGATGCCACGATCAACCCCCACCAGCACCTGAACCGCCGGCACGTGACCCTGCGTGGCTGCTGGGGGTTCGAGTTCACGCACCTGCACCGCGCGCTGCAGCTCATGGCCCGCCACCTGCGGCGCTTTCCCTGGCGGGAGCTGGTCAGCCGGGAGTATCCGCTCGAGGATGCCGCCCGCGCGCTCGCCGACATGGAGCGCCTCGTGGTGGTGAAGGCGCTCGTCCGGCCCTGAATCTGACATCCCGAGCGCCTCTGCTACGCTAGCGGGAGGATGGGGTTCCGCGCCGTCATAGATACTCTGCGTCGTCCGTGGCCCCGTCCCCGCAAGGTCCAGGACATCCTCGCCGTCCTCCTCATCTCCGTGGTGGCGCTGGGGGGCCTCCTCGCCGAGTGGTGGCTCTTTCATCATTACGTGGCCATCTGGCGGCTCACCCGGGGGGTGGGCGACACGATGTTCTACAGCGGCGACGGCCGCCCGTGGTTTCCCCTCGACGAGCAGCGCCGCGACGTCTCCCTGGATCAGATCTCGCCCTTCCTGGTGAAGGCGGTGATCGCGGTCGAGGACCACCGCTTCTACCGCCACCCCGGCATCGACCCCGTGGGCCTGGGACGGGCCGTGTGGCGAAACGTCCGCCGCGGGGGAGTGGTCGAGGGAGGGAGCACGCTGACGCAGCAGCTCGCGCGCACGCTGTTCCTCTCCAACGAGCGGACGTGGGCCCGCAAGTCCAAGGAAGCGCTGCTGTCGGTGATGCTGGAGCAGGTCCTGACGAAGGACCAGATCCTCGAGCTCTACCTCAACCGGATCTACCTCAGCGGGGGCGTCTACGGCGTCGAGGCCATGGCCCGCAAGCTCTTCGTGAAGCGCGCCCGCGACCTCGATCTGGCCGAGTCCGCCCTCATCGCCGGCCTCATCCGCGCGCCGTCCGCGCTCTCACCCTGGTCGAACCTCGAGGGCGCCTTGGAGCGCAGCCAGACGGTCCTGGAGCGGATGCGGGAGGAGGGGTTCATTCGTCCCGAGGATGAGCGCGCGGCCCTCCGGGAGCGCCTCCGCATCACCTCCAGCCCTGGCCTGGCCGACACCCGCTCCGGCTACGTCAAGGAATACCTGCGGCAGCTCTTCCGCGAGCAGATGGGCGGCGATCATCCTCCGGACTGGCAGGTGCGTACGACGTTCCTTCCCGAGGTGCAGGCGGCGGCGGAGCAGGCGGTGGCCAACGGTCTGCGCCGGCTGGGAACGAAGGACCTGCAGGCGGCCCTGGTGGCCATCGATCCCGCGACGGGCGACATGCTCGCTCTCGTCGGCGGCCGCGACTTCACGACCGCCCCGTTCAACCGCGCCGTGCGCAGCCGCCGCCAGCCGGGATCGGCCTTCAAGCCCTTCGTCTACGCGGCCGCGCTGGAGCGCGGGTTGTCGCCCGCCTCGATGCTCTACAACCTGAGCTCGATCTCGGCCGGAGGCTACCAGGAGTGGGCGCCCCGCAACGCCGAGGGGACCGCGCCCGATGGGCAGAGCCTGCGCGAAGCGCTGCTCGAGTCCAACAACCAGGCCGCGGTCGCCCTGCAGCAGCGCATCGGCTCCGGGGCGGTGTTGAAGGTCGCCGACGACCTCGGGCTCCACAACCTGCCCAACGTTCCCTCGCTGGCCCTCGGCACGGGACTCGTCACCCCGCTCGAGCTGACGGCGGCCTACTCCGTCTTCCCCAACGGTGGCTTCGCGGTGAAGCCGAGGGCCATCGTGCGTATCGTGGACGACACCGGCGGCACGGCCTACGAGAACCCTCTGGAGCTGCGCCGGGTGCTGTCGGAGCCGGCGGCGTTCCAGGCGCTGACGATGCTGCGCGACGTCGTGGACATGGGCACCGCCGCATCCGCCCGCTCGCTCGGCCTGCGGATCCCGGCGGGGGGCAAGACCGGCACCACCGATGATTTCAAGGACGCATGGTTCGTGGGCTTCTCCACCTCGGTGGTGGCGGGCGTGTGGGTCGGCTTCGACCAGCCGGCGACCATCGGCCGTGAAGCCTACGGGGCACGGGTGGCGCTGCCCATCTGGACCGAGTTCATGCGCCGTACCGCCCGGGCGCTCCCCGCGCGCGAGTTCGAGCGTCCGTCCGGCCTGCGCGGCGTGGAGCTGTGCCGTGTTTCATACTTGCGGCCGGTGGAGGACTGCCCGACCTACGTGGAGTATTTCAAGGAAGGCGACGAGGTGCCGTCGCGGCTGTGTCCCCTGCACCGGGGAAGCTTCAAGCAGGAGGTGCGGCGGGCGGTGGGCGGCCTGCTGTCGAGCCTGGGCCGCAAGCTGCGCGATATCTTCAAGTAGGAGGTCTGATGCGGGTCGAGCCTCATGGGGACGGCGTACGGATCGAGCTGAGCGGGACCGAGGTGCGTCTGTTGCGGCAGGCCCTGGAGCGCGCGTCCTTCATCGATACGCCGGTGAGCGCGCAGGCCGAGATCGCCGCCTTCTGCACCCGCGCATTGGAAGCCCTCCCGGCGAAGTAGCCTTTCAACGCAGGGATCGCGGAGAAGGCAAGATAGGCCGAGGACGCGGAGACACAAATTATCTTCTCCGCGCCCTCTCCGTTCCCCTCCGCGTCCTCTGAGTTAAAGAGCAATACCGCCGGTGGCGCTGCTGGCGAGCGTGCCGCAGGCGGCGTGGATGTCCGCGCCTCCGGAGTAGCGGCGGACGAAGCCGATCCCGTTGGCGGCCAGGGCGGACATGAAGCGGCTCCGCTCCGACTCGTCCGGGGGATGGAAACGCCCCGTGGGATCGTTCACGTCGATGAGCGAGAGGCGGACCTTCACGCCCGCGAAGAGCCGACCCAGCTCCCGCGCCTCCTCCATCCCCGTGTTCACGCCGGCCATGAGCACCCAGGCCAGGTTCACCGGGCCGCCGTGCTTCGCCTGGTGGCGCCGCATCGCCCCCGCGAGCGCGGCCACCGGGTAGCGCCGGGCGAGGGGCACGAGCTCGGCGCGCTTGTCCTGGAGGGCGGAGGTGAGGGACAGGATGAGGCGGTAGGGGTGTCCCTCGGCGGTGTAGCGCTCCATCATCGGGAGCACGCCGACGGTGGAGATCGTGATGCGGTCGCCGCCGATGCGCGTGCCGCACGGGTCGCGCAGGATCTGGGCGGCTCGGATCACGTTGTCGTAGTTCTGGAAGGGCTCGCCCTGGCCCTGGAAGACGACGCCGGTCACGGGCCGCTCGGGCCCCTCGCGGCGCACGGTCAGGACCTGTTCCACTACCTCCCATGGCTCGAGGTCGCGGGCCAGGCCGAGGCGGCCGGTCTCGCAGAAGGCGCAGCCGAGCGCGCAGCCCGCCTGCGAGGAGACGCACACGCTCCACCGCGGCCGTTCGAGGGGAATGCGCACCGCCTCGAACACGCGGCCATCGGAGGCGCGGAAGAGGTACTTGACGAAGGGGTCTATCCGGCTCGCCCGGCGGTCCAGGACCTCGAGCCGCGTAGTGCGGCTGCGGGCGGCCATCTCCAATGCGAGGCGGCGGGAGACGCCGTGGATGCCGTCGAGATCGTCCCGATCCTCCCCCACGACGCGGCCCACGATGCGTCGCGCCACGGTGTCGTCGAGGGGGAGGTCGGGCCAGAGGACGGCCAGCGAAGACGGCGTCTGGCTACGAAGATGGGCGCCCGTCACTGGACGCCCATGGTACCGCGGCTACTGGTTGTTGGGGGTCGTGGTGGGCTTGTCCTTCTCGCCCTTCCACTGCCGGCGGCCGCCGCGGTGCTCCTTCTTCATCTGCTCCTTCTTCATCTGCTCCATCTTCTCGCGCTGCTCCGGCGTCAGGACGGACTGGATCTGGTCGTGGACCTTCTTGTGTCGCTCGCGCATCGCCTCGCGGTCGCCCTGGCCCTGCTGGTGCGCATCACGGAAGATCTGCTCGATCTGGCGGGCCTGGTCGTCCGTCAGGCTGAGCCGCTCCTTCATCCGCTCGACACGGTGCTGGATCCGATCGCCCTTGGCCTGGTTCTCGTCGGCGAGGGTCGTGGCCCGGGTCGCGGCCAGGGCCAGCAGTGCGCCCGCCGCCAACGCCGCCCACTTGGTCATCTTCTTCATTTGGGTCTCCCTTTGCGCTCGGCGAAGCGAGCGCCACGTCAGATTGGACCGGACCACCCCTCCGGCGTTTAAATCCCCCCCAACCTTTCAGGAGGAATTGCAATGTTTAACGTCCGCACGCCCCTGGCCCTCGGCCTGGCCGCCGCCGTCGCTGGGGGGTCTGGGGGGACCGGAGGGTCCCCCCAGCTTGATGAGCGAGGGCGGATTCACTCCGCCCGAGCGAACGACGCCCCGGCCGGCCGCGCTGTCCGCCCCCGAGCCCGGGACCTGGGGGTGGCTCCCGGCGTGCTCCCGCCCGGCCCCCTCGGTGCGATCACCGACGTGCCCGGCGTGTCGGTCGGGCACGCCACCCGTATCGAGGGCGATCGTGTGCGCACCGGGGTGACGGCGATCGTGCCTCACGCGGGGAACGTGTTCCAGGAAAAGGTGGCCGGAGCGGTCTTCGTGGGCAATGCCTTCGGCAAGCTCGCCGGCTCCACCCAGGTCGACGAGCTGGGCACGATCGAGACGCCGATCGTCCTCACCAACACCCTCAGCGTGGGCACCGCCGTGGAGGCGGTCGTCCGGGACACCCTCGGCCGGCCCGGCAACGAGGACGTGCGCTCGGTCAATGCCACCACCATGCCGTCCCCAGGAGCGCGGCGACCGCCGCGTGCAACGCGTGCCCGATCATTCAAAGAGGGCAAGGCTGCTTCAGGACGACGGTGAGCGCGTAGATGAGATACGCGCCCACGAGGAGCGTCGCGGCGGCCACCAGCAGGTATGGCCAGGGCACGACCAACCGGCCGGTGACGATCCAATACCCGGCGAGGCCGAGAAGCGCCAGGCACCAGGGGATCCCCGCCGCCACGTTGGGAGCCCCGCCGAGCAGGCGCGCGTAAGGCGTCGCGGCGACCACGGCGCAAGAGGACGTCTCCGCCCCGCAGGCGTTGAACAAGCGCCCGAGCTCGCGGCGCAGCGAGGGCCAGCGACCGAGGATCAGGCTGGCGAAGTAGAGATTGACGAGCAGGGCGGCGGCGGCGAGCAGCGCCAGCACCACGCCCGCGAGGACCGCCATCAGAAGCGCAGCGTGCGGCGCCGGCCCTGCACCTCGACCTCCACCTCGTCGGCGCCGATGCGCACGATCGTCACGCCGTCGTAGTGGTCGCCCTCGCGTACGAGTCGGCTGCTGATGACGGCTACCGGCCGGCCGTCGCGCTCGCCGATGGCCTGGAGCTGGAGGCCGGCCTCGGGCTGGGCAGTGGCGCGCGGCTTCACCGGCGCGGACGGCACGAATGTGGTGTCCGGCACGGGCACCGGCACCGGCACCGGGCGATCCTCCGGCGTGGACAGCGTCACCGGCGGGACGGCCACGGGGGCGGGGGCCGCCACGGGCCCGGCGAGGGTCGAAGGCGGGACGACGGACCGCGGCGCTTCCTCGCGCCCAGGCTGCGGCCACGCGAGCCACAGGACGGCTCCGGCGGCGGCCGCCAGCGCCACCCCGAGCAGTGCCGGCCGCCACCGCTGCGGGCGCGGCGCCGGCCAGGGCACCGCTCCGACGACCAGGAAGCCGCGGTCAGGCGTCTTCTTCTCGCGGTCGAGCTTCTTCAGGGCCTCGAGGATCAGGCTCAGGATGCGCCTCCGGTCAGACGCGGCCGCGGGTATTGGCTGCGACTGTACAACGTCATCAGGGTGCGGGAACCGATGACGCCGTCGGCGGCCAGCTCCGTGTCCTGCTGGAATCGCGCCACCGCCACGGCCAGATCGAGCTCCTGGGCGGCGTAGCCGAGGCGACCGAGAGCCTGCCGAACCCAGGCGTTCGTGCGCTGCGGATCGCCGCCCGGCGCCAGGGCGTCGAAGTTCCGCCAGAGGAAGACGGCCTGCCGGGTCCACAACCGATCGACGTCGGCCAGGGGTACACGCATGGGCGAGTCGTCGGCCGCCACGACGGCCTGGTCACCATCGAGGCGAAGCAAGGCGAGGTAGCACGTGTCCCGGCGCGCGGGGTGGAACATCTCGAGCACGACGGGGAGGTTGAGCCGGCGGACCTGATCCATGTGGGTGCGCAGCGGAGTGCGCTCGAGGGCATCGGGCCCCCACAGCGCCTGGACCTGGCCGACCGCGGCGTCGAAGGAACGGTCATGATCGAGGGCAAGGAGCAGCGGCGACAGCGGGTCCGGTTCGGTGGAGGCGGCCGAGACCGGCGTGGAGAGCCCCATGGGTGGCGCGGTGACCGTCGGCGGCGCGGCCGCCGGCGCCACCGGGGCCACCGCCAGCGGTGCCGCGGCCGCCGGCGCGGAGGCGGAGCGCCCGTGCCACAGCCCCAGGGCGCCGGTGGCGGCGCCCACGATCAGCGCGGCCGCGGCGGCGTAACGGCGCCAGGGCTCCCCGGCCGCGACTCCCTGCGCTTCCCGCGCCGCGCGCCGCACCATCGCCGCGTGCACGACGCGCGTCCCCTGGACGTAGCCGGCCAGCAGCGCGCGGTCGCAGATGAGGTTGATGAGGCGGGGCACACCGCTCGAGTGCTGGTGAACGGCGCCGAGCGCGCCGTGCGTGAAGGACACCTTGCCCTCGCCGCCGGCCACTCCCAGCCGGTGCGCGATGTAGTCCTCCGTCTCCGGGCGGCTGAGGGGCTCGAGATGGTACTGGGCGGTGACCCGCTGGGCGAGCTGGCGCAGCTCCCGGCGCGACAGCATCTCCTGCAGCTCCGACTGACCCATGAGGACGATCTGGATCAGCTTCTCGGTGTCGGTCTCCAGGTTGGAGATGAGGCGGATCTGCTCCAGCACCTCGGCCGAGAGGTCCTGGGCCTCGTCGATGAGAAGCACGACGTTGCGGCCCTTCTCCCGCGCCTCGAGAAGGAAGCGGTGGAGGGCGTCGACGTGGTCCTTCAGGGACGCGCCCGGGACCGGGATATGGAGATCCTCGAGGATCGAGCGGAGCAGCTCGGCCGCGGTGAGGGCCGGGTAGAGGACGAAGGCGGTGGCGGTGCGGGAGTCGAGGCGCGAGAGGAAATAGCGGGCGAGAGTGGTCTTGCCCGTTCCGACCTCGCCCGTGACCACGATGAACCCGCCACGCTCGCGGCGTCCGAACTCCAGGTGCGCGAAGGCCTCCGTGTGGCGCTGCGACAGGTAGAGGTACTTGGGGTCGGGGGTGAGGTTGAAGGGCTTCTCCGCGAAGCCGTAGTGCGCCTCGTACACGGCCCTACCTCCCGGGCTCCCCTTCGACGAACGCGCGGATGCGGTCGCGCACGGCCTCGCGCAGGATGAGGAACTCGACTCCCGCGCGGGCCTTCCCGTCTTCTCCCTCCTCCTGCCGGATCACCTGCGCGACCACGCGGAGATCGGCGGGGTCGCCGGGCAGTCGGAACGAGAGATCGAGCTTGGTTCCCACCTCGATGGCCTCGGCCGTCTCCAGGAGCATGCCCTTGACGCTGACGTCGACGATAGAGCCTAGCAGAGGCTCCGCCGAGGGGTCGAGGCGGGACCAGACGTCGAGCCGGAGCGGCACGCGCACGACGCGCCGCCTCGGAACCTCGAGCAGCTCCTCCAGCCATGCGTCCCACAGGTAGGGGAGCGCGTCCCCCGCGAAGACGACGTTGGCTCCCGCGCGGCGGAGAGCCTCCACTTCCGGCACGGTCGCAGACTGCCTCAGCACCGCCAGCGACATCTTGCGGGTCAGCCCATCCATGCGGAAACGGCGGAGGATCTCCACGACCTCCTCCTGCGGCGCGCCGTCGAGGATGACCAGCTTCGGCAGGGCCTCGCAGGCGGCGGGGAAGGCGCCGGCCAGGTCGGCCGCGAACAGGCGCTCGACGTCGCTGCGCCACACGACGGTCCGCTCCAGCTTGGCCGTGAGCTCTGGGCCCGCCACGATCAGGACCTTGGGCATCCGCTGCGGGAGTGTACACCGTTCGCGCTTCCGCGTAGAGGCCCCCCGGGGCGGTATGCTCTGGAGCATGCAGGAGATACGGATTCCGGCCGGAGCCTTTTCGGTGACGGCGTCCCACCACGGCGAGCGGGGCACGGCGGTCGTCCTGGGCCACGGGGCAGGGGGGGATCGGCGCACGGGAATGCTGGTCGATCTGGCGGAGACGCTGGCCGTCTCGGGTCGCCAGGCCGTGCTCTACAACTTCCCCTATTCGGACCACGGCCGAGGGGGGCCCGATCCGCCGGACGTGCTCGAGCGCACGGCGCGCGCGGCGTGCGAGTACGCGCGGGCGACCCTCGGCGCGGGAAAGGTGGTGGTCGGCGGCAAGTCGATGGGCGGCCGCATCGCGTCGCAGGTCGTGGCCAAGGGCGTGCCGGCCGACGGCCTCGTCTTCCTCGGCTATCCGCTCCACCCCCCGGGAAAGACACAAGTCCTCCGGGACCGGCACCTGCCCGCGATCCAGGCGCCGATGCTGTTCGTGCAGGGGACGCGCGACGCCTTTGCCCGCTGGGATCTGCTCGAGGCGCTCATCGAACGGCTGGCGCCGCACGCGGCCCTCCACCGCGTCGAGGACGGCGACCACTCCTTCAAGGTGCCCAAGCGGGCCGGGCGGCGGCCGGACGAGGTGCAGAAGGAGATCTTCGACGCCATCCTCCAGTGGCTGGGGACGCACGGCTTGTGAAGGGCGTCGAGCTGCAGGGCGCGGTGGTCGCGATCACCGGCGCCTCGGCCGGCATCGGGTGGGCTTCCGCGCTCGCGTTCGCGCGAGCGGGTTCCCGGCTGGCCCTGGCGGCGCGCCGGATGGATCGCCTGGAGGCGCTGGCGGGGGAGGTCCGTGCTCTCGGCTCCGAAGCGCTGGTCATGCCGGTCGACGTCGCCGACGCCGCCGACGTGCACCGGTTCTTGGAGGCGATCGTCGAGGGATACGGCCGTCTCGATGTGATGGTGAACAACGCGGGATACGGTGTTCGGGGCAGCGTGGAGGAGACCCCGGTCGAGGACTATCGGCGGCTCATGGAGGTGAACTTCCTCGGCACGGTCCACGGGTGTCGGGAGGCGCTCGCCGTCATGCGCCGGCACGGCCGCGGCGTCATCATCAACGTGTCTTCCATCGTGGGCCACCGCGCGCTGGCCGGCGGCGGGGCCTACGCGGCGACCAAGGCGGCGCAGATCAGCCTCACGGAATCGCTCAGGCTCGAGCTGCGGGGAACGGGGATCGCCGCGTGCTCCGTCCACCCGGTGGCGACGGAGACGGAGTTCGCGGAGGTGGCGGCGCGGGCGTCCGCGGGCAGGAAGGGCGGGCCGGTCGGCCCGCGGCAATCGGCTGATGCAGTCGCGCGGGCCATCGTCGCCTGCGCGCGCCGCCCGCGGCCGGAGGTGTATCCCTATCGCCTGTCGCGCGCGCTCGTGTGGCTCAACGCGCTGGCGCCGGGGCTCATGGATTGGCTGGCCGCCCGCGCGGCGCGGCCAAACGCCCGCTAGCGTTGCTTCTTAACGCAGAGAGCGCAGAGGCTCGCAGAGAAGAACAGATCATTCACCCCGTTTTCTCGGCGTGCCTCTGCGGCCTCTGCGTTGATCCGTTCGAGCCTGTCTACCCCTTCGCCTCGGCCGCGGTCTGCAGCGACTCCCACTCGGACATCAGCGCCTCGACCGCGTCGAGGAGCTGCTGGCGCTCGGCCACCGAGCGGTCGGCGGTCGCGCGGTCCTCGTAGAAGCCGGGGGTTGCCATCAGGTGCTCGATGTCCTTGACCGCCTGCTCGTTCTCGGAGATCTGCCGCTCCAGCTCGGCCAGCCGCGCCTTCGCCTTGCGTACCTCGCGCTCCCGTGCCTGGCGGTCCGGAGGCGCGCCGGTGGGACGAAGGCGCGGGGCGAGCGGGTCGTAGGACGGCTGATCGGCCCCGTTCTTCGCCGGGACCGGGCGGCGGTCGTCGGCATTCGCGGGGACGGGCTCTTGCGAAACCCTGCCGGACGCGGGCGACGGCTTCGCGGCCGTCGCCGGTCTCGAGGACGCGGGCGCCTCCTTCAGGTGTGCGACGGGCTTGCGCTCCTTCGTGGGCAGCGGCGGGGCGAGACCCGCCTCCTGTTGCTTCCTCCAGTAGAGGAAGTCCTCGTAACCGCCCGGGTAGACGAGCGCCTGCCCGCCGCCCACCTCGATCACCTTGCTGGACAGGCGATCGACGAAGTAGCGGTCGTGGGAGACGAAGATCAGCGTGCCGCCGTAGTCCGAGAGGGCGTCGAGCAGGACCTCCTTCGAGTCGAGGTCGAGGTGGTTCGTGGGCTCGTCGAGCAGCAGCAGGTTGCTCGGGTTCAGGAGCATCTTCGCGAGCGCGAGCCGGTTGCGCTCGCCGCCCGAGAGGACGCCCACGCGCTTGTAGACGTCGTCGCCCGTGAACAGGAAGCCGCCCAGGATGTGCCGGATCATTGGCACCATCTGCACCGGGCTGGCCGAGCTCATCTCCTCGAAGACGGTGCGCGTGGAGTTGAGCACCGCCGCCTGGTCCTGGGCGAAATAATCCGGGACGACCTGGTGGCCGGCGATGCGGACGCCGGCGTCGGGCTGGTCCACCGCAGCCAGCAGACGCATGAGCGTCGACTTCCCCGCGCCGTTGGGCCCCACGAGAGCGATGCGGTCGGCGCGCTCCACCATCAGGTCGACGTGCTCGAGGACGACGTTGTCGCCGTAGGCGCGCCGCACGCCCTTCAGCTCCAGGACCACCCGGCCGGGACGGGGAGCGTCGGGGAACTTGAAGCGGATCTTCTTTCGCTCGGCCGGGATCTCGATCATCTCGACCTTGTCGAGCATCTTGATCCGGCTCTGGACCTGGCGGGCCTTCGTGGCCTGGTAGCGGAACTTGTTGATGAAGAGGGTGGCCTTCTCGACCTCCTCCTTCTGCCGCCGGTGGGCCTCGCGCAAGCGGTCCATGCGCGCCTCGTGCTCGACCACGTAGTGCGAGTAGTTGCCGTGGTAGTCGGTGAGGGTGCGCAGGCCGACCTCCGTGATCCGGGCGACCGTGGCATCGAGGAAGTAGCGGTCGTGGGACACGAGCACCACCGAGCCGGGATAGTCGTGGAGATATTCCTCCAGCCAGTTGCGGGCCGGCAGGTCCAGGTGGTTCGTGGGCTCGTCCATGAGCAGGAGGTTGGGCCGGGCCAGGAGGAGCTTGGCGAGCGCGATCCGCATCTGCCAGCCGCCGGAGAACTCCTCGGTCGCGCGCTGCTGATCGGCCAGCGAGAAGCCGAGGCCCTTGAGGACGTCCGCCACGCTCGCGTCGATCTCGTATCCCCCGAGGTGTTTGAAGCGCTCGGTCACCTCCGCGTAGCGCTCCAGGAGCTTCGCGTGATCGCCGCCGTCGTCGTGGGTGGCCGTCGCCAGCCGGTCCTCGATCGCGTGCTGCTCCGCCTTCAACGACAGCAGCTCCTGGAAGGCGAGCGCGACCTCGTCATAGACGGTGCGCCCCTGGTGGACGAGGCCGTCCTGGGGGAGGTACCCGATGGTGGTGTCGGAGGCCATGCGGATGGACCCGGAGTCGGGCTCCTCCAGGCCGGCCAGCATGCGCAGCAGCGTGGTCTTGCCCGCGCCGTTGGGTCCGCTGAGCCCGATGCGGTCCTGCTTCTTGACGTGCCACGACACGTCCTCGAAGAGGACTCGCTCGCCGTAACGCTTGGTCAGCCCTTCTACATGGACCATCTTCGTCAGTTCGGGGGGGTACCGTTGAACACCAGCACCCCCCCGCGCGCATTCGCGCTCCCCCCCAAGTCGCTCGCTCGGGAATGAATTCCTCGCTCGCTGCCCTCTTGCTTCATTGCTACAGTTTCAAGAAATCGAAGCACGCCTTCTGCAGCATCTCCCGATGCTGGGGATCGAGGAAGCTCAGCCGGTACTCGTTGATCACCTTGACCTCGACCCCCTCCCACTCCGTCCAGCACTCGGCGCAGATCGACTGCAGGATGCGCTCCTTGACCGGGCCCGGGAACCCGATGCGCTGGCGCGGGGGCGGCTCCGCCTCACGTCCGCACCGCGCGCAGGTGATCGCCATCCGCCCTCCCCAAAACGTTCGATTATAGCCGACGCCTACTCAGGGGGCTTCGCCCGGCTCCCGCAGCGAGCCGATCTCGACGTAGGCGATCTTCGGGTCGTGAAGCTTCGGTTCGGAGCCCCGGCGGACGAAGATCCACTCACCCTCGCCGGTGCGCGCGGCGCGGTAGGCCGCGTTGAAGTCCGCCCGGCGCAGAAGCCCCCGCGTCTGCTCCACGAAGACGTCGGGACGCCGCTCGGCGATCACGTAGTCCCAGTCCCACTTGGAGTGGGCGGGGATGAAACGGTCCACGGTCATCTTCGCGATGTGGCGGTCCGATTTGCCCAGCACGTCGATGCCGGGCCGCTCGCCCAGGTAGGCGGCCGTACCCGCCCAATGGAACGCCACCGTGGTCCCGGGATCCGTAAGGTCCCGGAGGTAGAGGCCGAGCCGGGCCTGGGCGACGTTCTTCTCCTTGTAGAGCGTCTCCGTCTCGAAAAGAAGCCACTCCGCCAGCGCGCCGGGAGGATTGACCTGCAGCGCGATCGCCAGCGCGCCCACCGCGAAGAGCCACGAAGCGGCACGGACGACCCCCTCGCCGAGGGCGCGGCACACGGCCCACCACGCGCCCATGAGCAGCGTGATGAACATCGGCATCACGGGCGCGAGGAACCGGCTGACGAGGCGGTCGATCCAGTCGCCGCCCACCCAGACGTTGTAGAGGAAGGCGGCCAGGACGACGGTCACGGTGAGGGCCAGCGCTCGGTCCCGGCGCAAGCGCGGCGCGACGGCGGCCAGCAGCAAGACGATCAGCAGCGGCGAAACGACGGCGACGAAGGCCAGCGTCTGACGCAGGCCGCTTTCCAGCACCAGCAGGCGCGGGGAGCCGGTGGCCTTGAGGTAGTACGTGTTGGGCAGCGGGTCGCCGTAGTAGAAATAGCCGAAGGCGAGCAGGCCGGCCCCCGTGGCCAGCAGCAGCAGGCACCCGCGACGGAACGCGCGCGCGCCGGTCCCTTCGCGCCACGCGCAGAAGGCCAGCACGACGGCATAGGCCACGCTGGCGTCGGGGCGAACGAGGATGGCCAGGGCCAGGAGGACGAAGCTGGTCCCGGGCCAGGGCTGGCCGCTTCGATCCGCCTCCACCACCTTCACGACCGCGGCCAGCACCGGCAGCGCGACCGCGGGAACGTCGGCGCCTTGAAGGCTCCAGATCGGGAACGGAGCGTAAAGCGCCGTCGTCACGCACACGGCCACGCCGACGGCCCGCTCGCGGAAGAGCGCGATGGCCAGCCGGTAGACGAGGGGCAGGCACGCGGTGGCCATGGCCAGGCTGAGCAGCTGGTAGAGGAGCGAGGTGTGCCACCGGCTCACCGGCAGCAGGTGAATGAGCGCCATGAGCAGCGTCAAGCCGAGGTTGGTGATTCCCTGGACCTTCTCGGCGTCGCCGTTCCAGGTCAGGCCGTGACCCTCGGCCAGATTGCGCGCGTACCGCATGGAGATCATCCCGTCGTCCCACAGCAGGAACATCCGGCTGCCCGCCACCACTGCGCTCGTGCGGTAGATGTAACAAAGCCCCCACAGGACGAAGAGGGAGGCGATCGAGAGCACCGCGAGGCGGGCCGTGCGTTCCGTCATGGGGCGGGGGATAATGGCCTGCTATGGAAATTACGACTACGACGCGAAGCTTCGGGGATCTGAGCCTCTCGGCGGAGACCCTGGCCAGCCTGGACGGCATGGGCTACCAGTCCCCGACCGAGGTCCAGGCCGAGACGGTGCCCCGGGCCCTCGCCGGCAAGGACCTCGTGGTGCAGTCCCGCACGGGCACCGGCAAAACGGCGGCGTTCGGCATCCCGCTCGTGGAGAAGGTCGATCCCGCCGTCGAGCAGGTGCAGGCCGTGGCGCTCACGCCCACGCGCGAGCTGGCCCTCCAGGTCGCGCGGGAGATCTCGGAGATCGGCCGCGGGCGCGGAGTGAAGGTGGAGACGATCTACGGCGGGGACTCGATGGACCGCCAGCTCCAGGGCATCCGGGCCGGAGCCCACGTCATCGTGGGGACGCCCGGGCGCGTGCTCGACCACCTCCGCCGCAAGACGCTGCGCTTCGACGGCGTGAAGACCCTGGTCCTCGACGAGGCCGACCGGATGCTGGACATGGGCTTCGCGGTGGAGATGGGCCAGATCATGGAGTATATGCCCGCCGAGCGACAGACGCTCCTCTTCTCGGCCACCGTCCCCCTCGGCATCCGCGGCCTCATCTATCACTACCTCTCCGAGCCGGAATGGGTGCTGCTCTCCGAGGACCAGATCTACGTCAAGGAGGTCGAGCACCTCTACGTCCTGACCCCCAAGCTGCACAAGGAGGCCACCCTCTACAAGCTCATCGAGTACGAGAACCCCGCCTCCTCGATGATCTTCTGCAATACCAAGGAGGAGACGCGGCAAGTACACGCGTTCCTGATCGGGAAAGGCCTGCCGGCGGCCATGCTCTCGTCCGACCTGCCCCAGAAGAAGCGCGAGCGGGTCATGGACCGCTTCCGCTCCGGCGAAATCCGCCACCTCGCCACGACCGACGTCGCCTCCCGCGGCATCGACATCGCCGACCTCTCGCACGTCTTCATCTTCTCGACGCCCGAGTCGCCGGAGCAGTACATCCACCGTGCGGGCCGCACCGGCCGGGTGGGAAAGAGCGGGCGCGCCATCAGCCTCGTCTCCGCCCACGACCTGATGAACTTCAACCGCCTCGTGAAGCGCTACCACGTCGAGGTGGGGGAGCTGTCCGTGCCCTCCGACGAGGAGGTGCAGGCGCGCAAGGTCGAGCGCATCGTGAGCCGCCTGGCCGCCGAGGGCCAGAACCTGCCGCTGGACGACTTCGCGGAGTTCGGTCCCATCGCCCGGCGGATCGCGGACCACGAGCACCGCGACCGGATCCTGGCCCTCCTGCTTCAGGGTCACTTCCAGGCCCCCGTGGCCGAAGACGTGGAGCCCGAGGCGCCGGCCCCCCTGCCCCCACCGCACCGCTACCGGGAAGGCGCCCGCCGGCGGCGTCGAAGATAGCGCTCCGTCCGGCCATGCGCATCCTTTAATCCCTCTCCCCGCAGGGGAGAGGGCCTGGGTGAGGGGAATCGAGCGCTCCGTCCTGCCGTGTGCTTCCTTTAATCCCTCTCCCCAGCGGGGAGAGGGCCTGGGTGAGGGGCGTTAATCACACGGCGGATCCCACGTATGACTCGAGTTGCAGGACGCGAAGGCCGGGAATCTCGGGGAGACGCCGGTCGTTCGTCAAGAAGCTGTGGCAGCGCGCCGTGATCGCCGCCGCGAGCTGGAGCGCGTCTGGCGTCTTGACACCGGTGACGGCGCGGAGCTGGGCCGCGGCGCGCAGTTGATCGCGCGTGAGATCGACGAGCCGGATGCCCCGGCTGCGGGTCAGACCAGGGGGAGAAACCGCGGCTGTTCTTCGATGAAGTAGATGAAGATAGCCGTGTCGACGGCGACAGGCCCCCGGCCGAGGTCGGCCATCAGTCCCACGCGGCCCGCTCCCGCTCGACGTGCGCCGTCGCTTCGACTTTGCGCCAAAGCTCCTTGCCGAGGCCCTGAAGCTCAAGTATCGAGAGCGGCTCGCGCGTCTCGAGTACTTCGCTCAGGAGATGCGTTACCTCCTGGGCCACCGACCGCCGCTCGCGCTTGGCCCGCGCCTGTAGCCTCCGGTACAGAGCGTCCGGAAGGTTCTTGATGTTCAGCGTCGCCATGATTCCTCCACCGTTCCTCCATCATGGAGGCACTGGGCGCTCGGGGTCAAGCCATTGGCCGCCCCGCGAGGGTGGAACGATGAACGACGAGGGCTCAGCGCACGTACTCGACCGCCCACCAGCCGTCGAACGCGTGCGTGGCCCGTGGGGGTCCCAGGATCTGCCGCATGGGCTCGGTCTCCAGCCTGTCGGGCCGGCGGGTGACCACGAGTACGGAGCGTCCGCGTGCGTCGGCGGCGGCGCGCGCGTAGGCGAGCATCTCCGGGTCTTCGGGGAAGCGGCGGCTGAAGAGGACGGCCTGCTCGCGGTCACCGAACAGGTGCGCGATGTAGTACGTCCCCCACGAAACATGGAGCTGGATGGTCCGCCGGTCGAGGCCGCTCGTGCGCACGAAGGCCAGCAGCCGGTCCTTGCCGAAGCTGTCCCGCGGGTCGATCGTCGCGGCGGGGTAGCGTGCGGCGAGGCTCAGCCAGTAGGCGGCGACCACGACCGCCACCCCGCGCAGCAGGAACGGCCGCTCCTCGCCCAATCGGCGAAGGCTCGTGGCGACGGCGAGCACCACGAAGACGAGGCCGAGGGCGAAGTGATGGGCGGCCCAGGCGCGCGCGCTGGGCAGCATCACGAGGAAGGTGGCGAGCGCGGCCACCAGCCACCGCGCCGGCTCCCCGCGTACGCGCCGCAGGCCCCACAGCAGCAAGGCCGACGCGAGCAGGCACGGCAGTACATCGATGGCCATACGTGGAAAGGAAAGCACCCGGGGTGCGGCGGCCGATCCGTCGAAGAAGTAGCTCGCGAGCGTGCCGGCCTGGGTGGCGATCGCTTCCGGATCCGCGGATACGCCGCCGAGCCGGACGACGTCGTAGTAGCGCTCGCCCGCGGGTGTGCGCGCGAGCATCAGCCACACGGATGGAACGAGGAAGGCGGCCAGGAACGCGCCGACCGCCGGCGCCTGACGGCGCGCGAGCGCGGAGCGTGGCGGCGGCGAGCGGCGGACGTCAGCGGCCCAGGACAGCAACACTGCCGGAAGCAGCCAGACGAAGTTGAGTTTGACCCACACGCCCATGAACGTAGCCACTCCGGCCGCGGCGGCCTTGAGCGACGCCTGACGCCTGGTCTCTGCGGCCGCCGCGCCGCGTACGAGCATCAGAATGGCCCCCAGCAGGGCGAGGGAGATCCCGACCGGCCCCGTGTCGACGAGGAACGCGCCGGCAAAGAGGGGGAAGACCAGCGTGGCGAGGAGCATCGTGCCGAAGCGCGCGCCGACGCGCCGGGAGAAGAGCAGGACGGCGAGCAGGAAGAACACCGCTCCCTGGACTCGCGCGGCCACGGGGTCGCGCACGAGCCGCCAGAACGGGTAGAACGGTACGACGGGCAGGCTGCCGATGTAGAGGTACGAGCGCAGGGGAAGCGGCCGGGAGACGAGGGGTGGAGTGAGGTAGTCGTCGGCGCACCGCTCCCGGTAGACGTTGAGCTGCCGGCTCAGCGGGTAGGCCGCGCATCCAAGCGCGTGGTAGGCCGCGAACTCGTCCATGTCGTAGGGAACCGCGCGCGGCGAGAGCGCGGCGGCGGCGAGGATGGCGCCGGCGCCGAGGAGGGGCCCCGGTCGGGGCCTCAGGCCAGCTCGCACGCGGCCTATCCTACACGTCTCGGACTAGCGGCGGATCTGGGATTGGGTTGCGCGGCGATCGGGCCGACGGTCGCGTAGAATCCGCCTCGTGGCAGGCCGGCCGCGGAGCGACTGGCTCGGGGGTGCCTCCAGCCGCCGACTGGCCTGGGGCCTCTGGGCGCTGTTCGTGCTCGTGATCACCGTGCTCGTCGCCCGGCAGCCCCTGCGGCGGACGGTCACGCCCAACTACGTCGTGGGAACGCGGAACTGGTCGGCCCGTCTCGACCTCTACGACCGGGGCGCTTACGGTTTCCTGTACCCGCCGCAGTTCGCGATCCTCTACACGCCCTTTGCCCGCGCCCCCGTGCCCTGGGGGGACGTCGCTTGGCGCTGGCTGAACCTCGGCCTGTTCTCGTGCGCGATCTTCCGGCTGGCGCGCCTCGCCCGCGACTCGCCGGAGCCTTCGGCCTTCCTGCTCCTGACGCTGCTCTCGATCCCAGCCTCGCTCAGCAGCGCGCGCAACGGCCAGGTGAACATGACCGAGGCGGCGCTCCTGATCCATGCCGCCGTCGACCTCGCCGGAGCGCGCTGGTGGCGTGCGACGTTCTCGCTCACCCTCGGCACGTTCCTGAAGCCCATCGCGCTCGTGATGGCGCTGCTGGCGGCGGTCCTCCGCCTCCCCATGTTGTGGCGGCTGCCGCTCGCAGGGCTCGCGGGCGCCGCCCTGCCCTTCGCGCTCGCGAGCCCCCGCTACGTGGTGCGGCAGTACTACGGCATGGTCGAGAAGCTGCGCGTAGCGAGCGCGCCGGTGGAGCACGCCTTCTGTGACATCGGCGGGCTCCTCACGAGCCTCGGCGTGGACGTCCCCGAACGCACCCTGATCCTGGTCCGCCTGGCCGCGGCTCTGCTCACGCTCGCCCTCGGCGCCCTGGCCACGCGACGGATGCGCGAGCCGGACCGGACGCTCGTCCTGCTGGCTTTGAGCACTGCATACATCACGCTATTCAACTCCCGCACGGAGACGAATGGTTACGTGATCCTCGCTCCCGTGATCGCGGCCTTCGCCGCCCGCATCTGGCGCACGCCGGGACGGAGCGTGGCCTTCTGGGTCCTGGTCGCGCTGGCGCTCGGCCTCGGCTGCGACAACTACCCCTTCCATCATCAGACGGACCTGTGGCTGAAGGCCGCGCTCTCCCTCGTGTTCCTGGCGTACGTGATGTTTGTCGTGATGGCGCCCGCGCGCGCGCGGTGAGCGCCGCTCAGGTCCATGTGATGTTCCGTGGGCGGCGGCCGCCCGGCCGGCGCTTCAGGTCAGCTTGCCTTTGGCGATGGCGGCCTGGACGGTGTGGAGCGTCTTCTCCATCAGCGAGCCGAGCGCCTCGTCCTGCTCCATTTTGGGGAGCTTCTGGGCGACCAGGTCAGCGTAGGAAATCCGCTTGTGCCAGAGGACGGTGCCGCCGTCGTAGACCCGCACGTCGAAGCAGGCGTGCTCCGGCCCCTGGTCCTCGGCCTGGAGGTGGTAGTCCCTGCCCTCGTGCTGGTAGACCCGGTTGACCCCTGGAAGCATTACACCGTCCTGGCGGCGTCGGGACGGCTCGCCGACACGCGGCGCAGCCAGCGCTCGAAGAACCAGTTGCCGACGCGGAAGGAGCCGTCCTCCGCCGCGAGGTAGCCCATCATGCGGAGGCCGAACAGCAGCGGCTCCAGCGCGTCCTCCGCGCGGGCCACGACCTGGGCCAGCTCCTTCCGCGTGCGCCGGCCCGTGCGCGCGAGCTCTTCCAGGATCACGCGCTCGTCGTTGTCGAGGGTCTGGAAGTCCACGGAGAAGAAGTTCGACACCATCTCGTCCGCCGCCACCTGGTCGAGCGTGGTCGTGAGGTCCCGGCTCTCGAATAGCCGGCTCGCGATGAGCTGGAGGAGGAAGGGATGGTTGGCCGTGCGCTCCATGACCTCGCCGATCTCCTCGCGCGAGAACCGGCCGCGGGCGAGCAGCGCCTGGCCCTCGTCGGCGGAGAGCGGCGTGAGGTAGACGGGAGGAATGAAGCCCTGGAGAAAGGGCGAGGTCGCGAAGTCGTTGCGCTCGTCGATGCGGGCGAGGCGCTTGGTGGAGGTCAGGACGGTGCGGACCTCGGGACCCTTGTGGAACACCCGGCGCAGCCGGGGGAGCACGGCCGCGTCGGCCCGGGCCACGGTCAGGAATTCCTCGGCCTCGTCCACGAGGAGGAGAAGCCGCCAGCCGCTCTTCACCGTGCGCCGCACGAGCGTCGTGAGCATGTCGGCCGCGGCCAGGCCCTCCAGGTCCTCCACCGAGATGTCGGTCGCGCGGCGGAAGCCCTCGCTGTCCTCGACGCTGCCCAGCAGCCCGTCGGCCAGCCCGCGGACGTCGCCGCTGCCCTGCAGGTCCCAGTAAAGGGGCACGTACGGCGTCTGGGCGCTCTGCTGGACCCGGTACTCCAGCTCCTTCAGCAGGCTCGTCTTCCCCAACCGCCGCGCGCCCACCACCCACAGCGAATCGCGCTCGCCTTCGAGGAGGTCGCGCAGCAGGCCGGAGCGGCCGAAGAAGTTGTCGGCCCGCACCCAGCTTCCGGCGATGAACGGGTTACGCACTCAATTCACAAAAGGGCTTGCGCCGTTGGAGCGCCCGCAGGGAGCGCCATCCTTGCCGCCGGAGCGCGATCCACTCGCGCGACGGCGGAATCTCGATGGAAGTGCGCTCCCGAGGACGCGGAGTTCAGGCGTGACGCTTCCGGTCGGTGGTCGGCGTCACGCCGCGTTTGATTCATGGATCTGCTAGTCTGCCACATCAAGCCGAGGCGTGCGCGGCCAGCGTGGGCTCCTCGGCGGAGCGCCCCTCGAACCGCACCACGTCCCGAACGGCGTCCACGTCGGCGGGGGTGACGGTCGTGCGGCCTTGCTCCAGCATGCGGTTCACGGCGTGGATGCAGAACTTCTGGATGACGTAGGGCTTGAGCTGGCTGCCGGCGAGGATGCCCTCTACCGCTTCTCCCTCGAAGCGGAAGACCCCCTCCACCGGCTCCTTGATCAGGGCCTCGGCCTCCTCGCGGGTGAAGGCGGTGAGCTCGATCTCGTCGAAGAAGTTGTACCAGGGGCTTCCTTCGCTCGTCCACACCCGCTTGATCCCGACGCCGCTCATGATGGCGACCAGGTGCTCGGAGAAGGTCTTCATGAAGATGCTGCGCAGGCGCTGGTTGATCCTCTCCGAGTAGTCGTTGAGCACGTCCACCTCGTCGATCAGCAGGGCCAGCTTCACCCGTCTGGCGGTGCGCCCCTTCAGCTCCTCGATGATGCGCTGCAGGTCGTGGCTGAAGTCGCGGCCCTCGTAGGCCTCGTCGTCGACCCGGAAGCGAAGCGTCCCGACGGTCGCCGGGGACAGGGCGAGGGAGTCCACGACGTCGGACATGACCGCGTGAAAGAAGGCCTGCTCCGGCACGCCCTGCAGGTCCGTGAAGATGGGAAAGAACTGGTACTCGGTCCCCTCGTCGACCTCCAGCGCCTTCTTCAGGTGATAGAGGAACGTCGTCTTCCCGATGCGCCTCTCGCCCGTGATCATCAGGCTGTTGTGGTGGAGGACGTTGAGGATGCGCGTCAGCAGCTTGCGGCGCCCGAAGAACATGTTGTCGTCCATGACCGGCGCGCCGGCGATGTAGGGGTTGAAGCGTCGCCGCACCGCCCGCCGTCGCCGGGCGTGCTGCACGGCCAGGCCGACGCCCAGCAAGCCGAGGGCCGCCGCCCCCGCCGAGGGCAGGAACGCCTTCGTCTCGTAGAACCGGAGCCGCCGGGTGACGTCGAAAGTGGCGACGGCGGGCGTCTCCGCGGTGTCGACCGCCGTCACGCTGACCTGGTGGTGGCCGGGCAGGAGCTGGAAATCGCCATCGATCTTCTGGGTCCGCGGGAAGGCACCCGTTTCCCGGTCCAGAGGCAGCTCCTGCTGGCGCACGAGCTGGCCGTCGAGCCGGTACTCCAGTCGCACGAGGCCACGGTCATCGGTGGCCACGCCGAAGACGGCCAGCCGCGACCCTTCCATCTCCGGCCCCGGCATCTGCGCGAACGTGAGCACGGGCTTCTGGTTGGGGAAGATCTTCTCGTAGACGGCGTCGGCCGTCATGCGCTCGGCGTACCGCGACCTTTCCTTGGCCCGCTCGTTGCCGGGGTCGAGCGCGAGGACGCTGCCGAGCTTGACCCACGCCTGGGGGAACTGGCGGTTGGTCAGCAGCGCCTCGGCTTCGGCGAGGAGAGCGTCGGTGCTTGCGCGTAGCTGCTTCTGCTCGCGCATCCCTTTGAGGATGCGACTGGCCTCGCTCAAGAGCCGGCCGGCCTCGGCGTTGTCGGGATCGGCGGCCGCCTCGGAGAGCGGCTGCCGGGCCTCGTCGTACTTGCCGGCCTGGAAGAGTGCCTTGCCACGCTCGAAGGCGGCCTGCCGGGCCTGCCGCGTCGTGGACGCCAGGATCTGGGCCTCGGCCTGCGCCTTGCCGTCGGCGGCGCGCACGTTCTTGGCGTCGAGGTCCAGGACACCCTCGAACTTCATCCTGGCCTCGGCGCCCTTGCCCGCGTCGAGGAGCTGCTGGCCCTCGGCCAACTCCCTTTCGATCCGCTCGGCCCGCGCCGCCCGCGCCGCCGCGTCCGCTCGCTCCGTCATCTCAGCCCGGATCTTCTTCATGCTTTCCGCGATGTCGCGGTGGGTCGCGGGGTCGATCTCCTCGGCCGCCTTCTGGGCCTGGATCAGCGGGACCAGGGCCTCTTCGAGCTTGCCCTGACGGTGGAGCTCGTCACCCTCGCGGCGGAGGCGCTGCACCTCCTCCAGGAGCCGGCGCGCGTTCCTCTCCTTTTCGGCCGCCGCCGCATCGTCGATCGCCTTCTTCGCTTCCGCGCGCAGCCGGCCGAGCTCCGAGTAGAGCCCCTTCTTCTTCTGGATGGCCCCCTGCTTCTCTTCCGCCTCGAACGCCTGCAGCGCCGCCTTGAAGTTCCCCGTCTTCACGTGGCAGACGCCCTCGTAGTAATGGGGGACGTAGTCGATGAAGACGAGGCCGTAGGGACGCACCTCCAGGTCCGACTTGGGCTTCAGGCGGCGGGCCTGGGCGAGGTTGGCCAGCGCTTCCTTGCACCGGCCGCTGTCCACCTGCTGCTTGGCGTCCTCGTAGTAGTCGAACCAGTCCTTCACGGCCCAGGCGGGGCCGGCAAGGAGGACCAGGATCAGGGCCAGGGGACCCCTTCGAAGGGCCATGGGCCAGTCTAGCAAAATGGCAAAGGCCCGGGGATGCGCTAGTTTTCGTCGCGAGATCAACGACTTGACGCGACGAAAACTAATGGAACCCGCAGAACGCCCTCTCTTCGCGGCGCGAATGCACCGCTTTAGTTTCTGTCGCGGCCCGTCGTGGGTGTCCGCGACAGAAACTAGCTACTTCTCGTACATGGCAGCGATCAAGGCTCCGCGGGCGGTGGCGGTCAGCGGGTCTCCCGCCAGCCGGACGCCCGAGATCTCGACCGGCAGGTGCTGGCCCTTCAGCGAGCGCTCGAAGAGCTCCTTGAACCCGCGCGGCTTGGCGGTTCCGCCCGCGATCACGATCGGCAGCGGCCGGTCGGTCTTGGGCATCTTCTCCGCGCGCGAGATCGCGCGCCGGAGCGCGTCGACGAGGCTCTCAACGAGGTCCTCGTAGTAGATGTGTATCGCCTTTTCGGTCTTGTCCTTCGGCGCGCGGCTGAGGTCGAGCCCCTCTTCCTTGATCGCCTTGATGCGGGTGGAGCTCTCGCCCACGACCGAGCCCACGGCGTGGTCGATGTAGTCGCCGCCCTTGGCGATGCTGAACATGATCGAGGGAATCGACAGGAAGGCGAGGGTGCCGTTGCACATCCCCCCGCCGCAGGAGAGGCCGATACCGGTGAAGTTGTTGTCCTCCAGCTCCGAGAAGATGACGGCCAGGCCCTCGTTGATGGCCACCGCCTTGTAGCCCATCCCCTCGAAGTGGCGGCGCAGCGTGGCCTCGTGGTAGGTCAGCTCCGCCTCCTTGCCGGCGGGGGCGGCGGGCACCGAGAAAGCCAGGATCTCGCCCTGCGTCTTCGCCTTGGGGAGCAGGCTCTGGATGATCGCTTCCAGCACGGGCAGCGCCATCTTCTCGCGCGGGTTGATGAGGCCGTCGGCCATGGGCCGGCGCACGTCCGCGTTGAACATGTTCGCGAACTTCTCGGTCGCGGTGGCGAAGACGACGAGCTCGTCACCCTCGCGGAAGTAGGAGATGTCGTTCTGGCCGAGGATCGTCTCCGTGAAGCGCGAGTAGGGGACGGGGATGAAGGCGTTGAGCTGCGAGGCCGTCTCGATCCCCTTCGCCCGCTTGCGCGCGGCCACCACCTTGCTGGTGCCGACATCGATGCCGGCGGGGGCGGCCCCCGCCTTCTCCATGTCGTCGAGCCGGTCTTCGACCTCCTGGGCCACCTTCCACAGATGGTCCTTGCGTTCCTCCATGCTCCTATCCTCCTGCCGGACCCACCCGGTCCGGCTCCGCCCCGCTAGGGGCCGCGTCGGCCTCGTCGGACTGGCTCTGCTCGCTCAGCCAGCGGTCATAGACCTGCTGGCGCTCGCGGCGGAGATCCTCCACGCTGCGACCCGCCTTCGCCGCTTCGTCGGCCAGCGCGCGCTCCGCCTCGCGCACGCCCGCCCACGGCTCGCCCATGACCTTGAGGAAGTCCTCGTCGTATCCGAAGCCGAAGAGCGCCACCGCCGGCGCCGGCCGCGAGTACTGGTCGGGCAGGCCGAAGGCCTCGAAGGGGAAGCCACGGGCCCAGTCGACATGATGTCCGATCAGATGCTTCTTGGGGTTCACGCTCGTGAGGCCGTGGGCGACGCACATGTCGGCCGCGATGTCCCACCGCCCGCGCAGGTAGTCCGACAGGTTCCGCCCGGCCAGGAATTGGGCCTGGGTGATGGGCAGCGCCTGCCCGCCCTCCCAGCGCGTCTCGAAAGAGATCCCGAGGAAGGCGCTGTTGAGGCTCAGGTACACGTCGTCGCCGCGGGTCCACACGGAGTGGCCCGCGTGGTTCGCCTTCGTCTCCTCGTCCACGACTCGATAGACACGTCCGAAACGGTCGATCAGGTAGTTGTAGAGACGGTTCCGCTGCACGTAGCGGAGCAGTCGCTGGGTGCCGCCGCGCAGCGTGTCGTTGTACGAGGCCTCGAGCGGCCAGACGTCGCTCTCGGTCGTGTGGAACAGAATGCCGGTCGGGCGGCTCTGCGTCGGCCCGCGCTGCCCGGTCGTGCGGTTGACGACCCGGAACCGCCGCGGCTCGCCGGTCACCTCGTAGGTGTTCTCGATGCGGAGGCCGTTGCTGTACTGTTCGTAACCGGCGCCCATCTCCACGAGCCACACGGAGGCCGGCGCGACCCCGGCCCGCGGCGGGACCGTCACCGGCGCCGGCGCCGACGAGCCCGGAACCGAGGCCAGCACCGGGTCCGTGCTCGGCCGCGCGTGGCGGTAGGCGGTCGAGCCCACCGCGAAGACCACGACGAGTGCGGCGATTCCCATCACCAGGCGGCCGGCGGCCAGGAGCAGGGTCAACGCGGCCGCGGCGCGAGTGATGACCGTCTTGCGCGGTGCCCCCGGCGCGAACTCGGCCACCGACTTCCTGGCCGACAGCCCTCGCAGGCTTTCGAAGCTGGCCCAGCGGTAGAGGACCCGGCGCGCGCGTCCGGAGGGAACGCCCTCGACCGGCGCGACTCGCGAATAGTCCCGCAGGGAGGTACGGAGGAAGCGGAGCTTGGCGACGGGGTCGTGGATCTCCCGGCTCACGGCCTCCACCGCCTCGACGTATTCCTTCGTTCGGGCGGCGGTGCCGCTCGCGGAATCGTTCCTCGCTCCTCCTCCCAAGGCTTTCAATGCGCGGCGATTATAGGCCCAGGAGTCCGTCCGGGCAAACGCGGAGACGGACTCCTAAAGAGGCCCTTCGGGCCGCCAGAGGACATAACGTGGGTACGCTCTTCAGGGTCTCTTTTTTAGGAGCGCGTCCTCCACGATTACCGGGACGCGCTCCTAACCTCCCAAGAGGGGTCGCGGGAAGAGCGCCGCGGCGCGGGAAGAGCGCAGGTAAGGGAAGAGCAGAGCGCAGGAGGGGACCTCGTAGAGGCTTTCCCAGACGACCAAGTCGGGGAAACGCACCGGGGCATCCGCGAAAGCCAGGCCGAGGACGATTGCGTTCGTGGTGAGCACCGCCAGGCAATAAACCATGGCGATCGAGCGGCAGAGCGCGATACGACGCCACAGTCCCCAGGCCAGCAGCGCGCTCAGCAGCGCGCGTCCGACGGCGCCCCACAGGGGCCAGAACGCGAGCGGTCGCGGCAGGTCGTGGACCGCGGCCCCCAGGTGCAGCAACCCGCCCAGCGCGAAGAACGCTGCGGTCACCCACACGCCCGTGGGCACGCCTTGTCGCTCGCCCATGCCGCGGCCCGGATTATAGGCTCTTGAGAGGGCTCCCCCCGGGGCCTAGAATGAAACGCTGGACCAGGGCAGGGGAGCGTTCGCGAGGTCGATGGAAAGGGCGCGGGAAGGCAAGGGACGGCGGGCGCCGCGGCTGGCCGTCCAGCTGCCGGGCTCGCTCGTCAGCCGCAAGGCAAGGCCGATCACCATCGTGGACCTGAGCCTCACGGGCTGCCTCGTACGTTGCGAGGCCGCCCTCGATACGGACCAGGTCCTGGACCTGCGCACCGAGCTCGGCCCGGCCCCATTCACGGCGAAGGTGCGCGTGACGGAATCCTATCTGGACGGGTCCACCGGCTCGGGCGCCCCGCCGAGCTACCTCGCCGGACTGGCGTTCCTCGGCCTGCAGGCCCAGGAGGCGGCGCGACTGCGCAGCTTCCTTGACGACGAGAGGAAAAGGCGCAGTGCGGACCCGCCCGCTCGCTGAGCTGTCCGCCCGCGACCTCCGGCCCCTGCTGGTCGAGGAATCCGACCACTGGGCCGGCGAGCTGCTCTGGGACTACGCCGACGTGTCGGCGGCGGTGGCCAGCGGCCTCGAGCGCGGGGCCCTCAGCGGCCTCGTCCTGCAAGACGGCCCGCGCTGCGTGGCCTACTGCTACTACATGCTCGACGGCGGACGGGCGATCGTGGGGTCGGTCTTCGCCTGCGAGAGCTTCCGGGGCCGTCGCGTCGAAGAAGGGCTGCTGCGCGAGGTGCTCGCGGAGGCCCAGGGACACGAGGGCCACGAGCGCGTCGAGTGCCAGACGCTGTTCTCCACCGCCGACTCGGCCGACGACCTCTTCACCCGCGCGGGCTTCGAGAGCCGCTCGCGCCACTACCTCGTCCGTTCTCTCGCCGAGCGAGTCGAGACCGCGCCGCACTCCTGGCGGCTGCGGCCGGTGCGGCGGGAAGACCTCGCGACCGCCGCGCACATCATCCACCGGAGCCACCAGGGCAGTCTGGACGCCGCCCTGAACCTCACCTATGCCACTCCGGCCTTCTGCCGCGGCTTCGTCGAGACGTTGGTGCTACGCGCGGGCTGCGGGCGCTTCGACCAGGAGGCCTCGGTCATCGCCGAGGGCCCGGAGGGTCCGGTGGGCGTGCTGCTGGCGAGCCATCTCTCGCGCAGCAACGGGCACGTCTGCCAGGTGTCGGTGGCGCCCGCCGGCCAGGGCCGCGGGGTGGGGGCGGCCCTCATGACCGGCGCCCTCAGCGCGTTTCGACGGCAGGGGCTCGAGACCGCCAGCCTGTCGGTGACCCTCGACAACCAGCGCGCGTACCGCCTCTACGAGCGCCTCGGCTTCCGCCTCCGCAAGCGATTCGCCGCCCACGCCTGGGTCCGCCCCCCCGCGCGCATCGACCTTCCCGCATGATCGTTCCCCTCCTGGTGTTGCTGGCGGCAACGCCGGCGTCCGCGACGCTCGTGCTGCCCCTCGATCCCGCCGACGCCGTGCCGGAGCAGGCGTGGGTGGGTCCGGCCGTGTCGGAGCTGCTGGCCCGCGGCCTCGCCATCGCCGGCGTGCCGGTGGCCGACCGCGGCGAGAGGCTCCAGGCCCAGGCCGCGCTCGAGCTGCCGCTCGTCAGCCTCACGCGCGCCACGTCGCTTCGGATCGCGGAGGCGCTGGGGGCCAGCCGTCTCGTCACCGGCAGCTATTCGATCCGAGGCGATCACCTGACGCTGTCCCTGCGCCTGCTGGACGCCGCGCGCGCGAGCCTGAGCAGCCCGATCGTCTCCTCCGGCCCTCTCGAGTCGCTGGCCGACATGTCCCACGCCCTCGCCTGGGATGTCGCGCTCGCCACCTCCACGCCGCCCGCGATCTCCCGCGAGTCGTTCGTCGCCGCGCGCGCGGCGGTTCCCTTCGCGGCGGTGCGGTCGTACGGGCGCGGCCTGGCCGCCCATCGCGCCTCCGCTCAGCTCCGGCTGGTCCGGGAGGCCCTCAACCTCGCGCCCCAGTTCCACGAGGCGCGACTGACGCTCGGCCAGCTTCTCTGGTCCGCGGGCGAGTTCTCGGCCGCTTACGAGATGCTGAAGCGCATCCCCGCGGACGCCCCGGAGTCGCGGCCGGCCCAGTTCCTTCAGGGGGTGGCCCTGCTCGAGATCGGCCGCTACCGGGAGGCGGCCGCGGTCTACCGCTCGCTGTCCATGGCGGAGACGAGCCCGGCCGTTCTGAACAACGAGGCTCTGGCCGTCCTGCGCAGCCCGGAGAAGGACGGCCGGGCCTCCGAGCTCCTGCGGCGCGCGGTCGATCTGGCGCCCGGACACGCCGACCTGCTCTTCAACCTGGGATGGGCGCTTCTCGTGGAAGGCGATGCGGAAGGGGCCGAGTTCTCGATGCGGGAGGTGGTGCGGCACGAGCCGCTAGACCCGCACGCGCGCGTCGTGCTGGCATGGGCCCTTCGCGGCAAGGAAGCTAACGGCCGAGGGGGTCAGGGGGACGCGGAGCGTCCTCCTGCTGAGCAGCGAGCGAGCGATCCACTCGCGAGCGAGCGACATGGGGGGGAGCGCGAACGCGCGCGGGGGGGTGCGTTGAGGACCCCACCCCCCCGAAATGACGAACGAAGCGAGGGATACATTCCCGAGCGAGCGTACGAGACGGCGTGGCGGGCGGTAGTGGCGCTGGCCCCGACGTACCAGGGGCTCACGAACCCCGACCTCACCCGGCGCTTCGAGCGGATCCTGCCCGCTGAGCGCCTGCTCGACCTGCACCGGGGCGGCCGCAGCGAAGCGGAGGTGGCGGCGGGGCTGGTCGGCAAGGCGCAGCGCCTCGTTCGTGCGGGGGACCTCACGGGCGCGCTGGCCGAGCTGACCCGCGCCGCGTACCTCGACCCGTATGCGACCGGGGTGCACGTGCAGCTCGCCCGCGTCCATCGCGCCCGCGGCGACCGCGAGCTCGCCCTCAACGAGCTGCGCATGGCCCTGTGGTCCCACGAGGACGCCGGCCTGCGGGCGGAGCTGGCGGCGGTGCTCAAGGAGGCGGGGCGGACGGCGGAGGCCCGGGTGGAAGCGCAAAAGGCGCTCAAGGCCGATCCGGGCAACGCGGCCGCGCGCAAGGTCCTCGAGTCGCCGTGAGCGGTCCGCGCCGGCGGGTATAATCGATTCATGCGTGCGTCGCCCCTTCTCGCTCTCCTGCTCCTGGCTCCGGTGGCCTCGGCGAGCGAGACGCCGCGCCCGGTACCGCGGCCGGGCCTGTCCTGGGCGGAGGCGGAGGCGCTCGACCGCAAGCTCGTGGAGATCGAGCAGCGACGCGCCGCCCCCGCCCGCCGGGGCAAGACGGAGACGGTGACGGTCACCCAGTCGGAGCTCAACTCCTACTTGAACCTGACCCTCGGCTCCAAGATCCCGAAGGAGGTGAAGGACCTCCAGGTGACGCTGGAGCACGAGCGGCTCCAGGCCACGGGCATGGTGGACCTCGACCAGGTGAAGTCGAAGGTCGCCACTTCCTCGTGGAATCCCCTCCTGCTCATGGGCGGGTTCGTACCCGTGCTGCTCCGGGGCCGTCTCGTGAACCGCGACGGCTTCGGCTCCATCATCTGGGAGGACGTGCGGGTCAACGCGTGGTCGGTGCCGATCAGCCTGCTCGAGGAGATGGTGGCCCGCTCCACCCGCAAGCCCGACAACCCCGAGGGCGTCGACATCAGCGCGCCCTTCCGCCTGCCGTACTCCGTACGCCGCGTACGCCTCGAACCGGGTCGGGCGTTCCTAGACTTTTAGACCCGATCGGACCCCGTACCCCCCCGAACTCACCAATAATCGGGGCGCGCATGTTCGACCTTGCGGGGCCGGTGCAATTCGTCAAGGGAATCGGTCCGCAGCGCGCGGAGGCGCTCGGCAAGGCCGGGGTCCGGACGGTGGAGGACCTCCTCTACCATCTCCCGCTCCGGTACGAGGATCGCCAACACTTCGCGCGCATCGCCGACCTGCGGCCCGGCATGAAGATCGCGGTGGCGGGGACGATCGCGGTGGCCGGACTTCGTCGCGCCCGCCGCATGTCCCTCTACGAGGTCCGGCTCGACGACGGCAACGGCCGACTGAAGGCCCTCTGGTTCAACCAGCCATTCCTCAAGGACACGCTGCAGCGGGGACGGCGGGTGGTGCTCTTCGGGGTCGTGGAGCGGGACTCCTACGGCGGCGCGGGGCTCATGATGTCGTCTCCGCAATGGGAGCTCGTCGAGGACGAGGACGTCCCCGGCGTCCACACGGGACGGATCGTGCCCGTGTACGAGAAACTCGGGCCTCTCTCGGGCAAGGCGCTGCGCCGCATCCTCCACCGCACGGCGGGGGAGATCCCCGACGACCTGGCCGACGCGATGCCGGACGACCTGCGCGCGCGCTTGCAAGTGATCGGGCGCGGCGAAGCGCTGAGGCGGCTCCACCGGCCGGGTCCGGAGGAGGACGTCGCCCTCCTCAACGCGGCGCGGGGCGAGGCCCACCGCCGCCTGATTCTCGAAGAGCTGTTCCTCTTCCAGCTCGGCCTGGCCCTGCGCCGGCGCGGCGTGCGCCAGCGCCGGAAGGGGATTGCCTTCGAGGTGACGGACCGCGCCCGGGACGCCGTCAAGCGCATCCTGCCCTTCCATCTCACCGCGGCGCAGAAGCGCGTGCTCCGAGAGATCGCCGAGGACATGAAGTCGGCTCACCCGATGAACCGGCTGGTGCAAGGCGACGTCGGCTGTGGCAAGACGATGGTCGCGCTGCTGTCGATCGTGATCGCGGTC
>Ga0210378_10000047_pt1 | contig 51526 bp, 78 predicted proteins | sample PLM1_60_b1redo_FD_155465 | JGI IMG/M metagenome (GOLD analysis project Ga0210378, IMG submission 155465) | Groundwater sediment microbial communities from an aquifer in East River, Colorado, USA - PLM1_60_b1 redo | ecosystem: Environmental > Terrestrial > Soil > Riparian zone | place: USA: East... | reverse complement strand
AAACAAGCTGAGGGTCGATGCCCTCTCGCGACCCGATGATGGCGACCTTCTCAGGCGTCGTCGCCCTCGCGGTCGAGCGGGCAGATCGGCCAATCCCATCGGACGTTCAGCCAGTCTGGGTCGCCCAGTTCTAGAGCCCTAAACACCGCTTCCCCGCTTGTCGTTGACATGCGGATAATGTCCCCGCTCCAGAATTCGGGGAGTCCTCTCAACGAACCTTCCAGAGCGAGAGGTCGTCGGTCACTCCGTCCTGGAGCATCGGGGCGCCGGGGTTCACATCCACTGGGGGCCGGCGCATCCCCATCAGCGCGTAGACCCAGTCGGGAGCGCCCTCCATCGAGGGCGGGCGCACCATCGTTCCCTGCTGCATCCCGTAGGGGTAAAAGCCGTACTGGGCCTTGAAGGCGTCCCAGGCCGCCCTTGACCAAGTCGGAGGGCCGGCGGCCTCGATCCCGACCGGCGCGACCCCAGACTCTCCCACGACCTGCTTGTCGTAGTCCATCTTGGCCCTCGCCATGAGGGCGCGCTTCTCGAGCGCGCGGTCGCTCAAAAGATCGCCTCCAACATGCGCTCGATCACGTCGATGATCCCGAGCAGCACGATGATGATGAGCGCCAACGCCGGGAAGCCCTCGACCTTGATCTTGTTGTCGTCGCTCATCCGCTCTCTGGCTCTAGGGCCTCGGAGAGCTTGTCGAGCGCCGTCTCGAACGCCTCATGAAGCCGGAGAAGCTGCTCTTTCTGAGCATTGCTGCGCTTGTCGGGGTCGTTGTCGAGCAGCGACGTGTAGTGCTCCAGCATGAGCCCGGTATCCAGGATCTCCGCCGCGATCTCATCGAGCCCAGCGTTCTCGGCTACTAGCCATGCGTCGAGCGTCTTGTCCTCGTGGTTGGTGAACTCTCGTGCATGGGAAAGCTTCAAGTCGGGCTGCGGCCCGAAGAGCTTTCTGAAGTAAGAAAACATCAAGTGCCCTCCTGTGCGAGTTTGGCGGCGCTGAGGAGCGCCTCGAGCTTCGGGATGGCCGTCTCGGCCTCCTCGAACGTCCAGGCGCCATCGGCGCCGAAGAGATGCAGATTCAGGTGCTTCCCGTCTCGCCGCACCACCAAGCCAGCGCCACACAGCTCAATCTGAGCGGAAAAGTCGCTGGAAATCCCCACATTCTGTGCGTCATCTCTCGCAGGTTCGATTCCTGCCAGGCGCGTTTTCCCTGCATATGAGTGCCTCGTGGCGGGATCAACGGAACTCATTCGTCGCTCACCTCTGTCCATGAACCGTCTGGGGTTGCATTGGTAACGACGACGACGGCGTTCTTCGAGTCGATCCCGCCGATCACGCGAGCGATGTGCTCCCAGTCCTCCCCCGTCCAGTGATAGACCTCATCCACAGTGATCCACCTGTTCTCTCGCACAGGCCAATGCTCGGGGTCGCCTGTTTTCGAGAAGGCCATCATTCGTCGCTCACCTCTCTCATCGTCGCCTCGAGCTGGCCGATGTCCCAGTCCGTGTAGGAGTCGCCCGTGACCTGGATCGAGGAGTGGCCGAGGAGCTTCTGAGCGGCCTTCAGGTTGCCCGTCTTGTCGAGCACGAGCTGACCGGCCGTGTGGCGGGCCTTGTGCATCTTCTCGCCCGAGGTCTGCCCCTTGGCGACGATGCCGGCAGCCTCGAGGCAGCGGTACCACCAGTTGTGGAGGCCGTGGGTGCCCATCGGGTCGTCGCGGTACTGCCAGCGCACCATCTTGGCGTCGCCTGTCTCGCGGTCGTAGCCCCGGAAGAGCATCTTCTCTCGGCAAAGGAGGTACTCCTGCGGCTTGGCCTCCCACTCCACGATGTAGCGCCCGAGGTCGTGCCAGAAGGCATCCTCTACGATGGGCAGCTCGCGCACCTTGGAGCCCTTGGTGAAGACGGTCAGGCGGCGGCGGTTGTGGTCGAAATGCTTGAACTGCACCTTCTGGAGAGCGCCCTTGCGGAGCCCGTAGACCAGGAGGAGCCTCAGGGCGACCCTATCTCGAAGAAGCCTAAGCGGGTCACCATCGCCCGCTTGTTCGGAGATGATGCGTTGCCGAACCTCACTGGAGAAGGAGGTTCGGTACACGTCCCTCTTTTTTCGCGGACGCAGCGGTAGCGCGGGATCACCGTGCAATTTGCTCTTCAGTACCGCCCACTTGAAGAACTCCTTGAGCATCGAGAGGTTCTTGTTGTAGGTGCGGTTTTCCGACTCCCCCCACTGGGCATCCATGAACTCCTCGAGGCGCTCTACGCCCACGGGGGGCTCGAAATCGGCGATCTCGAGGTCGGGAAAGGCTCGAGCGAGCTTGTCGAGGCAGGACTCGTAGGTGCGGTAGGTGGTCGGCTCTATCTGTCCGCGCTTCCAGCGCAGGTAGGCGCCGGCCTCTTGGCCGATGGGGAAGGCCCGGTAAGACTTGTCTTTCAACGCCTCGCGAACGATCCTAGCTGCTTCGGGGTAGGCCAGGCTCACTTCCCGAAACACCCCTTACAGGGGCGACCGAACTTCTTGACGTGCTTGGCGGGCAGCCAGGGCGTGTACTCGCTAATAGCCCGCCCACAGAGCGTGGTGTAACGCCCACGCACATCCCAGCGCTTAGCAGGCGCGTGGTACACCGGCTCGTCAAGCCAAGGCCGGAGGATGATCGCCCACATACTCATTGTGAGGGGCAGTATACAGATGCCGACCCCCCCGAGCTACGCGCACCTCGGGCAAAACCAGCCCCGGGCCCTCCATGTCCAGCCGCCGAGGTTGCCGAAGGCGTTGGTCGGGTGCGGGTCGGCGATGCGCTCGCACACGCAGCACACCTTCCGTAGCTGAGTCATAGCCACTCCACCCCGTGCTCAGCGAACCAGGCACGGTCTAGCTCGAGCTTCGCCTTGCCGGCGTCCTCCTCTAGCTGCCGGATCATCTCTTGAGAGAGGTCGTAGGCGCTGCGGAGATGCTCCACGGCCGCTTGGTACGCCTTACTGGCCTCAGCGAGCTTGTCGGACATCGAGGCTCCTGATCTCCGCCTTGGTGCGCTCGAAGGCGAGCCGGCGCTTGATCCGATCCTCGTAGAGGGCGCAGATGAGCGCCCCCGAGAGGAAACCGAAGAGGAGGCGCTCCACGGTCAATGCAGGTCGTCGGTCAGTGACCCGCCGTAGGAGCCCTTGCCGGTGTTGGCCGAGCCCTTGGCGTAGCGAAGGCCGCGCTGTACGTTGACAGCGGCGAGGGCGTTCGCATCGGCGGTCGCCTGTACGTCGTGCTCCCCGTAGGCGCGCCAGAGGACGCCCGAACGACCAGGCTCTCCGACGAGGTTCTTCTGGAGAATGGTCGTGTAGCGGGGGCTCTTCGTGGCCCCCTTGTCGATCTGGACTTTGACGAAGCCGGCCGAGAGTGCAGCTGCCTCGTTGGCGAAGTCAACGGCCATGGTTACCCCCTTTGGGTGATTGGCGTGCTGTTGAGTGAGGGCGATAGCTCTCCTGAATTGAATCTCGCCCTGTTCCGTTGTCGGTCGTGTCGCAGATGTTGGCCGGATGAGCTACCGCCGTGGTCTTGCGACTACTGGCCGTCGTGCTGTGGGGACGTGGAGCTTCTGGCGCCGATGTCGAACTTTGCGTTCTGGTGTCCGCTCGAGGCGGTGAGCACGCTCCTGGAAAGCCTCGGTACGACGGAAGAGGTAGGTCTGCCAGTTCAGCTTCGCGCCCGTAATGGGGTCTACAGGGCTCTGAGAGCGCTTGTGAGCCTTTCGGTGGTGATCGGAGGGGGTACGACTCACCTGGATGCTTAGAGCGGCAACCAGGGCCAGCGTGACCAGGGCGACGAGCTTGACCACCTAGATCAGCTCGAAGCCGAGGTGGGTCGTCAGGTAGGAGACTGCCACCCAGGCAAGACCGAGCAGGATCCAGAGGTAGGCCCGGTTCGGGAGTGCGCGGTGCTTCCATTTGAGGATGTAGTCCGTGTAGGTGGTGGTGGTCGGATCCTTGTCGAAGGCGTTGCGGAAGTCTACGCCGATCAGGGTGATGAGGGAGACGGCGATCACGCCCGAGAGGGTGATGTAGAGGTCGAGCCAGTTCATCGCCAGGGACAGTCGGAGGAGTGCTCGTCGGGTTGACCCGAATTGCAGGCGGGGCACTTGTAGTGCTGCTCGTGCCGGGGTCGCGCCACCGAGAAGAGGATGAAGATGGCGAGGATGACGTAGGCGATCTGGAGGGTCACACGAACTCCCACGTCCAGCAGGGGTAGTAGGAGAGGCCGCACCCGAACTCGTTGCCGTAGGACGATGTCCACTGCGAGCGGGTGTTGTAGTGCGCGTGGTACACGCAGCGCTCGTTGGGGGCGGGGGGGTGTAGCTGCGCGACCAGGCCGCTGATCTCTGGCCGGCAGTAGAAGTTGAACCCTCCGTCGCCTCCACCTTCTTGCGCGCCGGCGTAGGGGGCTACTGCCAGGCAGGAGAGGATCGTGAGCAGGAGGAGCAGACGGCGCATGGGTTCCCTTCGCTGATGAACGGGCGTTGGAGATGGGTCGCAATGTGGGGGGCCCCGGGGCGCGCGCGGCCGGAGTCCCGAGCTTCGGGGGGGTGGGGGGTCGCGCCTCTCTCAGTGTCACAAGCTCCGAAACAAAACCCCGCGTATTTCGAGGCTATCCCTTTATCTAAGCCAAAATAAAATTGTCACAATGTATGGGTGTGTGTGTGGGTGTGGGTGCTAGTACATGCACCATGTACCTACCACAATGTGCCCCTATGCAGGGGTATCTAGCAGCCAACCCCTTACTACACCCCTCTGTGCGGGGGTGAGCAGCTCCCAGATGTCCTGCCTCTGCGTCCCGTAGTAGTAGGCGTGGTTCTCCCTCAGCTCGCGGTTGGCGAGGACGTCGCCTTGCTTGGCCTTGCGCTCCAGCGCTAGACGGCGCTGCGCGTGGGGATCATCGGCAGCAGCTTCCCTTGCAGCTTTGTTAGCACGCCGTACCTCTACCGACTTCTTGCCCGCCTCAGACGCACTCATCCGCCCAAAGCGGTTCTCCCCTACCCGTTCCCCCTCTACCGTGTCCGTAGGCTCTGAGATCGCTTCCTGAGGGCTTACAGGGTCGCTCCTTAGGCCCGCACGCGCGACCTCGATGTCTGGATTGAAGTTCGTGGACATGGCCGGTATCACCCCAGATATTTGACGAGGAGGGATGGATGTGTATACACTGACACCCGAAGGCCCGACATACATGGGCAGGCCGCTCCCCTAGGTGTCACCAAGCGTGACGGCCGGAGAGTCGCCGGAGAGTGAGTCAGAGAGTCGGCCAGCTTGGCCGAGGATCAAGACTCCCGCCAGGTGCAAGCCGTGACGAGCGGAGGAACACACAAGCTAGACCCTTCGGGGGAGTATCAATTCAACCGAAGGGAGCAAGATATGTACCTGGACGCATCAGTAATCGTGGACGGGGCACTCGAAGAGGACGCACGCTTCCACGACTACCTGGTCTTCGAGGAATGGCTCAATGGAGTCGAGGAAGACGCGAATAGCCACGGCTACCTAACTGAGGTCTACACAATCGAGCACGACCACGAGGAGTCCGATGAGGAGTGCTCTTGTGCGCAGTACCTCACGGATCACCATCCATCCTACATCTACAACCAGGGCGAGTGATACTCGCCCGAAGGGTCTAGCTAACTCTCTTTCGGGGTGCGGCTGGCTACGGCTGGCCGTCCCCGTGAGGGGCCGAGAAATGAGGAAACATGATCCCAGCCACCATCGAGAACATGAGGAAGTACAAGCGAGAGAACCGCACCGTCGAGGGCGACGAGGGCACCATCACCATCCTCGCACGTCAGCCGGTCGCCTACAGTCCGAACACGGGTGAGCAGTACAGCGCCGATCCGGGCGACTACTGGAACGCCCCGGACGGATGGGTTATGACCGACTCTGAGGACGACGAGATGGTTCTCGTTTTCGAGTCCACGCGAATGATCGACGCAGACGAATACGACGGCTAACACCACACCGGCCCTTCACGGGGGCGCGATACCCGCGTCCTGGAAGGGAGATCAATGCAAACCTACAAGATCATCCGCTTCCGCTTCGAGGACAAGAACGCGGAAATGCGAGCGAAGCTTCGGGGTGGCCGTCCGGATGGACGGGTGTTGCCAGTAAAGACCGGCCTCACACTCGAAGAGGCGCAAGCCCACTGTCAACGTGAGGACACTCACGGCGATGGCTGGTTCGATGGGTACGAGGCCGAGTGATGAAGGTCTACTCGGACACCATCACTCGTATGGACATTGAGCACGCCGTCGCACCTATCGAGGACGTGTACGTCGAGGACTTCCGGGCCTTCTCGCCTCGCAAGGGCGGGAACGGCTACGAGCTTTTCCTGTACGGCGCGGGTGAGCGTCACAAGCGGCGTTCGGCCCATGCCCCTATCGGCGGCCGCAGCGAATCAATGGCCGCGACCTGGACGGACTTCGGCGTGATGATCGCCGCTCTGTTCAAGATCGACCCTCGAGCCGAGATCGCTTTCTACAACGGCGTCGGAGAGTTCATCGCCGAGACAGAGCGAGCAACCGAGAGCTACCGCTCTAGGAATGAGGCACCATGGCTCGCCGACACAGAGCTTCACCACAAGGCACGCCTTGAGGCATTGCGGGCCGAGCTACGAGCGGAACAAATCAGCTATGGCGAGCTAGCTGAGTTGCAAGGGCTGGCCGAGCATATTGATCCCGGCGACATCGAGCTACTTGAGGCCGCTGGAGTACCAGAGTGATGGCCCAGGAGATCGCGCCTACCGGCTCACGCTGGTACGCGTGGGGGCACCATTGGAGGGTGATCGGACAGGGAACGAGGGACGGCGAACCGGCCGTCCGTCTGAAGAAGATCATCACCGGCCGCACCACGCGGGCCAGATACGACCGGCCTACTGTGATAACGCGGCTACTCGACCGCTACGGCACGAGAAAGGAAACCTGAGAGGGCGCCGTTGCCGCTCTCTGCCTAGGTGGCAGGGGGCGGGAGCTGCAATCCCGTAGCTCTGGAAAGGAGAGAAATGGATCAATCCCGATACGAAACAACAGCATCCGAGCTGGCCGAGGGTGCAGAGCAGCTACGGCGACGGGCAGCCATCGGCGACCGCTGCATGGCGCTCGCCCACGATGGCCCGTGGACGGCCCTAGGATGGGTTGAAGGCGAGGATCGCGAAACTGCGGCGTCCGATGCTGTCTCGGACATTCTGACGGCCCTGTTCGGGCCAGCCGGGACGGACAGCATAGGGAACGGCATCACACTCGACCCGTTCGCTCTGAACGAGGCTCGACGAGTCGCAGAGAACGCGCTCCGTTCTTACGAGGGCGACGCGGAGGACTACTGCCGTGAGCCGCAACCAGGAGAGTACGGCTACCTGGAACCTAACTGAGAGAGAAGGGTGTTCCTCCGCTCAGTCCCGCGCGTGCCTGCGCCAGTACTTTGTTGCCTGGGCTCGACGGGTACGCAACGAGCTTGCCGGCGCACCACGGCGGTAAAAGCGACGGGCACCGCCCAGGCTCATCAGGTCAGGGTGCCAGCGCATGATCCCCTGCTCGTCCATGTCGCGCAGCTCGTCGATGCGATTGAGCGCCTTCTCCTCCTCGGCGCTTCCTGAGGCCACCTTAGGAGCTTGACGGGTACGATCCCAGTGGGCTTCGCGCTCGAGGTCTGACAGCTCAGCCGGGTGCATGTATTCCCTCGAATCTTTGACAAGGCTGTATAGCCTGTATTAGTGTATACAGCCTGAGAGGAGGTGAACAACACAATGTCAATCAAGCCGAGCTGCCCCAACTGTGGCAAACAGATAGAGCTGTTTGGGCCGAGCGACTTGAAGGATGTGTTCGGCATCGGGCCGAACGCACTTCAACATGCTCGCGAGAGGGGCGTCCTCCCTCAGCCCTGGCTTCACTTGAACAACCGGAACCTGTGGCTCCGCGCAGACATCGAGAGCTTCGTCTCTGAGCGGGGACGGAAGAAGGTCGAGTCCACTGTCAAAGACTTGATGAACGCGCTCTCAGGGCTTCCAGAAGTCGAACGAGAGGAAGCGATCAAGTTGCTGCGAGAGGCTAAGTAAGCGGACAAGCAGCGGCCCGGGTCAGGGCGGGCCGTAGCTCCGCAGCTCAGAAGCGTAGCGGTGGCACCGGACGAATGCGCCGACCACGGGCACGCTCGTACTCCGCCGCGTGTTGGCAGGCACTCATCAACGGCCCTGGGTACTTGTGGTAGCCGAAGAGACGGGAGACGAGCATCTCCTTCTCTGCCCGCCTTGAGTGCGAGTAGGAGCCGCTGGGCTCGTTGCCCAGCTCGCGAGGTTTGTAGGCGCGCATCGTGCGGCCCTCGATCTCCACTCGCCTCACTGTGGCACCCGAGCAATGCTGCCTGGCACGATCAGCGCCAGTAGGCGCAGGCCCTCGGGACTACGGGCCCGGAAGCCGGGAAGCGAGAGCTTGATCGACTGAAGAGTGAAGAGGATCTTCCCGAGCGTCCGGTGGCGATTCCTCACCATCCGGAACTGACGAGTCTGAGGATCCTCTGCTAAGTCTGTGCCGGCACGTACCGACGCGAGCTGCTCGAGCCTGGCGATCTCCTCGTCCAGGCGAGCGCCCCCGAGAACGACGGGCACCTCTCTGGTCACGCTGCCCCTGATGTCGAACGTGTAGGGGTCGATTCCCTCCTCGCCGGCAGCGCAACGCCGCCAGCCGGTGTTGTCGCAGGCCAGGCAGAGGTCGCCCTGGCGCCACTGACGACGGTGCTCACACGGTCGGTGGGCTGGAGCTGGGTCAAACCCCTCCCCCTCTGCGGAGCCTTCGGAACGTCCGTGTGTGCGGGCGTAGAGGTCGTCCAGATACTCGAACCAGCCGGCGATCTTGGTCGCCCTGTCCTTGAGCTGGTCGGGTGGATATCCCCCGCCCCCTTGGTTCTCGACGCTCTCCATACCCCCACCCGACGTGGTTACCTAACTACTTACCTAGTCTGTAGTTCTCTTAGGAGAGTAAGCATAGCAATGGCACCCCCCCCCGAACACATAGAGTGAAATTCTCGGGGGGGACACCATCTGTATACTTCCCCTGCCGCAACACACAAGCACAACGAAGGGAGAGCACAGAGTGCAAGACATGGACACCCATGTCCTCAAGGTCGAGGGCAAGAAGACCCGCACGAACAGGGATCTGTACTACGTCTCGCTGGGGGATGGCAACGACTACTCGACGTTCGAGTTCGCGATTGCCAGCAAGGCACAGCAGCTCATGGGCCAGCCTGTCACGGCCAGAGTGTCGTTCAAGGATCAGTACAAGAACCTCGAAGACATCGCTGCTCAGGGTCAGCTCGCGCCTCTAGCGCTGCCAGGTGGGACACCACTAGGTGGTGTGCCGTCGCAGTCAACCTTCGGCCCCCCCGCCGTGATGTCCAGCGCCAACAACGGGTCGATCCCGATGCAGGGAGACAAGCAGGAGTCGATCAACACACAGAGCGCGATCAAGCAGGCCACGACGCTCGTCGCTTCGCTCTTCCAGGGCGCCGGCCCAGAGGCCGCACCAGAAGCGCGTGAGCTGGTCAAGGAGATCGCTCGAGAGTACTTCGCCATCTTCTCGGGTGCGCCGTCGTCAGCTCCTCAGACCGTTGACCAGGTCGCAGCCACAGTCAACGCAGAGATGCCGGGAGCGGTCGCTGTCGGGGCTATGGAGAACGCGCCACAGTGGTAGAGACTTCACACGAGCAGGCGGGCTCTTCACCCGCCACTGAGCAGACCTATGTGGACTCGACGACCCCGAGCGGTCTAGAGATCCGCTACCACTGGGAGCCGAAGCGGAAGTACGAGCTTCGCTACCCGGTCGGTGCCCCCGCTCTCTATCCGGGGCAGGAGTACCAGATCGACTGGCTCGAGGTTCCTTCCGTCACCACGATCACGGATCTATCGAAGGACTCGGGGCCCCTAATCTGGTGGGGGATGACGGTCGGAGTGGCCGGTGTGCTCGAGCTGTACCAGCGAGAGATCCTTAGGCCCACCGAGATCAGTGGTGTTGGCATGGTGCTCGCTACGCCTGGCCCTGTGGGTATCGGCGTGGCAGGGCTGGTCGTGGCCGGCCAAGAGCAGATCGTCAAGCTGCTGAAGCGCGAGAAGCTCACGACGAACCACGTCAAGAGCACAGCCGGCGACAGGGGCACGAGCTGTCACGACGCCCTCGATCTATGGATGAGGGAGGGGCACAAGCCCGACCCCGCGATGTTCCCCCCTGAGGAGCGTGGCTACATACTCGGCCTGCTCGAGTTCATCCGCGATCTGGAGGTCGGCGGAGTAGAGCCCCTCGACTGTGAGGTCATGGTCGGCTCGCTCGAGCACGGATATGCCGGTCGCTACGACGTGCGCTTCAAGACGAACAAGGAGTGTGCCGTCGTCAAGCGGGTGACGCCGAAGCGGGGCCGGCAGTACGCCAAGCTGGCACCGGGGCGCTTCCTCGGCGACCTGAAGACCTCCAAGGGGGTCTACCCCGAGTCTCACTTCCGCCAGCTCGAGGCATATGAGGGGGCCTCGGTCGAATCAGGCTACGAGCCTACCGACTACCGGGGGATCATTCATGTACACCCTGGGGATCCAGGGGACGACAAGATGCCGTCAGAGCCCTTCTACGAGTTCGTGCGCTCGACGGCCACCCTCGAGGACTTCCTCTGCCTGCTCGAGTTGCATCGCAGCAACCTGCGTATCAAGGGCAAGGCGTGAGCGCGTTTCTCTACACGCTCTTTTGGATGCTCCTCCTTGTCTATCCGTTCGGAGCGCCCGTTTGGGCTGCCCTCGCCTTCAGCCTCATGTTCAGACGTCTCCTTGAAATCCACGAAGGCAAAGCATGAGCGCCGTTCTGTTTTGGGCGTTCGTGGTCGTGCTCTTCGTCTTGCTGGTCGCCTTCGTGGTGCTCTTCGTAGCCATGACCATCGTGACCATCAAGGACATGTGGGAGGAGATCTGGCGCTGATGAGTTGGCCGGACATCCTAGTCCCGTTCTACGGGTTGGCGTGCTACTTCCTCGGAGTGTGGAGGGGGACACGGCTCTGATGCCCCTACAAGCCCCTCATTCGGCTTCTAAGGGCATGGTCGCCCTTCCCCTGACCCAGGAGTCGGAACAGTACGGACGACGCCTTAAAGGGCGTTACGACAAGAAGGGCATCAAGGACGCCTTCACGAGCAAGCGTACCGACAAGCGCTGGACAGGTCACGCTGTCGAGTACGAGCTGCATCAGTGGTTCAAGAGAGAGGGAATCCCCCACCACTGGTATGACGATGGGGCTGCGAGCAAGGTGAGCGAGGACTTCGCCCTTGGCGAGCCCCCAGAGCTAAAGCTGGCCGTGAAGGCCAACAGCGGAGACGGCCCTCGTGGGGACTTCGTGTTCATCGTGCAGGAGCACCATGCCCGCAAGCTGGGGCACGGGATCCTCTTCTGCATCGTGCAGGTCAGGGCTCGACAGATCTGGCTGGCCGGCTACATGGACGCAGAGGTGTTCCGCTCGAGAGCTGACAAGTTCGACAGGGGGGAGACGATTCCTCACCTGGGCCGTCCCGCCGAGTATCCATGCCGGACGATCAGGGCTGATGCCCTGGAGCCGGCGGAGAGGTTCGTAGACATGGTTAGGAGGACGTTGTGAAAAGACGAATCGTGATCGAGGAGGAGCACGGGATCTACACCCTGCGCGACGGCTACGGGGTCAAGCTGGAGCACGGCGTAACGATGGAAGCGCTGCTCCGCAAGTCTGCCATGAAGCTCGGGGTGATCGAGTTCGCCAACGAGCTGGAGATCCGCTCCACCTTCGAGGCTGCCGATCTGTTCGACGCCTTGCTCGGCAAGAAGACCGAGCTGCCGGCGAGCGGGGATCAGGGAGTGGCGAGCGGATGAAGCTCTGGCCGTCGTACCCGCGTCCTGTGTCGGAGACGGAAACACACGCGCAGCTTCTTCGGCTCATCGCTATCGCTATCAGGAAGCAGAAGCCAGAGATCCTCGAGGACATGGCCGACAAGTTCGACGCGGTTGTGGCGAAGCGATGACCGCTCTCAAGCCCATCGAGAACACCACGCACGTCAGAGGAGTGGCCGCCAAGCGCTACCCGCCCAACGAGGTGTGTGCTGTTCCGGGGTGCGACAAGCCGGCGGAGTCTTACCATCACATCTTCGGGCGCCCGCCGGGTGAGCACTCAGACTCGTGGTTCGTCACCCTCTACGAGGGGGGGCCGATCATCCCTCATGCCATCGGCCTCTGCGGGTCGGGCACCACGGGGCACCACGGAGACGTGGAGGAGCACCGGGCCTGGATCAAGCTCGAGGAGAGGGAATTCGTCTGGTATGAGCGAGAGAGGGTGCTCGACACCCCTGATCTTGCCGGCCCCTTCACAGAGTCGTGGGTGAGTGTTGGCCCCCTCGACCCTCAGCCAGCCAGGGGCGAGAAGCGCAAGAAGGTCAAGCGCTTCAAGGGTGCCGAGAAGCGGAAGCGCACAACTATCTCCATCCGTGTCCCGAAGGACGAGCAGGAGGATGGGGCCGGCCTCTGGGATGACCTGATGGAGCGAGTGTCAGAGCGCCTCGAACGTGAAGGGCTCGACGGCAGCCGCCCGCCCTACTACCTGCTCTCAGACGCTCTCAACGACTGGCTCAACGACTGGTTCAATGGCTGACGAGCCCGTCATCCCGCAGTCGCTACTCCTGATGAGCATGGCTCTCAGGGCGATGCAGACGCACAAACACGACCCCGAAGACACGCTCGCCTTGGCGATCACCCAGCGCGAGCTGGCGATCCTCACCTTCGGTATCTGGCTGGTCGCTCGCCTCTTCCCCGAGGTGTCACCCGGCACGCTCGAGCCCCTGCTCCATCGGGTGCAGGAGTTGGCCGAGGCACAGGAGTTCACCCTCGATGCGTAGCCCGGGCCGCCATGTGTATACTGGGTGCAGGGGATGAGCAAGGCCAGTCGAGAAAAAGGACAGCGGGGTGAGCGTGAGGTACGCGACCTTCTCCGTCAGTACGGCTTCCTAGCTGTGCGAGATGGGCGTCTATCGGCTGACCTCAGTCACGACGTGCCCGACGTACACTTCGAGGTCAAGCGCTGTGAGCGCCTGAGCCTGCCTGAGTGGACGCGACAGGCCGAGATGGATGCCAAGGAGGGGGAAGTCCCCGTGGTGGCTTACAGGCGCTCTCAGGAGCCCTGGAGGGCATCCGTGCCTCTGGACTTCCTCCTGGGTCTGCTGGTCGATAGGAAGTACGGCCTACGGTGATCCCCGACAACGACGAGATGGAGGAGCGCATGGATGCGATCAGGCTCAAGCAACTGCTAGGGGGCAAGCTCACCGAGCAGGAACTCATGTGCCTTCAGATCGAGCAGAACGGCTTTGGGTGCGCGGCGAAGGAGCGCAAGTAGTGCCGATCCCCTGCAAGCTCATCTCGCCCCTGGTCAAGAACTACTGCGACGCCAACGAGGTCAACTGGGGGCTGGGCGCCAGCGCTGTTCTGGCGGAAAGGGCGGGGGTAGCCGATTCTCTCGTGAGCAGCCTCGCTCAGGGCACCTATCGAAACAAGAACATTCACTTCGGCATAGCCGACCGGCTGCTCTGTGCGATGTACCTACCGCACCTCTGGTGGAGCGACCCCCTCAAGGAGCACTACTACGCCGAGAAGCTGTGGGATAGGGCCGGCCGTACCTGGAACGCCGGCCCCCGTGAGTGCTCTCACCCCGACTGCACCAACATCTACGACGGGTCGAGAAACAAGAAGTACTGCTCAGCCGAGTGCAGGAAAGCCTACAGCGCCCTGGCGCGCGTGGAGACGGGTGATCGTTCGCGGTGCAGGAATGGACATACCCGCACACCTAAGAACACGATCATCGAGCGGAACGGCGAGAAGACGCGAAAGCGCTGCAAGGACTGTCGCACCGCCGCTGAGCGCAAGAAGTACTGGAAGAAGAGGGTGGCGGCGTAGTGGTTCCTGGTATCGGCCCTCAGCCGGCCCTCGGCATGATCGTCGGAGAGGCCCCTGGGCGCGCAGAGGTCGCGAAGGGAGAGCCCTTCGTCGGGAAGTCGGGGAAGCTGCTCGACACTGTCCTGCGCTCCGTAGGCGTCTCGAGAGACGATGTCTACATCACGAACGTGGTCAAAGAGCTGCCCCTGGACTCGGAGGGCAAGATCCGCCGGCCTTACCCCGCAGAGATCGACGCCTGGAAGGAGATCCTCGAGGGAGAAATCCTGAGTACAGCCCCTACGGCGATCTTGGCACTGGGCAGAACGGCCTTTGAGGCTCTCACAGGAGCGAAGGGTGACTTCGCCTGGTCGGGCTCGCAGATCGGGAACGTCTACGGCGCCTGGCACCCGGCGTACCTACTGCGGCAGGGGTTCACGGGGCCGCTCTCGCATTGGACGGCGTCTGACACAGCTCTCGACTCGATGGAGGACTGGGTCTTTCAGATCCGCCAGTGGGCAAAGGCTGCCTGGTGATGCAGCCTAGGGTGCTGGATGACCGGGTGAAAGACCTGATGCGCCGCAAGCTCGAACAGGTCATCGAGATGTACGAACGCGGCGAGCCGCTATGGATCATCACGGGTTGTAGCTGGTCGGCAAGCGCAGAGGGTAAGACCCTCGTTGATGACAGGCTCGACATCACCATCAGGGACAGCTACCTGTGACCCTGGAAGCCTTCCTCGACATGCTCGACAGCGTCAGGCCGAGCGGTACGGGTGGATTTGAATTCATCGCCAAGTGCCCGGCGCACGATGACCGCAACCCGTCTCTCAGCATCACGGACGGGGAGGATCGGATCCTCTTCTACTGTCACGCCGGCTGCGAGCAGGGCGCCATCATGGCTGCCCTCCAGATCGGCTGGTCGGACACTTTCTACGACAACGAGTTCAGCAAGACCAGGGGAGAGCCTGAGGCCGAGTACTTCTACGTCGATGAGCAGGGCCAGGTGCTCTTCAAGTTCTGCCGCTACCCCGGCAAGGTCTTCGTGTCCTACCACCCGCAGGGCGGTATCTGGGTGCGCGGGCTCGAGGGGGTGCGGCGCGTGCTCTACCGGCTGCCTGAGGTGATCGCTGCCCAGAGTGTCTACATCGTGGAGGGGGAGAAGGACGTGGAGGCGCTGAGACGGGTCGGCAAGGCCGCCACTTGTAACCCTGGGGGCGCCGGCAAGGGCAAGTGGCTCGCGGACTACCCGCGCTACTTCGTCGGCAAGAGCGTCATCATCGTGCAAGACCTAGACGAGCCGGGACTCGAGCACGCCGCCTATGTCGCCTCAACCCTCGTAGGGATCGCTGAGAGCATCTGGATCGTCATGCCGGCCTACGGCAAAGACGCAGACGATCACCTGAAAGCCGGCTGGCGGCCAGATCAGCTCCGCGTCAAGGAGAGGGTGGCGTGAGCTATGCAACTGAGGGGCCATTCGTGAGAGATCCCGCCACAGCCATGCACTTCTACCACGACGAGTGGGTGTATAAGCGCCTCAGTGATCTGTCGATTCACGAAGAGCCCTTCGGCTACGCACACACCGACCGCTTTCCGAAGTGCTACCTCTCGGGCCCGATGACCGGCCTTCCTTATTTCAACTTCCACGCCTTCGAGGTCGTCGCCAAGCAGCTACGTGACGCCGGCTGGTTCGTCTACTCCCCGAGGGAGAACGACGCAGAGAAGGGAGTCGTGCCGAACGCTGAGGGCAAAATCACTGACGCTCTCCCCGCCTACAAGGATCTGATGAAGAAGGATCTCTGGCAGGTCTGTGACGCAGACGCTGTCTTCGTGATGCCTGGTTGGGAGTGGAGCGAGGGCTGCCGGCTCGAGGTGGATGTCGCGCATAGGGTGCGCGTACCCGTATACAGCTTCCCTGGGGTGCGAGAGATACCGGCTGAGCTGGTCGTACCGCATGAGTTCAGCTCGAGGCATCGCCCGCCAGAGGAGGACGTACAGGATCCTCCGGGCGACCGATACCCCTGGGCGTACCCCCTACAAAGCCCTGAGAGCCCGTCTAAGGCTCCCCCGCTGGATTTCGGGGATGAGTACAGGGGGCTGGATCCCGACACCGGAGGAGCGAAGGGACGCCGTCAGGCGACCTTCTCTCAGATGTCACTGTACGCCGACGTAGAGGTGGCGAAGGTGCATGGGTTCGGGGTAGCTAAGTACCCGGACGAGGCGACGTTCCCGAACTGGAGGAAGGGGATGCCCTGGAGCTGGTTCTACGACGCCCTCAGACGGCACATAGCCGGCTACTGGAGCGGAGAGGACATCAACCCTGAGTCAGGGCTCCTACACCTGGGACACGCGCGCTGGATGATCGACAGCCTGATCGAGTACTACTACCTGGGGATCGGGAATGACGACAGGCCGGCCAGCGTTAGGAAGAGCATGGAGGTACCTGATGCCCGGTAAGAGCGCGCGATATGTGGATGTGTGGAAGCGGCTTCCGCTCCCAGGAGTTTTGACTTCGACCGTTCCGATGCGGATTGTGATTCGTGTGGTGGCCGATGCCCGGTAAGAGCGCAGGTGAGGAGCGGGAGCGGGCGAGGCTTATTTGCTCGATGCTCAAGAGTGGCAACTTTGCAGCACAAGCCCAGGCCGCTGAAGCGGTTGTGCGCGCCGTGCAGGCTGAGGCCCAGGTCGAGCAACTAACCCAGGAGCGGGACAGCCTTCATGCGACATGGAAGGCGACCGAGCGGGAGCTAGTTGAAGCGAAGGAACAAGCCGGGCAGCGCATCAAGGAACTGGAAAGCACAGCGTACTTCCAACAATTCGCCAAGAGGATCCTGGCTGCCGAGCAGCGTGTCAGGGAGCTGGAGGCCGCGCGAGACGGGACATGGGCAAAACTCGTCTCGCTGGTGACCGACCGTCGCATCGCCGAACTGGAGTCCTTGCTGCGGGAATTGCGGGAGCTGGCCGAGAGCTTTCGGGGGCGTGGCATCTACGGGGAGGGCGAGGCGCTGCTAGATCGTGTTGATTCCGCCCTCGGGGGCGAGCAGGAGTGAAGGCTCTTGCCTGGCTATATGCGCTTGTCGTCGGTACTCGTCACGCCTGGTGGCTGAACACGCACCGAGGGCCGTGGCCGGTGAGCAGGTTCGATGCGGTAGGCGACGGGGTGCACGACGATACCCGCCCCCTACAGCGAGCACTCCACTGGGTGAAAGTGCGTGGCGGCGGCGAGATCATCATTGTCTCGACCCATCGAATTACCGGGACGTTAAGAGGGTGAGCGGAGAGAGGATCATACTCTGGCTGCTTGCCATCATGCTCCTGTTCATCGCCAGGATCGAGACGGCCACACCCGCGCTGAAGCCGGCGCACTTCCAGATCTTGCGCGCGACTGTCTGCTCAGAACGAGTCACGCTCGTCAGTAGACCGCTGCCACAGGGAGCAGACGTGTTCGGCGCCAGGCCAAGCACGAACGGCCATGCCTTCGACACCGTAGGCGTCGGGCGACCTGTCTCTGGTGGTTACAACGCCACCGAGGGCTCGGGGTTCGGCTTGATAATGAGAGCCAGGCAGCACAGACACATCGTGACGATCAACGTCGCGAGCGTGCGGTCGAACTGCGCCCTCTTCAAGTTCGTGCTCGGCTGGCGCTCTTGAAGCCCCCCGCCTGGGAGACGGTGCTGAAGTATCGCTTCAAGCGCTTCGGCTTCTTCTGCTGGTGGCTCTCTTGGTATCTGGGTCGGGACGTGCTAGGTCGCGGCTGGTGGAAGCGCGACTGGTCAGACCAGGATCTTCGCAGCTAGGTCGGGCTCGCAGCCCTGCTCGAGCATCTCGCAGGCCTTGTGCAGGTCGATCTGGGAGCAGCGGGCGATCTCCTCCGCCGTCCTGGGGTCGTAGCCGGCCTCGAGGAGCTGGCTGGCCCTCCAGGAGACGATCCTGTCGCGCTCAGAGTGATCATCCTCTTCGGTCTCCGACTCTGGTATGGGGTACCTAGGAAACATCGCTCTCTCCTGGGGGCTGCGGCTTGATCCCATGACGGGCGAGGTTGTGAATGTAGGACGTGAAGACGGCCTCGTCTTGCGAGTTGGCATAGGCGACGTAGGAGTGGTTACAGGTCTTGTCGGGCAGCTTGAGGATCTGGTCGCAGAGCACGCGGCAGCACTCGGGCCAGCGGTGCTCGGTGCGCTTCACGTCGAACTCCTGATCTCGAAGCTCCATCCCCACTCTCGCTTGACCGGAGTGATCGTGATGAGGGGAGCCCCTGTCGGGGTCGGGGTCAGCCCACGCTGCTCGACGTAGCCTCCTCGAGGAAAGCCGGCGGCAGACTGGGCCTCGTGGGCCCAGCCGTTGAGGAAGCTCCCCGTGGCCGCGTAGACCACGTCCCGGTGGCCGATGTGCCACCTACCTTTGTGCTTGACCGGCAGGAGCACGTCCCGCCGCACCGAGTAGAGCTGGTGCGCGTGGCCCATCAGGTAGATGTCTGCGTCGAAGCCGGCCTGCTTGCGGGCGAACTCGAGCGTGAGCCCTGTCGGGTTGGTGCTCGAGGAGAGCTTCCCGTGGTAGGCCCAGATCGTGAGAGGGATCGGGCAATCGCCGATCTTCACCCTGATGAAGGCCGAGGTGCCCAGGAAGGGTGTCCCCACGGCCTGCGAGAGGTAGTGGTCGATGGGCTCGCCGTCCGAGAGGTCGAGTCGGTGGTCGCCCTCGATCATGCCGAGCCAGTTGTTGCCCTCGAGGATGCCGGCGAGGTCGTCCGCCAGTCGGCAGATCCCGTCGTCGATCATCTCTCGCATCGACTCGTAGAAGCCGGCGGCCTCCACCTTGGCTCGAGTCGAGGGGCTGCCGGGATCGAGATAATCGCCCATCCCGAGGTAGTACCAGCCCCGCTTGTTGCCGTACTCGATGTGCCGCTTGAGCTTGTCGCGGTCACACCCCTGGGCACCATACTGAATGTCCCCGATGGGAGACAGGTTCAGCTCCGGGCCCGGAACCTTAAACTCGGCGATCTGCAAGTCTCTCCTTCTTGTCGTATCGCGACCAGGTTGCTCGCCTGCACTCGACACACTCGCGAATCACACCGTCGCGCTTGGTGGTTCGGAAACGAGTATTCGAGGGAGTACGGAGATGTTTGTTCGGGCAGTAGGAGGCGACCAAGGACAGTTCTGTCGTCGCCGCCTCCACTATCCGGTCAAGCGCACCCTGCGTATTCATCCCTGCAAAGTGTACCTATTGCTGTCCCCCCCTTAGTAGCCGAGGGCCTTGTAGGTCTTCGCATACCGCAAGACGCGGAGCTTCGGGAAGTAGCCGCCCTTGTGCTTCGGCCAACAGTCGGTATGACCCCCGTAGACGTTCCAGCGCTTCGTCACCTCCCAGTGAGTCGTGACCCCAGGGAAGGAGCTGTCGGAGTCTACGAGCGGGATGCCGTGAACCCGAGAGATCCAGGCGCAAAGCTTCCCCGCAGCGCGTAGCTGCGCCTCTCGCTTCCACCAGATCAGCCAGCGCTGGTAGTTCGAGTAGCTCTGAAGCATCACCCGTGAGATCAACTCGATGCCGATGCCCTTGGTGTTGACGAGGCCCCTGCCCGACGTGGCGTGGTAGAAGATCGCCCGACCAAGTCTCTTCGACCAGGCGATGTTCGCCTCGTAGTCGATGATGCCGTGCATCCCGTAGTCCTTCTCGTCGAGGTAGTGAGCTACGTTCATCACGTCGCTCCAGCCTGCGATGTCTGAGGACACCGTCTCGTGCAGGACGATCAACGACTTGCTCACGACGAAGCCGTGAGCGGCCGACCCCATCATCGGGCCGATGTTCTCGACGTTCGTGATCTTGCCGAGCGTGATGCGAGACACCTAGAGCCCTGTCTCGAGGTCTTCAGGCTGGATCCGCTTCGGGCTGTCCTGGTAGGTCAGACTGACGTACAGAGCGAGCGCCGCGTTCACGGCAGCGACAACTGCGACCTGCTGTGCGTCCGAGAGACTGAGCCCGAACGAGACAGCAAGAATCAGCGCCGTGTTGACAGCGGCGATGATGTTGGCCTTGGTGGCATTAGTCATGTGTAGTTCACTCCTTCCGGGTGATTGGTAGGCATGGTCATGGTATCACCCTCTTCGGCCCATAGGGCCACTGGAAGAGGATGTGTGACGTGAGTACGAGTAGGAGACACGCTGTAACAATCCTCGCCGGCCAACCACCCGTCCAGACCAGTTCGCTGACCGTAGCCCCCGGAATGAGGCGGAAGTTGGCCGCGATGTCGGAGGCCCAGAAGAGCCCGAGCAGAACGAGCGGCAGGTTCATCGCTGGTGAGTTAGCAGTCGAGGACGCTGAGGGCTTTGCGAGTGCGTATCGAGTTCGCGAGGCCCTGGCGGATCAGTGAGGCTGGGATGCCGGGGATGCCCTTCGGGTTCTCCTCGAGGAACTGCTTTGAGCTGACGATGCGCACGTCGAGGTCGGTGCGCAGGGCACAGAGCGCGATCCGCGCCGTCTCGTTGCGCTCGATGTTCTGATTCGTCCGTCGGCTGCCGGCACCGAAGGTAATGGCCGCAACCAGCAAGACGATTACCAACACAGCAAATGGGAGGCGTATCTTCACCTCGCCCCCTTCGAGGTCAGGTAGAAGACAACCAATGCCCCGATCACAGTGGCCGCTACTGTCCACATCGCTCGTGTGAAGTTCTTGAGCGTGTCCTCTATCCGGGACATGCGCCACTCGAGAAGCAGGAGACGGCCGGAAGAGGTGCCTGGATCAACGGGAGGTGATTCTTTGTTGTTGTTCATGCGAATCTCCTGGCTCCGATGTAATCCCGCCGCCCTCTGAGCTTCGAGATCCTGACATTCGTACCCGTGTGTGCGGCCTCGATGAACTTGCCGCCCCCGATATAGAAGCCGACGTGGTGTGGCCCCGACCTGGAGCCGAAGAATACAGCATCCCCCAGACGGAGAGCGCCCTTGACGGCGCTGCCGGCCCTCCACTGATCCTGCGAGACTCGAGGGATGTGTACGCCGATCTTCCCCCAGGCCCACTGTAGGAGGCCAGAGCAGTCGAACCCACCGGGTGACTCCCCGCCCCAGACGTAGGGTGTACCCATCGCCTGCCGGACGAAGGCTGCCGCCCTGCGGTCGCGCGCAGTCCCCTTGCCCTGGATCTGTACCTGTGGCTGCCGCTGCTGCTTGCCCCCTGTGAGGCGTTGTAAGCCGTTTTGAGCTATTGGGGGTGGTGGAGCCTTGGCTGAGGCGTGTATGAGGCTCTGAAGGGCTCTGGTGGGGCTGTAACTACCCTGGCGGAGCATGTCCAGCCCCTCCTGAGCGGATACCCCGAGAGGGTCGATCTCAGTGGGGGTTGCGGAGTCAGCGGGAGCTGGCCCTCCTACCGCTCCGCTCGCATCGACCCCCGGCGACGGCTGTGAGCCTCGTTGGCCCATGATGATCTTGACGTAGTTGGTCGTCTCTCCGTAGCTGCGCCACTTGCCGGACGTGACAGCTCCGAAGCCGGCGTTGTAGGCTGCTAGGGCTAGATCCCAGCGCCCGAAAGACTTGTACGCCTTGTGCATGTAGCGGCCCCACGTCTCCAGGGCGAACTCGGGGTTCCTCAGGCGGCGAGCCGCCTCCGCCTCGGAGATCCCCCACATACCGGCAGCGGTAGCAGGCATGACCTGTGCTCTACCCACAGCACCGGCAGAACTGGTGGCGCTGTCCCGCCCCCCCGACTCCTTGCTGATCTGTGCTCGAGCCAGCCAGAGGGGGATGCCATACTTGCGGGCGTAGTAGGACAGTCGGTCACTGGGCACTCCTCGCCTCCCTGCGCCTGGTATCGCGAGTGAAGCGAACCAGGCGTCTGAACATGTGATCCCTGATGGCGTTGTAGTAGCGCTCGGCCCTACGCTCGTCGTCAATCGCCTCGACGCGCCGGATGATGTAGCTCTTGCCGTACATCTCGGCAGCGATCTTGGCGCGCTCGACGTAGGTGTCGGCGTTGCGGGATGCCTTGTCGAGATCGACCTTCTGTTTAAGCTCGGCCAGAACGTCGTCAGGCACAGAGCCACCAGAATCACGCTCAAGGCGGAACTTCGCGTTCTCAAAGGAACTGGACTCGCCCCCCTCTTCACGGCCCCTGGCCTGCGCGCCGCCGATGTTCAATGTCTTGCGCGTGGCAGAGCCGAGGATGATCGACTCCCACGACTCTCGCCGGCCCTGAGCCTTGTCAGTGACGATGTAGTTAGGCTGGCGGTTGAGGGGCTCGCCGGCTACGTCCTCGGGCGTCACCTTCGGATTGATGATCCCCTCGATGCTCTTCTTGAGCGGGATGCGAACGATCTGCCCCGAGAGCGCCTGCCAGCGGTTCGGGTACTTCTCCCCGAAGAAGATGTTGTAGCCCGTGACCAGCTCGATGCCGGTCTTGAGCGGGGGGCTCAGGTAGTCGGCTACCTGCGGGCCACCAGTCTCCATGTCGCCCTTGGCGAAGTTGTAGAGGCCCATCAGCACCTCACCCCCGGTGGACACAGGGTTGAGGGCGCGAAGCTGTCTGACCTCGACGGTGTCGAGCCCGAGCTTCTTCTCTATCGGGCCCATCGGGGAGACGCCCTTCAGGTAGGAGACGATCTTCCCGAGGCGCTCCTCGACACGGTCGGCCTCCTGGTCACCGAGGTGTGCGACGAGGTCGGAGCGGAGGGGCTTGTCGAGTGCGGTGCGGCCGGCGTAGTGCGTGGCCCCGCGCATCCAGCCGTAGATGAAGATGGTGCGGGTCATCACGGCCTTCTGGAATGGCGACATGCCCCGGAAGGACACCATGGCCTTCTCGGCCTCTTCGGAGATCTGGCCCCGGATCTCGTTGTAGGTGATCCCGTCCTTCCAAACCTCGTCTCCCCCGTCGAAGAGCTTGCGGATCTGGTCGTCCTTGATGAAGCCCCTCTTGCCGGCGGAGAACACCCAGGCCGCGCGGCGGGGGTTCTGGTCGGCCACCTTAGACTGGTACTCGGCGAGACGGTGGATCATCACCTGGAGCCTGTCGCCCTGCTCTCCTGCCGTCAGAGCGGCCAGGGAGCCCTCCCCCATCTCGTAGTCGATCCTGGAGAGAAGCTCTGGATCCGCCTTCCCCATCCACCTCGAGGCCCGCACCAGGGCCGGCGCCGCGAAGGGGCCGGCGTGGATCGTGAGGAAGATGACGTTACCGCCGTAGTTCAGAGGGATGTAGGAGAGCTTCCCGTAGACGAGGGCGGCCTTGGCGATGGTGTTGGCGTCGTCCACCACGCGCAGGAGGGCATCTATCCCCGGCACCTTGCTAGCGGAGGAGAGGAAGGTGTTGTGGCCGATGAAGGAGTCGGCGATCTTCTGCGGGAGCTGGAGCAGTCCATCCTGGAGGTGCTCCGGTACGGCCTTGACGTTCGGGGGGAAGACCTGCTCGAGCGTCTCGTCGTACTGGCGCTTCAGCTCCGAGCGCAGCTCGCGCGGAAAGTTCCCGAGGAGCGCCTGCTCGTCCGGCGTCTCGGAGTAGATGCGGGGGAGCTTGTGCCCCTCGGGATTGTAGAGCACCCAGCCTGGCCTAACCCAGGAGTCGGGGTATAGCTCGGGCTCGACCTTCGATGCCATGCCGGTGAGGCGGTCGAGCGACACCTTGTGCTCCATCTGGCGCGCTGCACGGTGGAAGTCCTTGACGACGACATCGGTGCCACGCTTGATCCGCCCCTGCGAGTAGAGGATGCCTCGAGACTTGTATACCTCGCGCTTGCCAATGGGCTTGCCCTTCTTGAAGCGCACGCCCTTGAGCAGGGAGCCCTTCGGCCCGCCGACGCCCTTGCCGCGCCAGCTCGATACGTCCGGCGCGTAGAAGGCCCCGTCGCCAGGCTTGAGCCCTGTCTCGGGGTCGAACAGCTCATCGAGGATCGTGTAGGCGCCCTCTCGCTCTGCGGCAGAAGCACCTCCTCGGGGAGGCGCCTTCTTGTATAGCTCGCGCATCGTGCGGCTGAGCGCGGCCATCGGGGCGCGGAGCTGAGGGGTCGGCTCCTTACCTCGGTAGAAGTAGTTCTCGAAGACCTCGGCGAACTGCTCCTCCTGGGCCCTGGTGAGCGGCTTGCCCTTCTCCCAGCCGAAGACCTCAGCGAAACGATCCCAGTACTCGTCGGGCATGAAGCGCCGGATGACGTGGGCCGGCTCATGGAGGACGGTCGAGAGATCAGCGGCGGGCTTGAACTCGATGGCACCAGGGCCTCGAGAGAACTCGGTTACACCCTTGACCTCGCCCTCAACCTCCTCGACCGTGAACTTGGCCTTCTTCTCGCGCTGCCTGAAGCCAGGGAGATCCTTGGCCGTCATCTTCTTGTGCCCCGGCCTGTCCGCCTTGTCAGACCAGCTCGCCTGGTAGAGCCGGGGGAGATCCTCCATCCCCGGCACCTCTCCCCCACGCTTCTTCAGCTCGTTGAGGAGCACCTGAGCCGTCTCGAAGTCCTCTACGCGGACAGCAGCCCTGATCGCATTGTCCAGGGCCATGTCGTAGGCGACGGAGTCCTTGCCGGCGATGTCGGCCGTCTCGCCCCGGCGGGTGCTGTCCCAGACCTCCTTGAAAGCTGTGGTGACCTCGGGGTCGGTGCCGGCAGCGAAGTTGAAGGGGAGTGCCGGCGGAGGAGCCGCCGAGGTGGCCGGTGGCGTCGCCTCGATGTCGCGCATCAGGCGCTCTTCGCCCTTCGTGATGTTCGCCAGCCACTTCTCTGCGATGGCCTCAGCCTCGCGGTAGGCGAAGCCCCCCTCGAGTAGGTCGCCGAAGAGCGCCATGTGCGCCTGCATCGGGCTGTCGCCCGCTCGCATCGCATCGCGGGCCTTCGCCTTGGCGGCGGCATCAACCTGGTAGGACTCCTCCTCGGTGAGCCCCTTGCCGGGGTACATCTTCTCGCCCTGTTCGGACAGATGCTCCCCCTCCCACTCCTTCGGAATGGTGTCGGGCATGTCCTTCGCCTCGTGAGCGGCGATAGCGGAGCCAATGCTGTTCTCGTGCTCCGGCAGCGACCGGCGCAACGACTGGAGAATCGCCAGGTCATCGCCTTCCGCCTGACGCATCAGGAAGTCCACCGTCTGAGCGGCGACCGTCTCTTCCGCCGCGTGATCCACCAAGTCGCCGAGAGCCTCCTTGATCCGAGGGTTCTCGACAGCGTTCGCGGCTGCCCTGATCTTGTCGGGCAGGGGGTCGCTCGCTTGGAAGAGAACGTCCGGCCCCTCGGGGAGCCCGGTGCGCGCCTTCTCGGCGCTGAACATCGTCTCCCAGACCTCATCGAGCGGCTTGCCTGTAGCCTCAGCCACCTTCTGCGCCATGCGGTCGAGGAAAGCCATCGCTGCCTCAGCCTCTTCGGGGCCGACAACCCCGTGCGCCATGTCGCGGAGGTTGAGGCGACTCCGCACCTCGCTGGCCGGGGGCAGCTTGCCGAAGATCCTGGCCGACTGGTTGAGGATCCCCTCGGCCTTCTCCTCAGTGACGAGGCCGAGCTGGAGCCTGATCGTGGTGGACTTGTCAGCAAGGTGGGCCCCCTCTATGAGGGTGAGGGCCAGCCTTTCGCTCGGCTCTGCGATGGCCTCGCGGGCGTCCTCGAGAATCTTGATCTGGCGCTGCTGGAGGCGCAGCTCCTTCGCGCTGATCCCCTCGGCCTGTATACGCAGAAGGCGCTGGTTGATCTCGGACTCGAGGAAGTCGGGGGCCTTGTCCCCGTAACGGCGGAAGACATCGAAGGCAACCTGCTCGTCCCCGTTCAGCTTCCTGGCCCTGCGGCGCAGGCGCACATCCTGAGAGCGGATCTCGCCCAGCGTGCGCTCGCGCTGGTAGTGCTGTCGCTTGGCTACGCGCGTGTGGAGCCCGATGCCCTTCGCCTCGGGGAAGCGCCGAGAGAGCTTGTCGTACAATTGCTGCGTGTGTGCGCCGAGCCTTGAGGGAGAGCGGTAGAGCCGGAACTGCGTCTCTGCGCCCTCGAGCCCCAGCTTGCGAATGGCCGCCGGCCGCGTGAGGACGCCGGACAGCTCTCCGCCCTTGAGGATGACCCCTGCCCCAATGGCGAGGTCGAGCCCAAGGAAGACCGGGTGCTCCTTGTTGCGCTTCCAGAACTCCGCGAAGTCGCCCTTGAGGAGGGGCCCGTAGCGGTTGGCGTAGTCCTGCTGAATCGCGCTGACCGCTCGCTTCGGGTGTGCCGCCCCGATGAGGATGCCGCCGGGAGCACCGGCCGTGATGTCCCAGATGTCGTTGACGATGGTGTCGGCAGCCGTCCCGAGGGGGTCGGTGACACTGGCCGGCAGGAACCCAGCCGCCTCTACCTTCCCGCGCTCCTTCGTCTCGGAGCCCCTGGGGAGGTAGTCCAGCAGACCCTTGTCGCCATGCTTGCGAGCCCAGGCAGCGCCTCGCATGTAGCCCTCGCCGGCCGTCTCGAGCCCCCCGGAGAGCTGCCTCATGCGGCGGCGGCCCAGCTCAGTAGACTTCAGGCCGCGCTCTGCGGTTCCCAGCGCCGAGGACAGCTCCTCCACCCCGCCACCGAGCACCTCGGAAACTCCCTCGAGCGGATCCCCTCGTGCTACGTCGAGAGCACCGCCGGCAATACGCTTCGCCCCCCCGAGGAATGAGTGTCCTGGCTCCGGTCGCTCTGCCTCTACGCGGCCTAGGGCGTGCTCTACAGCTTGCTGTGCGCGGCTGGTTGCCGCGTCCGTGATCTGTGCAGCGGACTCGAGGGCGGACTGCCGTGCGTGCTCGCGCGACTGCCGCGTGTACTCCGCGAAGTCTGAGCGCTCGGAGCGGATCAGCGCCTTGATGTAGTCCATGTAGGACTTGGCGCTCTGAGGCCCCCATTTGCCGTCTACGGCCACGTCGTAGCCCTGGGTGCGTAGGTGGTGCTGGAGGTCTTCGACGCGCTGAGGGCGGCTTAGGAAGGCTGAGGAGCGCTTCCGCTCTGCACGACCGGGCCCGCCGGTCGGTGTGGCACCACGCTGGACGTTGCTGCTGCGAGCCTCAGTCCGTCTATCCTGCTGGTCGGGAGCTACCGTGGGCTCCTGCTTGCGGCGAGGCTTGCGCGTGCGGAACTGCTTCCGCCTAACGGAGGGCCTGTCTGGTGACTCTGGCATTAGCCTGGCCTAGAGGCGCCAGGCGACTTCTTGCCTTTCGGCTTCGGCCGCTTCCCGTCAGGCCGCCAGCCGGCGGCGACGAGCGCCCTGCGAGCCTGCTTGCGGTTGAGGCCGTAGGAGTTCATCAAGTAGTTCTGGGCCTCCACGAAGCTCATGTCGTTCTCGTAGCGAGCCTTCTTTGGGTCGTTCGTAGTGCCGTCAGGGAAGACGCCCTTGGCGCCTGGCTTGGCGACGTACTTGCCCTCGGCGAGACTGTCGCTGCTCTCTACCGGATCACCCCGGAGGCCACGCGCGTCCTGCACGGCATCGCGGTAGTCGGTGTTCTTGGCCGCCTTGCTGCTCTTGCTGGTCTTGGCGACGGGGATCTGGTTGCCGGCGCCGTCCAGGATCGGGTCGCCGTTCCCGTCCACGATGTAGCCGTAGGTCTTAGAGAGGGCAGCGTCAGGCTGCTCGCCTGCCTGGCGGAGCTTGGCGAGCTGGATCTGCAAGCTCGTGCGCTTCTGCCTCGTGTCTTCCAAGAACTCCTGCTGTTTGAGCCCGAACTGTCCCTCGTAGAGGCGCTGTGCCCGCTTCTCCAGCTCGAACTTCTGGAGGGACTCAACGATCTGGGCTCGCAGTCCTGGGTACTTGGCTGCCAGGTCAACGAGTTTCTGCCCCCACTCGGCGTCACCCTCCATCGCCTTCTTGGCGGCGACCTCGATGGCCTCACCCGTGCCCCTCATAGCAATCCCAGCCTGCTGCTCATCAGAGCGGCGGGCGTTCGCCCCCAGCGTCAGGAGGTGCTCGGTCGGGATGTCGCCCCCGAGGCGGTACGCAACTCGCGATGCTAGCGCGGGATCGTAGGAACCCCCCGAGCGCGTGATGTCCTGGCCGAGCTGTCCGCTGACGGCACCGGCAAGGCTGCCGAGCGTTTGGCCGGCCTTGTTGTACTCGGCCTGCGTGCGGCCAGCGCCCTCCTGGAGCAGACTGGACTCAGCCTTGCCAGCCTCGAGGAGGGAGAGGCGCGCAGCATCAGCGTTTCGCATGGCTCGCTCGCGCTCGCGCTGAATCGCCTTCTTCTCGGGAGCCATGACGGCGCCCGTACGAACGTTGGCAATGCGCTGAATCTCAGCATCAGAGAGCGAGCGGAGAGGATCGGCTGCGCGGCGACGGCGGCGAGCCATCAATGCACCCCCATAGCCGGCACCCTAGGAAGAACGCCCCGTAGCTGGCGCGCGACGCCACGATGGATACGAGGGCTCCGCTTGTCGTAGTTCCTCGGCATCCTCTGGGGCAGGCCGTTAGGGCCGATCTTGTAGAGCTGGCCGTCAGGAGTCTTGTAGACGGGGAATCCGTAGCTCTCCTGCGAACCCGGAACGATCTGAGCTGTGCTCTCTGGCTCGGAGGGATACATCTCGGCCGCCTGATCCATTGACTCCGAGAGCACCCCCGGCTCCTCGGCGTTGATGCTGGCCGTCTCCCCCGTGTAGTCGGCATAGCTACCTCGAGCTGCCGCGAGCAACTGCTGAATGAGGTCGTTCTCCTGGGTGGCCCGCTCGTTACCGGCGGTCGTCGTCTCGTAACCCAGCTCTCCCGAGTCCGACATGCCACGAGAAACAAGTCCTTGGCGCCTGTGGAGAAGGTTCTTCTGGAACCCCTGCTCAAGCTGCGCCGATTGTGAGAGCTGGCTGGCCCCGGCGTCGGCGAGTAGGGCTGGGTCAACATCCCCGAACTGGTCAGTGAAGCCCGCCGGCACCTTGCCGTATTGGAGGATGAGTGCTCGGATGGCGGCCCTGCGGTTAGCTGTCGCATTGCCCCGTCGTTGCTCCGCGCCGGCCTGCCAGCCCATGTACCGCGATGTCCCCTTGGCGAGAGCACCGTAGTCAGGGTGGGTAGCAGGAACGATCATCTTCGGCGGAGCGCTGCCGAGGCCAGCCCGCGCGGGGCGCGTTGGGTAGCTCTTCCTGAGGAGGCGTGGAGTGTGTGGAGGTGCCATGTTTGCTCCTATGCAGCGCGGAAGCTGCACGCAATCGAGAAGTTTGCGTTCGAGCCGGTAGCAGGATTGACGACGCCGGCTGAGGTTACGACCAGGGAGCCGTAGAGGCCGTTCGACTGAGCGGCAAAGCGCTCGTCCTTGGTGGGTCGGTATCCGACCGGAAGCGTGAAGGCCGCCGTGTTGATCGTGCCGGTCTTGATGAGCCCCTTCAGATGCACCCACCCGAGCGCGTCCTTGCAGAAGGCGGCCGTCGCTTCCGCGCCCCCGAAGTTGACCCAGGCGTTCGCGAAGGCAGGCATCCCCGAAGCCCCCACCTCTTTCCACGCCTCGCCGTGGATGTTGGCGACGGAGCTGGGCATGAAGCTCGGAGGATCAACCTCGAGCTTGCCCCTAAGCCCCGCCCAGAACTCGGGCGGAAGATCCATCGGGTGAGCCATGAGGCGCTGAAGCAGCTCGCGCTCTTCGGGCGCTAGCGGTCGGTCGGCAGATTCCTTCGGGTTGGGGGGCTTCGGCACCTAGATCCTCCGTGAGCCCTCTAGGGCCTCCACGGTTGCCTCGAGGCTGTAGATGCGAACATCGTCGGCCGTGGCAGAATTGGTCAGCTTGAAGCCGAGGCCGTGAGCCTTCTTGTGCAGCGGAACCCGATTGCGCGTGTACTTGCTCGTCTCGGGAAAGAGCCCTGTCGGAGTGAGGTACGTCGTCTCTTCGGGGGTCGTCACCCACTCGGCGAGGAGGCCGGGACTACCACCCGCAGCGCGAATGTCGTAGCCCGCATAGAGATCGTGCCATCGCTTCAGCCCTGCCCTGCCACCTTGGTAGAAGGGGGTTTCCAGGAGCACCGAAATAGCGGCCCCACTCCCATCCTGGGGGTTAGCGAAGCTCCACATCGCCGAGAGGCGCGGAACGCGCTTGGAGGCAACATCTTGGAGCAAAAACAGCTCTTCGGTGGTGCCCGCAGATGTCCTGATGAAAGCGGAACCGTCGATCCCAGACAGCCGGAACCACGTCTTGCGGTCGAGGTTGAACGCAAGAGAGGCGAGCGTAGTGCCCGAGGAGTTCACGACGTTCAGAATGTAGTAGTCCCGGTAGACCTCACCCGCAAGCACGGTGTGGAGGCTGGGATCCTGGAGCGGCGAAACGTAGCCTGCCAAGAGCGTCTGCCAGTACTGGGATGCTCCGCAAGCCCTGGTCAGGTTGGAGACGCTGGCCCCGTCGCTCTGATAGACACCCTGCGGATTGGCGAAGATGACCGAGTCTTCGTAGTAGGCGATGGAGCGGGCATCGGTACAGCCGACCGGGAACGCAAACTCCTTCTGCATGTCGCCGCCGGGAGGCGGGTTGTCACCCCGGAGACGCTCGGTCTGCCCTTCCGCAAAAAAGAGGAGGGCGCTCTTGAGGGGCGCGAGCCCCGTGATGGGCTGAGAAAAGTCCACCCATGCTCCGCCGGGGTCGGCCGTATTCCAGCTCTCCGGATTGTTGATGCCCGAAAACCATGCCCGGTTTTTTTGACCAAAGATACTTTTGGGGGCAGAGGCCAGCACTAAATACGCCTTCCAGACCGCCGCGAACATCGCCTCGGGGGGCGTGCCGCCAAGATTGGCGGGCGCCGCAGAGCCGTCATACTTCTTGACTGCGGCACCGCCACTATCGGGCGTGATGATGAGGAGATTCTTGAACCATTTGGGCTTATCGACCGTCGTCATGGTGCCGCCCTTGTTGGTCGCCGAGCCCGCAGCGAGCACGATGACCTCACCCGTATCCGTTATCCCGATCACCTGATCGCCGGCCGAAAAGGGCGCATAAGCGCCGGCTATGTACCCCGTACCCGAGCCAGTGGGCGCCACGCTCCAGTACGACCAGCCCCCACGCTTGCGGAGCGGGGCCCCGAAGTCGGGAAGGAGGTTGACGCTGTCCCAGACGGCCCCTGGCGGCAGATCGTCTCGAGCCGCATCCCGAAAGATCATGCGGGTGAAGTTGTCCTGGAGGAGGGTGGGATCCATCAGTAAACGTCGTTACGCCTGGGGCCAGCGGGCCAGTCGGGGTAGCCGACTCGAGCTGGGCGCAACCGCCCCCTGGTGTCCGACTTGTGAGCGTGCGCCTTCTTGATGTCCACCAAGCTCTCCCGGTAGAGGTCGTGGTACTCCTTCGGGGTGTGCGGGGGCTTAGCGCCGTCAGCCCTCGCGCCCTTCCAGTTCATGTAGAGCAGGAGGGACTCGTGGTACTCCTCTGGAATGCCGCCGTAGGTGATCGTGGCTGGGTCGTGGGCGTCGGAGGTCATCGCCGTCGGCTTCGGCACGAAGACGTAGCGGATCACCTCAGCGCTCGTAGGAATCGGCCAGACCATCGCGAACGAGCCCTCGATGGCGAGGCGCCGCACGCCGTACCCCGAGGGCACAGAGGCGTTGACGCGGCGTAGCTCGAGGATGTCCTGGAGGCCGACGATGATGAGCTTGGTCGTGCCGCTCGGGAGGAACGCCTCAGTCAGCGCCAGGATGTCTACATCGAGGCGGTAGTCCCCCTCGTTCACGACAAGAGTGAGGTCGCCGAGCTGCACACGGCAGCGCGTCTTAGTGAGCACGTCGAGGACGGCCTCGTTCGCCCAGCGCTGCATGGCAGCCAGTTCGGCTCCGGCCGCAGTTGTGTCGAGCCCCAGCTCTTCCGAGCAGGAGGTGACGAGGATTCCCCTGGTCATTTGGTCACTCCTCGTCTTGGAGGGTCTTGAAGGTCATTAGATCGCGGCCCCTCCGTCGATACGGAACCGCTGCCCGCCCGCGTAGAACACTAGGTTGCGGTCGCCAGTCCCGTTGTCTTCGATAATGATGCGACCGTTGTTCGCCGCCGCTGCGGCCGGAAGGTTCGCTGTGGCGATGACCTCGTGGGTGTAAAAATCAGGAGCCGTCTGCGCGACTGCGTTCACCTCGTTGATCGTGGTGCCGCTACCGCCGCTTTTGTTGTGCCGCGAGTAGATCCGCGTCGTGGTTCCCCACTTGAAGCCGACCGAGGCTGAGCCACCGTTACCGAGATTTGCGAGATAGTTGTTGACCGCGTAGACGCGGTCGTTAGGCCCGGTGCTATCAAGCAAGCAGATCGCTCCTGCCGCCGAGGTGGCGTGCAGGTGGTTGTCAGCGATGGTGAGATTGACCGCAACTCCGGTGTTGGCAGCGATTGCGGCTGCCGTCCAGCGCTCGATAAAGTTGCCGACAATTCTCGTCAAGACGGTTCCTCGACAGTAGATGGCGACGATCCCCTCGTCGGTAGCGGCGAAATTATTGTCCGCCACCAGCGTGTTGTAGATCCCGGGGTCAAGCCACAGTCCGGCAGCCATCGCGACACCGTTTGGGCTAATGAGATTGGCGCAGATCTGGTTGTTGTTCGATCCCGCCAAGAGGCGGATCGCCTGGTTTGCCACTCCTTGGATGAAGCACTCGCTGATCGTCGAGGAGTAGACGGCTCCGTTGAAGACAATCCCGAAATCGCCCGCATCGAGGTAGAGCCGTTTCAGCCTGAGCTGGTCGGTGTTTAGAAAGTTCAACCCCGCGCTTCCCGCTGCCGAGGCAATGCGAAGATCCGCCACAGTGATCTTGCCGCGAGTGAAAGACCCGGGGGAATAGTTCATGCCATTTAGTCCGGCAGACGGTTGAATGATCGAGGTCGGGCCGTCGCCTCTTACGGTCAGATTCGGCTTCAAGGTCAGAGCGGCAGTTGTCTTGTAAGTCCCGGTGGGCAGACACACGATCCCGCCACTTGCCGGGACTGCGGTGATCGCAGCCTGAATCGCGGCCGTGTCGTCAACGACCCCGTCGCCGACAGCCCCGAAATCCGGGTGCGTAACGTCGTACCACGGCGAACCGCTAACCCGCAGGCGGTCTACGTCTAGGTCGCTGAAGGAGAACGACCCCGAGTCTTCACCGATGGGGTCGATCTCGAGCTGCTCTGGCATCCTGCTCCTTGGCTCTTGAGTGACTCCCGCCTGCGCCCGCGTCTCTGCCTCTGGCGCTTGGTCAGGCGGTCTAGGTGTATGCGGCGGGGCATCAGAGAAGCTTGGCCGGCGGGCCCTCGGGGAAGAGAGAGGGATCCTTCAGCCACTCCTTCGGGATCTTGCCCTGGCCGCCCTCGAGCACCCTGTCGATGAACATGCGCTTCTGCGTGCGCTCCTCGAGCCTCGCTACGTGCTCGGAGATAGGCTTCGTCGGGCCGACCCAGGTGTTGCCCTCGAACTCCCTGATGATGTCCATGATCTGATGCCGGCGCATATAGTGGGAGCCGTGGCGCCCGTAGTCATCCATGCGCCCATCCCAACTCTCCGAGGTGTCCGAGCCCTCGCAGGACTCGAGGTGCATGTCCTCGTAGGGATACACCTGAGGCTCGAGGCAGTGGAGGCAGATCATCCCCTCGCGCACGGCCGCGAAGACGGGCTCCGGGAAGATCTTGTCGTGGTCGCGGAAGTGGCGCCCGCCGAAGCTGACGACGAGGTCGCTGTCCTTATCCCTGCCGACGAATTTGGGGGTTGGAGTGCGCGTGCCGGCGAGCATCGTCGCCTCGCGCATCGTGCGCGCCAGCTCGATGCCGTCAGGTGTACGCAGAGCGGGGAACTCCTCGAGCGCCTCCTTAGCAGAGGCCCCCTGGGTGAAGCCGGCCGCGATCTGTGGGTCGAGATCGCCGGGGTCGATCTTCTGGTTCTTCTTGCGGCGTCTGCGAGTCATCCGGCCGCCACCCAGGCCGCACCGTCGCTGTATTGGAGCTTGTTGTTTGCCGCCGCGTCGGAGACGTAAATGAGTTGCGCGGCCCGTAGCGTTGCGGAGGGCCGAGTTGCGAGCGTATAGATCGGCAGTCCTGGCGCGAGAACATCCCCAACGTTCGGGTAATTGACCTGCCGCCCGATGATCGTGCGGCTCCCGAAATCGAGGATGCGACTGGTCGCACCAGCGCTGGCCCTGTTCGTCCGCACCATGCTGATGGTTGTGAAGTAAGAGCCGCCGTCAATCAGCAGCGACTCGCAGAGCGGGTTGTTGATCTCCACGAAGTACGAGCCTTTGAGCGCGATTGCCCCGCCACCGCGACAACCGGCACCGATTGATCCACCCTTGCATCCGTCGAGGAAGAGATCAAAGGCGGTGAGTCGGTAGGCAACGCCAGACTGCGTCGCGGCAGGCCAGCCAGCCTGCATCAGCTCCGTAGTCGCAGCCAGGGTCAGGCTCGTGTCGCTGACCAAGGCAGCGATCTTCGCGTAGGCCATTGCCGAGGTCAGAGGGGCGACGAGGTACTTACCGGGGAAGCCGTTGTCCACCTCGGGTGGAGTGGGCACGTTGTCCCAGTCAGTGCCAACCCCGGTGACGGCCGTGAGGCCCGCCGTAATGCTCATCGTGCCCGTCGAGTATTCGATGTCGGATGGGTTCAGCTCACCGTAGTAGCTGTTGAAGTTGACGTTCTCGCAGTACTGGCCGTAAATGCCGCCCGCGCTCAGTTCGGCGATTGGGCCGTTGACCTCGCCACCTTCGCAGCGAATCAGTTGGATCGCCCAGCCAGGCGTGAACTGTGGTGTCGAGGTCGAGGACTGCGGCGTCTGCCCGATGACATAGGTACCACCGTTGATGACGAACTGGTTACAGCCCGAGGTGACATCGCTGCCGTCCCAGGTGAGGACAAGACCGGCCTGCATGTTGGCGATGCCGGTCGGGTACGGCCCTGAGTTGACACTGACCCCGCAGTTGTCGAGCATGATGCCGAAGCACCTCTGCGCATAGATGGCCGCGCGCCCGGTGCCGCCGCAGTAGACCTTGACCGTCGCGCGCTGGCAGTTCTCGAGGTGCAGGCCGTCGCGCGTCCCGCTCGTGCCCTGCACGCGCACGCCGCGAATGTCGAGGTCATCGCAGTTGACGAGCTTGAGCGCGTCTACACCTGCCGTCGTGTTGTGCAACGTCGTCCCCGCGCCGGCGCTCTCAATCGTCAGGTTGTCTACGTTCGTGATCGTTGCCGAGAGTGGGATTTTCCCCGGAGGTAGGAGCAACTTGCCGCCGTTCGGGAGCAGAGCGACCGCGTCTGCGAGAGCGGCGTTGTTTTCCGCCTCGGTCTTGCTCGGGCCCATGCCCTTAGAGGCAGCACTGATCCAGGGATCTCCACCGAGGAAAGACAGATAGCCGTCGAGCGTGAGGTTCTCGAGATGGGTGAGCCCCGGCGTCTCGTTAGCCGGCAGGATCTCGAGTGCAGCGATATCTTCGGTCATCGGGCCAGCCCCGCGACGCGCAGGCGCATGTAGTCAACATCGACCCGCTTCGTTGCTGCCGCCTGCGTCTTTACCTGAACCGAAGGTGCCAGACCCATAGCCGCCGGGACGTTGGTCGCAATCACGATCTGCGTTGGGTAGGTGGGGTTCGCGTCAATCGAGAAGGAGATCTGCGTCGCGCTGATCCGGCGGATACGCAAGCGCCGGTAGCTCGTGTTGCAGGCGAGCCCCATGTCCGTCCGTGTCTGCACCCCCGCCGCGCGACAAACCGCAAACCAGTTCGTGTCAGCGTAGAGCTTCTCGAAGTAGATACCATTGACGGGCGGGTCGGCCCCGTCGTTGACCATTCCCACTCGTACCATCGTGTCGGTGTCGTTGTCGATCTGGGCGAGCGCGAACATCAAGTCGAACCAGTCGTCGGCGTGCACACCTCCCGTTGCAGAGCCGCCGAAGTCGCTTAGGTTGAGCTGGCAGAGGTTCCCTGCCGTCGTACCCGAGGCGATGCGACGCACGCCGAATCGGCCGGCCACCTGGGTGCGAGAGGTGGTGCCGCCAGTACCGACGATGACCTGCCAACCGAGTTCACCAATGTTGGATGAAGTCGCCCCACCTGCGGCGAAGTCATCGACAATGTCGCCGCTTTTCCGCAAGCTCGAAGAGAGGCCATCGGCAAGCCCAGATCCGGTGATGTAAAGCAGGGTCGAGCCAGCCTCGATGACCGGCGTGGGCGGATCATCCTCCTCCGAGTAGGCGAAGACCACGTTGTTACGTGCCATCGAATTCACGCCCGCAGTACCAGCGCGAGAAATGATGCCGCCTGTGCCCTGGAACTGGAAGACGCTGTTATGACGTGCGCCTCCGTTGAACCCGGCCCCCTTAAAGTCGAGCGCGTAACCCGTACCGCTCGAGCGACTAGCGCCGCCGTGGAAGACAGAACAGTCGTCGCAGTTCTCGAAGACAATCCCCGCACCGTCCCGATGCAACAGGTGGACGTGCTTGAACGAGCAGAAGGTCGTACCCCCGGCCGCACCCGTCATGCTGCCTGACAGCCGTATGCAGTTCGCGGCTGGGTAGGTGTAGTTGTAGACCCAGAGGTTCTCGAAAGAGCAGGAGTAGACGTTGTTGTTCCCGCCGAGCGGTGCCATTGAATCCTCGGAGTAGGTGAGGATCCCGTCCTGTTGGCACTCGCGGACGTAGAGGTCGCGAAAAGTAGATCCCATCGAAGCCCTGACACGGAGCCCAACAGTTGCCAGAGTGAAGCCATCGAGTGTCAGGTTGGAGACGCCGCCGCCCAGGATGACCTCTGTTGCGCTGAGAGCAGCGCCGAAGTCGATCATCGGGCCAGTACCGCTTGTGCCCCCCCACAAAAGCCTGCTGGCTGGGGCAGTCTGCGTGCCACCAAAGACTCGTGATTCGTGGCCTACTCCGAGGAGGTAGACGGAGCTGCTTGAGATGACAAGCGAAGCAGTGATCTTGTACGTGCCAGCCGGCAAAAAGACAATCCCTCCGCCAGCCGCCGCGCAGTCATCAATGGCCCTCTGGATCGCCTCAGTGTCGTTAGCGACGCCGTCGCCCTTGGCGCGGTAGCCCTTGACGTTGAAGACCGGCCCCGCTGCGGCCCCGGCAACCTCCTCGAGGTACGTCTCTACGTCACCCAGGGAGTGCATGTTCGGTATCTCGATCCTCGGCATCAGCAACTCCCCCGTGCCACACAGGGATCGAGCACGTGCAGATGCGTCCAGACGCTCGCCGGCACGTTCGACCAGTTGCCGACGTAGTAGCCGTTGTAGGGCGACCAGCCGTTGGCCTGCGCCCAGGGAACGAGCGGATCGGTGCGGCCGAAGCTGGTGTAGGTGAGCGACGACTCGAACTGAAACGCGAAGCCAGGCCCGCCTGTGTCGCCCATGTAGCCGCCGTACTCGTGAAGCGTCTTGAGGATCATCTTCTGCCAGGCGGGGATCGCCAGCGCATCGATCTCAGAGGCGGTCAGGTCAAGCCAGAGGTGCGTACCCATCGGCGGTGCGTCCGTCGTGTTCGAGCAAGCGCCACCCTGCTTCGTCGCCGGATAGACGAACTGCCCGTTGTCGCAGGAGAGGACGGTGAAGAGCGCATGTCCGATGGTGCCGGAAATAGCTTCCGGGGCACGCATGATCCCGGCCAGGTTGCCCCACTCGGCCGCGACCGCTTCGCCCGTTCCGAGCCCGTCGCCAGTGATGTCCGTGCGCCCGCCCCAGCCGATGTTCAGCGTCCCGCCACCGCTCGGAAGCGGCGTCTGCGCCTCGTAGAAGTCCCATTCCCAGTTGTTCCATTGCTCGACGACCGTCATGTGTCCGTCGTTGGTCGGCGGGGGAGCGAGCGCGGCCTGCGGGATGCGGAGTTGCAAGCCTTCGACCGAGCAGGTGCCCCAGGGCCGCGTGCAATGAACGGTGAACAGCGGATCGGTTTCCTCTGACCAATACGTCGGATGCCTGTAGTCGTCCGCATATGGTGCGCCCTGCGTCATGTTGTCGATGTAGGGCGAGAAGCCGAGGATGCGGCTAACGATGCCCGCGCTGTTGCTATCGAGTACCGGATTCCCGCCTACTGGCCGGTTAAACGGACTCGATGACAACGAATAGGGGTGCCAGCTCGCGGGTGGATATCTACCGGCTACCGAGCTATACGGCCACGTTCCGGGTGGAGGAGGAGGTGGAGGCGGTGGCACAGGTGGCGGTGGTGGCGGTGGTGGAGGCGGGGGAACAGGGGGTGGAGGTGGAGGCGGAGGAGGAGGCGGGGGAGCGGGTTCTGCGTCACAGAGGGCTCCTTCTGCGTTGTTGAACGTGCTCTGAATTCGCGCCTTGTCGAGCTTGCCCGGTACAAAAATGAGTGGGCGCAAGGCCGCGCGGTTCGTCTTACAGGCGGCGTGAAACTGGTCGTGGTTGGCCGAGGCCGGCAGGGCAAGCACGAGCAGCACAAGCAGCCCGATCAGAGCAATCGGGGCAAGGGTGATACGCAAAGGAGTGCTCCTTGGTTAGGTTCCGAAGCCCATCAGCATCCGTAGCCGGACGACCGCCGCCACGAGATCGTTGAGCTGCACCACCACGTCTTCGGCCAGGGTGACGTTGTCGGTCAGCTCCTTGGTGAGCCCCTTGGCGATGTCGTCCGCCAGGGAGATCGCCTCGTTCTTGTCCAGCCCTATGTCCTTGACGATGGCGTCCGCGAGGGCAATCTGCTCGAGCAGGCTGATCCCTGGCTCCTTGCTGACCGTCTCCGCCAGCACGACCGCCTCGTCCAGCACCTTCCCCACGTCCTTCTGGAGGGACTCGGCTAGTGTGACCGCCTCGTCTACAGCCTTCCCAGGCTCCTTGGAGACTGCCTCGGCGAGTGCGACTGTCTCGTCAAGAACCTTGCCGACCTCCTTGGCAACGGACTCGGCGAGCGTGATCGTCTCGAAGAACTCCAGCTCGTAGTTGACCGGCGGCGGGGCACCGCCGAGCAGCGCGAGCAACAGACTCATGGCCTATCTCTCGAACCAGTGCATCGTGTAGCTGTAGCCCCAGGTAACCGTGGCTGGCATGGCCTTGATCGTCCGCAGTGCGACACCGTCGCCTGCGACCAGTTCAATCGGCGCGGGAAAGTCGAAGACGTACTCCAAAGCGGCCGCGTTCGCCATGCCCGCAGCGATAGCGCCCTGAATGGCTGGCACGGGTGCCTGAGCGATGATGCCGTCAGCGGGCCACGTCGGAGCCGTACCCGTCAGGGCCGCGTTGGAGTCGCGGATGTCCGTGATGTCAGTAGCCGTTCCTTTCGTCCCGGAGTAGCGCTGGGCTGTGCGCGCGTTACCGCCCGTAGGAGTCTGTGCCGTGAAGCGACGAAGGCCGAGGATGCCCAGGTCAACCCCAGCGGCGTTGAGCAGCACACACCACATGTGCAGGCGGAACTTGGTGATGTATGCCTTGCGCGTCGAGACTGCCGCAAGCCGTGCCGACATCAGCATCACGTCCGCACCCAACGCCGCCGCTACAACCGCAGTCGTGTGTCCCGAGACGCTGTAGAAACCACCCGCAGCCGGATAGCCGGGAGTCGCCTCAAACGTCTGGATGTTACGTGCCTCGTCCACCTCTGCGACGACGCCTGCGTTTCCGATGATGGGTACAGCCACCTGCTCCTCCTAGTTCCAGACCCAGGCGACAGACCACTTGCCGTATGTCCGGGAATCCTGTAGTCGCTCCGTGGGCTTCCCTTGCTCCTGGATGGCTTTCATCTGTTCGCGGTCGTTAATGCCGATACGAATGGTGATGATGCCATTCGACTTGAACCGCGCCTGCACATCGAGTTGTTGATCCTCGGCTACGTGCTCGTCCACGGTGTGATCCGTGGTCGCGTCGGCGAGCAACCACGCCTCCACGAGGGAAGTCACCACGACCCCGGCAGTGGCTACATCCAGTTCCATTTCGGGCTTCCCCGGCCATGCCCCGAAGTCCACCTCTGCTAGTCCTTGAGCACCCATCTAGTTGAAGTCCACGTTCCAGGTGATCTTCAGCGTGTCTGCCGCCAGCTTGTTGACGACCGCGAAGGTCACAGAGGCGAAGATGTTGCCCGCCGCCCCGTCCTTGATCGCAGCCTCGGTGAGGGCCCCGGTGCCGTCGCCGGCCGGCCAGTCCGTGACCATGATGAGCCGGTTGGTCGAGCGCGTCTTCGTGGTGAAGGTGTTGACATCCAGCTCAGCACCGAGAGAGTTCGGCGGGGTATGCGTACCTGTGCCGATGGCGCCGTGCGTGGGCTTGAGCAGCGCCGGGGCGGCAAGGAACTGGTCGGCAGCCGAGTTCTTGAAGTTAGCGTGGACAGCGTTGTGGATCTCGCGCTTGTCCTTCAGCACACCGTCCGGGCCAAACAGCTCGATCTTGCAGTTGACCCTGACCGGGAAATCCTCGAGTACGTCCATGCTCACTCCGTTATGACTAGGAGGACGCCGTGGGCAGCGGCCAGGGTGGTGACGAGGTTGAGATCCGCGCCGACAGCGCAAAGGAAGAACGGGCTATCCGAATCGAAGACAAACCCGCCCTTGGCGGCAACGTCGAGGGGGCCACAGAGATCGCTGCTTGCGGACTGGAACTTGAGTGTCCCGTCGCCCGCCATCGTGAGGAGCGCTCCTACGACCTTGTGCGCCTTGTTCGGCACCCCTGCCGCCACCAGCGAGGTTCCTGGTGCCCCCTGGTCTACTACAAGGCGAGAGAGCGCAGAGTCCAGGCGCTCCCGACGAACGGTGGATCCTGACACCTAGACATCCACGCCAGCGTAGGCTTCCGCCTCGTAGGTGACGTTCGTGTTCGCCGACGTGACGAGTCGCACCTTCCGTACCGGCCTGCGGCTGACCTCGACGCTGGAGTTGTAGACTCCCACCGCCACCTTCGTCTGCACGGCCGCCAGCTCTACCACCGCGTCCGAAGGAAGCACCTCGAGCGGGAACCAGTCCGAAGCCGCATCGGCAACCTCCAGTCCGTCATTCGAGCCCTGGAAGAGCCAGGAGATAGTCGGTGTCGCACCGACCGCCGTGATCTCGAACTCAAGGTTGAGCACGTCGTAGTCGGCATCCGTTCCGACACTCGCGTGAGTGTTGTTGCCAGTCGCGCCGACAGGAGCAAGCTGGCCGACCTTGCGGAATCTCACGAGAGATCCTTCGCCTTGTCCAGGGCTGCGACGAGAAGCTTGGTCTGCTCCGCGTGGGGCTTGAGGCTCTCGACCTCGGCCTCCAGCTCTTCTATCCGAGCCCTGAGCTTCCCCTCGTAGACCACCGCGCTCTGGAGGTCTGCGTCTTGTAGGGCGTTCTGCTCCTGGGCGGCCGCAACAGCCGACGTGGCCTGTTCGAGCTGCCCCCTGAGGTCGCCCTGGTCGCGTAGCTCGGACTCCAGCTCGCGAACCCTTTGCTCGAGCTGGCCGGCCTCTTCGGCCCTGGCGGCCAGCTTGGCGAGAGCGTCGCCGATGCGCTTCTCCAACTGGGCACGCTCACGCTCGAGCGCCGGCACCTTGCGAGCGTCGGCATCGGCCTCCTGGAGGCGCTCGCGGAGAGAAGAGATCTGCCCCTTCAGCTCCTCACGCTCATCCAGGATCTCCCGAACGTCGCTCCTATTTTGATCTGGCATGTTCCCTCCTGGCCGCTCTGCGCGCGGCGCTGTTTGGCAGTAGATCCCTGAAGGAGGGCTTGGCCCTCCGCTCGTCCTTAGCGCCCGAGGGCAGCACTACGCCCCCGATAGACTTCCCGCCGACCTTGTTGGCAACGTAGTGCTCGAGCCACTCGTCGGCGCACTCGAGGCACACCCACTCCCCCACGTCGTTCCGCACACACCTCGTCTTGTGAGTCGAGCAGAGGGGGATCTGAAAAGACTGGGGGGCGGGTGTGCCCTTGATCTTGTTACGCTTCGACAATGATCTTGTCGGCGGCTTCGCCGTCAGACGGAGGAGACTGGGCGTTGCCAGGCTCCGTGTGAACTGCCGGCGCGTCCTTGACCTGTGCCGCCGCTCCGGGGTCGCCCTCGGCGACAAGCATCGCCCGCACGATCTCCGCGCGGTTCTGATTCTCCAGCTCGTAGATCCTGATGCGCTCCGGCGAGATGCCGAGACGCTCCTGGAGCTTGAGCACCTCTTCGACCGGCTCGCTGTCGTAGTTCGGCCATGGCTCTGCCGCCTGCGGCGTGTCCACGACGATGAACTGGTTGGGGAACATCGGCTGAAGCTCCCTGAGCCGCTCGTCCATCTGAATCTGCATCTCGACGCGACCGGGCTGGCCGTGCTTGGCCTTCTCCGGGTAGCGCTGGCAGAACGCCTCGGTGTCGAAGACGCCGACGCGCGTGAGCGGGCTCACACCGTCTGGGAGCCCTGTGAAGGAGAGGTACTCGAGCGCGAACTCGATCTCGTGGTCGAGCAGGCCGCTCTGCATGAAGTCGGCACGGACGCCCTCATCGAGGACGGTGGTGTGCCCGAACCCCCTCGCGTCCATGACTACCTGCTCCCGAGCAGGAAAGACGACGATGGAGTACCTGGGGTGGGACGATAGACAGCGCACGATAGACCTCCTGGGTCTGGTTGTGGTTTAGCAAAGGGTACGGCCCCGGTGTAGGCCAGAACCGCCCCCTCATCCCGTCTTGCCAACCTTCCGCCTACCCGGCGCCGGCTTGACGATTTGTTCTCAGCGGGTGGGCCTTGCAAGCAACGGAGCGTTGGAAACGCCCGCACCCACCCGTACCTCAGTTTGGCCGGCCCTATCCGTCCGGCCAGGATGCTACGGGGATTAGCCCGTCACACCCGTGATGATGCCGTGCTGCCGCTCGTGCTTGACCTTGACGGAGAACTCCGTCAAATACTCCTCGTCGTAGGAGTCTGCGTCGTTCGCCTGTCGGTCACGGAGCAGCTCGGTGTTGCGGAGCGTCACCAACTCGACACCGTCCATGTTGACGTAGAACGCCCATCCGCCGTACTGGCCTGAGGCCGTGGAGAAGTCGTTCCAGTCACGCTTGACGATGACGGGGATGCGGTATCCGAACGCACCAGAGATCAGGCCATCGACCTTGGCCCCCCACAGACGCGCGCCCGTCTCGGTCGGCTGCCAGGCATCCCGAAGGAAGCCTGAAATCGCCTGCGCCACAATCGGCGATACGAAGAGCACGCCGTTCGTGTTGCCATGTGCGAGGAAATCGCGCATGAACGAGTCGAGGTTGGTCTTGGTGAGGACGCCTGCGGCGTTCTTGACGTTCGTGATGATGAACTCGAACAGTCCGCCTGCTTGGCCGTTGGGCTCTGAGCCGGAGACATCGAGTGCCTTTGTCCCCCAGAAGAGGGTGTACTCGATGGCCCGCTTGTGCTCGATGGCCTTCTTCTTGCGTTCCTTCATCGGCTCCGGGCCGCCGTACAGCTTCGACGCCATGAGGGTTCGAGTGAACCCGTAAGGGCTCCGCTCGATCATCATGTAGTTGAACTGCGCGACACGCTTGGTGATCTTGCGAGCACCGAGCGTTGCACCCTGAGCAGATGCGTTCCCCGTGATGAGGAGCTGGTCGGACGCGGCGGCTGCCGCGTGTGCCACTCGACCGAGTGCGCCCGTAGGCGTGATCGTATCCGTCGCCACGGAGATGACCCTCTGGGCCTTCCCTGTACGTGCGTTGCGGAATACGTCTCCAGCGCGGAAGTACGCGCCTTCACCCGCTGCGACCGTGATGGTCGCGGCGTCGGTAGCACCTCCAGACACGACGGACGAGAGGCGTGGGAAGAGTTCGTCTTCCAACCACTCGGCCTTCGAGCTGAAGCCAGAGCTTCGCGCAACACGCATGAGCATCGTCGTGAACTGCGAGGAATCAGGATCGAGCATCGCGATGACGGGATCCATGTCAATGACCCGCTCGTTCTGCAAGATGTCTGAGTCGTCCTCGAGTCCAGTGATGACGGTGACTGCCATGTTGGCTCCTGGACTTGCTTTGGGGTACGTGAACGCTCTAACCCTGTGTACGCCGGCTGTCCGCAACTGCGGGCCGGGTTATCAGGAGCCGCTCCTGTCTACAGCGGTGCCCTCTTGCGGGGTCTAGATCCCCGTGAGGCCGTCTGCGACGGAGGTAGTTTCGGTTGCGAGAAGAGACTTGCGAAACGTCTCGTGGATCTCTTCTTTGCTCATCTCTGAGATGGGCTTGGCCTTCCCCTCTTCAACCGGACGGAGGGAGCTTGTAGCCACCTGTGCGGATTGCTTGGCCGCCTTGTTCTGTGCTGCCTGGTCTTCCTTCGCCTTGGCGGTGGCATCCGCGATCACGCGGCCCTTGGCGAGTGCTGCGGCGACTCTCAAGCCCTCGACGCGCGTATTGGCGTCTTCGGACACGACCATCTTCTGAATGGCCTCTGGAGCCTCTGAGAGCGTCTGTGCGAGGACGGGCTTGATTAGGGCCCAGCTACCCTCCTGCGCCTCTTCCAGCTCTCCCTGGACGATTGAGGCCGCGTCTGCGATCTGTCGTTCCTGGATCATGCCCTGGAGAGCCGGATCCGGCTGTGCCGGAGTGGCCGGCTCTGCCGGCTCGGCATCCTGAGCAGCCAAGGCGCTGTAGTACCTGGCGGCGAAAACGGCCGCCTTGCCAGCCTCTTCCGGCTCTGCGGCCCAGGCCTCGAGGGCGGAGTCAATGAGGTCGCCGCGACCGATCTGGACGAGATGCTGAATGGTGGCAGCGCCACCACGCTCCTCGACCATCTCCTCGAGCGCTTCGTACTCACCGCCCACGAGAGGTGTCGGGGGGGCTTCCGGCTGGGAGCTGCGCTCCTCGAACCGACCCTCCAGCTTCGCAATCTGCTCGCGAAGCTCTCGAACCTCGTTCGACTGGCGGCCGATGAACTGCTGAGCGTCGGTCAGTTGCTTCTCGAGTGGAGAAGGCTCTACCGGCGCCTCTTCGACTTCTGGCTCTTCTTCTGCTGGAGCTGCCGGCTCTTCGGGCTCCTCCGGACTCTCGGGCTCGGCCGCTACGAACTGGCCTCGCTCGTTCCGGGGGCGCCCCTCTGCCGACTCCGTTAGCCCCTCGAGTGCGCTCTGAACGTCACGGTCTGGCTGTTCGCCACGCTCCTCGAGGCGCTGCTTCGCTTCGTCTCCCGCCTGCTCGGCGAGAGCTGCGTCGAATCCGGCCTGAAGGTTGACGTCGGACTCGGGCTTGAGGCGAAGCGTGTTGAACCTAGGCATATGGTGACTCCTCCTGGGTAGTCATTTCCTCGAGGGCGGAGTCGCGCCACGCGCGTCTTGCCGCCTCTTCGAGGCTCTTGGCGGCCTCTTCGGGGTGCCCGAGTATCCACTCGGCCCCGTAGTAGAACGCCCTGTGAAAGAGGATCTCGTCCTCGAGATCCCTGGTGAGCTTCTCGCCGGACATGAGCCGGCGAGAGAGAGAGCCCATGAACCGATCCTTGTCGGCCCTGACCCTCTCGTATAGACGGCGCCAGCCGGCATGATCCCGGAGGCCGTCGAACATCTGCACGTCGCTGACGATGCGCTGAACGTGAGGACTCTTGCGCGCCTTCTCGGCGACAAACTCTGCCAGCTCTTCGGGCGAAGGCGTTTACCTCACCCGCCCATCGCGTTCGCGGGCCCGCCGCTCATCGAGAGAGCGCGGCTGAGCATGTCGGCGGGGCTCATCGAGATGCCGCCCGTCGCAGAAGGGCTGGAGGCATCAACAGCCGTCTCGGACGTGACCCCGAGGTTAGGCCCTGCTGGAGCACCTTCTCCACCCGGCGCGCCTCCTCCTCCTTGCTGAGGGGCTCCGCCGGCTGCACCCATCGCTGGAGCCTGCTGCGAAACAAATCGTTCCCAGTCATCCACACCCCATCTCTTCGCATACCACGAAAACAGCTCGCGCAGATTGAGCGGTGTGCCGGCGGCCGCCATCAGCGGCGCCGCCGCCATCACCGTCTGGAAGAAAGCCCCGCCCTCGGCGCGGCGCTCCTGTCGCATCTCGGACTCGCCCATCGGCTCCAGCTCGACGACGAACTCGCCCTGGATGTCGAGGGGGCTGATCTCCCGGAACGTGGGTACTCCGTCCGGCCCCAAAATGTGTACGAGGCGCTGGTCGGAGATGAACTGCTGGCAGTTCTTGATCCGCTGTGTGGCCTCCTGTCGAAGTGCCTGCTGGGCCTGGTACTTCTTGGCCTGGAGCCGCTGCTGGGCGGCGTTCATCACGATGCTGGCCCCGGTAGCCGTCTTCTGATCGACCGTGGCCGTCTCGGCGCCGCCCGCGAAGGGAGCAGCCGAGGTGACGTTCTGGAGGTCGCCCTTGGCGAGCGCCTCTGCGTGGGTCGTGATCTCGGCAAGCTGGTAGGGCGGCATCAGCCATTCGGCCGCCTCAGAGGGCTTGCCGTCTGTCGGCCAGCGTGCGCCCGGATAGTGCTCGAAAGCTTCGGGATCCTCTACGTCGGAGCGGATGAGCAGGATCGCGTTGTTGATGAGTTCGATGTTGTCGAGCCGCTGGTTCATCATCTCCCAGAGGACTTCCTGGAGCGCCTCGATCAGCTCGATGTCGGACTTGCCGCGCGGGCTGAAGGGCTGCGGCATCGAGGAGCAGAGCACGAAGGGGTAACCCCCGTGCCAGAAGGGGTTGGCCTCTTCGTCGCGCAGGAGGACGGCCTTGTTGCCGATCAGAGAGCGGTAGACCTGACCGTTCTTGAAGCACCAGTACTCGAGCACCTCGATCAGGTCTTTAGAGCGGTCTACGTCCCAGACCTCCCTGGCGCGGTCGGCGTACTCGCCCGAGAAGTCGAGAGCGTGATCCTTGAGTACGTCTACGTTCTTGAGGTACCCCGCCGCCTCCATCATCTTGAGCTGCTCGAAGGAGTACCAACAGCGGTGGAAGAGGTGCTGCGCCCCACCGGGCTCGAGGGGCTGGAGGCTCCTGGCGCTCTCGTGGAGGATGAAGTCGCGGGGATCAACCACCTCGAAGGTGGAGTGATCCCGAATCACGTTCCGCTCTTCGACCTCGGTGATGACCGGCACCTCGAGCGAGAACCCCGCCTCGGGATCGCCGGCTTGCACCATCTTGTGGCCCTGGCGTTTGACCGAGCCCTCGACGTAGTTCCAGTAGGTCTTGCCGACCCCCGTGCCCCCGATAGAGGCGCAGAGGAAGAGCGGGCGCTGCTTGTAGTCCATCTCGTCCACGCGGTGCTCGTGACGCAGAAGGTCGCCCACAGCCTCGGCCTGGGCGAGCATCTTGGTCGCCTCCTCCAGCTCGAGGTTGGCGTGCGGGGCGGGGCGCGTGTCGAAGCGCAGGCCCATCTCGACCGTGTTGCAGACGATGGTTTCGATCAGGTTGAAGGCGTAGGGCGGGGCAAGCTTGTGCCGCCATTTGGCGGCGTCCGAGGCGACGTTGAGCATCCCCTGGTAGGCACGCTCGCTCTGCTCGTAGCGGCGAACGAAGGTGCCGTGGGACTTCATCGCATCGCCGAGCTTCTTCTGCACTTCCTCAACGAGTGCGGGTGGCCGGTAGGCCATTAGTACCCTTCGCCGCCGCCCAGCGGGGCGCCGCCGCCCGAGGACTTGCGGAGCATCCGCGCGCCAGGGCCAGCGCCCGTGGCCTTGTCCACTAGTTCCTGCTGCGAGGAGCGGAGCTTGGCTAGCTTCGCCATGATCTCGCGGGCCAGAGCAATGTCCTGCTCGTCCGTCTCGTCGGCGATGTACTCCTCGAGGGCGGAGATAGCGTCGTTGAGGGCGTCAGAGTGGTCGCCCCGGTCTGGGCCGTGGGGCTCCCCAATCCCGCTGCCCCCGGCACCGGAAACGTCGAGAGAGGGCGGAGGCCCCGCCTGTTCGGGCTGCATCATGGACATGTGCTCTCCTAGTGCTGTCGGGTCGGACTGGGCTGGTACTTCGCCTTCTTCCACTTGCGCCGGCCCCTGTCGGGATGACGCCCGTGCTGGCGGAACATCTCAGTCGCGATGGCGAGACTCATCACGCGGTCGTCGTTGCAGCCGTCCTGCGCTCGAGGCGACGGAGTCGTGTCCTTGTAGACGAACGACGCCAGCTCATCGAGGTGGCCGGCAGAGAGCCAGGGAAAGAGGCGCTGGCGGATCCAGGAGCGCAGCTCGCCGAGCACCTGGTTGCGGTTGGTGCCCATCGGGAGGCCGTAGTCCTCTGAGCGCGGCTTGCCGGCCTTGGTGAAGGTGGTGTGGCGGTAGAGCTTGGAGTAGGGCGCGAGCTGCTTGTTGCCGTCGCGCAGGGCCGTGATGAGGGCCTCTCCGTAGCCACCCTGGCGCTCGACAGCAACCAGAGCCCGGTTGTACCACTTGCCCAGGTAGTGAAGCTGGATCGCCGCTCGAGGGCTCTCCATCTTCGCGTGCATGTGAGCGACGATAGCCCCGGACGTGAGCGAGATCACATCGGCGCTCGTGTAGTCGGAACCCTTGCCTGTCGCCGTATCGACGCCGATGGCGTAGTCCTCGCTGTCTCTGGGCCGCTCGTAGATCTCGATGATCCCGTCGCGGAAGCGCGTGAACTCGGCCTTCAGGCCACCCCGGAGGAGGAACTGGCCGCAGAGCTTGGCTTCGGCCAGCTCGTGCTCGTAGAACTCGAGCGCATCGCGGTCGAAGTAGAGCGCCCCGGAGAGCATGAAGCCGTCGCGCTCGTTCAGTGGGTACTGCTGGTTGCGCTCGACCTCGGGGAGCGCCATCGCCTCTGTCGCGTACCACTCAGCGGATCTCGTTGGCTCTGCGTTCCAGGGCAGGAAGAGGTAGCGCAGACCGTAGAGCGCACGGTTGGCGTAGAGGTGGTGGAAGAAGTTACCCTCGCCCGTCTCGAGGTTGGAGACGCCGTTGGCGGTCGAGATCATCGCCAGCTTAGCCTTGCCCCGGTTGACGGCGGGGTTGATCGCCTTGTAGATCTCCCGCGAGTTGTCCTGGTAAGCGACCTCGTCCATGATCGCGAACGTGACGCGGGCCCCGTGGCCGTGCTTCTTGGTCGCCGGCAGGGCTTGGAAGGACGACATCCGGCCGTCCGGGTGAAGGAGCCTGACCCACTCCGAGGGTTCCTCGGAGCGCCGTGGGGAGGCGACCGTGACGTGATTCTTGAGCACGTCGGGGATCGCCCCGTACATCGCCCAGACAGCGACGGCGAGCTTCTTGGCCTCGTCCTCCGTGAAGGAGTAGGCGACCGTGACCGACCCCGGTCGGAAGAGCATCAGCCAGAGGGCGTAGGCGCAGGCGAGCAGGGTGATCCCGAGCTGTCTAGCCTTGTAGACAAGGTACTTCTTGATCGTGGGGTCGTGCAACCAGTCGATGAAGACCGATTGCCAGAACCAGTCGAAGGCGCCGTCCTTCGAGAACTGGAGGTCGTCGTTCTCGAGTCGGACTATCGGAGCTTCCCAGCCCTCCGGGGGGAACATCCTGAACTCGACCCAGGCATCCTCACCCTCCTCGGCCTGCGAGGGGTCGAAGAAGCGGATCTCGTTGATGAGCGCCTTTGGGTTGCTGCGGGCCTCATCCTTGACATCGAGCAGCCGTAGGTACTCGAGAGCCTCCGCCCTCGGGTCGGCCACGGCTGCCGCTGCCATTTAGTCCTCGGGGTCGGGCGGCTCGATCTCGGGCGGCAGGGCCGCCTCGACGTCGGGCTTGGTGATCTTGCCGTCCTTACCTGATCCCTCGACCTCGCTGAGATCGACCCCCGACTCGGCGGCCAACTCGGCAGCGGCGGAGGTGGCGTTGGGCTCCTCGGGCTCGACAGCCCCGACTTCCTCTTCGTCCTTCTCGACGTGAGGAATGACCTCTTCGACCTCGTCATCAGGCTCGGAGTCGTAGACCTGCGGCCCTGGCTCTTCCTCAACCACCGGCTCGACTTCCTCGACCTCCTCGACCTCTGGCTCCTCGACCACCTCGGGCTCGGGCAGCTCCTCGGAGGCGACCAGGAACGAATCGCCCAGGCCGACACCCTGACCGCTGACCACGCGGGCGTTCTCGCGCTCGCTGGTGAGCGCCTCCCGCCTGTCCTGGTCTGCAATCACTGGCGCCTGCGCTGCGGCGTCCACCTCTTCCTGGAAGACGCGCTCTTCCACGTCCTCCTCGGCCGTGGCTGCGTCCTCGAGATCCTTCGACAGCTTCTCCCTGGCCTCGTCTGCCTCTTCGGCGACCGGCTGGGGGCCGTGGTAAACCATCTTGTCGCCGTCGTAGATCGCGTCGGTACGCTCGCGCGACGACCACTCCTCCTCGGAGATGACACCCTCGGAGGTGTGAACCGTGCGCTGCTCGATCCCGGCCTCATCGACCGGGCCGACAATCTCGACCGGAAGCGGCGTCAGGACGTTGCTCTTGATCTCGACCTGGTGCTCGAAGGCGTAGATCTTCTCGAGCAGGAGGCCCAGCGTCTCGGCCTCCTCGTTGATGAGACTCTGCCCCTGGCCCGGGAGCGAGAAGTACTTCTCCGCCCTGTAGGACGCAGGGAGGTAGCGAGTCTCTCCCTGGGTTTCCGAGGTGACAAGGGTTTCGTCTTCGCTGTAATGCACGAAGACCCAACCACGGGCCTCTGCCTCGGCCTTACTGAATCGCGACATCTCCCCTCCTTTGGGGCGTTGTGGGTTATCCCTCAGTTGGCTGCTCTGGTCAGGGGCTCTGACACGCCCTGCCGGGGGCACATGAGACGGAGCAGCCTACGAAGTCAGCGACCTGGGGGCCTCTTCGATACCCCAGTCGTGTCGAAAAGATCTCGTCCCGTCCTTGTTCACCGTCTCGATGACGGGGTACTTGGTGCGGCGCAGCGTGTCGGGAGAGATCTTGGCTGCGATCTCCTCAGGTTCCTTGCCGAGCCGGCGGGCGAGACGCTGCACTTGCGCGCTCATGTCGCGCCGCACCTTCGGCGCCGTAGCGGCGGAGCCTTTCCCGAGCAGTCTTGCCCGGTCGGAAGACCTTGCCGCCCTCTCCGATTTGCTCGGATACTGTGAGTTGTCCGTCATAGCGTTTGCCCAACCCCCGCTCGTAGCTCTCTTTGCTCATGGCACCAGATCGGCCTTCAGCCGGCGCGGGAGGAGAAACTTCTTCCCTCGCGCTCGCTGCTGAAGCGTCACCGGATCGACCAGGTAGTAGGTGGAGTCGCCGCTCTCGGCAAGGCGACGTCGAGCCTCTGCTTCGGACTTGAGCAGCTCGAGCTTGATGTCGGGCTCACGACCCGTCGCCAAGAGGATCAGGTCGCCCTTCACTTCTTCTTGCCCCCCTTAGGCTTCTTGGTCGGCTTCGGATCCGGCGCGTAGGTGCTCTTGAAGACGAACTCCCCGCAGGCCGTGCAGTTCTCACCGCACTCGCAGCCCTGCGCCTGACCAAGCAGACAGATGATCCCGATACACATGCTCACCTCAGCGGTGGATTGGTGGCCCGTGGTGGTAGAGGGGCTTCTCGAGATCGACAGCCAGGTGGATCTCGAACATCGTCCCCGGCGACCAGCCGTTGTAGAAGGACACGACTCGAGTGGCCGCGTGCAGCATCAGCCAGCTCCGGTAGTGCGCGGCCGAGGCGAAGTTGGCGAACGTGGGCTCCTCGCTCAAGAACTCGATCTTCGGCTTGCGCCCGCCGAGCTTCCAGATCTCGACCCCGTAGGTGCGGGAGTCGATCTGCTTCGGGCGGTAGCTCCAGCACTTCCCGCCCAGAGCGAGCCAAGCACGTTCAGCGGTCTTAGCGACCCCCGGAGATCCGCCCGCGAGCACGAGGGAATCAGGATGCTTCTCTCGGAGCGCCACCACGAACTCGGAAACAAGCTGAGGGTCGATGCCCTCTCGCGACCCGATGATGGCGACCTTCTCAGGCGTCGTCGCCCTCGCGGTCGAGCGGGCAGATCGGCCAATCCCATCGGACGTTCAGCCAGTCTGGGTCGCCCCGTTG
>Ga0210378_10000046_pt1 | contig 51831 bp, 37 predicted proteins | sample PLM1_60_b1redo_FD_155465 | JGI IMG/M metagenome (GOLD analysis project Ga0210378, IMG submission 155465) | Groundwater sediment microbial communities from an aquifer in East River, Colorado, USA - PLM1_60_b1 redo | ecosystem: Environmental > Terrestrial > Soil > Riparian zone | place: USA: East... | reverse complement strand
GCTGGCCTGGCATCGTCGCCTGGTCAAGCGGCACTGGACGTATCCGAACCGGCCAGGTCGTCCGCCGGTCAGCGACGAAGTTCGGGATCTGGTGGTGCGGCTGGCCCGGGAGAACCCCGCGCGGGGGCATCGCCGGATTCAAGGTGAGATGGTGGGGCTCGGGCACCGCGTCGGCACCGGCACGATCCGGCGGATCCTCGCTCGCACCCGGATCGGCCCGGCGCCGCGCAAGGTGGACAACGGATGGCGGACCGTCCTGCGCGCCCAGGTTGATCAACGCCCGGCCCTGCGGGGACGCGTATGCGTGGCTTTGCTCGATCAACGCCACGTGTCGGGCGTAGTGTCCTGGGGCGTCGCTTAGGCCGAGCGCGAGTGCGGCCAGCGCGGCCCGGGCCAGGAGTCTAGCCGCGGCCATTGATCTTGGGGGCAGCAGTTCGGCGGTGGTGTCCTCGATCGCTTGGCGAAGCTGCTGGGGCAGCTCCGGTGAGGTCTCGAGGCAGGCAATGGCAACGAGACGTAGCGCATCACGGAGCGCCGGTGGGAGTCCGTCGCGGCTGCGGTTGAGGAGCCCTTCGAGGAGCTCAGAGAGCGTTGAGATCGCGTGGAGCGGTGGGGACTGATCGTCGCTATTGTCCAGCGGCTGCAGTCACCGGTTGGTTGTTTGGGTGAGGTCGCAGCAAGGGTCTGTACGAACCTAAATCTGCTGGTCAGCGGCGTGGAGGTGTCGGTGAGCAAACACGGCTTCAGATGCCATGAGCGGCATTGTCCTCCCTGACCGTGCGCTACGGAGGTGCTTGACTGGGACCCGGGCGTTGGAGGCCGAACGCATCGCCGGTACCTGATGGGCCATCTGGGGTTGTTTCACCAGGCGGCGGCGTGGCTGCGGCCGCACCGGGTGCTTCAGTCAGGCGTTGGACCGGATGGCAAACGTGGCGCTGCGCGCGGACGGCCGAGGTGCAAATCGAGAATCCCCAGTGCCAGAGGGCTAAGTTTTCACGTGTCGGCCGACGTAGTCCTACGGCGCAGGCGAGGATGGGTGGCATGACTTTCAGCGTGGGGATCTGGGACCTCACGACATACGCGATTCCGGGCTCGCTGTATCTGAGCCTGTTGATCTACATCGGCGATCGCATGGACTGGGTGTCGGCCGCGACGATCGGGAAAGTACCGACTGCGGTACTCATCGCCACGGCCGCGATCGCCAGCTACGTACTCGGTCACCTCAGTTACCCGCTGGCCGCGCTCCTGGATCGGTATCCCCGTGATCGGATCGCCACGGCGCAAGCCGCCGTCCGGCAGATCTTCGTCGACCGGGTTCCGGGTGAGCGCAGCAGCCGACTTGTCCGAACCAACATCCAACTGCTGCGGACAGCAGGCGAGATCCACCACCCCGGCGCGATCGCCGAGGCGATCCGCCTAAATGCGCTGGGGTTGATGGTCCGTGGATGCGCCAGCGCGATGCTGCTCGCCGCCCCGGTAGCCGCACTAGAACTCGCCCTGGGTACTCACAAGGCTGCTGCGGTGACCCTACTGATCTTCTTCGTGGTTTCTGCTCTCGCTGGGATACGACGGTCGCGCCGGCTACGCGACTGGGCCGAGATGAAGACCCTGGAGATCAGCTACTGGATGCCGGAGGTCGACACCGCGCTGCCGCCGGCAGAGTCGCCTGCCTCACCGACCTCCTAAGCTCTTCGGCCGGACGGTTCGTGGTCCGAGTCTGTCGCTCGACTCGTCTAGTACTCCAGCGGGACCGTCCGAACAACGGTGGACCTGGTCCCGTCCGACACGCCGAGCTTCGCTCGGCGGGGTGGATACGAGTCGCCTCGTCACGGGGCCTGGCCGTGCGCCGGCAGACGACGGTTGCGCTGCTCACGGCACCCGGTGCCGTTGATGACCTCTTCCAGCAAGTCTCGATGGAACCGGGCCGACAGCACCCCCAACCCGATGTGGTCGGTCAACCGACCCCACGGGCGGGACCCCGCATCAGACGACTCGCCCTCCACATCGGACGCTGCCACGGCCCGGAACCATACACCCGAGACCAGGCCGCCTCAGCACGCCACGCTGACCTCGGCAAACGCCTAATCTGAACGGCATTGCCCCAGGACCCGGGGTCGTTCGTTCCGTGGCTGGGCGCGAGCGTTGACCACTGCCAGGCATTCAATGCGCCAAGCCGGGACATGACCGGAAAATGCTACCGACCCGAACAACTTCTGACATTGTTGCCTATGCAAGTGATCCAAGGTGACGGGCAGCGTCGGCACCAGCTATGTGTTCGTCGGCGACCGCTGGATCCGAGCGAATCTGTACGACTCGGCGCCCGTCTGGCTGCCGCTCAAGCTCAGCGGTACGACCGCGTCACTGACCTGGTACGACAGCTGGAGCCTCAACGTGGCGGCCGGGACCTGGGCCGCGCAGACCGCTGACACCGCGCACGAGGGCGAGGCCGCTGCCAACACACTCGCCGGCGGGGCACGGCTGCTGGCGTGCAGCAGCTGCTCGGGCGGTCGCAAGGCTGGGTGGATCGGCAACGGCGGTACCGCCCAGTTCAACGGGGTGATCGTCCCGACAGCAGGCCGGTACACGCTCAAGGTGCGCTACACCAACGGCGACGCGGCCGACCGGTACGCCGACGTCAGTGTCAACGGCGCAGCGGCCAGGCGAATGGCGTTCCCGCCCAGCGGCAGCGGCAATTCACCGGCAACGGCAGTCCTCACCGTCGACCTGCGAGCCGGCGCCAACACCGTCAAGTTCTCCAACGCGTCCGGATGGGCACCCGACCTCGACAAGCTCGCCGTGCCCACGCCGTAAACAGAGTGCATGGCCGCCCAAGAACGGAAGAGGACGGACGGAGATGTCGCGGCCGGAGGGCGGCAGTGATGAGATACAGGATCGGGCGATCAGCGGTTGCTGGACGGGGCTCACCGGTGGTCCGCCAACGCGAAGGCGGCGACGCGCTCGCCGATGAGGATCGCGGGCGCGTTCGTGTTGCCGGTCGTGATCGCCGGCATGATCGAGGCGTCGGCCACGCGGAGGCCGGTGATGCCGTGCACCCGCAGGCGTGGATCGACCACCGCCTCGGCGTCGACCCCCATCTTGCACGTTCCGACCTGGTGGTGGTACGTGCCGGCCGACCTGCGGACGTAGTCACGCAGCTCGGCGGCGGTGCGCACGTCCGGGCCGGGGTAGAGCTCGTGCGCGCCCCAGCCGGCGGCCAGTGCGGAGGTGGCGCCCAGCTCGCGGCAGAGCGTCACGGCGGACTCCAACGAGCGCAGGTCGGTGTCGCAGCGGAAGGTGGCAGGGTCGATCACCAACTCGTCGTGGGGATCGGCACCGGTGAGGCGGATCGTGCCCCGGCTCACCGGCCGCACGGCGCCGGCCTGCAACGTGAAGCCGTTGGCCGGGCCCTGCATCCACGGCTCGTACAGCGGCACGGGGAAGTGCAGCGGCTGCACGTCAGGCACCGGTAGCCCGGACTGGCTGCGCCAGAACAGGTGGGTCTGCGCGGGCGGCAGCCCTGCCGAGGGCCGGCCGAGAGGGCGCTCGGCACCGAAGATCACTGGGGCCAGTAGGTGGTCGTGCAGGTTGCGACCTACGCCGGGCAGGTGCGCTACGACGTCGATGCCGACCGACCGCAGGTGGTCGGCGTCGCCGAGGCCGGAGAGCATGAGCAACCGCGGCGACTCGATCGTGCCGGCTGAGACGATCACTTCGACCTCGGCCCGCGCGGACTCGACGCGTCCGTCGCGCTCCCACTCCACGCCGACGCAGCGCGAACCGTCGAGGAGCAGCCGGCGAGCGTGTGCTCCAGTGAGAACCGTGAGCGCTGGCTGGCCGATGATGGGGTGCAGATAGCTGGTGGCCGCGCTCTGTCGGCGACCGTCCTTGACGTTCAACTGCACGAAGGAGACGCCGTCCAGCTCGCCCGAGTTGTAGTCCGGGTTGAACGGGAGACCGAGCTCCTTGGCGCCGACGACGAGCGACTCGTGGATGGGGTCCGGCTGGTATCCGGACAGCACCGGCAGCGGTCCGCCTGATCCGCGCGAGTGCGACGCCCCGCCGTCGAAATCCTCCAGCTGGCGGTAGACCGGCAGGACGTCGCGCCACGACCAGCCGGTGTTGCCGAGATAGGCCCAGTGGTCGAAGTCGGCGGGCGCGCCCCGGACGAAGATCATCGCGTTGAGCGCGCTGGATCCGCCGAGCACCTTGCCGCGCGGCCAGGGCAGCCGGCGCCCCGCGGCGTGCTTCTGCGCCGCCGTGCGGTATCCCCAGTTCTCCGGCCCGAACCACAGCTCACCGAAGCGCAACGGGTCGTGGATCGCGGGATTGGTGTCCGCGCCGCCGGCTTCCAGGAGCAGCACCCGCAGGCCAGCGTCCACGAGCCGCCGTGTGGTCGCGCATCCTGCGGAACCTGCCCCGACCACGATCACGTCGACGCCGGAACTCTTCTCGGTCATTGCACTCGTCTCCATCAGTCGCGTTGGCGCGGGTCGGTAATCTGGGCGGCGTCGCTGCCAGCCGGGAATGGAACGGGCACTACATGACTCTGCTGGCGGATACGTGGTTCCGGGTCTTGCCGGCGAGCTCCACGGCACGGGCGCGGCTGATCTGCCTCCCGCCGGCCGGCGCGGGGATCGCCACCTTTGCGAGCTGGCGTGAGTTCGCGCCGCCGTGGCTGGAGCTGTGCCTGGCGCAGCTGCCGGGCCGGGAGGTCCGGATCGCCGAGCCGCCCGCGCCCGACGTCGATGCGCTGGTCGACGGACTCGCTGCGGCGGTCGGGGAGCTGACCGCGTCGGATGCGCTGCCGTACGCGGTCTTCGGCCACAGCATGGGCGGGCTGCTCGCCTACGAGCTCGCCGGGCGTCTGGAGGCCGGTCGCGGTCGGGCCCCGGCGCACGTGTTCGTCTCGGCGTCCGCCGTTCCCGGCCCAGGCGCGGACGAGCTGGTCGCCAGCGGCTTGGCGGATCCGGAGGCGTTCCTGCGGCGGCTCGGCGGCACGATGGCGGAGGTATGGGAGTACCCGGACCTGGTCGAGCTGGTCACCGCCGCGCTGCGCGCCGATCTCACGCTGCTCCGCGACCACCGCCTCGGCGCACACGCCATCGCCGCGCCGCTCGCGCTGCTCTACGGCAACGACGATCCGGTCGCCGGCCCCGCGGACGTGTCCTGGTGGCGGTCGCGTGCCCGCGGGCCCCTCAGCGTCGCGCGGTTCGCCGGCGGGCACTTCTACCTCACCGACGATCCGGCGCCCGTCCTGGCCGCCGTCGTCCGCCACCTCGACCAGCCCGCGCATCCCGGGTCAGGCTGAGCCGAACACGAGCACGGAGTTCTGCCCGCCGAAGCCGAAGGAGTTGCTCACCGCGACGTCGACCGGCTGGGTGCGGGGTGCCTTCGTCACGACGTCTATCTCGACCACCGGATCCAGACTGTCCACATTGGCCGTCGGTGGCACGACGCCGTGCTCGACCGCGAGCACCGTGAACGCTGCCTCGATGGCCCCCGCCGCACCGAGCGTGTGGCCCACGACGCCCTTGGTGGACGTGACCGCCGGCCGGTCGCCCAGGTGGCGGCGGAGCACCTTGGCCTCGGCGGCGTCGTTGAGTGGCGTGGACGTGCCGTGCGCGTTGACGTGGTCGACGTCGCCAGGGCCAACTCCTGCGTCGGCGAGCGCCAGGCTGAGGGCCCGCTCGACGGCAGTGCCGGCCGGGTCGGGTGCGGTGGCGTGGTGGGCGTCCGCGGTGGCGCCGTAGCCGAGCAGCCGGGCGTGGATCCTGGCGCCCCGGCTGCGGGCGTCCTCGGCCCGCTCCAGCACGAGGATCCCGGCGCCTTCGCCGATCACGAAGCCGTCCCGGTCGCGGTCGAACGGTCGGGACGCGGCCGCCGGATCATGCAGCCGCTTGGACAGCGCACCCATCTGGGCGAACCCAGTGACGATGAGCGGGCTGACGCCAGCCTCGCTGCCGCCGGTGATGATCACGTCGCAGGTGCCGTTGCGCAACAGCTCGCGGGCGGTGCCGATCGCGGTGGCGCCGGACGCGCACGCCGTGGCGGTGACGAAGCTCGGGCCGGTCGCGCCGAACTCGATCGCGAGTTGCCCGGCGACCATGTTGGGCACCAGCATGGGGATCAGCATCGCCGAGACGTGCGTCGGCCCCCGGTCGAGCAACCGCCGGTGCTGCTCCTCCCAGGTGGCGACGCCACCGAGGCCGCAGCCCAGCACCACGCCGACGCGGGTGCCGTCCCACGACGCCGGATCGAGCCCTGAATCGGCGACGGCTTCCCGCGCCGCGACGATCGCGAGCTGCACGAACCGGTCGTACTGCCAGGCTTTGCGGCGACCGAGCAGGGCCGGCGCGTCGAAGTCCGGCACCCGGCAGGAGAAGTCCACGGGGAGGCCGGCGAGGTCGGGATCCGTCGCTGCGGTCGACGCGCCGTCGCAGACCCGCGCCCAGCTCGCGGCGGTTCCGACGCCGCCGGCGGTGACCAGCCCGAGGCCGGTGACCGCGACCTCGGGCGACGTCATGACGCGCGCGCGATCTGGGCTTCGAGGATCTCGGCGACCGCACCCAGGGTGTCGCGCGGGCTGGCGGCGTCCTCGTCGATCTTCAGGCCGAGCTCGCTCTGGAGCGTGAGGACGAACTCGACCAGGAACAGCGAGTCCATCTCCAGATCCTCGAACGTGACGTCGGGCCGTAGCTCGTCGCGGTCGACGCCGAACTTTTCGACGAGGACGTCGGCCATCTTCTCGTACGTCGTGGTCATGGCTGGTCTCCCTTGTTCTCGTTGATGCGTGCGGATCGGTGCCCGGCTCAGAGGTCGGGCCAGGTGAGCACGGTGGAGCCCCAGGTCAGTCCGCCGCCGAAGGCGGTGAGGAGGACGCGGTGGCCGGCCTGCAGCGTGCCGTCCTCGGCCGCGTCGGCCAGGGCGAGCGGGATGGACGCCGCCGCGGTGTTGCCGACCCGGGCGATGTTGCTGATCATGCGGCCACGATCGATGCCGAGCGCGTCGGCGAGGCGGTGCATGATCCGCAGGTTGGCCTGGTGGCTGACGAACCGGTCCACCTCGGACGGTTGCCACCCGGCCCGCTCCAGGACGGTGCGTGCCGAGGTGCCCATGCGTTCGACGGCTTGCCGGAACACCTCCGCGCCAGCCATGGCGAAGTACTGGTCTGCGGGCTCGGGCGGCCTGCCCGCGAGCCGCTGGCGGGAGCCGCCGCCGGGCACGCTGATGAGGTGGGCACCCTCGCCGTCGCTGCCCAGGTCGAACGGGCCGAGCGCGCCGGGTTCGTCGGGCTCGCCGGCGCGGAGCACGACCGCGCCCGCGCCGTCACCGAAGATCACCATGGTGCCGCGGTCGTCGGGGTTGAGGATGCTGCTGTAGGTCTCGGCGCCGATCACCAGGACGCGCTCCGCGACGCCGGTGTGGATCAGACCGGCCGAGGTCGCGAGGGCGTAGAGGAAGCCGGTGCACACCGCGGAGATGTCGTACGCGGCCACGCCGGTCATGCCGAGCCGCGAGGCGATCTCGGGCGCGGTCGCCGGGCAGAGCCGGTCGGGCGTGGTGGTGGCGAGCACGACCGCGTCGACGGCGGCGCTGCCGGACGACTTGAGGGCGCGTGCACCCGCCTCGACCGCCAGATCCGAGGTGGCCATGCCGGCGTCGGCCCAGTGGCGCTGCGTGATGCCGGTGCGCGACCTGATCCACTCGTCCGAGGTGTCGAGGCGTTCGGACAGTTCCGCGTTCGTGACGAGCCGCGGCGGAACCCACCGGCCGATGCCGTCGAGGATCGCGGCGCGCCGGTTGTGCGGTGTCACTGTCGCGGCCTCCCTCGGATCCCAGCGGTACGGAGTTGGTAGTTGACCTTCGCCGGGGGCGCTGACACCCGACTGACCGGCGGCTGACGGGAGTGCTGGTCAGCGCGGCATCAGTGACACATCAGCGCGGGAGGCGAGCATCGGCGGCGCCGCTCCCCACGCGGCACGCCCGAGACGAGGAAGGTACGGATGAGTTCAGACGTCTCCGCTCCGTCCGCACTGCTGTCTGCCCAGGGCACCGAGCAGGAGCTGCTGTCCCTGCTGCCGCTGACCGCACGCGAGCGCCTGGACCTGCTTGTCGACGCCGGCTCGTTCGAGGAGCTCGGCAGCCGCGGCGTGCACCGGGCGACGGCGTTCGGGATGGCCGACCGGCGCCCGCCCGGCGATGGCGTGATCGCGGGCAGCGCGCGAGTGGACGGCCGAGCCGTCGGGGTGTTCTCGCAGGACGCGGCCGTGCTCGGCGGTTCGCTCGGCGAGGTGCATGCCAGCAGGATCGGCCGGATCCTCAGCTACGCGGAGCGTGCGCACGCGCCGGTGATCGGCCTGCTCGACTCCGGCGGCGCCCGCATCCAGGAAGGGGTGGCCTCGCTCGACGGGTACGGCGAAATCTTCCGGGCCAACGTCCGGCTTTCGGGGCGCGTGCCGCAGATCAGCGTGATTCTGGGCTCGTGTGCGGGCGGCGCGGTGTACTCGCCTGCGCTCACCGACCTGGTGGTCATGAGCGCCGCCGGCCGTATGTTCCTGACCGGCCCGCGCGTGGTCAAGGCCGTGACCCACGAGGACGTCACCGCGGCCGAGCTGGGCGGGCCGGGCATGCACAGCCGGCATTCCGGGGTGGTCCACCTGGTGGGGAAGGATGACGCCGAGTCGCTGGAGCTGGCCCGGCGGGCGCTCAGCTACCTGCCGAACTCGTGCTGGGATCCGCTGCCGATGGCCCCTGCGGTGGCCGCCGCCCGGATGCCGGACGTCCCCACCGACCACCGCAAGCCCTACGACGTGCGGGCGGTGATCCGGGGCGTCGTCGACGAGGGCAGCTTCCTCGAACTACAAGCGAGGTTCGCGCGCAACATCGTGATCGGCTTCGCCCGGGTCGAGGGCCGGCCGGTGGGCGTCGTCGCGAACCAGCCACAGTCGCTCGCGGGCACGCTCGACATCGAGACGTCGGAGAAGGCGGCGCGCTTCGTCCGGCTCTGCGACGCGTTCGGCCTGCCCCTGGTGACGTTGGTGGACACGCCCGGCTTCCTGCCCGGGACCGCCCAGGAGCGCGGCGGCGTGATCCGCAAGGGTGCCAAGCTGCTCTACGCGTACGCCGAGGCCACCGTACCTAGGGTGACCGTGGTGCTCCGCAAGGCGTTCGGCGGCGCCTACATCGTGATGAACTCGCGCTCGCTGGGGGCGGACGCGGTGTTCGCCTGGCCGTCGGCCGAGCTGGCGGTGATGGGTGCGGAGGGCGCGGTCGACATCATCCACCGGCGCGAGCTGCGCGACGATCCGTCCCGCCGGACCGAGCTGATTGCGGGGTACCGCGAGGACGCGGCTGCGGCGCGGATCTCGGCTGAGCGACTCTCGGTGGACGAGATCATCGCGCCGGAGGAGACGCGGCATGCTGTCGCCGCCACCCTGCGGTCGCTCGCTGGGGCACTACGGCCCGGCTTCCGCCATGACAACCTGCCGCAGTGAACCGGCTAGACGCTCGCGACCAGGGCGGGGTCCTGGGCGAGGATCGCCTGGTACCGCTGCTGCAGGAGCTGGCCCGGCTCCAGGCCGAGGTCCATCGTGAGCCGCTCCCGGATGCGGTGGTACACGTCGAGCGCGTCGGCCTGCCGGCCGCAGCGGTAAAGCGCGAGCATGAACTGTTCGGTGAACCGTTCCCGCAGCGGGTAGCGGGCGACGAGCTGGTCCAGTTCGGACACGATGCTGCGCTCGTCGCCGAGCGCGAGGCGCGCGGTGATGAGGTCTTCCTTGGCGATGACGCGGCTCTCGTCCAGCCAGGACGCGGCGGACCGGCACTGGATGCCCTCGCCGATGTCCACCAGCGCGGGGCCGTGCCAGAGCTGCAGCGCACGCTCCAGCAGCTGCACTGCCTCGCCGGGCCGGGAGTCCAGGCACCGAGCGCCCTGTGCGGCCAGGTCGAGGAACCGGTTCGCGTCGACGGCCTCGCGCGGTAACTCCAACACGTACCCGTTGTCGACGGTCTGGATGAGCTGGTAGCCGTACCGGCCCTCCGTGGCGAGGCGGTCCATCAGCTTGCGCAGGCGCTTGATGTGGGCCTGCAGCGCGTTCTTCGCGTTGCCGACCGGCAGCTCGCCCCACAGCTCGTCGACCAGCGCGTCGCAAGAGACCATCTTCCCCGCGTTGAGCGCCAGCATCGCCAGGGTGGTGCGCACCTTCTCGCCGGGAATTCGTAGTCGCCCGTTCGCGGTGACCATCGTCAGCGCGCCGAGCATTTCGACCTGCATCATCGCTCCCCCGTGAGACTGAGCCCCGAGCCCCGGCTCGCGGCATCGGTGCGTGGCTAATCGGATCGTTTCGGGTTAACCCCGTATATCGGCGTTCGAAAGGTGGCTCGAGTAGCCCGTCGGTCGCAGTGGAATCTCGAATATTGACGGGATGATAATGCTTGCTGAGCGTCCCAGGGCTGTCAAGGGGGGGACACCTCGTTGTGGACGCAACGACAACGCCGCCATTCTGTTGTCGGAAATACGACTTGGCCAACCTCGGTAGCAGCGATAACACGACAGGGCAAGGGACGTTCGCGCAGACATTTGGATGCCGTAAATCGATTATTTCGGCTAAAACGGGCGCGCATCCAGCGTCGGTTAGGTGCTTTGCACGCTATGTGTAACGGTGCAACAACCCAGAAACACGAATACCCATTCGCGCTGCGAAACCTAGGGTTTTCCCTAGTGTTTGGCTCCGCCTCCGCTCCGTACAGTCGGACCTATTCGTCCGGCGCTGGCGTTCCGAAAACGCGTGGTCTATTAATTGTGCGCGCCGCCCGAATCGACGTCGTGGTCAACCGGCAAAGGAGCTGAATTGAAGCGCGCGCCATCGCTTTCGACCGTCAGGCCACGGCCCCAGCTGGACCACGTCATGGTGCTTCTGGATCCGGACGCGCACCGGGACGTGCACGCCTGCGGCTTCCTCGGCGAGCAGTTCGCGCGACGCAAGGGAAAGCAGGCCGACAGCTCGGTGGCCGGCGCCTACTCGACCCTTGGGCTGGCCGGTGAGAACACACTCGTCGAGCTGTTCGGCACGACCATGCCGGGGCCGGTCAGCCTGGTCGGCGGTCTGGTCTTCTCGTTCGAGGTGCCGGGCTCCGCGATCGAGGCTCAGCGGCTCCTGGCCGACGAGGCCAACCTGCCGTCCCATCACGAGCTCGTGTACCGCGCCGTGGACGGGACTGAGGACCGGCAACCCTGGTACCACCTGCTCAGCGCCGATCTGGGCGCTGGCAGCCCGCTCGTGCTCTTCCTCAACGAGGTCACGCCGGAGTACTTCGCCGCGCTGGGTGCCAACCCTGGCCCGGACGGCGAGCTGCGGCGCCGCGAATACCTCACGGCTGCACTCGGCGGGCCGCCGAGCGAGGAGCACCTGCTGCGCGACATCACCGGCGTCACCGTTCGGCTGCGGCCCGATCGTGCGGACCGGATCGGCAGGGCGCTCGCCACCCTCGGCTTCCACCGCGAGAAGCAGGCGGGCGCGGCCGTCGTCACGGGTTCCGGGGTGGCCATCACGTTGGTGGCCGAGGAGTCGGCGCCGGAGGGCGTGACCGCGATCGACCTGGCGCTGAGCAAGGCGCCCGAGCATCCGACGACGCTGCGCTTCGGCGCGACGTCGGAGCTGGAGCTGACCGGCGACGCCACCGCGCGCTGGACCTTCACGCCCGTCAGCGGCTCCTGAGAGCGTGGGGGACGAACACACCATGACCGATGAGTTTCAGCCGTTCCACGAGGCATTCCTGCGCCGTGCGGCGGCCACCCCCGACGCCGTCGCGGTCGAGTTCGAGGAGCACCGGCTCACCTACCGCGAGCTGGCGCAGCGCTCGGCCCGCTTCGCCGCACACCTGAGGAGCCTCGGCGTCGGCACCGACACCGTCGTGGGCCTCTCCCTGGAGCGCTCCGCCGAGCTGGTGGTGGCGCTGCTGGGCATCCTGCGGGCCGGTGGCGCGTGGGTGCCGCTGGATCCGGCGTACCCGGCTGACCGGCTCGCGTACATGCTCGCCGACTCCGGCGTCGAGCTGGTGGTGACGGATCAGGACCCGCCGTGGGCGGGGGTGCGCCGGGTCGATCCCGCGGCGGCCGGTTCGGAGGAGTCGGCGCCCACGGCGTCCCACCCGGACAGCCTCGCGTACGTCATCTACACGTCGGGCTCCACGGGCAGGCCCAAGGGCGTCCTGCTGACGCATGGCGGGTTGGCCAATCTGGCGGCGGCACAGGTGAGGACGTTCGGGGTCGAGCCGCGCCACCGGATCCTGCAGTTTGCGCCCACCAGTTTCGACGCCTCGGTCTTCGAGATCGTGATGGCGCTACATGTCGGGGCGACGCTCGTGCTGGCACCCCGCGCGGCCATCGCGCCCGGCCCCGGCCTGGCCGATCTCCTGCGGGACAAGCGGATCACGCACGTCACCGTGCCGCCGTCGGTGCTGGCCACCATCCCGTACACCGTCCTGCCTGACCTGGAGACGCTGATCTGTGCCGGCGAGGCGCTACCGGCGCCCCTGGCAGAGCAGTGGCGTGCCGGCCGGCGGTTGTTCAACGCGTACGGCCCGACCGAGACCACGGTCTGGGCGACGGTCGCCGAACTGGCCGACGGTGGCAAGCCGTCCATCGGCACGGCCATCGACGGCGCGCACGTCGTGGTGCTCGACGCCCAGCTCAAGCCGGTCCCGATCGGTGAGTCCGGCGAGTTGGCCATCGGTGGCAAGGGGGTGGCGCGCGGCTACCTGGGCCGGGGCGGGCTCACTGCCGAGCGCTTCATCCCCGATCCGTTCAGTCCGGCGCCCGGCGGCCGGCTCTACCGCACCGGCGACCAGGTCCGGCTGCACGCCGACGGTTCGCTGGAGTTCCTCGGCCGCATCGACCACCAGGTCAAGATCAACGGCTTCCGGATCGAGCCCGACGAGGTCGCCGCCGTGCTGCGCGAGCACCCCGGCGTGCGGGACACGGTCGTGGTCGCCCGGCCGGACGCGGGTGGGCAACGGCTGGTCGCCTATGCCACCGGGGACACGCTGGCTCCCGCCGAGCTGCGCGCGTTCCTGGCCGACCGGCTGCCCGCGCACATGGTCCCGTCGGCGTTCGTCGTGCTGCCGGAGCTGCCCCTCTCACCGAGCGGCAAGGTGGACCGTGCGGCGCTCCCCGCGCCAGACCGGCACAGCGCCGGCCTCGCCGCCGAACGCGTCGCCCCCCGGACCCCTACCGAGCGCGCGCTGGCTCAGCTCGTCGGCGAGCTGCTCGGGGCCGAGGTCGGCATCGACGACGACTTCTTCGACCTGGGCGGACACTCGCTGCTCGCCGGCCGGCTGGCCGCGCGGATCCGCGCCGACCTTGGCCGCGAGCTGCCGCTGGCGCGCATTTACGACGCGCCCACGGTTGCCGCGATGGCAGCGCTGGTGGACGAGTTGCCGGCTGGGCCGGGGTTGCCGCCGATCGAGCGGGTAAGCCGGTGTGGGCCGCTGCCGCTCGCATTCCCGCAGGAACGGATCTGGTACCTGGAGGCGCTGGCGCCGGGCAACCTCGCGTACAACGCCCAGGCGACCGTGCGGCTGCGGGGGCCCCTCGACCCCGACGCGCTGGCCGCCACGCTCACCGAGATCGTCCGCCGGCACGAGATCTTCCGGACCCGTTTCCGCGCGGTCGACGGCGTCCCGTACCAGGAACCGCAGCCGCCGATGGCGATCCCGTTGCCACTGGTCGACCTCACCGGGCTGCCCGAGGCGGACCGCGAGGCGCGCGCCGAGGAGGAGGTCCGGGCGGCGCTGCGGGACCCGTTCGACCTGTCCAAGCCGCCGCTGGCCCGCTGGCTGCTGATCCGGCACGGCGACGACGACCACACCCTGGTCCACGTCGAGCACCATCTGGTCCACGACGGCTGGTCGTTCGCGGTCTTCCTGGAGGAGCTGCAGGCGATCTACGCCGCGATCCGCGCGGGCCGACCCTCGCCCCTGCCCGAGCTGCCGTACCAGTTCGCCGACTTCGCGGCCTGGCAGCGGAACTGGCTGCGCGGCGACGTGCTCGACCGGCACCTGGACTTCTGGACAAAGGAGCTCGCCGGCAGCCCGCCCGCGCTGGACCTCCCGACCGACAGGCCCCGGCCGGTGATGCAGAGCTTCGAGGGCGCCGCGGTCCGGTTCGATCTGCCTCCAGCGCTGTGCCGGCGGCTGCGAGAGTTCAGTCGCGAACACGGCGTCACGCTCTACACGGCGATGCTCGCCGGCTTCTGCACGCTGCTGCACCGCTACAGCGGGCAGACCGACCTGCTCGTCGGAAGCGGTGTGGCGAACCGCCGGCTAGCCGAGGTCGAGCAGCTCATGGGCATGGTGGTGAACAGCCTGGTGTTGCGGGTGGACGCGTCGGCCCAGCCGGGCTTCGCCGAGCTGGCGCGCCGGGTGCACGAGACCACCGCCCGCGCCTACGACTGGCAGGACACCCCGTTCGACCGGCTCGTGGCCGCCCTCGACCTGCCCCGCGATCCGTCACGTAACCCGCTGTTCCAGGTGATGTTCAGCTTCCACGACTCGCCGGTGCCGGACGTCGACTTCGGCGGGCTGCGCGGCACGGTGCTGGAACGCCACAACGGATCGGCCAAGACCGACCTGAACATCGTGGTGATTCCTCGTGCCGAGCAGCGGATCGGACACGGTCCGCGTGACGACGCGGCTCCGATCACGCTGATCTGGGAGTACGCCACCGACCTGTTCGACGAGACGACCATGCGCCGGATGGTGGCGCACTACCAGGCGCTGCTGGACGCCGCCCTGAGCCGGCCCGAGCTGGAGATCGCCCGGCTCCCGATGCTGGCCCTCGGCGAGGAGCAGGCGGTCGACCGGTCCGCTGCGCCCTACCCGGACGAGCGGGTCATCCACGACCTGTTCGCCGACCAGGTGGCCACGCGACCCGACGCCACCGCGATCGTGGCCGGCGACACCACCCTCAGCTATGCCGAGCTGGACGCGAGAGCGAACCAGATCGCCCACCTGCTGCGCGAGCGGGGCGTCGGCCGGGACACCCCGGTCGGGGTGCTGCTGGAGCGCGGTGCCGAGCTGATCGTGGTGCTGCTGGCGGCCCTGAAGGCCGGCGGAGCGTACGTGCCGCTCGACCCCGCGTACCCGGCGGAGCGGCTGGGCTGGATGCTCGCCGACGCGGCGGCGCCGGTCGTGGTCACCACGTCGGGCCTGCGGAGCCGGCTGCCTGCCGACACCGTGGTGATCGCCCTGGACGACGAGGCCGTCGCCCTCGCCGCGCAGCCGGTCACCAGCCCTGCCTCCGACGCGCAGCCGAACGGCCTCGCCTACCTGCTCTACACGTCGGGCTCGACCGGACGGCCCAAGGCCGTGATGGTGGAGCACCGGTCCGTGCTCCGGCTGGTGTGCGGCACCGACTACGTCCACTTCGGATCCGACGAGCGGTTCGCGCAGGTCGCCGACGCCTCCTTCGACGCGCTGACGTTCGAGCTGTGGGGGGCGCTGCTGCACGGCGGCGCGGTCTGCGTGATCCCGGCGGAGGCGTTGCTCACCCCCGGGAGGCTCGGCGAGGAGCTGCGCCGGCACCGGGTGACCAGCATGTTCCTCACCTCGGCCCTGTTCAACGAGGTGATGGCGACGCATCCGGCTAGCTTCGCGGGCCTCACCAACCTGCTCGTCGGTGGCGATGCGCTGAACGCGGCCCGGATCCGCCAGCTGCTGGACAGTGACGCCGTGCCGCGGCGGCTACTCAACGGCTACGGCCCGACCGAGGCAACCACGTTCGCGGTCGTCCATCACATCGAGCACGTGCCGGCCGACGCCACCTCGGTGCCGATCGGGCGCGCGATCGCCAACACCGCGCTGTACGTGCTCGACGCGCACCTGTCCCCGGTTCCGGTCGGGGTGCCGGGCGAGCTGTACATCGGTGGTCCCGGGGTGGCCCGTGGCTATGCGGGTCGGCCCGGCCTGACCGCCGACCGGTTCCTGCCGGACCCGTTCGCCACCGACGGATCGCGGGTCTACCGCACGGGTGACGTGGTCCGGCGGCGCGCCGACGGCGTGCTGGACTTCCTCGGCCGCGTCGACGACCAGGTCAAGATCCGCGGGTTCCGGATCGAGCCCGGCGAGGTCGAGGCCGCGCTCACGCCGCACCCAGCCGTCGCGCAGGCGGCCGTGCTGGTGGACGGTGACGCCGGCGACCGGCGGCTTGTCGCGTACGTGGTGGCGGCCGGCGCGGCGCCCTCGGTGCCGCAGCTGCGTAGCTACCTCGCGGAACGCCTGCCGCCGTACCTGCTCCCAGCGGTGTACACGTTCGTGCCGGCGCTGCCGCTGACCGTGCACGGCAAGGTCGACCGCGCCGCCCTGCCCCGACCCGACACCGCGCGTCCGGAACTGTCCGAGGGCTACGTGCCGCCCCGCAACCCGACCGAGGAGCGGTTGGCGGCGCTGGCCGGCGAACTGCTCGCGGTCGACCGGGTCGGCGTCCATGACAGTTTCTTCGCCCTCGGCGGCCACTCCCTGCTCGCGATGCGCCTGGTTGCGGCGGCCAACAAGGAGTGCTCCGCCGACGTGCCGCTGCGCCGGTTCCTTCAGCTGCCGACCGTGGCCACCCTCGCCGCCGCGGTGGAGGAGACCACTGGCGCGGGCAGCGGCGAGATCCGGCCGGTCGCCTGGCGCGACGCCGAGCACCTCCTGGAACGCATGGACGAGTTGACCGACGACGAGGTGGAAGCGCTCCTCGGTGAGATGGCGGAGAACGAGGCCGAGCGATGACGGACGACAACAACGGAGCCGGATCGGATGCGCGGCGGGCCCTGCTCGCCAAGCAACTCCGCCAACGGCTGGTGAACCGCACCTACGCGCTGTCCTATCCCCAGCAGCGGCTGTGGTTCCTCGACCAGCTCCAACCGGAGAACGCGGTCTACAACGTGCCGCTCGGATACCGGATCCACGGCGCGCTGGACGTGCCGGCGCTGGAGCGGGCCCTGACCGAACTGCTGCGGCGGCACGAGGTGCTCCGGACGGTGTTCCAGGCCGTCGACGGCAGCCCGCGCCAACACATCCGGCCGGCGGAGCCCGTCGCCATCGAGGTTCGGGATCTGCAGGGTGACGCCGATCCCGCGGTCGAGGCCGCGCGCCAGGCTGGCGTGGAGGCGCGGACCCCGCTCGATCTCGCTACTGGTCCGATGATCCGGCCCGTGCTGCTGCGGCTGTCACCGACGGAGCACTGGCTGTGCCTGACCGTCCACCACATCGTCTGCGACGGCTGGTCGCTGGGCATCATCGAGCGCGAGCTGTCGGCCGGCTACGAGGCCGAGCTGGCCGGCGCCCCCGCAACGCTGCCCGCGTTGCCGGTGCAGTACGCCGACTTCGCGCAGTGGCAGGTCCGGACACTGGCGGGCGAGACGCTCGACGACCTCCTCGGGTACTGGCGGGAGCGACTGGCCGGCGTGCCCGCGCTGGCCAGCCTGCCCACGGATCACCGGCGCCCGCCGACCCAGACCTACAGCGGCGACCACCTCGGTTTCGAGATCCCGGCCGAGGTGGCGGCGCGGGTACCGGCGTTGGCCCGGGACGCGGACGCCACCCCGTTCGCGGTACTGCTCGCCGCGTTCGCGGTGTTCCTCCGCACGTACACCGGGGGAGCGGAGGTCGTCGTCGGTTCGCCGGTGGCCGGCCGGCACCGGGCCGAACTGGAGGGTCTCGTCGGGTTCTTCGCCAACACCCTCGTGCAGCGGATCGACCTCGGCGGCGACCCGACGTTCGCCGAGCTGATCGGGCGGGTCCGCGACGAGACCCGGGCGGCGGTCGCACACCAGGAGCTGCCGTTCGAGAAGCTCGTGGACGAGTTGCACCCGAACCGCGATCTGGCCCACAACCCGCTGTTCCAGGTGCTGTTCAGCCACCACGAGGAGGACTCGGGCGGATTGCGCATCGCTGGCTGCGAGGTCACGCCGGTCCCCGGCGACAGCGGCACGGCCAAGTTCGATCTGACGCTCAGCCTCACGCAGTCCGGCGATCGGCTCACCGCCCGCCTGGAGTACAACGACGACCTGTTCGAGGCGGCGACCGCCGAGCGGATGGCGGCGCAGTTCCGCACTGTGCTGGTCGCGGCGGTGCGGGCGCCCGAACTGCCGATCTCAGCGTTGCGGGTACTACCGGACGCCGAGCGCCGCCAACTGCTGGAGGAGTGGAACGACACGGCCGCCGAGTACCCGTCGGACGCGCTCGTGCACCACCTCGTCGAACGGCAGGCGGCGCTCACACCGGACGCGCCCGCACTGGTCGGCGCCGACGAGGCGCCCGAGCAGGCGCTGAGCTACCGCGAGCTCGACGCGCGGGCGGAGCGGATCGCCGCCCGGCTGCGGGCCGCCGGCGTCGGCGCCGACACTCCCGTCGGCGTCTACCTGGACCGATCCCCTGAGCTGGTGGCCACGCTGCTCGGCATTCTCAAGGCGGGCGCCGGCTACCTGCCACTGGACCCGAGCTACCCGCCCGGCCGGCTCGGGTTCATGGTCGAGGACTCCGCCACGCCGATCGTCGTGACCCGGGGAAGCCTGGCTCGGCGGCTGGCCGGGCTGCCGGTCGCGGTGCTGCGGCTCGACGTCGAGGACGACCCGGTCGACGTCGTGTCGAACAGTGCGGGCGCGACCCCGGACAGCCTCGCGTACCTGACCTACACGTCCGGCTCCACCGGTCGCCCCAAGGGCGTCATGGTCACCCACCGCAACGTCGCCAACTTCTTCGCCGGCATGGACGGCGTGCTCGGCACCGACGATCCCGGCACGTGGCTCGCCGTCACCAGCATCTCCTTCGACATCTCGGTCCTGGAACTGCTTTGGACGCTGGCTCGTGGCTACCGGGTCGTGGTGCGCGGCGACGAGCCGTCGAGCACCGCGGCGCTCGAGTCCGGCGCGCCGGTCCCGGCGGCGGTGCAGGCCCGACCGATGGACTTCAGCGTCTTCTACTTCGGCGGCGACTACGGCAACGACCCGACCAACCGGTACCGGCTCCTGCTGGAGGGAGCGCGCTTCGCAGACCGGAACGGCTTCGCGGCGGTCTGGACCCCGGAGCGCCACTTCCACGAGTTCGGCGGCCTCTACCCGAACCCGTCCGTGACCGCGGCGGCGATCGCGGCCGCCACCGAGCGGGTCCACATCCGGGCCGGCAGCGTCGTCCTGCCGCTGCACGATCCGATCCGGGTCGCCGAGGAGTGGTCGGTGGTCGACAACATCTCGGGCGGGCGGGTCGGGATCTCGGTGGCATCCGGCTGGCAACCGAACGACTTCGTGCTCGCCCCGGACAGCTATGCCGACCGCAAGAAGCTGATGATCTCCGGCGTCGAGGAGGTGCGCAGCCTCTGGCGCGGCGAGCCCGTACGCCGTCGCGGCGGCACCGACACCGAGGTCGACGTGCGGGTCTTCCCGCCGCCGGTCCAGCCCGAGCTGCCGGTCTGGGTCACGAGCGCGCGCAGCCCGGAGACGTTCCATCTGGCCGGGGAGATCGGCGCCGGCCTGCTCACCCACCTGCTCGGGCACAGCGTGGAGCAGCTCGCCCACAAGATCGCGCTGTACCGGCAGGCGTGGCGGGAGAACGGGCATCCCGGCGACGGGCACGTCACGCTCATGCTGCACACGTTCGTCGGGACCGACACCGACGCCGTGCGCGAGGCCGTCCGCGAACCGCTCTGCCAGTACATCAAGTCCTCCTTCGACCTGCTCTCCGGCCTCGGCCAGGCGCTGGGCCGCGACGGCGACTTCCGGCAACTCCCCGAGGACGAGCTGGACGCGCTGGTCGGAGCCGCCTTCGAGCGGTTCTTCGACACGGCGGCCCTGCTCGGCACGCCGGAGAAGTGCGCGGACCTCGTCGACCAGCTCAAGGCGATCGGCGTCGACGAGATCGCCTGCCTGATCGACTTCGGCGTCGCCGAGAACGAGGTACTCGGTGCCCTGGAGCACCTGGCAGTGGCGCGCGACGTGAGCGAGGACCGCCGCCGGGCCGCTGCCGCCGACGAGCCGATCGCGGTCCAGCTCGGCCGGCACGAGGTGACCCACTTCCAGTGCACGCCGTCACTCGCCGGCGTCCTCGCCGAGGATCCCGACGCGCGCACCGCGCTGTCCGGCCTGCGGCGGTTGCTGGTCGGCGGCGAGGCGCTGCCCGCACCACTCGCGGCCGACCTGGGCGCGCTGGTCTCCGGCAGCGTCCACAACATGTACGGGCCCACCGAGGCAACCGTCTGGGCGACCACCCAGCAGATCGATCCGGCCGACGACGCCGTGCTCATCGGGCGGCCGCTGGCCAACGTGCAGGCCTACGTGACCGACGCGCACCAGCGGCCGATGCCGGTGAACGTGCCGGGCGAACTCCTTCTCGGCGGCGACGGCATCGTCCGCGGCTACCTGGACCGTCCGTCCCTCACCGCCGACCGGTTCATCCCCGATCCGTTCTCCAGCGATCCCGGCGCGCGCCGCTACCGCACGGGGGACCTTGCGCGCTGGCGCCCCAGCGGTGAACTGGAGTTCCTGGGAAGACTGGACCACCAGGTGAAGATCTCGGGGCACCGGATCGAACTCGGCGAGATCGAAAACGCGCTCGCCGGGCACCCCGAGGTGCGTGCCGCGGTTGCGGTCATGCGGGGCGAGGGCGCCGCGCGGGGCATCGTCGGCTACGCCGTGTCGGCCTGCGCCGAGTTGACCGAGGCCGCGGTGCGTGCGTTCGTCGGACGCACACTGCCCGAGTACATGGTGCCGGCCACGGTGGTGTTCCTCGACGAGCTGCCGCTCACGCCGAACGGCAAGGTGGACCGCGGTGCGCTGCCCGATCCGCAGGCGGCAGCCAGGCCCGAGTTCCGGCCGCCGGAGGACGAGCGCGAACAGGCGATCGCCGACGTCTGGGCCGACCTGCTCAAGCGTGAGGCCGTCGGCGTCGACGACAATTTCTTCCAGCTCGGCGGCAACTCGCTCCTCGCGGTCCAGGCGCGGGCGCGGCTGCTCGCACGCCTCGACACCGCCGTGTCGCTGGTCGACCTCTTCCGCTACCCGACAGTGCGCGCCCTCGCCGCAGCCCTCGCCACTGGCCCGGCGGACGGACCAGCCCTGGCGGATGTCCAGGAGTCGGCGTCCCGGCGCGCCGCCGCCCTCGCCCGCCAGGCCCGGGCCCGACGCGCCGGGAGGCCTTCGTGACCGTGGAGTACGAGCAGCACGAGGGTGTCGAGCCTATCGCGGTGATCGGCATGGCCTGCCGTGTCCCCGGTGCGCGCACCCCGGAGGAGTTCTGGGGCAACATGCGCGACGGCGTCGAGTCCGTCACCCGGTTCACCGAGGAGGAGCTGCTCACGGCCGGTGTGGACGCCGAGGTCCTGCGCGACCCGGACTACGTGCCAGCCTCGGCGGTGATCGAGGGCGCCGACGAGTTCGACGCCGCGTTCTTCGGCTACAACCCGCGCGAAGCCGAGACGATGGACCCGCAACAGCGGATCTTCGTCGAGTGTGCGTGGGAGGCACTAGAACACAGCGGGCACAACCCCCGGCGCACCGAGGGCAACGTCGGCGTCTTCGCCGGCACGTTCATGAACAAGTACCTGACCACCAACCTGAACACGAACGCGCGGTTCCTGCGCTCGCCGATGGCGCCCCTGGCGCGGATCTTCAACGACAAGGACTTCCTGGCCACCCGGGTCGCCCACCTGCTCAACCTCACCGGCCCGGCGTACACGCTTCAGACCGCCTGCTCGACGTCGCTGGTTGCCACGCACGTGGCGTGCCAGTCGCTGCTCAGCTATGAGTCCGACGTCGCGCTGGTCGGCGGGGTGGCGATCAACGTGCCGCTCAAGGCCGGCTATCCGATCGCGGACGGCGGCCTCTTCAGCGGCGACGGGCACTGCCGCCCATTCGACGTCGCGTCGCAGGGCACGGTCCCGGGCAACGGCGCGGTCGTCGTGGTGCTGCGCCGGCTCTTCGAGGCGCTGGCCGACCGCGACCACGTGTACGCGGTGATCCGGGGCTCGGCGGTCAACAACGACGGCGCCCACAAGGCCGGGTTCACTGCGCCGAGCGTCGACGGGCAGGCAGCGGTCATCGCCGCGGCGCAGGCGCTGGCCGGCGTCGGCGCGGACACCATCGGATACCTGGAGGCGCACGGCACCGCCACCCAGGTCGGCGACCCGATCGAGGTGGCCGCCCTGACCCAGGCGTTCCAGGCCAGCACGCAAGCGCAGGGGTACTGCGCGCTCGGCTCGGTCAAGGCGAACATCGGGCATCTGGACGCGGCGGCCGGGGCGGCCGGTCTACTGCGGACGGTGCTCGCCCTGTCGCACTCCTACCTCCCGCCGAGCATCAACTTCACCTCGCCGAACCCGGAGGTCAAGCTCGAACAGACCCCGTTCTACGTCCCCACGACGGGCCGGCAGTGGCAACGCGGCGCGACGCCGAGGCGGGCTGGCGTGAGCTCGTTCGGGGTCGGCGGCACGAACGCCCACGTCGTCGTGGAGGAGGCGCCGGAGCCGGAACCCGCCCAGCCGGAGCGGCCATGGCAACTGGTCACGCTGTCCGCCCGCACCCGCAGCGCCCTCGACACCGCAACCCGCCAGCTCGCCGAGCACCTCGAGCGCCACCCCGACACACGCCTCGGCGACGTGGCGTTCACGTTGCGCGAGGGCCGGCACGACTTCGACTACCGCCGCTTCGCGGTCTGCGCTGACACTGCCGACGCGACCGCCACCCTCCGAGGCGACGAGCCGGAGCGGCTGATTACCAAGGCGGCCACGGCCGGCGAGCGCAAGGCCGTGTTCATGTTCCCGGGCGGCGGCACCCAGCACCGCGACATGGGGCTGGACATCTACCGGGCGGAGCCGCTCTTCCGCGCCGAGGTCGACCGCTGCGCCGAACTGCTCCAGCCCCGACTCGGCTTCGACCTGCGCACGCTGCTCTTCCCGACGCTGTTCCCGGGCGGATCGGCGCAGAGCGGGTCGATGGGCCGCGCCGATGGGCCAGCCGTGGTCTCGGCGCTGTTCGTCACCGAGTACGCCCTCGCGAAGCTCTGGATGTCCTGGGGGGTCGAGCCGGAGGCGATGGTTGGCCACAGCCTCGGCGAGTACGTCGCCGCGTGCCTCGCGGGCGTGTTCAGCCTCCCCGACGCGCTCGCCATCACGCTGGCCCGTGGGGAGATCTTCGCCCAGATGCCGCCGGGCAGCATGCTTGTCGTGCCGCTGCCGGAGGACGAGGTCCGGCCGCTGCTGGACGACCAGCTCTCGATCTCCGCGGTCAACGCCCCCGGACTCACCGTGGTCGCGGGCCCGGACGAGGCGATCGCCGCGCTCGACCGACGCCTCGTCGCCGCCGACGTCGAACCCCGCCGCATCAACGTGCCCGTGGCGAGTCACTCGTGGATGGTCGAGCCGTACCTGGCCGATTTCGCCCGCACGGTGGCCGCGTGTGAGCTGAAACCGCCGACGAGGCCGTTCGTCTCCTGCGTCACGGGCACCTGGATCCGTCCGGAGGAGGCCACCGACCCCGGCTACTGGGTGCGGCACCTGCGGGAGCCGGTCCGGTTCGCGGCGGGGATCCGCGAGGTACTCGCCGCCCCTGGGCGGGTGCTGCTGGAGGTGGGCCCGGGCAATGCGCTCAGCTCGCTGGCGGCGGCCCAGCGGCTCGCGCCGGCGCCGGTGGCGGTGCCCTCGATGCGGCACCCCCGGGATCCGCAGCCTGACCTGGCGTTCCTCGTCGGGGCCGCCGGACGCCTGTGGCAGGCCGGCGTCGACGTCGTGACCGAGGCGCTGCACGGCGACGCCCGGCCGCGACGCGTGCCGCTGCCCACATACCCGTTCGAGCGGCGGCGGCACTGGATCGCGCCAGGCCGTACGGCGGCGGCTGGTCTCGCCGATGACGTCGCCGAGCTGGACGAGCCGCTCGACGAGGACTCCGCGGACGACACGTTCCTGGCACCCCGCACCGAGCGGGAGGCCCAGGTGGCCCGCGTCTGGTGCGATCTGCTCGGCCTCGACCGCGTCAGCGTGGACGACGACTTCTTCGAACTCGGCGCGCACTCGCTGATGGTCACGCAGATGACCAAGGAGCTGCGCCGCCTGGGTGCGGTCGGGCTCACCGCCCGCCAGGTGTTCCGCGCATCCACGGTCGCGGCCCAGGCAGCCCTCCTCGACGGGGGTCAGGGCGCTGTCGCGGTGGCGGGTCCGGACCTCGCGGCGGAGGTTGTCCTCGACCCACTGATCACGGCCGAGGGGTTGCCGGCGCCGGCCGAGGGCTCGCCCCGCGTCGTCCTGCTGACCGGCGCCACCGGCTTCGTCGGCGCCTACCTCGCGGCTGAGCTGGCCAAGCAGACCAAGGCCCAGGTGCTCTGCCTGGTCCGCGCCGGTAGCGTGGAAGAGGGCACCGACCGGCTCCGGTCCAACTTGGAGTCCTATGGGTTGCGGCCGGCCGGCCTGAACCGGATCCGCGCGCTGCCTGGCGACCTCGCCAAGCCGCTGCTGGGCCTGGGCCAGGACGAGTTCGACACGCTCGCCGGCCAGGTCGACGCCGTGTACCACTGCGGCGCCTGGGTGAACTTCGTTCGGCCGTACCGCGCGTTGAAGGCCACCAACGTGCTCGGCACCCAGGAAGTGCTCCGGCTCGCGACCACCACCCGGCTCAAGCCGGTCCACCACATCTCGACGCTGGCGGTGCTCGCCGGTGCGGTGGCGGCGGGCGCGATGGAGATCCTGGAAGACGATCCGCTGCCGCCTCCGGTGGGCCACGACACGTCCTACAGCGAGAGCAAGTGGGTCGCCGAAGGCCTGGTCGAGCTGGCCCGTTCACGCGGTGTGCCGGTCTCGGTCTACCGGGCCGGAGGTGTGCTCAGCGATAGCCAAACGGGCGCCACCAACAGCGAGGACTACGTCACGAAGGTGATCCAGGGCTGTGTCCAACTCGGGCTGGCACCGCTGCGGAACTACGCGCTGTCCGTCGGCACCGTCGACCACCTCGCCCGTACCGTCGTCGGGCTGTCGCTCCGCGCCGAGGCGCTGGGCCGGACGTTCCACACGATCGACCCGCAACCGCTCGCCTGGAACAGGATCTTCGCCGAGATCAGCGACTTCGGTTTCGACCTGCGCAGTGTGCCGTGGGACGAGTGGCGCTCGGCGCTGACGTCCCAGGTGGAGGAGGACGACACCGGCAACGCGCTGGCGCCGCTCATGGCGATGCTGGGTGACGTGCCCGACCGGGACATGCCCCGGATGGACTGCGGCAACGTCCTCGCCGCCGGCCTGCCGGACGCGCTCGCCGCCCCACCGGCCCTGGACGCCGAGTTCTTCGCGCGAATGCTGCGCTTCTTCGTCCACGGCGGATGGCTGCCACCAGTGGACGCTCACCGAGTCCACGAGGAGTGACATGTCTCTGCTTCTGACCGGCGCCACGCTCATCGACGGGCTCAGCCCCGAGCCGGTCTCCGGCCACGCCGTGCTGACGGACGGTGAGCGGATCGCCGAGGTGGGCCCCCGGACCAGCCCCGGCGACGCGGACCTCGTCGACCTCAGCGGGCTCACGCTGTTGCCCGGCCTCATCGACGCGCACGTCCACGTCGGACACTCCAGCGACATGCGCGCGGTGCTGAACGCGGAACTTTCGGTCGCCGAGCGGGCGGCGGACATCTTCCAGACCCTGCGCGAGACGCTCGACGCGGGTTTCACGGCGGTCCGCGACTGCGGCGGCATCGACCACGGCATCCTGCGCACGGTGGGCCGTGGCCTCGTGCCGGGCCCGCGGATCTGGGCCTCGGCGTCGCCGCTGTGCCAATGCGGTGGCCACGGGCACCTCGGTTCGCCGTTCCTCGCCCCGGACGAGACGTTCCGGATGCGTGTGCGCGGCCTCACCGCCGTGGGCATGATCTCCGACGGCCCCGACGAGGTGCGCAAGGCGGCCCGGGAGTGTTTCCGGCAGGGCGCCAGCTTCCTCAAGATGGCCGTGACCGGCGGCGTCGTCTCCCTCCACGACACCTTGGCGGACACCCAGTTCACCGTAGAGGAGATCGCCGTCGCGGTCGTGGAGGCCAAGGCCCGCAACACGTACGTGACCGTGCACGCCCACAACAAGGCCGGCATCCACAACGCCGTCGAGGCCGGCGTCACCTGCGTGGAACACGGCACCGGGATCGACGAGGAGACCGCCGCGTTGATGGCGCGGAACCAGGTGCACCTCGTCCCGACGCTGACGATCGCCCGGATGCTGATCGAGAACTTCGAACAGCATGGCCTGCCGCCGCAGATCCGCGACCGGGTCGGCAACACCGAGCAGGGCATGATCGACGGCCTGCTCGCCGCCCGCGAGGCCGGCGTCCTGGTCGGCTCGGGCTCCGACCTGGTCGGCCCCAAGCAGAACCGTCGCGGATTCGAGATCGCCCTCAAGGCGCGCGTGATCGGCGCGATGGAGGCGATCAAATCCGCTACCTCGGTCAACGCGCAGATCATGCGCGTGGCCGACAAGTTGGGCTCGGTCGAGGTGGGCAAGCTCGCCGACCTGATAGCCGTCGACTTCGACCCGATCGCCGAACCGGAGCTATTCGACGACCCGGCGCGCGTCGTGCTGGTCGTCAAGAACGGCGCGATCGTCAAGGACGCCCGCAAGTAGACACCCGCACCAAGCCAACGGAGGCCGCAGGATGACCGACGCAGTGACGTACCAGGTCGTGGTCAACGACGAGGAGCAGTACTCGCTCTGGGAGTCGGCCGCACCGCTCCCCGAGGGATGGACCGCAGCCGGGTTCACCGGCAGTCGGGAGGAGGTCCTGGCGCACATCGAGCAGGTCTGGACCGACCTGCGGCCGCGCAGCCTACGGGCGGCGGTGGGCGGTCCGTGAGCACGCCGCTGGTCGTCGGCATCGGGGGCTCCACGCGGCCCCGGTCGAGTACCGACCGGGCGTTGCGGCTCGCGCTGGACGCCGCGGAGCACGCCGGCGCGCGAGTCCTGACCTTCGACGGCCTGGCGCTGTCCCGGTTGCCGCTCTTCCGGCCGGAGGTGTCCGAACGGCCGCCGCTCGTCGTGGAGCTGGTCAGCGCGGTACGCCAGGCTGACGGCGTCATCCTGGCCACCCCGAGCTATCACGGAGGTGTCTCGGGGACGGTCAAGAACGCGCTGGACTACCTGGAGGATCTGCGCCAGGACTGGCGGCCCTACCTGGATGGTCGCGCCGTGGGCTGCATCGTTACGGCCGCCGGGTGGCAGGCCGCGGGCACCACGCTCACGTCCCTACGCGCGGTGATCCACGCGCTGCGCGGCTGGCCGACGCCGCTCGGCGCCGCGCTGAACACCGCCGAGGTGCCCTTCGACGGGCCCAGCGCCGATCCCAAGGGAGCCGCCCAGCTGGCCGAGGTCGGGCGGCAGGTCGTCGCGTTCTGCCAGCAGCGCGGATTCGCCCCGGAGCCTGCGTTGTCGGGCTCGTCCACGGGCATCTCGGCGACCGACATGGGGCGCCGATGACGACCGTCGCCGGCTCGCGCGCCCGCCCGCCGGCCCCCCGGCGTGACATCCGGCCCGAAGCCGTCGAGCGGCCGGCGCCGCCGCCGCGCACCACGGCGGCGAAGGTCGAGGAGCTGCGCCGACGTCGGGAGGAAGCCCGCCAGCCGGCATCACCTCGGGCTGCGAAGCGGCAGCACGCGCTGGGCAAGCTCACGGCCCGCGAGCGCATCGACCGGCTCCTCGACCCGGACACATTCGTCGAGACCGACCTGCTCGCGCGGCACCGCGCCACGAACTTCGGCGTCGACGACAAGCATCCCTACGGCGACGGCGTGATCACCGGATTCGGCACGATCGACGGCCGACGGGTGTGCGTCTACGCACAGGACGTGACGGCCTTCACCGGCAGCGTGGGGGAGATCTTCGGCGAGAAGGTCGGCAAGCTGCTCGACCTGGCGGTGCAGACCGGCTGCCCGGTGATCGGCATCAGCGACTCCAGCGGAGCCCGCATCCAGGAGGGTGTGCTCGCCCTGGCCGCGTACGGCAAGGTGGCCCGCCGGGTCGTGCTGGCCTCCGGCGTCATCCCGCAGATCTCGCTCATCATGGGCGTGTGCGCGGGCGGCGCCGTCTACACGCCCGCGGCCACCGACTTCACGGTGATGGTCGACCGCACCTCGCACATGTTCGTCACCGGGCCCGAGGTCATCCGCAGGGTCACCGGCGAGACCGTGGGCCTGGAGGAGCTGGGCGGTGCGCGCGTGCACGGCACGACCACCGGCAACGCGCACTACACGGCGGCGGACGAGGCCGAGGCGATCGACTACGTCCGGGACCTCGTGTCCTACCTACCCAGCAACAACCTGTCCGAGCCGCCGGAGTACGAGGGCGCCGACGACGTGGCGATCACGGCGGACGACCGAGCACTCGACACCGTCATCCCGGACGCCGACGAACACGCCTACGACATGCGGCTGGTGATCGAGGGGATCGTCGACGACGGCGACCTGCTGGAGATCCAGCCGCTGTTCGCGCCGAACATCATCTGCGGGTTCGCCCGGGTGGACGGGCGTTCCGTCGGCGTCGTGGCGAACCAGTCGACGTACTTCGCCGGATCCCTCGACATCGACGCTGCGGAGAAGGCGGCGCGGTTCGTGCGCTTCTGCGACGCGTTCAGCATCCCGATCCTGACCCTCGTGGACGTCCCTGGTTTCCTGCCCGGCACCGCGCAGGAGCACGGCGGCATCATCCGGCGCGGCGCCAAACTGGGCTTCGCCTACATCGAAGCCACGGTGCCGAAGGTGACCGTCATCGTCCGCAAGGCCTTCGGCGGCGGGTACGCCGTGATGGGCTCCAAGGAGCTCGGCGCCGACCTCTGCTTCGCCTGGCCCACCGCGCAGATCGCCGTGATGGGCGCGGCGAGCGGCGTCGACCTGCTGTGCCATCGCGCGATCACCAACTCCGCGGACCCGGAGCACACCAGGGCAATGCTGACTGCCGAGTACGAGGAGCTGCTGACGTCGCCGTACGTGGCCGCCGAGCGCGGCTGCGTGGACGATGTCATCGTCCCGTCCGAGACGCGCGGCACCGTGATCCGGGCGTTCCGCGCGCTGCGCGACAAGCGGGTGACGCTGGCACCCAAGAAGCACAGCAATATCCCGCTCTGAGCACCTGGGTTGGGGGATACCAACCCAGCCATCGTCGCCAAGTCGAGGCACCAGCTCGACGAGGTCTTGGCCGATGTCAGGAGCTCGTGAGGATGACGAGTCGCTGGGTCGCTCGGGTCATCGCGACACAGCGGTCGACCGCTCCCTCGATGCCCTTGCCGAACGCCTCCGGGTCGACGAGGACGACCAGGTCGAACTCGAGCCCCTTCGACAGCTCCGGGGTCAGCGACCGGACGCGGGACGTCGCACGGAACGTGGGATCGCCGATGACGCAGGCGATCCCGTCGGCATGCGCGGCGAGCCAGGTGTCGAGGATCGAGCCCAGATCCGAAGCAGATCCGTGTGCGACGGGGACGCCGCTGCTGCGGATGGAGGTCGGCACGTTGGCGTCCGGAAGCACCGCCATGAGCGCTGGGCCGAACTCGCCAAACGCATGCACGCTGGCGACGACACCACTAAAAAGGCTCGCTGATCCTCGGGGGATCAGCGAGCCTCGTGCTGTGTCAGGCGTCCTCGCCGTGCGCGATGGCGGCCGCGACCTGCTTCTGACGAAGTAGGTCGACCTCGTCGGCGATCTTGTCGTCCTGCGCCATCATCTCGTCGAGGTTGACGTTCTCGTAGCCGGTGAGGCCCATGCTGGCGAAGGCGCCCCGGAGCTTGGGGCCGAACAGGCCGATGTCGCGCAGGGTCGGGACGATGCGGGAGAACAGGTGGGTGCGGAACGCCCGGAAGTGCTCGGAGGCGCGCATGTACTCGATGCACTCGTCGGCGTCGATGTCGAGGTGCCGCCACACCTCCTCGCCCACGAACCGTTCCTGCATGAGGTAGCAGGCTTCGATGCAGAACTCCTCGCGCTCGTCCCGCTCGGCCTGGGTCAGCTGCGGGTAGTAGTCGCGCAGCGCGAGCCGGCCGAACGCGACGTGGCGGGCCTCGTCCTGCATCACGTACGCGTTGAGCGCCTGCGCCAGTGGCTCGGAGGCGTAGTCGCGGATAAGGCCGAACGCGGCGAGCGCCAGGCCTTCGATCAACACCTGCATGCCGAGGTACGTCATGTCCCAACGGGAGTCGGAGATGACGTCGTTGAGCAGCGCCTTGAGGCTCGGGTTGATCGGGTACGCGAGGTTCAGCTTCTCCCGGAGGTAGCGGGAGTAGGCCTCGACGTGTCGAGCCTCGTCGATGACCTGCGTCGCCGCGTAGAACTTGGCGTCGAGGTCTGGGACGGTGTGCACGATCTTGGCCGAACAGATCAGTGCGCCTTGCTCGCCGTGGAGGAACTGGGAGAACTGCCACGAGCAGAGGTGGTGGCGGACCATGCCGCGGTCCTTCTCGCCGAGCGACTCCCAGACACGTGAGCCGAAGATCGCGATCGACTCCTCCGGCACGCCCATCGGGTTGTTCGGGTCGATGTCGATCGACCAGTCCAGCCGCTCGGCGGCGTCCCACTGGCGCTGCTTGCCCTTCTCATACAGGCCGAGTAGCCGGTCGCGGCCCTCGTCGTACTCCCAGTCGAAGACCGTCGTGCCGCCGCCGGGCACCTGCCACTGGGTCTGCTCAATGGGAAGCGCGTACATACGGGTGCTCACGGTGTCCTCCAGGTACCTCGCTCGTACGACCAGCGTGGGGGAGGGACCTGACAAACGCCTGACACCGCGGTGATCACCAGGGCAGGTCGCCGCTGTCGCTGAGGAACGCGCCGGTCGGCAGCTCGCCGGCGGGGCGGGTGGCGAGGTCGACGACGATCCGGGCACCTTCGGCGACGGTGCGGGTGCCGGCCTGGTTGTTCAGGTCGGTGGCAACGTAGCCGGGCGAGACGGCGTTGACGCTGACGCCCGCCTCCGACAGAGCCTTCGCGTAGAGGACGGTCACCATGTTCAGCGCCGCCTTCGCCGAGCTGTACGGGAGGAGCAGGTGCGGGCTCGGCGCGCCTCCGTTGGCACCGGTGACCCGCGCGAACGAGCCGAGGGCGCTGGACATGTTCACCACGCGCCCCCGCGCCCGGCATAGCGGACCGAGTAGCGCCTGGGTGACGGCGATGACGCCGACGACGTTCGTCTCATAGGCGCGGCGCACGTCGCTCGCGGTCACGTCGGCGATGCTGGGATGCGTGACGCGGCTGATCCCGCTGATGCCGGCGTTGTTCACCAGCACGTGCAGCCCGTCGAAATCCCGCTCGACTGCCTCGGCGGCGGCCTGCACGGTCGCCTCGTCGGTGACGTCGAGGTGGAGGAAGCGCACGTCGCCGGCACCGTCGGCGATCAGCTCGGCGACGGCGGCCTGGCCCCGTTCGGCGCTTCTCGCTCCCAGGAGGACGGTCATGCCGGACGCGGCCAGCTGGCGCGCGACCTCGCGGCCGATGCCCTTGTTGGCGCCGGTGACCAGGGCGATTGTGCCGTCGTGCCGGGGCAGTGGAGTGGTCATGCGGGAGCCCTTCCGTTAGATCCTCAGGAAAGATTAACGACCGGTCGGCCGGTTTGTCTGCTACGGTGCTGGCGCCGAGTGCGGGCGTCTTGTCGTGGGCGCCGAGTCGCGGGCGTTTGACACATTCTCACCGGTACGACACATGGGGTGCTGAGATGACCGAACAGACCGCGCCGCGGCGCGGCAATGCCGCGCTACTTCTGACCGTATGCGGGGCCACGTTCCTGGCCATGCTCGACTCGACCGTCACCAACCTGGTGGTCCCCGCGCTGCACGAGGACTTCCCCTCGGCGTCGGTGTCCGACCTCTCCTGGGTCATCATCGCCTACGTCGTGCCCTTCGCCGCGCTGCTCGCCTCCGCGGGCCGCCTCGCCGACGTGCTAGGGCGCCGCACCGTCTTCCTCGCCGGCGTCGGCCTCTTCACGGTGATGTCGCTGGCGTGTGCGGTGGCGCCGAACCTCCCCGTGCTCATCGCCGCCCGTGCGGCTCAGGGCGTGGGTGCGGCCGCGATGATCCCGGCGGCGCTGGCGATCCTGCTCCTCGACGGGCCACCCGAGCGACGGGCGGCCGCGATCGGCATGTGGAGCGCGGCGTCGGCGCTGGCGGCTGCCGTCGGGCCGAGCGTCGGTGGCGTGCTGGTCGACTCGCTGGGCTGGCGTTCCGTGTTCTACATCAACCTTCCCCTCGGTGTCGTGATGCTCGCGCTTGCCGTCCGGATCCTTCCCCGCCAGGCCAGCAATGCCAGCAAGGGCCTGCCCGACCCGCTAGGCACCGTGCTGCTGGCCGGCGGTATCGGCGCGCTGACCCTCGGTCTCACCAAGGGTGCCGCGTGGGATTGGTCCGACCCCAAGACGCTGGGCTGCCTCGCCGGCGGCTTCGTCGCGGTCGTGTTCGCGATCTGGCGGTCCGCGCGCAAGCCGGTGCCGGCGATCGAGACCGAGCTGTGGGGCAACCGCACGTTCCTCGTCACGAACGTCGTGTCGTTCCTCTACGGCATGGCGCAGTACCCGTGGCTGCTGGGCACGGTCCTCTTCGTCACCGACATCTGGCTCTACAGCGAGGCGAAGGCCGGTTTCGCGATGACTCCGGGCGCGCTGTTCGCCTCGGCCGCGGCGCTGCTGGCCGGCCGGGTCACCGGGCGCTTCCGTGGTCCGCGCAACGCCACGCTGTTCGGGTTGATCGCGTTCCTCATCGGCGGCGTGTGGATCGTGCCTGCGCTCTCCGAGCAGCACGCCTACCTCGCGCTGATCCTGCCGGTGAGCGCCGTGGCCGGGTTCGGCATGGGCGCTATCACGTTCGGCACGTCGATGGCCGCCGCGATGTCCGCTCCGCCGATCCGGTTCGCCGGCGCGTCCGGCATGAACACGATGGCCCGGCAGGTCGGCGGGGCGCTCGGGGTAGCGGCGCTCGCAGTCATCCTGGAGACCAACGCGGGGCAGGGCATCGACGCGTACCGCAACGTCTACCTGTTCTGCACCGTGCTGGTCGTGATCGCGCTGGTCATCACATGGTTCGGGCTGCGGTTCACGCCGCCGCCCGCGCCCGCGGCGCAGCCGGCGGAGACTGCGGCTCAGGCTCGCGCCTAGTTAGTGGTCGGGTGCTCGCGCTCCCCCGCTCGCGAGCACCCGACCCGGCAATACAGCTCGACCGCGAGTGGCCTTCCGCGACCCGCCCCCACGCCTACCGGCGGCGTGCGCCACGATAGAAATATTAACGACCGGTCGGCCGGTCTTCTGATAGCGTTGTGCGCGTGACCATATGGGCGGACGGACGGATCGCCCGGGGCGATCGTACTCGCGCCGCGGTACTCGACACTGCCATCGCGCTCGCTACCGAGGCCGGCCTGGACGGGCTTTCACTCGGGCAGCTCGCCGACCGGCTGGGCGTCAGCAAGTCCGGGCTCTTCGCGCACTGGCGCAGCAAGGAAGAGCTCCAGCTGGCGACGATCGAGCGCGCACGCGAGAGCTTCAAGGAGCTGGTGATCGCGGCCTCGTCCGAGGTCCCGCTGGGAGTCCGACGCCTGTGGGCCTTGCACGAGGCCCGGCTCGTCTACATCACGGCTGAAGACCTCCCCGGCGGCTGCTTCTTCGCCAACGCCCAGTTCGAGTACAACGCCAAGCCCGGGCCGGTGCGCGACCGCCTGGCCGAGATCCTCCGCGAGTGGCTGGCGCTGATCGAACGGCTGGCCAACGAGGCGATCGCCGTGGGGGAGCTTCCGCCCGACTTCGACGCCCGCCAGCTCGCCTTCGAGATCAACGCGTTCGGCACCGCCACCGTCTACCTGTCCCGCCTGCTGCCCGCCACCAAGGCGGCATCGCTGGCGCGCACGGCAGTCCTGCGCCGGCTGCGTGCCGCCTGCACCGACCCCACCCTGCTTCCGGAGGAATGATGACTGTGACCGCCCGGCCCCAGCCGACCCTCGACAGCGGATTTCTCGCGCCGACGCCGGTGTACTACGACGACCTCGACTCGATGGGGCTGGTGCACAACGCGCGGTACGCGTTGATGGTCGAGCGGGCGCTGCACGCGTTCTGGGAGCCGCGCGGGTATGCGTTCGCCAACGGCACCTACACGCATCCGGACGCGTTCGTGGCGGTTGCCGAGTACCAGATCAGCTACAAGATGCCGGTCCGCGGCACCGGTCATATCGCCGTCCAGCTGTGGATCGATCAGCTCGGCGACTCCAGCGCCGTGTATGCGTTCCGGATCGTCTCGGCCGACGGTGCCACCGTGCACGCCGAGGGCCGCCGCGTACACATCCGGCTCGACCCGAAGACGCTGCGGCCGACGCCGTGGGCCCCGGAGACGAAGGCGATCTGCGAGTCGCTGCTGCTGTCCGCGTAGCCGGATGCGCGAAGGCGCCGGTCCCCACGGGGGAACGGCGCCTTCGCGCGCGCTCAGGCCGGAACGGCCTCGATGATCGACAGCGACGAGCGGGTCGGGGTGATCTGGCTCAGTTTGAGGTCCGCGCTCGCGAGCAGCTCGGCGAAGGCTTCCTCGCTGCGCTCCTTGCCGTCCCAGACGGTCATCATCAATACGTCCGAGATGGTGCTGGGGTGCGGCGCGTTTCCTGGCGGCACGACGGCGTCGACGATGAGCAGCCGTGAACTCTCGGACATGGCCGCCCGCACCGAGGTGAGGATCCGCACGCTCTCGTCGTCGCTCTTGTCGTGGATGATCCGCTTGAGCAGGTAGAGGTCGCCGCCAGTGGGCACCGCGGTGAAGAAGTCGCCGGCCACCGTTTCCCAGCGGCCGCTGATCGCGGGAGCCCCGAGCCGGTGCTCGGCCAGCACTGACTCGCGGTCGAACAGGACGCCCCGCAGGCCGGGGTTGCGGCTCAGGATGGCGTGCAGCAGCCCGCCGCGCCCGCCGGCCACGTCGACCACGGTGCCCGTCTCCGGGAACGGGTACGCCTCGGCGACGGGGCCCTGCTCCAGTGTGGACAGGTCTGCCAGCGCGCTGCTGAACAGGCGCTCCCGCTCCGGGTCGCCCTCGATGTAGTCGAAGAAGGTCGCGCCGAAGATGTCCTCGAACGCGGTGGTGCCGGCCCGCACAGTGTCCTCGAGCCGGCCGGCGGGCTGCCAGTAGAGATCGTCGGTGAAGAGCTGCACGACGGATCCGAGCGGGACGGGGGAGTCGGCGCGGAGCAGCGCCGCCGCAGGGGTGAGGTGGAAGGCCGCCTCGTCGTCCTCACGGAACACGCCGCGGGTGGCCAGGTAACGCAGCACCCGCTTGAGGTGCGGTGCATCGGAGCTGGTGAGCTCGGCCAGTCTCCGCGCGGTCTTGTGGCCGTCGGCAAGGTGGTCGGCTACCCCGAGCCGGACCGCCACCCGCAGCGCCGCCGGATACAGGAAGCCCAGCGCGTCGCCGAGCACCTGCCTGACCAGCACTGCGGCATCGCCGGGACGCACGTCAGTCAACGGTGTACCTCCATCTGCTGAAGCCCCCGGCCTGCCGGCAGGGGGCGGGGATCGCAAAACCGGGGGTCGCAAAACCGGCGTCGCAAACCGGGTCACGACAGGGTGACCGGGAACTCCTCGAAGCCGCCGAGGGCAGCGAAGTCCTTCCACTGCAGGTCGTGCCTGGGGATCGCCAGGGCCAGCTTCGGGAACCGCTCGAAGAGGCTGCGGAGCCCGATCTCCATCTCGGCCCGGGCCAGCGCGGCGCCGAGGCAGAAGTGCGGTCCGTGCCCGAAGAAGATCTGGAAGCCCACATCGCGACGCACGTCGAAGCGCTCGGGATCCTCGACGATATTGCCGTCCCGGCAGCCCGAGCCGATGTGCGCCACGACCGCGGTGCCCTTGGGGATGACGACGTCGGCGATCGTGACGTCCGTGGTCGCGATCCTGGGGAAGATCGAGCCACCAGGGTTGTTGAGGCGGAGCAGCTCCTCGACCGCGTTGGGCCACAGAGCCGGATCCGCACGCAGCAGCGCGACCTGGTCCGGGTTCTTGAGCAGGGTCAACGTTGCGTCGGCGAGCACGGTGACGCTCGTATCGTGGCCGGACACGAGCAGGAACGTTCCGAGGCTGATCAGCTCGGCCTCAGTCAGCTTGCCCTGCTCGTCGGAGAGCGAGATCAGCACGCTGATCAGATCTTCGCCGGGATCGCGCCGCTTGCTCGCGAGGAGATCGACGAAGTAGCTCCGCATCTCCAGGTAGGTCTCGATGGTCTCCTCGGCCGTGTAGTCCTTCAAGGACATGATCCGGCCGGTCCACCGCAGGAAGGTGGGATGGTCCTCGAACGGCACCCCGAGCATCTCGCAGACGATGCGCAGCGGTAACGGGCGACCGAACGCCACGTTCAGATCGACCGGACCGGTGGCGGCGGCCATGTCGTCGAGCAGCTCGTCGACCACCTCGTGGATGCGTGGCCGGAGCTGCTCGACCCGTGCAGCCGTGAACGCCCGGTTGACGAGCTGGCGGATGCGCGTGTGCCGGGGCGGGTCCATGTTGAGGATGCTGTCCGGGAACGGCCGAACCACCTGGTATCGCGACGCGTCCTCGGAGCACATCGCGGCTCGGCTGAACCGCCGGTCGGCCAGGACCGTCTTGACGTCCTCGTGCCGGGTCACCAGCACGGCCGGATCCCCGGTCGCCAGCGTGATCGGGCAGACCGGGTCCTCCTGCCGCAGCTTGACGTACTCCGGCGGGAACTCGCTGGGATCCGTGCGGGGTACCGGATACGAGAGCCGCTCAGTGTCGTTTGACATTGCCGGGACACCGCCTTCCGTGACGGGGGTCGGATCGTGCTGGTTCAGGCGGGGACGGCCTCGACGATCGAGAGGGTGCCCGGGGTGGGGATGGTGCGGACCGGCTTGAGGTCGGCGGCGGCGAGAAGCGCGTCGAACTCGTCCTGGGTGCGCTCCTTGCCGTCGAAGTTCGTCATCATCGCCAGGTCGTAGAGCTTGCTGGGGTGCGGCTCGTTGCCGGGTGGGATGACGGCGTCGATGACGAGGATCCGGGCGTGGTCGGGCATCGCTGCGCGGCACGCCTTGAGAATGCGCAGGCTGTTCGCGTCGTCCCAGTCATGCAAGACCCGCTTGAGCACGTAGAGGTCGCCCTCGCTGGGGATCTCGCCGAAGAAGTCACCCGCGACCGGCTCCCACCGGCCGGCGAGTGCCGGGTCGCCCAGGCGGTGCTTGTCCAGAACGGACTGCTGCTCGAACAGGATGCCGCGCAGCCCGGGGTTCCGGGTGAGGATCGCGGCCAGCAGCCCGCCCGGGCCGCCGCCGACGTCGACGACCGTGCCGGCCTCCGGGAACGTGTAGCTGGCGGCGATCGGGTCCTGCTCGGTGACGGACAGGTCGGCGATCGCGGTGTTGAAGATGGCCGCGCGGTCAGGCTCGTTGGCCAGGACGTTGAACAGCGGCCCGCCGAAGATCTCGTTGAAGATCGTGGTGCCGTTGCGGACCGTCTCCTCCAGCCGCCCGGCCGGAAGCCAGTACATCTCGTCGGTGAGCAACAGGATCATCGACCGCACCGAGAACGGCGAGTCGGCCTTGAGGAGGCTGGCCCCTGGCGTGAGGTGGAAGGCTCCCGCCTCGTCCTCGCGGAAGACCTGCCGGGTCGCCAGGAACCGGAGCACCCGGCGCAGGTGGCCGCTGTCGACGCCGCTGAGCTCGCCGAGCTGCTCCGCTGTCTTGGGGCCGTCGGTGAGGTGCTCGGCGAGTTCGATCCGCACGGCGACTCGCAGCGCCGCCGAGTACAGATATCCCAGCGAGTCGCCGAGCACCTGCCTGACCAGCGTCGGGTCGATGCCGGCGCCGGTCGATGCCACGTCACTCAAGGGTCTACCTCCGTCTGCGCGGGCTCCCGGTCGAACCCGGCGGGAGCGAGAGTTCATACCTGGAGCGCAGCCTGACCCGCGGGGCTGACAGCGGACTGATGCCGCGCTGACGCACCGGCGCCTCGCGGATCCGCGGCCGGGAATCGATCCAGCCTGAGTCGGAAACGTGGCAGCCGATCTTGCCCGGACGGGCTAGCGTCCTAACTCGCGGGGTGCGGCCGGAGCGGAGGCGCTCGGTCGCGGCCCCTAGCATATCCAGACTGCCTACGAGCCAGGATGGGCCGGGAGTTATGCACACGGGGTTGAACACCAAGCCATTCAAACGAAGAGCGGACGGCTCACCGTCCGAGCCGCCGGCCACCGAAGGTCGGGAGCCGCCGCAAGCCGGGCTGCTCGGCCGGGAGCGGGAGCTGGCCGAGTTACGCGACGCCCTGGACATGGTCAGCGCCGCCCAGGCGGGCCCCGGGGCACCTCGATCGACGCAGTTGGTCGAGGTCATCGGGGAGCCAGGAATCGGCAAGACCCGGCTGCTGGCAGAGCTGGCCGGTCTCGCCACCGCACGCGGCCTGGAGGTCGTCTGTGGCCAGGCGTCGGAGTCGGACCGCGACCGCCCGCTGGGCGTGGTCGTCGACGCGCTGGAGGACCACCTCGCGCGGGGCGGCCACCCGCACCTCGCCGACCACCTCAGCTGGCTCTTTCCCCGCCTTTCGCACGAGGCGCCGCACCAGTGCGCCCCGGATCCGCATCAGGTTCGCCGGGGCGTGCGGGACCTGCTGGAAGGGCTCGCCACGCCGGGTCTGGTCCTGATCCTGGACGACCTGCACTGGGCCGACGCCGAGACGATCGAGCTGCTCTCCTATCTGATCCGGCGGCCACCGCAGGCCGCCATGCTGTTCGTGCTCGCCTACCGGGACCGCCAGGCACCGGTCGAGCTGCGCGCGGCCATCGCCGGCCCACGCCAGAGCCAGGCACCGCGGCGTCTGCGGCTGGGTCCGCTCGGGGAGAAGGACATGGAGACGGTCCTGGCCGGGCATGGCACCCGGTCGTGGCGCCGGTCGCTGAAGCGGCAGAGCGGCGGCAACCCGTTCTACCTCGACCTGCTGATCGAGACCACCGCGCCCCGGGCCTCCGAGCATGCCGTCGGCGAGCGGACCGAGATGCCGGCATCGGCGCAGGTCGCGCTGCTGCCCGAGCTAGCGGCGGTCTCGCCGGTAGCGCGGCTGGTGGCGCACGCCGCCGCGGTGGCCGGCCACCAGTTCCAGACCGACTTGGTCGCCGAGGTCGCCAGCCTGGACGAGGCACGGGTCCTCGTCGCGGTGGACGAGCTGGTGGGTCGGGACCTGTTGCGCCCGGCCGGCGACGCCCGCCGGTTCCGGTTCCGGCACGCGTTGCTGCGCGAGGCCGCCTACGCGAACGCCGACCCTGGCTGGCGCATCGCCGCGCACGGGCGCGCCGCTGCGGCGCTGCGGCGCTGTGGTGCCTCGCCGGTCTCCCAGGCCCGGCACACCGAACGGGCGGCGCGTCAGGGCGACATGGAGGCAGTCGCGGTGCTCGACGAGGCGGCCCGGGTGATCGAACACCACGCGCCCGCGACCGCTGCCAACTGGCTGGGCGCGGCGCTCTGGCTCCTCCCGCACCAGCCGTCCGCCCGGTCGTACCGGGCGCTGATGCTGGTCCGGATGGCGCGAGCGCTCGGCGCCGCCGGTTCGCTGGGGGAGAGCCGCGACGTGGTGCGCGAGGCGCTCCGGCTCCTGCCGAGCTGGCTGGTCGGCGCCCGGACCATGGCGGTGACCCTCCACGCGCAGCTGGAGCGGCTCCTTGGCCGGCGGGCCGAGGCAGAGGCGTTGCTGCGCGCCGAGATCTCCGGCCTGCCCGAGCGGGACAGCGTCGCGTACGCGAGCCTGATGCTGGGGGTCGCCGCCAGCCGGCTGACCGATGGCGACCCGAGTGCGTGCGCCGAGCGGGCACAGGATGTCCTGGCCATCGCGCGCGACCGGGGCAACCGTCCGCTGCACGCCACTGCGCTGGGGGTCATCGCCATCGCGGCCGCCGAGCTGACCCAGACGGCGACGGCCCGGCAGCGGCTGGACGAAGGTGTCGCGCTGCTGGACGCCATGCCGGACGACGAGCTCGCGCAGAGCATCCAGGCGGCGATCTGGGTGGGCTGGGCCGAGATCGTCCTGGAGCGGTGGGGCGAGGCTCTCGACCACTTCGACCGTGCCCTCACGCTGGCGCAGGACCGCGGCTTCGCGCTGCTCCTGCCGCACCTGTTCGTCGGCCGGACGCTCGTTCTCGGGGCAATCGGCCGGATCCCGGAGGCGCAGCTGGCCGCCGAGGACGCCGTCGACGCCGCGGCGGTCACGGGCAGCGCCGAGCACGTGACCTGCGCGCTGGCGATGCGGCGGTGGATCGAGACTCACGTGGGCGAGCGCACGTCCGCGGCCGACACGGTTGAACAGCCGGCCACCGCGGGCTGGTTCGCGGTGCTCGCCGCGCGGGTGCTCGCCGAGGCCCGGCTCGCCGCGGACGACCCCGAGGGGTGCCTCGCCCTGCTGGAGATCGCGGGCGGCCCCGAGTTGCCGGCGTCCGAGCTCTGCGCGCGAGTGGCCTGGTACGAGCTGCTGACCCGCGCCGAGCTGGCACTGAACAATGTGGACAGGGCGCAGCAGCGGGCGGACCGCGCCCACGCGATCGCCGTCCAGCTGGACCTACCAGGACGCACGGGCCTGGCGATGCTCGCGCAGGCACAGGTGCTCGCGGTCCGGAGCCCCGCGGTCGCGGCGACCGAGGCGGGCGCCGCTGCCACGGCGCTGCACGTCGCAGGTCAGGTCGTCGACGCGGTCCGGGCCCGGCTCGTCGGGGCTACCGCGCTGGCGGCGACCGGCGCGGTCGACCGCGCGCTGGCCGAGCTGCACGCCGTCCAGGCCACAGCCACGGATCTGGGCGCGCTCGCACTGGCGCGCCAGGCCCAGACGGTGGCCCACCGGCTGGCTCCGAAGGCTCCGCGCCGTGGGCGGTCCAGAGACTCGGGCGGCCTCGCCGCTCTGACCCGGCGTGAACATCAAGTGGCCGCGCTCGTGAGCGAGGGCCTGACCAATCGCGGCATCGCCCGGCGTCTCTACGTGACCGAGAAGACGGTGGAGATGCACCTGGGCAACATCTTCGCCAAGCTCGGCGTCTCCTCACGGGCCGCGGTGGCTCGGGTGGTGGCGAGCGCGCTCAGCGCCTGACCGGCCCCCAACTACTTCGGAGGACGCGGTGGCGGACATCGTATCGAGCACGACGATCGACGGGATCCTGGAGCGGGACGGGCTGCGGACCTGGTACCGGGTCGTCGGCGAGCTGGCCGGTGACGATCCGCTGGCGCCGGTGGTGATCTGCCACGGCGGCCCCGGGCTGACGCACGACTACCTCACCTCGGTCGCCGAGCTTTCCCGATCCGGTCGCGCATGCGTGCTCTACGACCAGTTCGGCAATGGACGTTCGGGTCACCGCCGCGACGCGCCCGCCGACTTCTGGACGGTCGAGCTGTTCGTGAGCGAGCTGGAAGCGCTGGTGGAGCACCTGGGCATCGGCGACGGCTTCCACGTGCTCGGCCATTCGTGGGGCGGCATGCTGGCGCTGGAGCTGGCGTTGCGCCGACCACCCGGGCTCCGTTCCCTCGTGGTCGCGGATGCGTTCGCGTCGTCGGCGACGTACTCGTCGGAGGTGGCCGGCCTACTGCGCGAGCTGCCGGCGGAGGTCCGCGCGACGATCGAGGAGCACGAGGCGGCGGGCACCACCGCCTCGCCCGAGTATCAGCAGGCGATCCGGGTCTTCTACGGCCGGCACGTGTGCAGGAAGCGGCCGGTGCCGGCGGAGCTGCTCGCCACGTTGGGTGCGCTCGGCGACGACTCCACTGTGTACACCGCGATGGCGGGGCCGAGCGAGTTCACCCTCTCGGGCACGTTGCGGAGCTGGGATGTCACGGCCGACCTGGGCGGGATCGACGTGCCGACGCTGCTCGTGTCCGGTCGCCACGACGAGGTGACCCCGGGCGCCGTCGGCGAGCTGCACCAGGCGCTGCCGGCCGGGGAGTGGGTCCTGTTCGAGGAGTCCAGCCACATGCCGCACCTAGAAGAACCGGACCGCTTTCTCGACCTGGTCGAGGCGTTCCTCGCCAAGGCCGACAGCGCCAGGGGAGGTTACGCAGCGCACTGAGATCGTCAGCTCACCGTCAGCGTCGCGTCAGCCGGTCCGGTCAAGATTCTGACCGGGCGACGGGCGACGAAGGGTTGACGATGAGGCTGCTTGAGGCGGATCGGGCTGCGCTCGAACGGTTCATGCCTGGGCTCGACGAGGCCCTCACCGCCCAACCGCTAGGCGCGCTCGAAGTGCCCGGGAACCCCGGGCTGGCAGCGTTCAAGTCCGCGGGCGGCGCCGGGCTGCTCGTGCCGGCCGAGCATGGGGGCGCGGGCGCATCGCCGCTGGAGGCGCTCCAGGTACAGCGAGCCATCGGCAGCCGCTCGCCATCGCTCGCCGTGGCCACCACGATGCACCACTTCTCGGTCGCCAGCTTGGTCGAGGCGAGCGTCGCCAGCCAGGGCTTCGAGTGGATGCTGCTGGAGGGCATCGTCCGCGACCGCCTTCTGCTGGCGTCCGGCTTCGCCGAGGGGGCCACCGGCGCCGCGATCCTCAGTCCCACGATCCGGGCCGAGCTGCGGGGCGACACCTACGTCGTCTCCGGCCGCAAGAAGCCCTGCAGCCTCTCCCGCTCGATGGACCTGCTGACGGCGTCTGTCGTGGTGACCGACGACGATGGGCGCGAGCAGCTCGCGGTCGCGCTGATCCCCGCCGGCAGCCCGGGGGTCGAGATCCTCCCGTTCTGGAACAGCCCGGTGCTGGCGGGGGCGGAGAGCGACGAGGTCGTGCTGAAGGACGTCGAGGTGCACAAGGAGCTGGTGGTCCGTACCGACACCACCGCCGACCAGCAGCTCGACGAGCTGCAGACGAGTGGATTCCTCTGGTTCGAACTGCTGATCACCGGCTCCTACCTCGGTATGGCCGGCGCCCTGGTGGAGCGTGTCCTCGCGCTGGAGAAGGTGGCCGCGTCGGACTGCGCCGCGCTGGCCTGCGAGCTCACGGCGGCGATGACCACTCTCGACGGTGTGGCACGCAGCATGCAGTCCGGTGCGGGCGGCCACGAGATGCTCGCGACCGTGCTCAGCGCCAGGTACGCGGTGCAGGACGCGATCGGCCGGAGTACGCGCGCGGCCGTCGAGGCGCTGGGCGGTATGGCCTACATCGGCTCCGGCGACGTCGCTTATCTTGCAGCCGCCTCAGCCGCGCTCGCCTTCCACCCACCGTCCCGGGCGCGGATGGCCCAGCCGCTGTGCGAGTACTTCGCCGGCGGGCCACTCCGCGTCGTCTGATCCCCGCCGTCCCCGAAGGAGCCGGAATGGCTACAGGTCTGCCCACGTCACGTCGCCGCACGGTGCTTCTCACCGGCGCCAGCGGTGTGCTCGGACAGGCGTTGCTCGGCGAGCTCGCGGACCATGACCTCCTGTGCCTCACGCACCGGCAGCCGATCCACGGGCACCGGGTCCGGACGATCCACGGCGACCTGACGCAGCCGATGCTCGGGCTCGGCGCGCGCGACTACGCCGGGCTCGCCGCCCAGGTCGACGCGATCGTCCACTGCGCGGCCGTCACTGGCTTCAACGCCGGGCCTACGGCGACGACGAGCCTCAACGTCGGCGGCACCGCGGCGATCCTGGAGCTGGCCGAGCGAGCCGGCGCGTCGCTGCAGTACGTCAGCACCGCCTTCGTCGCTCGCCAGGACGTGACGGCCAGGCCCGCCAGCACCCAGGAGGGCGCCCGGCCGGAGAACTATCTGGACAGCAAGCGCGCGGCGGAGCAACTGGTGCGCGACTCCGGCGTGCCGACGAACATCATCCGTCCCTCGGTGGTGATCGGCGACTCGATCACCGGCCAGATCGCCCAGTTCCAGGGGCTGCTGATGCTGGCCGGCGCGGTTCTGAAGAACGCCCTGCCGCTGCTGACGTTGCCGCCTGAGGCTCCGGTCGACTTCGTCCCACAGGACCTCGTGGCCGGGGCCATCGGCGACCTGCTGCGCGGCGGCGGCGCAGGCGGGGAGTACTGGGTCACCGCGGGCCGCTCCGCGCTCCCCGCGAGCCGCCTCGTGGACCTCTGCCTGGAGGTCGGCGCGGAGCTGGGGCTGCGCCTCGACCGGCCGCGGTTGGTCTCGCCAGACGTCGTCGACCGGCTCATCCGGCCGGTGTTCATCGACCCCCTTCCGGATCGCGAGCGGCGCAAGTTCGACGACCTGGTCGCCCTGACCGCGCTCTTCTCCACTCCGGATCCGTTCGACTGCTACCGCACGACGCCCGACGTGGCGTACCTGGAGGCCGCCTTCGCGGCGTCGATGCGGTACTACGCGCAGGTCAAGGGCCTGGTCGGGGTGCGGGAGGTGGTGGCGTGACGGTTCAGCTCGAACCCGGGGTGCTCGACCTCTACCGCCGGCATCTCAGCAGCGGCCGGGCGAGGCTCGCCGCGATGACCGGCGCGCAGCAGGAGGTGTCGTCGCACGGCGCGCACGTGTGGGACTCCACCGGTCGCCAGTACCTGGACTGCGGCGGATATGGGGTGTTCCTCGTCGGCCACACGCACCCGGCGGTGGTGGAAGCGGTCGTGGCGCAGGTCCGGACCCACCCGATGGCGACCCGGCTGCTGCTCGAACCCACCATGGCATACGCGGCGGAGGCGCTGGCGGCCGTGGCTCCGGCCGGGCTGGACCGCGTCCACTTCGTGAACTCGGGGGCCGAGGCGGTCGAGGCGGCGATCAAGCTGGCCCGCATGAACGGCAAGCCGCGGCTCGTCTCGATGACCGGCGGGTACCACGGCAAGACGATGGGCGCGCTCACGCTCACCGCCCGCGACCTGTACCAGGAGCCGTTCCGGCCGCTGCTGCCCGACGCCGTCCACGTGCCGTTCGGCGACGTCGACGCGCTCACCTCGGTGCTCACCACCCAGTGCTGTGTCGTCGTGGAACCGGTGCAGGCCGAGGGCGGCGTGCTCATCCCGCCCGCTGGCTACCTGGCCGAGGTGGAACGGCTCTGCCGGAGCGCCGGTGCGTTCCTTGTGCTGGACGAGGTCCAGACCGGCCTGGGTCGGCTCGGATCCTGGTGGGGCGCTGACCGCGACGGCGTGTGTCCGGACGTCCTGCTGGTGGGCAAAGGCCTCAGCGGGGGAGTGGTGCCGGTGGCCGCGATGGTCGCCTCGGAGACCGCCTACGCGCCGTTCAACCGGGACCCGTTCATCCACACGTCCACGTTCGGAGGTTCGCCGATCGCGATGGCCGCGGCGCGGGCCGCGATCGAGACAATCACGCGGGAGTGCCTGGTGGAGCGAGCCGCAGCTCTGGGTGACGTGCTGCTGGCCGGTCTCCGTGGCATCGTCGCGCGGCGGTGCCCGAGCCTGGTCGTCGACGTCCGTGGTGCCGGCTTGCTGATCGGGGTGGAGGCGCGGGACGAACACGTTGCTGGCGCCCTGGTGCTAGAGCTGATCGACCGAGGTGTCCTCGTCAACCACAGCCTCAACGCACACCGGGTCGTCCGGCTCACCCCGCCTGCGGTGCTCACCCAGGCGGACGTGGACTGGTTGCTCACCGCGTTCGAGGACGCGAGCACGGCGCTGGCCGCCGCCCACGATCTCTCAGAGGGAGCCGCATGCGACACGTAACCGTCGAGGCCCGCGTACCCGACGCCTCCGCCGACGCCGTCTTCGAGCGCCTGACCGACTTCGCGCGCTATCCGGACTTCACGGACGCGGTGCGGGAGGTGGTGGTGCGGCCGGCGGCCGGCGGTGGCCTGGACTCGATGTGGGCCGTGAACTTCCGCAACGGCGTGCTGCGGTGGGCCGAGCACGACGTGGTGGACCGGGCCACGTGGACGATCACGTTCGTCCAGACCGAGGGCGACTTCGAGCACTTCGACGGCTCATGGCGCCTCACCCAGGTTGGCGACGACGTGACCATCCGGTTCGACGCGGTGTTCGACCTGGGGATGCCGAGCCTTGCGCCGATCCTCGACCCGATCGCCGAGCGGGCGCTGGTCGAGAACATCGAGCGGATCCTGACCGGGTTGACCGGCACGCGCACGACGTTCCCTGGGGCACTCGCCAGTGCTGCCACCGGATCCGGGCACTGAGAGCCATGACGGCTCCCCGGCTCAGCCCGACCGACTTCTCCTTCCTCGCCTACGAAGCTGCGCACGGCACGGTCGCGGCGGAGATCGGCGCGCTGCTCCAGTTCGACGGGTCCGCGCCGGACGTCGAGGAGCTGCGCACCCATGTCGCCTCGCGGCTCGCTCTGCTCCCGGGCCTGTGCTGGCGGCTCGACCGTGGCCGGTCGCGATGGCGGCGGCCGAGGTGGGTGGAGTGCGACGCGGTCAACATGCGCGTGCACATCCGGGCGCGGCGGGTCGGGCGGGGGTCCGGGCTGGCCGGGCTCCGAGCGGCCATCGGCGAGGTGCTCAGCCACCCCCTCGACCAGGCGGCGCCGCCCTGGCAGATGTGGCTTGTCACCGGCTACGCGGACGGTGAGTTCACGATCGTCTACAAGGTCCACCACGCCCTCCACGACGGAGTGGCGCTGGCGGACGTGGTGCAGTCGCTGTTCTCCCGACGCTGGGCCGCCCGGCCGGGCAACGTCGCGTCCGCTCCCGCACCGTCCTGGGTTCGGCGGGTGGCTCGGGTCCTGCGCGGGCTGGCATCGCTGACCCTCGACTTCGCGCGGCTCGCGCCCCGGTCACCGGTGAACCGTCCCCACTCCGGCCGCCGCACACTGGTGTGGTGCACCGCGCCCACCGCACGGTTGGAGGCCGCCCGCTCGGTGGTGGGTAGCACTCTGAACGACGTCTACCTCGCAGCACTCGCAGACGCGCTGCACACCGTGATGGCGGGCACGGGCGAGCGGTTTCCGGAGCGGCTCTGCGCGCTCGTCCCGGTCAGCATCCGGCAGCCGGCCGAGCGCGGGTCGCTGGGGAACAGGCTGGCCGCCGTGCGGGTCGCCCTGCCGACCACCGCGGGCTCGGCGGTGCACAAGCTCGCCGCGGTCACGCACGCCACCCGCCGCGCCAAGCGCCACGGGCAGGCCCTGGCGGCGGCGATGGTGGCCAGCGCCGGCCGTGCGCTGCCCGCGATACTGGCGAGGGGGATCGCCGAACTCACGTTCAACCCCCGGCTCGTCAACCTGATCGCCTCGGGGATCCCGGGGCCGAAGAACGCGCTCGACCTCGCCGGCCGCGCGCTTACGGCGTTCTACGCGATCAACTTCGCGCCGGCCGACCACGGCGTGTCGGTGACGCTGATGAGCTACCGCGATCACGTCTTCGTCAGCTTCGCCGGGGACGCCGAACTGCCGGCACTCGCGGCCTTGCCCGGTCACTGGCTCGCCGCCTTGGATCGGCTCCAGCCGAAGGCCGGCGTGACCGCGAGCGCCTGACGGGACCTATGATCCGGACAAAGACGGGCGGGCGCGAGGAGGAGCGGTAGGGAACGGACGCCCAGGAACTCGTCGCGCGGCTCACCACGGACGGCGTGCACGGCGTCGTACTTGCCTATGTGGACACTGCTGGCATCACCAGGATCAAGACGGTGCCGCTGCACCGGTTGCCGTCCGTCGCCGCACAGGGCGTCTGCAAGCCCCGTCCGTACCAGCTTCGGAGTCTCTTGTTCTGCGGCCTGTGTGACCGCCGTATGCAGGGCAACTGGAACCATGGCATCGCGCGCTACCGGTGCCGCTATCCGAACGAATATGCCCTGGCGAACAACGTGGGACACCCCCGGACGGTCTACCTCCGCGAAGACCAGATCGTCCCCTCGCTGGACCGCTGGGTGTCGAGGATCTTCAAGCCCGAGAACATCGAACAGACCCTTGACCGGCTCGCCGAGGCCCAGCCCGATCCCGACGCCGAGAACATGGCCGATCGTGCCGCGCTCGCTGCCTGCGACAAGAAGCTGGTCCGCTACCGAGCCGCGCTCGAAGCCGGCACCCACCCGGTTCTGATCGCCGAGTGGACCAGCCAGGTCAAGGCCGAACGCTCGGTGATCGAAGGCCGCCAACGTCCGCGAAGCAGCGAGGCCAGAAGACTGACCCGCGACGAGATTCAAGTCCTCGTCTCAACGCTGACAGACCTGGCCCACGTCATTGACCTGGCCGACCCGCGCGACAAGGCGCTGCTCTACCACCAGCTCGGGTTGCGGCTGACCTACCACCCAAACAGAGAAGCGGTGCTAGTCGAAGCTCGACCAGCCACCGCCTCCGTGTGCGTAAGGAACGTGTCCGAGGGGGGACTTGAACCCCCACGTTCCGCAATGATGCGCACTATGGGTGCGCATGCGCTGATACTACAGCCTTTCCACCACACAGCGGAGTGTGCATTCAGACGAAGAAGTGGCGGCCGCTCGAAGCCGCCACGCGCTGGTCATCGAGTGCGACTCCTACCGACGCCGGCAACGCTCCCACCATCACCAAGCGGGTGGAAGGTGGACCGCTGCGACCGAAGTCAGATCACGGCAGCGCAGGTTCGAATGCTGGGCAGGAAACGCAGAACATCCCACCCTCGATCTGACCTGCCGAAACGCTCCTCGCTCTGCGTAGAGCATCACTTGACCCTGTGATCGGCATTTTCGCATTGCTACCTGTGGCCTTGGCCGTACGACCTATTGGTCGGCGACGAGCGGTGCGGCGGGTTCAGGGGCGGCGGTAAGCGCGGTGATCGCCAAGCACAGCGCCTGCGTGTCGGCGATGGCCTGCCGGCACGACTGCTCGGTGATGGTCAGCCGCTGACCGCGCCGGGCGGTGCTGGCCGGCACCTTGGTCAGGTACTTGTCGTCGACCACGCCATCGTTATGGGTGAACAGATGGCGGGTCGCCCATACCTCCTTCAATCGTTGCCAGGTGGATGCGTCGAGCATTGTGCGCAGATCGCTGTAGCCGGCGGCCGTGAACAGGTCAGCGGTGTCGTTGAGGCGCTGGAAGGCGTTGCCCTTCCCCTTGATCTTCAGCGCAGCGTCGGGCAGCGCGGCGTTGAACACAGCCTTGGCAAGGGTTTCGACTACGCCGACCAGGTTCTCCAACGTGTCCACGTAGATGCGCGTGAACACGCCTTGCTCCCGCAGTGTCGCCATGGCGTCGGTCGCGAGCTGCGCCAGCCCGTCGAGTCGGGCCGTCTCGGCTCCGAGGGCGTCCGACGCGACGACGTTGGCCGGCAACGGCCCGCACACCGGGCAGTACCTGTGCTCGCCGAAAACGGCGTACCGCACGGCGCATCCGGCGCACGCCCGGATGCGGATCAGCCGCTCCTCGTCGATGCCGGGCAGCGGCTGCGGGTAGAACGGCCTGGACCGGTAGCTGATGTGGATGCCGAAACCGGAGCGGGGCGCTGGGGTGGACATCCGGCTGAAGGAGTCGCCGAGGCTCCGACCGATCGACTGCACCGCCCAGTCCCCGACCGCGCGCTTCGCGCGCGCGAGCTGCTGGTCGGTGATGAACTCGCTGTGTCCGTCGTGGTGGCCGCAGTACACGCACCACAGTTCGAGGTCGTCGGGCAGGGCCTCGTAGTCGTCAGAGTCGACCCGGAACAGCTGGGAGCAGCTCGGGCACTGCCGGCCGAAGAAGCCATGCTCGTCTGTCGGCATGCTGACCGACATTCGCACGCCGTCGCTGTCCCGGCCGACGATCCGCACACCGTCGGGCAACCGGAACCGACCGCTGCTGCTCCACATGCCAGCCATTGTGCAGCCCGGGCCCGACAATCCTTGCGCGGGTTTCGGGCTTCACCGGGGCGCGCGCCAGTGGGGCCTCGCGGCGGGAACCTCGGTCGAGTGGCTGAGTGCTGACGGAGCACGATCATGACTTGGCCCCGATGGTGGCCGCGATTCGCCGCGGTACGAGTAGCGGCCACTGTCGCGGCGGCTGACTGTGTCGTACTCCAGCCGTACGCTACGTGGCGATGGGTACACGAGGTGTAGAAGGCGCTTACCAGGGGGCGCTCCGGGCGTTCCAGAATCCGATGCTTGCCCTGCTCCACCAGACGCACGCGCCGTTTGTGGTGACGGTGTTGGCGATGGTCTTCACCGCAGAGCGGCCCAGGGTGGCGGTGGCGGACTCGCACGCGGAGATCAACGACGCCCTTGACCAGTTGCGGGCTGCGGGCTATGGCGACGAGGACAACCAGCCGCTGCCCACTGGGAACGCACGGGACCTGTGCAGGCAGTGGGTGCAGGCGGGGTGGTTGGTGCGGCAGGTGTCCGACGACGATGTCGAGGTGTACCGGTTGTCCGCGTACGGCGTCGGTGCACTCGAGGTCGCCGGGCGGGTCGGCGGAGTGCGGACCAGGGTGTCGGAGTCCCGGGTCAGGACGCTGCTGGATGCGATCGAGCGACTTGCGCAGGACGCCGATCCGGATGTGATGGCTCGGATTGCGCGCCTCCACGAGGAGATCCAGCAGCGTCAGAAGGAGCTCACCCGGCTTGAACAGGATGGGTTCGTAGAGACGGTCGAGGACGAGCAGCTGCTTGAGGCGGCCGAGAACGTGCTGCACCTGGCGCGGGAGCTGCCTGCGGACTTCGCTCGCGTAGCGGAGTCGATCAAAGCCATCCAGCGCGACGTTGTGGCGGAGTTGCGGCACGACGTGCGGCCGACCGGTGAGGTGCTGCGCGAGTACCTGGCCCGTGGCGAACGGATCCTGGACACGACACCGGAAGGCCGTGCGTTCGCCGGGGCGTTGCGTCTGATCGGTGACCCGGCGCAGATCGATGACCTGTGGAGCCAGCTGCGCATTGTGCTGCGGCACCGGTTCACCGATTTGCTGCCGGAGCAGCAGCGGCGGGAGCTCACCGAGATCTCGCGCCGGATCGAGCAGGGCGTCAGGGAGGTGCTCACCGCGCAGCGGCAGGCATCTCATGTGATCACGACCCAGGTCCGAAACCACGATCCGATGCGAGACCGCCAGGTCGACGAACTGCTGAGGGACGTGATGTCCGGTCTCCACAAGTGGGTTCCCGGCTCGCGCCGCGGTGAGGCCGTCGAGCCGCTCCGTCGCCTGCCGGTGGCCGAGGTCGGACACCTGCGGCAGCGGATGAGCGATCTGCGGCCGCCACAGCCGCCCGCGCCGTTGCGGGAATGGGATGAATCCGAGGACGTACCGACTGCGGATACGCGGGCGTGGGGTGGACCTCGGTATGCCGCGCTGCGCGCGCACTTGGCCGCATTCTCCGGCGACGCGGAGAGCGTGGATGTCGCGGCGGCGTTCCGCGCGGCGGTCGAGGATATCCAGCGGCCTGTCGACCTGCTCGGCTTGCTGGAGATCGCCCATGACGCCGGGATGACCGAGACGGCCGAGGTCGCGGTGGTCGACACGGTTCGACCGGACCGGACCCGGCGACGGTTCGCCCTCGGCGGCGTGCTGGCGGCGAACCCGGCGACTGCTGACAGGAGCAGTGGCGATGAGTGAACCGGACGGCACCGACGACGGCTGGTCGGCAGACGCAGCTGCCGGGTTCATCGACCTGGTCTCGATGGAGGACGATCCGGCCGAGTTGTTCGCCGGCGACGCGGGCACCCTGGACGCGGACGTGCGACGGGTGCTGGTCCAGTTGTTAGCGGCCGGTATACGAGCTGTTGCCGATGGTCAGTTGTCCACATCGGAGGAGTGCAGGGATGAACATCGACATCGAACGACCGGAGACGACTGGGCAGCGGTCTCGGCCGCTGCTGGATCTGCGGGCGGTGGTGGTGCTTGTTCTCGGGATGGTCGCGGGCGGGTTGGCGTATCGGTCTGGTGGTTGGCCGGCGGCGATTCCCGGTGGTGTTGCGGTGATCGGCTTGTTGTTCGTGATCCTGCCGCATTGAGCCCTACCGGAAGTCGCGGGAGGTTGGGCTTCCCCTCGTAACGTGGAGACATCGCCTTTAAGGAGGTCGGGCGATGGGAGCACGACGGAAGTTCGATGCGGCG